>WNFO01001932.1_pt1 | contig 16825 bp, 15 predicted proteins | sample 5400251 | NCBI WGS metagenome assembly WNFO01 (sample SAMN13153354, study PRJNA577476) | soil metagenome | isolation source: 100 cm saprolite under Madrone tree | place: USA:California | collected 2016-06-14 | reverse complement strand
GAGGTTGACGTTCGAGATCGAAATGGTGTCCGGCTCAAGGCCGGCCAACGACGAGGGTTTGATGAGACTGTCCATGGCTCGGTCATATGGCACTTCCGTAAGCGAGGTCGAGAGGCATGGGCGGATGTTCGCGCACATGCTCGTGTTGGGGATGGCGCTGATGGCGGCGAACTCCGCATTTGCGCAAGCGCCGGCTGCCGGGGCGGGCAAGCCGGTCAAGATGGTTGTATTGGGTGATTCGCTAAGCGCGGGCCTTGGCCTCTCGGCCGCCGCGGCGTTTCCGGCGCGGTTAAAAGAATCCTTGAAGATCAAGGGGATAGGTGTTGATATGATCAACGCCGGGGTCTCGGGCGATACCAGCTCCGGCGGTCGTGACCGGCTCGACTGGTCGGTACCCGAGGGAACCGATGCCGTGATCCTGGAACTCGGCGCCAACGATGCCCTGCGAGGCACCGACCCCAAGGTCACCCGTGCCGCGCTGACCGATATTCTGGCGCGGCTGAAAGCGCGCAAGGTCGCGGTTTTGCTGTGCGGGATGCTTGCGCCGCCGAACTATGGCAGCGATTATTCGGCGCGTTTCAACGCGATCTATCCCGATCTGGCGAAATCGTTCGGGGTGCCACTGTATCCGTTTTTCCTGGAGGGCGTCGCCGCGGACGCCAGGCTCAATCAGGCGGACGGCCTGCATCCGACGGCGGAGGGCGTCGACGTGATCGTTAAGAATATCCTGCCTACCGTGGAGGCATTTCTTGGCGCGATATCCGGGCAACGCAGTTGAAAAACAGGCAGCGATAACCCTAATGCGGTGTTTTCCCGGATGCTTTGCCGTGTTTGAACTGCGGAAGCTTCGCAGAGTCACATAACTACGTTAGAAAAAAGCTATCGGTGATTCGTTACCGGGTTTCAGCATCGGGAGTCTTGCGATGCCGCGATTATTCACTGGACTGGAAATTCCGGCCGAGATCGGCCAGACGCTTTCCGATTTGCGCGGCGGCTTGCCGGGCGCGCGCTGGATCGATCCCGAAAATTATCACGTCACCTTGCGCTTCATCGGCGATATCGATGGCGTCGCGGCGAATGAGATCGCCTCGCTGCTGTTTCGGATCAATCGCAAGCCATTCGAGGTTGCCCTGCAGGGGCTGTCGAGCTTTGGCGGGCGCAAGCCCCGCGCGGTGGTCGCCTCGATCGCGCCGAGCCGGCCGCTGATTGAGCTGCAGGCCGAGCTTGAGCGGCTGATGCAGCGCTTCGGGCTCGATCCCGAGGGGCGGAAATTCACCCCGCATGTGACGCTGGCGCGGCTGCGCGACGCCTCCAATCAGGATGTCGCCGATTATCTGTCGGTGCGCGGATATTTTCCGACCCAGGTGTTCACGGCATCGCGGTTCGTGCTGTTCTCGTCCCGGGCGTCCACCGGTGGTGGGCCCTATGTGGTCGAGGATTCCTACGCGCTGAGCGCTTAGAAGGCATGGACGCGCCCTATTCACAGCCGTCATTATCCGTCATCCGGCCGGCCAAAGGCCGGACCGGTTGGCGGGTATGACGGCTTGCTCAACGCTGCCGCAGCGTCCGTAATTCTCGCACCTGCATAGCCCCCGTCCCAAATCCCGGCTTGCAATTTCCGTTGGCCTAGGGCCGTAAGGGGGCCATGCTGTCCACACCGCCCGCCTCGTTCCACGCCCATTATCAGGCCCTCGTCTCCTCCGGCGCGATTGAACCCGACGCCGCGCAGGCCGAAGCCGCCGAAGCCTTCGCGGGCCTCGAGCAGCGGCTTGCGAGCTACAAGCCCTTGCGTAAGCAAGGCCTGCTTGGCCGGCTGTTCGCGGACAAGGACGAGGCGCCGCCGCGCGGCCTCTATGTCCACGGCGACGTCGGGCGCGGCAAGACCATGCTGATGGATATGTTTTTTCAGCAAAGCCTGGTCGTGCACAAGCGCCGCGCACATTTCCACGAATTCATGGCCGAGGTGCATGAGCGGATCTATGGCTTTCGTCAGAACATCGCGCGCGGCGAGATCGCCGACGGCGATGTGATCGCGCTCACCGCCGCGTCGATTTTCGAGCAGGCCTGGCTGTTATGTTTCGACGAATTTCATGTCACCGACATCGCCGATGCGATGATCCTGGGACGGTTGTTCTCAAAACTGTTTGAGCTCGGCACCGTGGTGGTGGCGACCTCCAACGTCGCGCCCGAGGATCTCTACAAGGGCGGTCTGAACCGGTCGCTGTTCGTGCCGTTCATCGCGCAGATAGCCGATCATATGGACGTGCTGCGGCTCGATGCCCGTACCGATTTTCGGCTGGAGAAGCTGGCAGGCGTGAAAATGTGGCTGGTGCCGGCCGATCGCGCCGCCGATGCCGCGCTCGACAAGGCGTGGGACAGCATGACCGGCAAGGCGCCTTGCAAGCCGCGTGATATTTCAATTAAGGGCCGTGTCCTGCAGGTGCCATGCTCGGCGCAGGGCGTCGCGCGATTTTCATTCGCGGATATCTGCGAAAAGCCGCTCGCCGCATCGGACTATCTGCGGCTCGCGCACGACTACCACACCATCCTGATCGACCGCATTCCCGTGATGGACTACCCCGAGCGCAACGCCGCCAAACGGTTCATCGCCTTGATCGACACGCTCTACGACAACGCCGTGAAGCTGATGGCTTCGGCGCAGGCCGATCCGCTGTCGCTGTATCTCGCCACCGAAGGCCATGAGGCCAACGAGTTCAAGCGGACCTCGTCGCGGCTGATCGAGATGAGCTCTGAATCCTATCTGGCGCTGCCTCACGGGCACAAGGACTCCGCGGCCAGCGGCTCCAGCACCGGATTGGTGGAAACGTGACGGCGTATGCCGTCTTTCCGGGAATCTCGATCAACAACCTGTGGGATTCCGGGACGTGCCCCGGAATGACGCGCGCGGCTGGTCGAAATCGAGGCAAGACCGACAATTGAGCACGCCGCGACTTGAACGGGTCGGTCGAAAGGGATAACCAGCCATCCAGCTTCCATCCACCCTCCTCCTTCGGGTTCAAAGGACAGATTTCCCATGGCGCGCGACAAGATTGCTTTGATTGGCTCCGGTCAGATCGGCGGAACGTTGGCTCACCTCATCGGCTTGAAGGAGCTCGGCGATGTCGTGATGTTCGACATTGCCGAGGGCGTGCCGCAGGGCAAATCGCTCGATATCGCGCAGTCCTCCCCGGTCGACGGATTCGATGCGCATTTTACCGGCGCCAATTCCTATGACGCGCTCGACAATGCCAAGGTCTGCATTGTCACCGCCGGGGTGCCGCGCAAGCCCGGCATGAGCCGCGACGATCTCCTGAGCATCAATCTCAAGGTGATGGAGCAGGTCGGCGCCGGCATCAAGAAATACGCGCCCGACGCCTTCGTGATCTGCATCACCAATCCGCTCGACGCCATGGTATGGGCGCTGCAGAAGGCCTCGGGCATGCCGCACAAGAAGGTGGTCGGCATGGCGGGCGTGCTGGATTCCTCGCGCTTCCGCTATTTCCTCGCCGACGAATTCAACGTCTCGGTCGAGGACGTCACCGCCTTCGTGCTCGGCGGCCATGGCGACACCATGGTGCCGCTGGTGAAATATTCCACGGTGGCCGGTATTCCATTGCCCGATCTCGTCAAGATGGGCTGGACCTCGCAGGCGCGGATCGACGAAATCGTCGACCGTACCCGCAACGGCGGCGCCGAGATCGTCAATCTCCTGAAGACCGGGTCGGCGTTCTATGCACCGGCCGCATCCGCGATCGCCATGGCCGAAAGCTATCTGCGCGACAAGAAGCGGGTGCTGCCCTGCGCCGCCTATCTGAACGGCGAATACGGCGTCAAGGACATGTATGTCGGCGTGCCCGTTGTGATCGGTTCGAAGGGTGTCGAGCGCATTGTCGAAATCGAACTGGCCGGCAAGGACCGCGAAGCATTCGACAAGTCGGTCGGCGCGGTGCAGGGTCTGGTCGACGCCTGCAAGAAGATCGCGCCGGATTTGCTGGGCCGCTGATCGCGCTGACCATCAGCCGCAGATCGAACCGATCGATCTTCGGCGTTGCCAATTTCCGGTGCGGTTTTGGTTGCAGTTCCTGTGGTATGGTATGCCAGCCGCAAAAACGGGTGTGAATTCCAAATTGACCGCACGAGGGTTCGGAGAGCGTCCAAATGAACATCCATGAATATCAGGCCAAGGCGCTGCTGCACGAATTCGGCGTGCCGATCTCGCGCGGGGTACCGGTGCTGCGGGCTTCCGACTCCGACGTGGCGGCGAAAACGCTGGGCGGTCCGATCTGGGTGGTGAAGAGCCAGATTCACGCCGGCGGCCGCGGCAAGGGCAAGTTCAAGGAAGCCTCCGCCGGCGACAAGGGCGGCGTGCGTATCGCCAAGTCGGTCGCCGAGGTCAATGAATTCGCCAAGCAGATGCTGGGTGCCACGCTGGTCACGATCCAGACCGGGCCGCATGGCAAGCAGGTCAACCGGCTCTACATCGAGGAAGGCTCCGAGATCGACAAGGAGTTTTATCTGTCGATCCTGGTCGATCGCGAAACCGCCGAAGTGTCCTTCGTGGTCTCCACCGAAGGCGGCGTCAATATCGAGGACGTCGCCCACAACAGTCCCGAGAAGATCGTGACCTTCTCGGTCGATCCCGCCACCGGCATCATGCCGCATCACGGCCGCACCGTGGCGAAGGCGTTGCGATTGTCGGGGGATCTCGCCAAGCAGGCGGAAAAACTGGTAACGCAACTCTACACAGCCTTCGTCGGCAAGGACATGGCGATGCTGGAAATCAATCCGCTGGTCGTCACCAAGCAGGGCGATCTGCGCGTGCTCGACGCCAAGGTGACGTTCGACGGCAACGCGCTCTATCGCCACCCCGAAGTGGTGGCGCTGCGCGATGAGACCGAGGAAGACGCCAAGGAAATCGAGGCGTCGAAACACGACCTCAATTACATCACGCTCGACGGCACCATCGGCTGCATGGTCAACGGCGCCGGCCTTGCGATGGCGACGATGGACATCATCAAGCTCTACGGCATGGCGCCGGCCAACTTCCTCGATGTCGGCGGCGGCGCCGACAAGGCCAAGGTCACCGCGGCGTTCAAGATCATTACCGCCGATCCGAACGTGAAGGGCATCCTGGTCAATATCTTCGGCGGCATCATGAAATGCGACATCATCGCCGAGGGTGTGGTCGCCGCGGTGAAGGAAGCCGGCCTCAAAGTGCCGCTGGTGGTCCGGCTTGAAGGCACCAATGTCGATGCCGGCAAGAAGATTATCCGCGAATCCGGCCTCAACGTGCTGCCCGCCGACGATCTCGACGATGCCGCACAGAAGATCGTCCAGGCCGTGAAGGGAGGCTAGCCGATGGCAGACCATCTCGCCGCACCGACGCCGCTCGAGGAACATCGCAAGCTCGCGGCGTTTGCCGGCGAGTGGAGCGGTGAAGAGATGGTTTTTCCGTCACGCTGGACCGCGGGCGGGCCGGCCACATCGCATGTCACAGCCCGCATGGATCTCAACGGCTTTTATCTGATCCAGGATACCCGTCAGATGCGCGACGGCAAGGAGACCTTCGCCACCCATGGCGTGTTCACCTATGACCGCGAGGACCGGCATTACAAATTATTCTGGCACGATTCGCTCGGCTACTACTCGCCGGCGCCGGCCTCCGGCGGCTGGACCGGCAAGACCTTGATCCTTGTGCGCGGCTCGCTGCGCGGCAATGCGCGCCATATCTATGAAGTCATCGACGACGACAGCTATACGCTGAAAATCCAGTTTTCGCCGGACGCCGAAGGGTGGGCCGACGTGCTCACCGGCGTTTACCGGCGCACCCACTGACCCTCTTTACCGACCGTTCGCGAAAGCAGCCTCAACCATGTCCATTCTGATCGACAAGAACACCAAGGTCATCTGCCAGGGTTTTACAGGCAAGAACGGCACGTTTCATTCCGAAGCGGCGATCGCCTATGGCACCAAGATGGTCGGTGGCACCTCGCCGGGCAAAGGCGGCGCCATCCATCTCGGGCTGCCGGTGTTCGACACCGTAGCCGAAGCCCGCGAAAAAACCGGCGCCGATGCCAGTGTGATCTATGTGCCGCCGCCGGGTGCGGCGGACGCGATCTGTGAGGCCATCGACGCGGAAATCCCGCTGATCGTCTGCATCACCGAGGGCATTCCGGTGCTCGACATGGTGCGGGTGAAACGCTCGCTTTCGGGATCGAAATCGCGGCTGATCGGGCCGAACTGCCCGGGGGTGATGACCGCAGGCGAATGCAAGATCGGCATCATGCCGGCCAACATTTTCAAGCCCGGCAATGTCGGCATCGTGTCGCGTTCGGGCACGCTGACCTATGAGGCCGTGTTCCAGACCACCCAGGAGGGCCTCGGCCAGACCACCGCGGTCGGCATCGGCGGCGATCCGGTAAAGGGCACCGAATTCATCGACATGCTCGAGATGTTCCTGGCCGACCCCAAGACGACCTCGATCGTCATGATCGGCGAAATCGGCGGTGCGGCCGAAGAAGACGCCGCGCAGTTCATCAAGGACGAAGCCAAGCGCGGCCGCAAGAAGCCGATGGTCGGCTTCATAGCTGGCGTCACGGCGCCTCCCGGCCGCCGCATGGGCCACGCCGGCGCGATCATCTCCGGCGGCAAGGGTGACGCCGGCTCCAAGACCGCGGCCATGGAAGCGGCCGGAATCACGGTCTCGCCGTCGCCCGCGCGGCTCGGAAAGACCCTTGTCGAAAAATTGAAGGATTAATTCATTCTTTGGTCTTTTCGGCGCGAACATTCGTCCTAAATAGGGTAAAGGTCTCCAATCACGCTGATCTGGTGCCCGGATTGGCTTGTTGCGCCGTATTCCATGCGCGAACCGAAATCACCAGGACGCCATCATGTCTCGCCAGGACGCGAACGCCGCTTTTGCCCTCTCCTCGTTTTTGCAGGGCACAAACGCCCCCTACATCGATGATATCTACGCCCGCTTCGAGAAAGACCCCGCTTCGGTGGACACCGAATGGCAGGCGTTCTTCAAGAGCTTGAAAGACCAGCCGGCCGATGTCCGGAAAAACGCCGAAGGACCGTCCTGGGGCCGGAACAACTGGCCGCTGACGCCGCGCGACGAGCTGACCTCCGCGCTCGATGGCAACTGGGCGGAAGTCGAAAAGGTGGTTGGCACCAAGCTTGCCGCCAAGGCGCAGACCAAAGGCGCCGAACTGACGGCGGCCGATATCCATCAGGCGACGCGCGATTCGGTGCGTGCCCTGATGCTGATCCGGGCCTACCGCATGCGCGGGCACTTTCACGCCAAGCTCGATCCGCTCGGGATCGAGGCGGCGCGCGACCGCGAAGAACTCGATCCGCGTTCCTACAGCTTCACCGAAGCCGATTACGACCGCAAGATCTTCCTCGATCACGTGCTGGGCCTCGAATATGCAACGCTGCGCGAGATCGTCGCGCTCTGCGAACGCACCTACTGCCAGACGCTCGGCGTCGAGTTCATGCACATCTCGAATGGTGCGCAGAAGGCCTGGATTCAGGAGCGCATCGAGGGTCCGGACAAGGAGATCAGTTTCACCCGCGAGGGCCGGCGCGCGATCCTGACCAAGCTGGTCGAGGCCGAAGGTTTCGAGAAATTCTGCGATCTCAAATTCACCGGCACCAAGCGGTTCGGCCTAGACGGCGCGGAATCGCTGATTCCGGCGCTGGAACAGATCATCAAGCGTGGCGGCAATCTCGGCGTAAAGGAGATCGTTTTCGGCATGCCGCATCGCGGGCGCCTTAACGTGCTGACGCAGGTGATGGGCAAGCCGCATCGCGCGCTGTTTCATGAATTCAAGGGCGGCTCGGCCAATCCGGACGCGGTCGAGGGCTCCGGCGACGTCAAGTATCATCTCGGTGCATCGTCGGACCGTGAGTTCGACAACAACAAGATCCATCTGTCGTTAACCGCCAATCCCTCGCATCTGGAGATCGTCGATCCCGTGGTGCTCGGCAAGGTGCGCGCCAAGCAGGACCAGCACGGCGATCCGCCGGACCAGCGCATCTCGGTGTTGCCGCTGTTGATGCACGGCGATGCCGCGTTCGCCGGACAGGGCGTGGTGGCGGAATGCTTCAGCCTGTCCGACCTGAAAGGCTACCGCACCGGCGGTTCGCTGCATTTCATCGTCAACAACCAGATCGGGTTCACCACCTATCCGCGCTATTCGCGCTCCTCGCCCTATCCCTCCGATGTGGCGAAGATGATCGACGCGCCGATCTTCCACGTCAACGGCGACGATCCGGAAGCCGTGGTGTTCGCGGCCAAGGTCGCGATCGAGTTCCGGCAGAAATTCCACAAGCCTGTTGTCATCGACATGTTCTGCTATCGCAGGCACGGTCACAACGAAGGCGACGAGCCGGCGTTCACCCAGCCGGTGATGTACAAGAGGATCGCAACCCATCCGTCCACGCTGGAGATCTATTCCAAGCGGCTGATCGCCGAAGGCGTCATGACCGAAGGCGAGGTCGAGAAGGCCAAGGCCGACTGGCGCGTGCGGCTCGATGCCGAACTCGAGGCCGGCTCGGGCTACAAGCCCAACAAGGCGGACTGGCTCGACGGCAAATGGGCCGGGTTCAAGTCGGCCGATGCGGAAGAAGACCCGCGCCGCGGCGTCACCGGCGTCGATGTTGCGGTGCTCAGAGATATCGGCCGCAAGATCACCAAAGTCGCCGATGGCTTTCGGGTTCACCGCACCGTGCAGCGGTTTCTGGAAAACCGCGCCAAGGCGATCGAGAACGGCGTCGGCATCGATTGGGCGACCGGCGAGGCGCTGGCGTTCTGTACGCTGCTGCAGGAAGGCCGTCACGTCCGGCTGTCGGGGCAAGACAGCGAGCGCGGCACGTTCTCGCAACGGCATTCGGTGCTGATCGATCAGGAAGACGAGAGCCGCTATACGCCGTTCAATCATCTCGGCGGCGATCAGGGCCATTACGAAGTCATCAACTCGGCGCTGTCGGAGGAAGCCGTGCTCGGCTTCGAGTACGGTTATTCGTTGGCGGAGCCGAAGGCGCTGGCGGTCTGGGAAGCGCAGTTCGGCGACTTCGCCAACGGCGCACAGGTGCTGTTCGACCAGTTCATCTCCTCGGGCGAACGCAAATGGCTGCGCATGTCCGGCCTCGTCTGCATGCTGCCGCATGGCTATGAAGGGCAGGGGCCGGAACATTCTTCCGCGCGGCTCGAGCGCTTCCTGCAGATGTGCGCCGAGGACAACATGCAGGTGGTCTATGCCACCACGCCGGCCAACTTCTTCCACGTGCTGCGGCGTCAATTGCATCGCGAGATTCGCAAGCCTTTGATCCTGATGACGCCGAAGTCGCTGCTGCGGCACAAGCGCGCGGTCTCCAGATTAGATGAGTTCGGCGCCGACACCACGTTCCATCGCCTGCTCTACGATGATGCGGCGATGCTGCCGGACGAAAAGATCAAGCTGATGCCGGATGACAAGATCCGCCGCGTCGTGCTGTGCTCGGGCAAGGTCTATTACGACCTCTATGAGGAGCGTGAAAAGCGCGGCGTCGACGATGTCTATATCATGCGCGTCGAGCAGCTCTATCCGGTGCCGCTGAAGGCACTGGTGCAGGAACTCGGGCGCTTCAAGAATGCCGAGCTGATCTGGTGCCAGGAAGAGCCTCGCAATATGGGTGCGTGGCACTTCATGGAGCCCTATCTCGAATGGGTGCTGAACCAGATCCACGCGCCGAACAAACGTCCGCGTTACGCCGGGCGCGCCGCCTCCGCGGCGACCGCTACCGGTTTGATGTCCAAGCATCTGGCGCAACTCAAGGCACTGCTCGATGATGCGCTAAGCTAGCATTACCGAAGTCGTCATGCCCGCGCTTGTCGCGGGCATCCACGTCTCACTTTATGAAGATTGATTTAAGGCGTGGATGGCCGGGACGAGCCCGGCGATGACGCAGGGGGAAACAGCCAAATGACTGAAATTCGCGTTCCGACGCTCGGTGAATCCGTGACCGAGGCCACCATCGGCCGCTGGTTCAAGAAGGCCGGCGATGCCGTGGCGGTGGATGAGCCCCTGGTCGAACTCGAGACCGACAAGGTCACGATCGAAGTCCCGGCGCCGTCAGCGGGCACGCTCGGCGATATCATTGCCAAGGACGGCGAAACCGTCGCGGTCGGCGCGTTGCTCGGACAGATCAATGATGGCGCGGGCGCCGCCGCCAAGCCGGCTGCAGCGTCCGCCAAGGCCGCGGCGTCGCCGCCCGTCGCTGCCGCTGCCGCGTCCGCTGCTGCATCAGCCTCCACGACTCAAAGAGTTCCGCCGGCCGACGCGCCGCTGGCGCCGTCGGTGCGCAAGATCTCCGCTGAAAGCGGCCTCGATGCCGCCACCGTCCCCGGCTCGGGCAAGGATGGCCGCGTCACCAAGGGCGACATGCTCGCAGCGATCGAAAAGGCAGCATCGGCGCCGACCCCGATCAATCAGCCGGCCGCCGCCGTGCAGGTGCGCGCGCCGTCGCCCGCCGACGATGCCGCGCGCGAGGAGCGCGTGAAGATGACGCGGCTGCGCCAGACCATCGCGCGCCGCCTGAAGGACGTTCAGAATACGGCTGCCATGCTCACGACCTTCAACGAGGTCGACATGAGCCACATCATGGCGATGCGGGCCCAGTACAAGGACGTGTTCGAGAAGAAGCACGCCAGCAAATTGGGATTCATGGGCTTCTTCTCCAAGGCCTGCGTGCAGGCACTGAAGGACATTCCGGCCGCCAACGCCGAGATCGACGGCACCGATCTGATCTACAAGAATTATTATCACATCGGCGTCGCCGTCGGCACCGACAAGGGTCTGGTGGTGCCCGTGGTGCGCGACTGCGACCACAAGACCATTGCCGAGATCGAAAAGAGCATCGCCGATTTCGGACGGCGCGCGCGCGACGGCCAACTCAAGATCGACGAGATGCAGGGCGGCACCTTCACCATCACCAATGGCGGCATCTATGGCTCGCTGATGTCGACGCCGATCCTGAACGCGCCGCAGTCCGCCATTCTCGGCATGCACAAGATTCAGGACCGCCCGGTCGCGATCGCCGGCAAGGTCGAGATTCGTCCGATGATGTATCTGGCGCTGTCCTACGATCACCGTGTCATCGACGGCAAGGAAGCGGTGACGTTCCTGGTGCGGGTCAAGGAAAGCCTGGAGGATCCGGCGCGGCTGGTGCTGGATCTGTGACGACAGGAAATGGCCGACTGGGGCGCACTTTCGGAATTGTTCAGAAATGTGGCCATAACGATTGCCGCTGTCGTAGGCGCCCTTTTGGCTTGGCGGCAGTTGTCGCCTGCCGCGTTGCAGGCCAAATCCGCAAATGCACAAGCTGAGCTTGCGAGGCGCGCCCATGTGACGGAGCTATTTAATCGGGCGGTTGGGCAACTGCGCGACCCCAACCTTGAGGTTCGCCTTGCCGCGATCTATGTTCTACGGGAGGTCGCGAAGGACTTCCCCGATCTTTCGAACCCTGTTTTCGAACTTCTTCAAGCTTACTTAAGGGCAGGTAGCATCGACTACGGCGACGACGATCCGCCGATCGACATAAGGGAAATCATGAAGACGCTTCGAAGTAGACTGGGAGAATCCGATGCTGAAATCTAAGGATGTTACCCAAGCCAGCACCCTCGATTTACATGGCGCTTTCGTTAGGCGAACCGATCTCAGTGGCGCCTCGCTTCGAGGTGCCAATATGACCAAGGTCGATGCAACAAACGCAGTTTTTCGTGGAGCAGACTTTCAAGGCGCGCTCCTTGATGGGGCTATCCTAAGGGGAGCAGATTTGACTGGGGCTAAAAACCTTACTCTGGAACAGCTCTCTAGTGCGATTATCGACGATCAAACTGCCCTGCCGACCTACATTGATCGGGAGAAGCTTCACCTTTCGACAATGGAGAAATGACACCTCATTTAGGTGCCGGCGCGGATGCTAGGTGCCAACAAAGGGGAGTTCATTCGGATTTTGGGGGCATATCTTGACCGACAGGGTTGTAATTATCACCGGTGGAAGCCGCGGTATCGGCCGCGCCACCGCAATTGCCGCCGCCGCGCGGGGCTTTCTGGTTTGCGTCGGCTACGCCAGCAATGAAACAGCTGCCCGCAGCGTCGTCTCCACCATCGAGGCCAAGAACGGCAAGGCGATCGCGGTGAAATGCGATGTCGGCAACGAGAGCGATATTCTCGCGCTGTTCAAGGCCGCCGACAAGCTCGGAACGCTCGGCGCGCTGATCAACAACGCCGGCATCGTGGGGCCGACGTCGCGCGTCGACGAAATGTCCGCCGAGCGGATTCAGCGCATGATGGCGGTCAACGTCACCGGCAGCATCCTGTGCGCGCGCGAAGCGGTGAAGCGGATGTCGACGCGTCATGGCGGCCAGGGCGGCGTCATCGTCAATCTGTCGTCGGTGGCCTCGAAGCTCGGCTCGCCCAATACCTATGTCGATTACGCGGCTTCCAAAGGCGCCATCGATTCCTTCACGATCGGACTGGGACACGAGGTCGCCGGCGAGGGTATTCGCGTCGCGGCGATCCGGCCCGGGCTGATCGACACCGAGATTCATGCCTCTGGCGGCGAGCCCGACCGCGCCCACCGGCTCAGCCACATGGTGCCGATGAAGCGCGTCGGCACTGCCGATGAAATCGCCAACGCCATTGTCTGGCTGATGTCGGACGAGGCTTCCTATGTGACCAGTGCCATACTCGATGTATCGGGCGGGCGCTAATATCTGTCACGCCATTCAGCTACAGGACTCCAATCATGGCCACTTACGATCTCGTTGTCATCGGTACCGGCCCCGGTGGCTACGTCTGCGCGATCCGCGCGGCACAACTCGGCATGAAGGTCGCCGTGGTCGAGAAGAACCCAACGCTCGGCGGCACCTGCCTCAACATCGGCTGCATGCCGTCGAAGGCGCTGTTGTATGCATCCGAGATGTTCGAGGAGGCCGAACACTCGTTTGCGAAAATGGGTGTCAGCGTCTCCGCGCCGAAACTCGATCTTCCTGCCATGATGAATTTCAAGCAGCAGGGCATCGACGGCAACGTCAAGGGCGTCGAGTTCCTGATGAAGAAGAACAAGATCGACGTCATCAACGGCAAGGGAAAGATCCTCGGCACCGGCAAGGTCGAGGTAGCCGGCAGTGACGGCAAGACGCAAGTCGTCGAGACCCGTAACATTGTCATCGCCACCGGCTCCGATATCGCGCGGCTGAAGGGCATCGAGATCGATGAGAAGCGCATCGTGTCGTCGACCGGCGCGCTGTCGCTCGACAAGGTGCCTTCGAGCCTGTTGATCGTCGGCGCCGGCGTGATCGGGCTTGAGCTTGGCTCGGTGTGGCACCGGCTCGGCGCGAAGGTCACCGTGGTTGAATTTCTCGATCGCATCCTGCCGGGCACCGATGGCGAGGTGGCGAAACAATTCCAGCGCATTCTCGAAAAGCAGGGCTTTACGTTCAAGCTCGGCGCCAAGGTCACTGGCGTCGATACCTCGGGCAAGACACTGTCCGCGCAGATCGAGCCGGCAGCGGGTGGCAAATCGGAAGCGCTGGAAACCGATGTGGTGTTGGTCTGCATCGGGCGCGTGCCCTACACCGAAGGCCTTGGTTTGAAGGAAGCTGGCGTCGCACTCGACAATCACGGCCGGGTGCAGATCGATCCGCATTTTGCGACCAGCGTGAAGGGCGTGTACGCGATCGGCGATGTCGTCGCGGGGCCGATGCTGGCGCACAAGGCCGAGGACGAAGGCGGCGCAGTTGCGGAAATTCTCGCAGGCCAGGCCGGACATGTGAATTACGACGTTATTCCAGGCGTTGTGTATACCACGCCGGAAGTGTCGTCGGTCGGCAAGACCGAGGAAGAGCTGAAGCAGGCCGGCGTGGCCTACACATCAGGTAAATTCCCGTTCACCGCCAATGGCCGCTCCAAGGTCAACCAGACCACTGAAGGATTCGTGAAGGTTCTCGCAGATGCGAAGACCGATCGGGTGCTTGGCGTGCATATCGTCGGCCGTGAAGCCGGCGAAATGATCCACGAAGCGGCCGTATTGATGGAGTTTGGCGGTTCCGCCGAGGATCTGGCGCGTACCTGTCATGCCCATCCGACTCGTTCCGAGGCCGTCAAGGAAGCGGCGCTTGCAGTCGGCAAGCGCGCGATCCATATGTGATTCACTCCCGATGAGAGTCGGGCGGGGACAACATTCATGATGCGCCGCCTCCTTCAACCGTTCTGGGTTCTGCTCGCGGTCATCTTTCTGATCGAGGCGTGGCTGTGGGATCACCTCGAGCCGATCGTGGCGCGGGTCGTGGCGCTGATTCCGCTGCGCGCATTCAAGCAATGGCTTTCCGATCGCGTCGATACGCTGTCGCCGGCGATGACGCTGATTGTCTTCATCGTGCCGGTGATTCCGCTGTTTCCGCTCAAGCTGGTTGGCTTCTGGCTGCTTACCCATGAATACTGGCTCAGCGCGATTGTAACGATCGTCTTCGCCAAATTCCTGGGCGTCGGCGTTGCGGCTTTCATCTTCGACGTGACGCGACCGAAACTCCTGGAGATGCAGTGGTTCGAAACGCTCTATGAATTTATCATGGGGTTGCGGGCAAAGGCGGCGGCACTGGTCAATCCGATCAAGGTGCGAATCGTGGAAGCCCTGCGTGGTGATGGCGACGGCTGGTCGTCGCGGATGCTGCGGCTGATCCAGCGCTTCCGCAAAAGCGTGCACGAGGCGCGGTAGAGCAATTTTCCAGCTCATCCTTCGAGACGGCGCGGCAACGCCGCGCGTCTCGAACCATAGGCCATTGGATGCGCGATCATGATTCCGGCCCCGACCTGAAAGTTCTCCAGCAACCAACCGTTCACCTTCGCTTACATCAGATGCACCGCATGCGGCGCGAACAGGCCGATCGCGGTAAAGACGAGCCCGGTCAGCGCCAGCAACCCTGATATCCACGCCAGCGCGATCATGCCGGTGATAATGGTCGCGGAGGCCAGCACGATGCCGATCTGAAAGGCCGCGGAGGCGACCTCGAAGTGATGATATTTCGCCATCGCAAGGTCGCGCTCGTGTTCGGCGTGCTTGGCGCGCTCGGACAATTGCTCGGAGCCCTCGCCGGTTTCCGGCTCCGAGCGGTAGCGCGCCGCGGTCTTCTGCCAGTCGTCGATCTGCTTTTGCAGCGCCGCCTTGGCGGCATCGTCGCCCATGACGCCGAGGCTTAATTTGGCTTGGTCCGACACCGACTGAACCACCGTGCGGCGGATGCTCTTGGCCTGAAAGAACGCCCACAGGTTCGAGGCCTCGACGTTCTTGCTGATGGATTCGGTCTGGGCGCCCTTGCCCAGCGTCTCCGACAGCGCAAGAAACAATGCGATCACGGCGATCAGCAATGCGATTTTCTTGTTGGACCCGGACGCGTGTTCGGCGTGCTCCGCATGTTCCATGCTCTCATGTGCGCTCATGATTCTCTCCCTGCTGCTCGATCGGCCAACGATTGACCGAACAACCCCGCCCACGCAAGAGCCAAGCCGATGTGACGGAAACATGTCAGGGAAAGCTGGAGCATGATCCGGAAAAGCATGCCCTCGAACTTGATCCGAGGGTGGGTACCGGTTTTCCCTCGGGACAAACGCGAAGCGTTTGCCCGGAGATCATGCTCAAGCAAAAAGATAGAGCGGGATGACGATTCGAAGAAAAAGTTATCCCGCTCTAGGCGAGCTCAGGCGCGCGGGTGCGCGTTGCGGTAGACTTCCAGGAGCCGCTCGGTATCAATCCCGGTATAGATCTGCGTGGTCGAGAGCGAAGCGTGGCCGAGCAACTCCTGGATCGCGCGCAGATCGCCGCCGCGCGTGAGCAGGTGGGTGGCGAAAGAATGCCGCAGCGCATGCGGCGTCGCACTGTCAGGCACGCCGAGCGCGCCGCGCAGCCGTTCCATGGTGAGCTGAATGATCCGCGGACTGAGCGGGCCACCTTGCGCGCCGACAAAGATCGGTCCTTCCGGTGGCAGTGGATGCGGGCACATCGCCACATAATCCTGGACCAGCACGAGCACGTTCTGCAGCACCGGCACCATCCGGGTCTTGTTGCCCTTGCCGGTCACGATCAGCACATCGCCCGCGCCGGGCAACGGCACGTCGCGGCGTTTCAGCCCAAGTGCTTCGGAGATACGCAGACCCGAACCGTACAACAGCGCCATCACGGCGGCGTCGCGCGCCCAGATCCAGGGATCGCGAGTTTCGCCGGCGCGTTCGTCGGCGTCCACAAAACGTTTGGCCGCCGCCATCTGGATCGGTTTCGGTAGGCTCTTGCCGATCTTGGGCGCGCGGATCGCCGACAACGCGCCGACCTTGCCATTGCCTTCGCGTTCGAGGAAGCGGCCGAACGAGCGCAAGCCCGCCAGCGCCCGCATCAGGGAACGGCTGCCGATATCGTCGGCGCGCCGCATCGCCATGAAGGCCCTGACGTCGCTGGCCTCGAGCGCCGCGAAACGCGCAAGCGTCACCCGCGTGCCCCAGTGTTCGCAGAGAAAGACGAGGCACTGGCGGAGGTCGCGGGAATAGGCCTCTGATGTCTTCGGCGACAGCCGCCGTTCGGCGCGCAGATGCGACAGCCAGCGCGTCATCTGAAGCGCGATGTCGTCGGCGGCGCAGTCAAGCTCGATCGGCTGAACAGCGGGAACTGGCTTGGCCATAAGGCTGTCTTTGAACTTGATGATTCTGATGACTATATCGCACTTCTTTCGTTTACCGTTCGCTAACTTGCCAAAGGGGCCGCAGCCGGACACTGGTTCCGACCGGCG
>WNFO01003094.1_pt1 | contig 16826 bp, 19 predicted proteins | sample 5400251 | NCBI WGS metagenome assembly WNFO01 (sample SAMN13153354, study PRJNA577476) | soil metagenome | isolation source: 100 cm saprolite under Madrone tree | place: USA:California | collected 2016-06-14 | reverse complement strand
CGTGACGACTGACGTACGCCCGACGGCGTCCCGTTGCGCGGTCTCGGCTCTGTTCTTCGTCAACGGGGCCATCCTGGCCTCGTGGGTGCCCTACGTCCCGATGGTGAAGCAGCGCCTTGGTATCGGAGATGGTCTGCTCGGCGTCGTCCTCCTGTTCATGGCGATCGGCGCCCTGGGCGCGCTTCCGTTCGCCGGCACGCTGGTGGGTAGGCTGGGAAGCCGCACCGTCTCCGTGGGCGCGGGGCTCGGATTGTGCCTGAGCCTGCCGCTGCCGGTCCTCGCTCCGACGCCGTTTCTGGTGGCGCTCGCGCTGCTGGTCTTCGGCGCCCTCAACTCCACGCTCGACGTCGCCATGAACGCCCAGGCGGTCGAGGTCGAACAGCGGCGCGGGCGCGCGCTCATGTCGTCCTTCCACGCGATGTTCAGCGTGGGTGGCCTGGCCGGAGCGCTCCTGAGCAGCGTGATCGCCGCCGCTGGCGTCAGGGCGACTGATCACATCCTCGCCGCGGCGCTGCTCGGAAGCGTGGCGATCCTGATCGCGCGGTCTGCGCTGATCGCCGTCGCCCCCTCTCCATCGCCCGTGTTCGTCAGGCCGACGCGCGGGCTGCTCGGCCTCGGCGTGCTCGCGCTTTGCGCGTTGATGGCCGAGGGCGCAATCGGCGATTGGAGCGCGGTGTACCTGATGGACTCGCGCGGCGCGAGCCAGAGCGTCGCCGCCGCCGGCTTTGCCGCGTTCTCGCTCGCGATGGCCGGGGGGCGATTCGCCGGCGATCACGTCGCGCGGCGGCTCGGTGCCGCGTGTCTTCTTCGTCTGTCCGGTGTCCTCGCGACGGGTGGTCTTCTTCTCGCGCTGATCGTGAAGGAGCCGGTCATTGCGATCGCGGGCTTCGGCCTGGTGGGACTGGGGGTCGCCAATCTCATCCCGGTCATTTTCAGTGCGGCCGGCCGAGCGTACGCAGTCGCGCCGGGGCACGGGCTCGCGGCGGTCGCCACCACGGGCTACGTTGGTTTCCTGGCGGGGCCGCCTGCCATCGGGCTCGCGGCGGAGGTGGCTGGCTTACCGGCCGCGCTCGGAATCGTCGCCCTCGCCTGCGCCGCGGTGGCGATCGCTGCGCATCTCGCCGGTGACCGCATCCCGACCCGAAAGTCTGCCTGGCCTTCGCCTCGCACGACGATATTTCGGGTCTAGAATGCGGCCGGGAGGACCCGGCCGACGATGGATGCTGCTCCTGTGCATGACGCGAGCAGTCCCGAGAGCGAGCGCTATCGCACGCTGCTCGAGATCAACAACGCGGTGATCTCGAGCCTGACCCGGGACGATCTCTTCCGCGCCATCGCGCGCTCGCTGCGCCGCATCGTGTCCTTCGAGCGGACGGCGATCTTCCTGCACGACCAGGCCTCGGGCGTCCTGCGCCTCTTCGTCCTCGAGTCGTCGCTGTCATCCGACTACTTCACGGTCGGCCTCGAGATGAATCCGCGCGACAGTCACGTCGGCCAGGTGTTCCACACCCAGCGCTGGCTGATCCGGCGTGACCTGGCGAGCGAGCGCGAGTATCCGATGGAGGATCTCGCCTACGCCGACGGCGTGCGCTCCTACGTGATCGTCCCTTTGGTGGCGCGCGGCAAGAGTATCGGGGCGCTGGCCGTCGCCAGCACCACGCCCAAGCAGTATTCCGAGGCGGACGCCTCGATGTTCCAGGAGGCCGCCAACCAGTTCGCGCTGGCCATCGAGAACATGAAGGCCTACGAGGAGATCGCGGCCCTCACGGCGCGGCTCGAGCACGAGAACGTCTATCTCCAGGAGGAGATCCGGCGCGAGCACAACTTCGTCGAGATGGTTGGCGCCAGCCCCGCGCTTCTCGGTGTCCTCGACAAGATCCGCCAGGTGGCCGCCACCGACTCGACCGTCCTGATCTCGGGCGAGACGGGGACGGGCAAGGAGCTGGTGGCGCGGGCGATCCACGGCGAGAGCGGGCGGAAGCACCGCCCGCTGGTGAAGGTGAACTGCAGCGCCATCTCGGCGGGCCTCGTGGAGAGCGAGCTCTTCGGTCACGTCAAGGGCGCCTTCACCGGCGCGATCGAGCGGCGTGTCGGCCGGTTCGAGCTCGCCGCCGGCGGCACGATCTTTCTCGACGAGATCGGCGAGCTGCCGCTCGAGACGCAGGTGAAGCTGCTGCGCGTTCTCCAGGAGCGCGAGTTCGAGCCGGTGGGCAGCAATCGCACCGTGTCGGTGGACGTGCGCGTGATCGCCGCGACCAACCGCGACATCGAGGACGCCGTGCGCGGCGGCCGCTTCCGCTCGGACCTCTTCTATCGCCTCAACGTGGTGCCCATCGAGGTCCCCCCGCTGCGCGAGCGCCGGAGCGACATTCCCCAGCTCGTGATGTTCTTCCTGGCGCGGTTCGCCAAGAAGTTCGGCAAGCGGATCGAGACCGTTCCCGACGACACGATGCAGCGCCTGATCGAGTACTCCTGGCCCGGCAACGTGCGCGAGCTGCAGAACATCGTCGAGCGCGCGGTCGTGCTGACCCGCGGCCCCGTGCTCGAGCTGGAGGGGAGTGTCCTGCCGCTCGTCCCGGTGGCGCGGACCGCGGAGCGGCCGGCCACCGATGCGGCGCGCGCCCGTTCGGCCACTCTCGAAGAGGTCGAGCGGGGCCACATCGTGGCGACGCTGGAGCAGATGGGCTGGGTGATCGACGGCCCCAGGGGTGCGGCGCACATCCTCGCGCTCCATCCCAACACGCTCCGCAGCCGGATGGAAAAGCTCGGCATCAAGCGCCCCCGCCCCGAGGGACAGTAGCGGCGGTTCCCGCGTCGCGCCACGATATTTCGGAGCTCCTGGAGACCTCTCACCACGACACGTCGTGGGTATCCCGCGCTGGCCAAGGAAGGTGGGAGCGAAGTCCCCGATATCTCGTGCATGACGTTCATCATCCAGTCAGGCACGGTGCTTGCCATAGGAAGGAGCGGCCAGGGAGGGCCCGAGAAGATGCTCAGGATCGAGCCCGTCGAGACATCGACCGGCGATTGCGTGCTCCGCCTCGAGGGTGAGGTGGTGGGCCCGTGGGTCGCCGAGATCCGGCGCTCCTGCGATCAGGCGCTCGCGACAGGCGCCAGGCTGACGCTCGAGCTGACCGACGTGACCTTCATCGATCGGGCCGGGGTCGAGCTGTTTCGCCGGCTCATGCGAGCCGGCGTGGTCGTGGTCAACTGCTCGCCGTTCCTCCAGACCCAGCTCGGCACATGACAGGAGGTAACCCGACCGTGGACGCCGACATCGAGCTTCGGCTCGTGGAGCGCCTGCAGGCGGGCGACGCGACTGCGCTCGAAGGCCTCATGGAGCGCTATTCGTCCCGGCTCTACAGGCTCGCCTTCAGCATCACGCGCAATGCCCGCGATGCCGAGGAGGTCTTGCAGGACGTGTTCGTGACGGTCTTTCGCAAGATCGGCTCGTTCGAGCAGCGCGCGAAGCTCGGCACGTGGCTGTATCGCGTCACGACGAACACCGCGCTGAACAAGCGGCGAGGCCTGGCCGCGACCGTCGAGGTGGCGCTGGACGACCTGCTGCCGACGTACCTGGACGACGGCCACCGGGCCGGGGACCGCTCCTTCCTCCTCACCGACTGGTCGGAGACTCCCGAGGAAGAGCTGCTGGCCGGGGAGGGACGGGCAGCGCTGGACCGGGCCCTGGCCATGCTGCCCGACGGCTATCGCGCCGTGCTCGTCCTGCGCGACGTCGATGGGCTGTCGACCGAGGAGTCCGCCGACGCGCTCGGCGAATCAGTGTCCTCGGTGAAGTCACGGCTGCACCGCGCCCGCATGGCCCTTCGCGAGGTCATCACGCGTTCCCTGGCACCGAAGTACGCGCCGGCGCTGCTCCGCGGTGAGGTTTCCCGGCCTGCGTGAATCCTGGGCGCCGTCCGGCGTGTCAAAAGGATGTGAACACGAGCTGGACGGCGCGAGCCCGATGAACTGCCGGGAGCTGATCGCCGTCATCCTCGAGTACCTCGAAGGGGAGATGACGCCCGCGGACGTCGAGGAATTCGAGACGCACCTCGCGAAGTGCGCACCGTGCCGGGCGTATCTGGCGACCTACCGGAAGACGAAGGACCTAGCGGCCGACGCCGGTCGAATCGAGATGCCCGAAGAGATGAAGGCGCGACTGCGCGAGTTCCTGCTCCGCCGTCTGCCCCGGAGCTCTCCGGCGTCGTAGCCGACAGCTCGAGCACTCGCAGGGGTATGCTCCTCGCGTGAGCCCTCCACGCTGGCGACTTCGCGTCGCCGCGATCGTCGCGATCCTGAGCTTCGCGGCCCTGGCCGCCGGCGGGGGATTTCCCGCGCCCGATCGGCCCGTCGCGGCCATCATCTCGCCAGTCTTCTCCGACGAGGCGACCCGTGACCGCAATCGAGAAGCCGACCGCGTGCTCGACCGGCTCGGAGTCACGCCTGGCACCCGGGTTGCGGACATCGGCGCCGGAACCGGCTACTACACGGTGCGCGCCGCCCGCCGTCTGGGTGCTGGCGCCACGGTGTACGCCGAGGACATCAAGCCCGAGTACCTCGGCGAGCTCCGGGCTCGGCTCGAACGAGAGAAGATCGGGACCGTGAAGCTGGTTCTCGGACGCCCGGGCGATCCGATGCTCCCGCGCGGCTCGATCGACGTCGCGATCCTGAGCCACGTCTACCACGAGATCGAGAATCCCTTCGAGCTTCTCTACCGCTTGCAGCCGGCGCTGGCACCCGGCGCCCGCGTCGGCATCGTGGACGTCGATCGTCCGACGCAAGACCACGGGACGCCACCCGCGCTGCTGCGCTGCGAGGCCGCTGCAGTCGGGTACCGCCAGGTCGATTTCGTCTCGCTCGCGCCGGCGGAAGGGTACCTGGCGGTCTTCGTCCCGCCCGTCCGGTTGCCTGCCGTCGAGGCGATCAAGCCCTGCCGGCAGCCGTAACGCGTGAGGGTGGCCATCGAGACCGCGGGTGTGCATCATGGGGCGAATCCGCCGCGCCGTTGGCCGTGTCAGAGGCTCTGAGCGGAAGGAGGAGCCTCGCCATGAGCATCGGACGATCGGCCACGAGTGTTGCGACGGACCGTGAGGGTGGGGTAGCGTCTCGCGTCGTCGAGCGACCATCTCTCTCCGGAGGCACCCGAATGACGGAACAGCGTCGAGCGCCGGGGTGGCTGACCGCCACCGCACCTCTCTGGCCGCTCGGTCTCGCCCGGATCCTGTACGGCATCCTCTGGTGGCAGCAGAGCAAGTGGAAGGTGCCCTCGGACGACTTCGGCCGTCGGTCCGGTGGCGGGCTGTGGTACTGGGTCCAGCAGCAGATCCAGTATCCGACGCTCACCGCCTACCAGGACTTCCTGCAGAACGTGATGATTCCTCACTGGACCTTCTTCGGCTGGATGACCCTGATCACCGAAACGTTCATCGCCGTCACGCTCATCCTCGGGCTGGGCACGCGCCTGGGCTCGCTCGTCGCCATCGGGATGGCGGCGAACATCACGATCGGCATCCTCAACGTGCCGCACGAATGGGGATGGACGTACGTGATGTTGCTGACGCTGCCGGCTCTCTTCCTGCTCACCGACGCGGGACGGAGCTTCGGCGTCGATTCGTGGATCGCTCCGCGACTCGAGGCTAGCCATGGTCCCATCGCGCGGGTCATCCGCTGGCTGGTCTGACAACGTCGACCATGCCCTGGGCGATCCTGCTCGGCGGAAGCCTCGGTCTCGTGGGCGCCAGTCTCGCCCTGGCCCGCGTCGCGAATCTGGCGGAGGCGCCGCGCACGTTTCTCGCCCTGTACGGCGCGGCGTTCGTCTGCTACGGCGCCGCGCTGTGGGCCCTCGCTCGTCTCCGCGGACGACTCGTGCTGGGCACCGTGCTCGTCGTTGCGGTGGCCTGCCGCCTGGCGCTGCTGGTTGCGCCACCCACCCTTTCGACTGACGCCTATCGCTACGTGTGGGACGCGCGCGTGGCGAGCGCCGGGATCAGCCCCTACGCGAGAGCGCCGAGCGCGCCGGACCTGGCCGCGCTCCGCGATGACCGGATCTACCCGCACCTGAACCACCCGACGTGGCAGACGGTCTATCCGCCAGGGGCTCAGCTCTTCTTTCGCGGCGTGTATGCGCTCGCGCCGGACAGCGTGATGGCGATGAAGACTGCGATGGGGCTGGCCGAGCTCGCCACGCTGGCGGTGCTCGTGTCGCTGCTTGGGGCTGTGGGGTTGCCTCGCACCCGGGTCGCGGTCTACGCCTGGAATCCTCTGGTACTGGTCGAGGTCTGGAGCAGCGGCCATCTCGACGCGCTGGCGGTGGTCTCCATCGTGGCGGCAGTCCGCCTCGCCATCGGTGGACGCCGATATGCCGCCGCCGCAGTCCTCGGCCTGGGGACGCTCGTCAAGCTCTATCCGGCCACGCTCCTGCTTCTCCTGCTGGATGGCTCGGGGGTCGCGCCGCTGGCGACGTTCGCGCTCGTCGTCGTCGCGGGATACGCGCCCTTCGCCCATCTCGGCCTCGGCGCGCTCGGCTCGCTTCCGCAGTACGTCACGACGGAGTTCTTCAACCCGGGACTCGTCCGCACTCTGATCGACTCGCCGGCGATCACGATGCTGGCGCTCGGCGCCTGGGTCGTCCTCGCGCCGCTCCTCACACGTGGCGCGTCCTTCGTCGCCCGCGTGATCGTCCTCGTCGGGGGCATCATCGTGGCGAGCCCGAACATCTTTCCCTGGTACGTGCTCCCGCTCGTACCGTTCCTGGCCGTCCGGCCGTCCGCGGCCTGGATCGGCTTCACCGGGACGGTCGCGTTCGCCTACACGTTCTTTCTCGGCCAACCGTGGGCGATTCCGGTCTGGGCCAGGGTCGTCGAGTTCCTTCCCCTGGTCGTCGGCGCCGGGTGGGCCCTGAAGCAGTACCTCGGGGCCGACCGCCGCGAGTGGCTCATCGCTCGACCCGTACGAGGAGGAGGTCAGCAGTGACGGCATTCTCCGTGGGCATCGGTCTCACCAACGAGTGCAATCTGCGCTGCGCGCACTGCTATCGCTCCGACATGGTCGTCGAGCGCCTTGCCCTCGCCGACGTCGAGCGTGTGTGCCGGAGCATTCCGCTGCGCTCGGTAAACCTGGGCGTCGGCGAGAACGGCTTGCACCCGCACTACCGGGCCATCCTCGACTATCTCTGGTCGCTCGACGTCAAGACGACGATCACCTCGAACGGCCGCAGCATCGCGATCTTGTCGGACGCCGAGGTCAAGCGCTTCCACAGCGTCGAGTTCTCTCTCGATTTCCCGACCGAGCACGAGCACGATCTGGTCCGCGGAACGGGGAACTGGCGCACCGTGATGGCGTCGCTGGAGCGCTGCGCGGTCCTGGGCGTGGCGACCACCGTGACCGCCGTGATGATGAACACGAACTACCGGCGGCTCGGCGAGCTCGCGAGGGTCGCGGCTCGGGTCGGCTGTCATCTGCGCGTCAACGTCTATCAACCGTCGAAGGTTGATCGCTTCACGTTGAGCTACGACGAGCTCTGGACGGGATTCCGGACACTGCTCGGGGCTGCTCGCCTGGTTGCCACGTCCGAGCCCGTGCTGGCGGCGGTCCTCGGCCTGTCGGCGTTTTCGGGGCCGGCGTGCGGACGGTCCACGGTCCGCGTCGCTCCCGACGGCCGCGTGTTGCCGTGCACGTACTGGCCCGAGAGCGCGCTGACCATCGACGACCTGGCGAGAGACGGTGCCGCGATCATCGACGCTCCGGAGTTCGTCGATGCGCGACGCAGCCCCGCCGCCTGCGAGGGTTGCCCGTGCCGCGGAGGCTGCGCGGGCCGCCGCGCGCTCGCCGGGGCGCTGGATGCTCCCGATCCTTACTGCCCCTACGCCCGGAACGACCGCATCGCGATCGACTGGGAGCCGGCGAGCGCGGTCGACCTTCCGAAGCTGGGGAGCGCATGCACGACCGTGGTCACCGCATGCTGATCACGAAGACGCCGACCGTATAATCGCGGCCGTGAACGCGACCCTGGTCATTCCTGCTCTCAACGAGGCCGGCGCGATCGGCGACCTCGTGCGCCGTGTCCCCGCCGGAGCCGTCCGTGAAGTCATCGTGGTCGACAACGGATCCACGGACGCCACCGCCGTGGTGGCCGCGAGCGCGGGCGCGCGAGTCGTGCGCGAGCCTCGCCGCGGCTACGGCGCCGCGTGCTGGGCCGGAGTGAGCGCCGTGTGCGCGGACACGGATGTCGTCGCCTTCCTCGACGGCGACGGCAGCCAGTCTCCGGAAGAGCTGCCGAAGATCCTCGAGCCCATTGCCGGCGGACGCGCCGATTTCGTCCTCGGGGCTCGCCGACGCGCCGACGGTCATCCGGCGCACGCGACGCTCGGCACGCAGCTGATCGCGCGCCTCATCGCGTGGCGTCACGGTGCCCGCGTGACGGACATCCCTCCGTTTCGGGCCATCCGGACCGATCTGCTGCGCGAGCTCGACATGCGCGATCGCGCATTCGGTTGGCCGGTGGAGATGGTCGCCAAGGCGGCGGCTCGGGGCGCCCGGATCGTGGAGGTCGTCGTGTCGCACCGGCCGCGTGTCGCCGGACGCTCGAAGGTCTCCGGGACCGTCGTCGGCAGCCTCCGTGCCGGCTATGCCTTCTTCGTGATCGCGCTCCGCACCACCAAGGGCGCGGCGTGACGCCGACCGACGCGGCGCTGACGCTCCGTCCGCCGCTCCCGCGCTCGCTATACGTGGAGACGACGAGCCGCTGCAACTCGAAGTGTCAGACCTGCATCCTCACGTTCGGAGGACGCGAGCCGGCCGAGGATCTGACCTGGCCCCGCTTCCGACAGATCGTCGATCAGTTCCCCGCGCTCGAGCGCGTCCTGTTGCACGGTATCGGCGAGCCGCTCCTCAATCCCGATCTGCCGCGCATGATCGAGCATCTCGTGGCGAGAGGCGCCCACGTCCTCTTCAACTCGAACGCGATCAGCCTGTCGCGCGCGCAGACGACCGCCCTGATCGACGCCGGCTTGCACGAGCTTCGGGTCTCGCTCGACGCGAGCACGCGCGAGACCTATGCGCGCGTGAGGGGCGCCGACGCCTTCGACAAGGTGATGGCCAACCTCGAGCGGCTTCGCGACGTCAAACGGGAGCGCGGCGCCGACCGGCCGCGCGTGTCGCTCTGGTTCACGGTGATGAAGGACAACATCGAGGAGATCGCCGGCCTCGTCGGCCTGGCCACGCGGGTCGGCGCGAGCGGCATCTATCTTCAGCGGCTCGTCTACAACGGCCTGGGCCTCGCGACCGCCGAGCAGTCGCTGCACGCGCGGCTGGGACGCCGCGAGGCCGAGCTGATCGCCGAGACCCACGCGGCGGCGACGGCCGCGAGCCTCGACTTCAGCGCCTCGGGCGCGACTGCGCCGGAGATCAGCCTCAGCGCCTCGGCGGACGCGAAGCCGTGGAGCGCCTGCCGCCGGCCCTGGACGCTCGCCTACGTGACGGTGCACGGCAACGTGTTGCCGTGCTGCATCGCGCCCTGGATCACCACGCACTACGACGGCATCGTGCTGGGGAATATTTTCCGGGAATCGATCGAGGAGATCTGGTGGGGGCGCCGCTACCAGGACTTTCGCCAGGCGATCCAGACCGACACGCCTCCCGAGCCCTGTGTGGGGTGTGGTGTGCGGTGGAGCCTGTGACGCCGAGCCGCAAACCTGCCGTGGCGGTGATGGCCAAGGTTCCCGGCGCGGCCGCCGTGAAGTCGCGGCTGCATCCCGCCCTGGGCGCGGCGCTGGCCACGCGGCTCTACGAATGTTTCCTGCGCGACCGTCTCGACGCGCTGGCCGCGGTCGACGGCATCGATCGCGTGATCGCATTCACGCCCGAAGAGGCGGCCGGTGCGGTGGCCGAGCTCGCGCCCCAGAGCTTCACGCTCGTCGCCCAGCGCGGGAACGACCTGGGTGCGCGGCTCGACAATCTCCTGACCGATCTGCTCGTGGCCGGTCATCCCGCCGCCATCGCCATCGACAGCGACAGCCCGACGTTGCCCATGACCTACGTGTCGCGAGCCGTCGGGGTGTTGACCTCGGGAGAGACGGACGCGGTGGTGGGCCCCTGTGACGATGGTGGCTATTACTTGATCGGGTCGAGGCGGCCATGCGCCGAGCTGTTCACGTCGATGCCGTGGAGCACCGAGCGCGTGCTAGGTCTCACGCTCGAGCGTGCCCGCCGGAGCGGCCTCAGGATGCACGTGCTTCCCGCGTGGTTCGACATCGACACCGAGGCCGATCTCTACCGCCTTCAGCGAGAGACCGCGGGCCAGCACACGGGGCCGCTTCGCACCATCGCGCTCGTTCAGGAACTGTCCGCGGCCGGCGTTCTCGCGCAGCACTGAACGTTCTCGGCCGCCGCCTTGTCCTCGATGCCATGATGGCGCCGGCCATGTTCCGGAAGATATCGACCGTAGTCGAGGACAGTTTTCGGGACACGCCGGCACCGGGGGCAACAGACGGATCCCCGCTCGCGCAGTCGTGCCAAGACGCCACGGTGCGAGGACGCTGCCGAGATAGTGCGATCTCATCATTGACGCGCCTGACTGATCACGGGGAAGATCGAAGTCCCTGAGAGGAGGGCGTCAATGCTACGAATCCAGGCTTGGGCCCGTCTTGCCGTGACTGCTCTTGTCGTCGCCGCCCCGGCGACCGCGTTCGCTCAACCCACGAAGGCTGGCGTGGTCACCACGGTGCTCGGAACCGCGACGGTGGCGCGTGCATCGCTCTCGCAGCCGGTGCCGCTGAAGTTCAAGGATGACGTCTTCGCGCAGGACCGAGTCTCCACCGGCGACGATTCCGTCGCCCGCATCCTGCTCGGCGGCAGGGCAATCGTCACTGTGCGTGAGCGGTCGTCGCTGACGATTACCGAAGTACCACACGTATCCACAATCGACGTCGGCGTGGGCCGGGCCGCGATCGCCGTCGCCAAGGAGCGCATGAAGCCCGGCGAGACGATCGAGATTCGCACCCCCAACGCGGTGGCTGGAATCCGGGGCACGATCGTGGTCGTCGAGGTCGATCGGACCACGGTGCCGGCTGCCCAGGGCCCGGCATTCACGACCCGGTTCACGGTCATCACCGGCGAGGTGCTGGTGCGACAACTCCAGGGTGGCCAGCCGTTCGGTGGCGGCGTGACGCTCGGCGCCAACCAGCAAGCGCAGTTCACGGGACACACACCTCCCGCCACCCGCTCGCTGTCGTCGTCGGAGGCGCGCCAGCTCTCGAACAGCTTCAAGACGACGAAGGCCGCCCCGCCAGCAGAGGTGAGCGCGTTGCTCGTCACCCAGTCTCAGGCGCTGGCGTCGAACGTTGTCACGAGTGGGGTCCCGACCCCCGGCCTGTCGTCGTCGGACACGGTTACGAACGTGAACGAGAGCTCGAACGGCAAGAGCAGCTCAGCCAAACGTCAGGACTCGATCGTATCGACGATACTGACTCCCAAGGCCGGTCGTGACGACATTCAAGCCACCGCGGACGACCGGCATGTCGCTCAACAGATCAATTCCAGTGGCACGGAGAGCACCAGCAACGGGGGCAGCAACAGTCTTTTGAGCAACAGCCTCGTGGGCAAACAGCGGGGCAGGCGGTAACGGGTCGGCCAGCATCGAGTCGATAAGAGCGCCATCGTGAGGCTCGACGAGGAAGTACTGCACCTGCGCCGGCACGTCGACTCTCTCGAACAAGAGAACAGAGATCTACGTCGCCGATTCGCGTTTCTGGCGCAAGATCTCGAGCTGGCTCGGGCGAAGGTTACGAATGCGCTCCGTAACCTTCAGGGGCTTCTCGACCGCGTCAAGGCGATGGAGACGAGGATGCGCGAGGATTCGTCGATGTCCATGCGTTGACACAAGCGACGCACTCTCGGCCTCGAGCTCAGCCCGCGAAATCAGGCGGAACGGGCCGTCGAGGCGTTCTCCGTCACCGGCCGGCCATCACGACGAGCACGCATCTCCCACCGGGTCGGTCGAGGGTCCGAGTCGGACGAGGTGCCGCCGAAATAGTTGATAACAGTATCGATCCGCCGCGGCTGATCGGCGAGAAGTAACGTCAGGTATCGGATAGAGCCTACGACATCGAGCGGTGTGGCGGTCATAACTTCCTCCCGACCTTTAGATACGGGATCGCCGGAAAAGGATTCAGAGCCGTCGCAGCGCCGCAATCGTCTCGCTTGGCTCGGGCCGCGTGGTGTAGTCGGGGTCGGCCTCGGCGTAGCGGATGACCCCCGTGCGATCGATCACGAACCGGGCCGGGATCGGCAGTGTCCACGACGCGTCGCCGTTGAACTTCGCGAGATCGAGCGGAAACGTCGCGTAGAGATCGCGCAAGTACTGGGGCAAGGCGAATCGCAAGCCGAACTTCGCCGCCACCTCGTTGCCCCGGTCGGTCAGGATCTCGAAGCTGAGCTGGCGATGCTTGATCAGCTCACGGTTGTGCTCGGGGAGCTGGGGCGAGATCGCCACGGGCGTGGCGCCGAGCGCCGTGATCTCGGGGAGCGCTTGCTGTAGAGCTACCAGCTCTACGTTACAGTACGGTCACCAGCGTCCGCGATAGAACGTCACGACCAGGGGACCCTGGGCGAGGAGCCGGCTGGAGTCGACCATCTCCTCGTTCGCGTCTGGTAACACGAACGCGGGCACGCGCTGGCCGGGCTTCAAGATCCTGGCCGGCGCTCCTGACTCGCGCAGCTCGTCGACAGCGCGATGCATCGTCTTGACCACGTCGGGCGAGCGATTGCCTTCGAGCCGCGTCCGCAGTGCTGCGAGATCTTCCTTGAGGCTCATGAGCTCCTCACTGTAATCGTTTGATCACCCACGGTCATCGTCGCGTCCCAGGCCACCGCGATAGCGCCCTTGACGCTCTCGTGCGCCGGGCAGCCCTGGGGATGAGCGGCCAGGGCACGCTCGGCGGCCTCACGCGCCTCCGGGGGCACGCTCAATCGATAGTGGACCGTCATCGATTCGATCTTGATCGTCTTGCCGATGCCCACGATACGCCCGTCCACCGTGGCGGTGAACGTCGTGCGATCGAACGGAATCTTGCGCCCTGCCAGGGCGCCGGCCAGTGTGCCGTACATTCAGCCGGCGACGCCGGCGACGATGTGATCCAGCGTCGACGCGATGGGCGGTCCCTCCTTCGCGCCATAGTACTGGCGAAGGGCGCCCTGGACGCCGTAGGTCACCGGCTCCGGAACGTCGCCGAGATAGGCGCGACGGTACCCGTCACGATACTCGAGCCGGGCGTGGGAGACGTATTCGAAGGGCTCGGTCATGAAGTGGTCCTCCTGCCTTTTGACACATCCTTCTGGCCCAACGATTCGCGGGGCTCAGCGTGAGCGCAGGACGAGCGCGTGGCCGCCGGCGTCGCGGATGACGACCTCACCGTTCATCGCGGCAGCCCGGGACACGCCGCCGACGCCGGGTGCAAGGACCGTCGCGCCGGCGCTCGTGATCCGTGACGTGAGGGCTGACGGCGAGGACACGGTCAGCAGCGTTCGCCACGCGACGAGATCGGTCAGGGCCGCATCCACCGGCAGCGCCCGGCCGGTGCGCGGCGCGAGGTATTCGAGCAGCTCGATCCCGGGGCCGTCGGCAGCGCGCAGCGTCGTGATGCGGAGCCGGGCGCCGGTGACCGCGTTCAACCGCTCCTGCTCGGGGCCGTGGTTCTCGCTGCGCCCGACGACCTGGAGGCCGAGAACGTCGCGGTAGAGCCTGAGGCTCGCCCTTGAAGTAGAACGCCCAGATTCCGCCGGTGTTGGGGTTCCAGTCGGGCAGCCGCTGAGGCTCGGGCGAGGTGCGCTCGACACCGTGCCGCTTCAGCCACAGATGGGCCTGGTCGATGTCGTTCACGATGATCGCGATGTGCTGGAACCAGCGGTCGTTGCTTCGAGCGTCGGCCGGCAGTGGCCGACCGCTCGGCGCGACGTGCTCGACGAGGTCGATCGCCTCGCGGCCGAGCCGGAGGCGAGCGATCCGGGATCGCGCGCCCTCGTCGACCACCTCGCTCTGCGAGATCAGCTCGAACGTCAGCACCCTCGTGTAGAAGTCGATCGCGCGCTCGAGGCTCCCGACGGAGATGACGACACCGTCGACCGACCGCGCCGCCGGGACTTCCTGGGCCGGCGTGGCCGGGCGGAGCAGGAGAGGAAGCGCGAGGACCAGCACGGCGACGACGGCGGCTGTCCGGACGACCCTGGGTGTGGCCATGGCGTGACTCAGCATCTCACGAGGGATTACGAGCGTACCGGCAGCGGAAGATGCATCGCCGGTCATTGGCGTGATGGAGCTTGGCGCACGGCACGGAAGGCGCCGACGAGCGCTGATGAACCTCGGCCGCCAGCAGCATGCCGAAGAGCGGCGCGGTGAGGTAGATCCAGAAGCCCGTCCAGAGCTGGGCGAGCACCGCCGAGGCGAAGCTCCGAGCCGGGTTGAGGCTCATCCCCGACAGCGGAGCCTCGAGGGTGATGGAGACGGCGACGAGCGCTCCGGCGAGCAGCCCGGTGAACGAGGCGAGCCGGGGCAGGCGGGCCGTCGTGACGAGGATCATCGTCATCATCACGAAGGCAATCGCGAGCTCGGCCAGGAACGCGATGGACACGCCACGCGGCCCGGGGATCGTCGCCACGTAGTTCACCGACGGCGCGCCCACGAGACTTCCGGCCGCCAGCACGACGACGGCCAGCCCCGCGATAGAACCGATGAACTGGGCCCCGACGTAGAATGCGGCGTCCCACGGCGCCACGCGGCCGAGGCGCAGGAACGTCAGCGTCACGGCCGGGTTGAAGTGAGCGCCGGACTGCTGACCCCACGGCGAGTAGATGAGGCTGATCGCGGTGAGGCCCATGGCCAGGCCCATGAGCGCGCGTCGCAGTAGCGGCCCGAGCACGGCTCCGGGGGCTGCGGGGTGGAAGAGGACAATCGCGAAGCCGGATGCCGAGATCATGAACAGGCCCAGGCCGCAGGCTTCCATCAGATACTCGGGCCAGTGGCGCGTCACCGCGTTGGTCATGGCGCGGGATACGACACCGCGAGCTGCCCAGGGGATTCGCGAACCGTTCGGAGGGTGGAGGTGTCCAATGCCGCACGACATTTCGCACGGGTCGAAGGAGGCGTCGATGGACTACCAGCCGCTCCAAGGACAGAGAGCCCTGGTCACGGGTGCCAGCTCCGGAATCGGCGAGGGCATCGCCCGGGCGTTCGGCGCTGCCGGCGCCTCGGTCGTCGTCAACTACGGGGGCAACGCCGACGCCGCCCAGCGCGTCGTGGACGAGGTCAAGGCCACCGGGAGCGATGCGCTCGCGATCCGGGCCGACGTGTCGAAGGAAGCGGACGTGGAGATGATGTTCGCCGAGGTGAAGCGCGCGTGGGGCGGCATCGACATCCTCGTCAGCAACGCCGGCCTCCAGCGTGACGCGGCGATCACCGACATGACGCTCGAGCAGTGGAACACGGTGATCAGCGTGAACCTCACCGGAGCCTTCCTCTGCGCCCGCGCCGCGGCCCGCGCGATGATCGGACAGGGCGTGCGGCCTCAGATTTCGCGCGCGGCCGGCAAGATCGTCTGCATCTCGTCGGTCCACGAGATCATCCCGTGGGCGGGCCACGTCAACTACGCGGCGTCGAAGGGCGGCGTGAAGCTCTTCATGCAGTCGCTGGCCCAGGAGCTGGCGCCGCACCGCATCCGCGTGAACTCGATCGCGCCCGGCGCCATCAAGACCGCGATCAACCGGCCGGCCTGGCAGACACCGGAGGCGTTGGCCTCGCTGCTCAAGCTCATCCCGTACGGACGCATCGGTGTCCCCGACGACATCGGCCGGACGGCGGTGTGGCTCGCGTCCGACGACGCCGACTACGTTCACGGCCAGACCATCGTCGTGGACGGCGGCATGACGCTCTACCCCGAGTTCGCTCAGGGAGGCTAGGACGATGGAGTGTTACGACGTCGCGATCATCGGGACCGGCGCCGGCGGCGGCACGCTCGCGTGGGCGCTGGCCCCGACGGGGAAGAAGATCCTGCTCCTCGAGCGCGGCGAGTACGTGCCTCGCGAGCCGGACAACTGGAGCACGCGGGCGGTCAACCTCGAGGGGAAGTATCAGACGAAGGAGACGTGGCGCGACCGCGACGGCGAGCCGCTCCATCCCCACACGAACTACGGGGTCGGCGGCAACACCAAGTTCTACGGCGCCGCGCTCTTCCGCCTCCGCCGTGAGGACTTCGGTGAGCTGAAGCACTGGGGCGGTGTCTCACCGGCGTGGCCCATCGGCTACGACGAGATGGAGCCCTACTACACGCGGGCCGAGCGGCTCTACCACGTCCACGGCCAGCGCGGCGTGGACCCGTGCGATCCGCCGGCGAGCGCGCCCTATCCGCATCCCCCGGTGAGTCACGAGCCACGCATCCAGCAGCTCGCCGACGACTTCGCGCGCCAGGGTCAGAGCCCGTTCCCGGTGCCGCTCGGCATCATGCTGAACGAGGCCAGGCCTCACGCCAGCGCCTGCATCCGCTGTGGCACGTGCGACGGCCATCCGTGTCTGGTGCGAGCCAAGTCCGACGCCCAGGTGATCTGCGTCGATCCCGCGCTCGAGCACCCGAACGTCCGGCTCGTCACCGGCGCGCGCGTGACGCGGCTCGAGACGAGTGCCAGCGGACGCGAGGTGACCCGCATCCTGGTCGAGCGCGGGGGCGTCGAGGAAGCCTACGCCGCGGACGTCGTCGTCGTCTCCGCCGGCGCCATCAACTCGGCGGCGCTGCTGCTCCGCTCGGCGAGTGACCGGCATCCCCACGGCCTGGCCAACG
>WNFO01001930.1_pt1 | contig 16829 bp, 14 predicted proteins | sample 5400251 | NCBI WGS metagenome assembly WNFO01 (sample SAMN13153354, study PRJNA577476) | soil metagenome | isolation source: 100 cm saprolite under Madrone tree | place: USA:California | collected 2016-06-14 | reverse complement strand
CTGAACCTCGCTCAACGGAACGCGCACTTCGTTGCCAATCGCGGCAATCGGCCGCGAAGCCTGCGGCGCCGAATTCGCGCGTGTGTAGATAAAGTCCGCCGTGAGCACCAGTATGACTGTCAGGCACCCGACCGACCCCGCCATCATCCAGCGCTGCGCCCTGCGATTCTGCGATTCCACGAGCCTGCGTTCGGCATCGCCCATGGCTTCTTTCGCCGACTTGGCGTGCGTAGCGGCCTGCCACTCCCGGAAAATCAAGAGCGCTGCGGCGCCAAACACAAAGACGAAGAAAAACAGCTCGTTGCGCACGATGGGACCGATCAGCGACATTTCCTGCTTGCTCGATGGCAGCCAACCGGCCTCGCTGAGCTCGTGCAATCCGGTCAAACCGAGCTGAAACGCAACGAGCATCAAGATCGCGCTAGTCACAGAGAAAAACCGATGCAGCGGCACGCGCAACGTGCCCTTGAAGAAGAAAAGGCCGACCGCGACCGCAGCGGCGATGCCCAGAATCGTGCCAATCCACGTCTGCAAGCCTTCGGTGGACATTTCCACAGCGCGCAAGATCAGCGCCAGCTCCGCGCCCTCGCGCACCACCATCAAAAAAACAAAAAGAAATATTCCCAGGCCCGCGGCACGACCCGCACGGACGGCATAAGATTCCACTTTTTGCTCAATATCTTTTTTCAGATGCCGCGCAACGCGGTTCATCCAAACGATCATCGTAATTACAAAGAAGGCGGCGACGAGAAGCATTAGGCCTTCAAAACCGTCTTCGCTGATCTGCCAGCGTTGCAAAGCCATAGCAACAGCAAGGCTCAGCGCCGTGGCAGTGGCGACGCCGTACCAGGCAAACCGCGCGAGATGCGCGCGGCCGGTGCGCGACAAATAAACGAGGATGATGCCGACAACAAGGGCAGCTTCCACACCTTCACGGAGGGCAATGAGAAAGGCAGCGAGCAATAAAACTCCAGTTGAAAATGAGTTGCAACTACGAATACGAGTTTACGCGCCACCCCCGGCCAGCGTCAAGCCGCACTCCGCGCGCACTTCCTCGCGTAGAATGATGGTGCCTCGAGCCAGTCATTCATGAACTTAGTGTTCCTTCGCCAAGCCGTGTCGCTTGTGTTGTCCGCGCTGCTCTGCGCCTCAGCTCTCGCGCAGCAGCCGCAGCTCTCTTCTACGGCTCCCAACGCCATTGTGCGTCCCGATCCGAAACGCGCGGAGAAGCTTGTCGAGCGCGGACAGAAGGCTGAGGCCGACGGGCGCAACGACGAAGCGCTGCTGGCCTACGACGAAGCCGCACGCCTGGCACCGCAGAATCTGGCGTTTGCCACTCGTGGCGCGGCATTGCGCTCGAGACTCATCCGTGACCACGTGGACAAGGCCGAACAGCTCGCTTTGGCTGGCAAGCTGCCGCAAGCAAAGGAAGAACTCACCGTAGCCATGCGCATCGACCCTTCGAACAAGATCGTTGCGGAGCGCTACGCGCAAATGGAATCGATGCGAGACGAGGAACCGCCACAGCCCGGCAACCAAATTTCGGGGATGCCGCGGCTAAAACCGCAACCGGGAAGACACAGCTTCGACTTTCGCGGTGACACGCGCAGCGCCTACGAGCAAGTTGCACAAGCCTTTGGCGTGAAAGTTCTCTTCGACCCCGACTTGGTTTCGCGGCAACTGCGTATGCACCTGGACGACGTGGATTTCAACACGGCCGTGTCTGTGCTTGGTTCGACGACGGGATCTTTTTGGACGCCGGTGAGCGCAACGCAGATATTTGTCGCCCCGGACACGCTGGAAAAACGCCGTCGGTTCGGTCTGCAGGCGGAGCAAACGTTTCTGCTTCCCTCCTCAGCGACACCCGAGGAAATGACGGAACTGCTGCGCATGCTGCGCGAGATCACGGGCACATCGCGCGTAGATCTGGACACCAGCAGCCACACCATCACCATGCGCGACTCGCCAGAACGGCTGGCGCTGGCGTCCGAGTTGATCCACCAAGTCGATCGTGCGCGAGGCGAGCTTATGCTCGACATCGAACTGCTTGAGGTGGACCGCAACAAAGCGCAGCAGCTTGGGATTACGCCGCCTTCTTCGGTGCAGGCGTTCTTGATCAGTCCCAGCGACATACATACTTTGCAGAGCGCGACGGACCTTAATAACGCGCTCACGATTCTGGGGCAGCTTTTCAGCGCAAAGGGACTCTCCAGCATTCCGGGCTTCACGCTGGTGGGCGGCGGCTACACCACTTTTCTGCTGACGTTGCCCGGCGTCGCCGCGAATTTCTCCGACGCGCTCAGCCTGGTACAAAGCGGCCGGCAGGTCTTGTTGCGCGCGCAAGATGGCAAGCCCGCGACTTTCTTCGTGGGCGACCACTTCCCCGTCACACTCTCTCTGTTGTCGGCAAGCCTGGGCACTGCTGCAAATCCATCCGCTACCACTCCCTCGGCTCTTGGCGTGCCAACACCCACGACTTTTCCTGAAACCACGTTCGCCGTGGGCAACAATCCCGTTGCGCTGGCATCGATTGATTTCAATTTCGATAATCTCCCGGACCTCGCAGTGGCCAATCAGGGCGACAGCACCATCAGCATTTTGCTGAATCAAGATAATGGAAACTTCGTGGCGGCCACGGGTTCGCCGATCGCCTTGCAGAAAACGGAGACCGCGCCCTCGGCCATTGCAACCGGCTTGTTCGGTAACACCGTCACTACGACCACCGGGGTGACGACGCAAGCCGCCGACCTGGTGATCGCCAATTCCACATCTGACAACGTAACGGTCCTGCTCGGTAATGGTGACGGTACCTTTCGCGAAGCTACAGGCTCGCCCTTTCCCGCAGGCAAGAGTCCCAGCTCCGTTGTGGTGGCGGATTTCAACGGCGACGGCAATGCTGACTTCGCCGTGACCAATCAGGCGGACAACACCATCACCGTCTTTAAAGGCAATGGCAGCGGTGGCTTTACAGAATTTCCGAACTCGCCCTTCGCTCTGACCAACACCTCGACCATTTCTGAAAAGGGCCCGGTGGCCATGGTGACTGGCAATTTCCGCGGCGCCACCAACGCAACCACCAACCTGCCCGAGGTTGACCTGGCAGTGGTCAATCAATCCACCAACAATGTTGCCATCTTGCTGACCTCCGTCGACCCTAATTCCAATATCACTTTCAGCGAGGCCACGAATTCCCCCATTGCGGTGGGCCAGTCGCCCGTGGCCATTGCCGTCGGCGACTTGAATTCGGACACTGTTCCCGATCTCGCTGTCGTCAATCAGGGGGACAACACAGTTTCCATCTTGCTGGGCAGCACCAATCTGGATGCCACCTTCACCGCCGCGACAGGATCACCGCTGGCCACTGCCACGACGCCCGCGGGCATCGTGATTGCAAACTTTACTGGAGGCAACTTTCCTTCCCTGGCGGTTACCAACAAGGGCGTGTCAACGTTGGGAATCTACGTTGGGCTGGGGGCGGGCACATTTTCGAACCGCCTCGAGATTGCCACGCCGGCTAGCCCCAGTGCGATTCTCACGAGCATTTTGAGCTCGACCTCGCTGCCCGACGTGGCCCTGACGGCGCTGGGGACTACGCCTAATCAAGGCTTGGTCGCCGTCATCCTGGACTCGTCATCTTTCGCCACCGGCTCCAGCACGAACCAAATTCCTTACCCGGGCTCGGAATATATGGACCTCGGCGTGAAGGTGAAAGCCACACCGACGCTGCATCCGAATCACGAGGTCACGCTTCAGCTTGAGTTCGAAATTCGCGCGCTAGCTGGCTCCAATGTCAACGGCATCCCCGTCATAACCAATCGCACGCTGACCCAAACGGTGCGCATCAAGGACGACGAAACCACAATGATCGCTGGACTGTTAGACAATGAAGAAACACGTTCGCTGGTTGGCCTGCCCGGCTTCGCCAACCTGCCCGGGCTCGGCTACGCTTTTGGCAGCAGGAACAATTCGCTGAAGAATACGGAATTTATGATTCTCATCACGCCGCGCAGGCTTCGTGACCCGATCCGCAACGCCCGCAGCATCTATGCCGGGCGCGGCGAGCCCACGACGGGCCGGGCGGCACCGCGAGGCATTCCGCAGCAAATTCCAGAGCAACCGCAGCCGCAACCGCAACCTTGATTTTCTAAGGCAGCGGCTCAAAAACTACGATGGGTTGATACGTCCGGGGCACGACAGCTTCCGCAATGGCGATAAGGCTGTTTTGCTGGCTGAATACGCGCAGCCGCGGTGGTCGCGGTTCCCCGCCGTCGAGTTCCGTCGTCGCTCCAGGCACTGCCTCGACGCGTCCGGGCTGCACCTGTGCCAGCGTCACATTGAACTTCGTCCCATGCCGCACGCGACGTTCGACAATCGGCAGCACATTCACTTTCGGAAAGTTCGGCAGCAGATTCTCAAGCCGGATGACATAATCCGCGAACTTGCCGGCTCTCGCACCTTCGGCCAGTTCTTCCAGCTTCACCGCTTGCTCCAAAGAGAATTCGCCGACGGCGGTGCGCTCAATTTCCGCAAGGTGCGCGCCGCATCCAAGTTTCTGCCCCATTTCGTGCGCCAGCGAACGTATATACGTGCCCGAAGAGCACTCGATCACGAAACGAGCGATGCTGCCCTCAACTTCTTTCAACTTGAATTCGAACAACTCGACGTCCACCGACTTTAGTTCGACCGGTTGTTTCTTGCGTGCCAGCTCGTACGCTGGGCGGCCTTTCACTTTTTTCGCTGAGAAAGCTGGCGGCATCTGCTGAAAGCGTCCGACGCGTTCGCCGGCCAATCTCTCCAGCACAGCAGCATCCAGCGCCGGCGCGGCGTCAGCTCCCTGCGCTTCGCCATCAGAGTCGTAGGTATCGGTCGCAAAGCCGAAGCGAAATCCCGCCGTATATCGCTTCCGGCGGCCGGAGTAGAACTGCACGAGTCGCGTCGCGCGCCCCAGCAGCAGCACCAAGACACCGGTGGCCAGCGGGTCGAGCGTTCCAAGGTGCCCGATCTGCCGAAAGCCGGCGAGGTGCCGCACCGCATCCACTACGTCATGCGATGTCTTTCCCTTTGGCTTATCGATTACCAGTGCGCCGTCGAAGGGCGCAGGTTGGGGCTGTTTTGGCATCAGAAGGTGGATTGAACTAGGGAATAGAGGAAGGCTTGTCCTTCTTCATATCCTTCAGCAGTTGCTCGATCCGTTCCACGTGCTCCTGCGAAAGGTCCAGGGTGAAGTGCAGTTCCGGCAAGCGCCGCAATTGCAGCCGTTCAATGAGTTCGCTGCGAATATAACCCGACGCGTGCTCCAGCGCTTTAATCGCGTCCGTCTGCTCTTTGCCGGTTCCTCGCATGCTGACAAAAACTCGCGCATGCTTCATGTCCGGTTGGACACGCACTTCGCTGACCACCACCATGCCCTCGAGCCGCGGATCCTTCAGCTCGCCGGCCAGCATGGCATTGATTTCATGGGCAATCTCCTCGCCCACGCGTTCATGACGGTGATTCGTCGGACTCATCGCAAGCCTTCTAAATCATTTCCACGACGTGATTGATCAGGACCGGACCGAGCAAGCGGTCCGCTTCCTGAAGCACTAGTTGCAGGGATTCCTCCACGTGCTGTTCCGCGGTGGACAACGTCACTACGCCGATGATCGACCGCTGCCACACGTCCTGATATTCCATTTCCGCCACGGCAACATTGAAATGCCGCCGCAGCCGGTCCTTCAAGCTGCGCACGATCTGCCGCTTGTCCTTTAGCGAATGTGCATGCGGAATGTGCAACTCAAGGGTAAGTAGACCAACCGGCATGAGCGCTCCGCGGGACGGGTGCAGTCTATCTACGCGACGCGGGCACGCTGCTCTGTGCTGCGGCTTCCGCGGCGCTCAACTTCGTCACCTGGAAGCATTCCAGTATATCGCCAACCTTCACGTCGTTGAAATTCGCAATGCCCGCACCGCACTCAAAGCCCGTGCGCACTTCGCTGGCGTCATCCTTGAAGCGCTTGAGCGAGCTGAGCTTGGAAGTGTAGATGATCGCTCCGTCACGTACCACGCGCACTTGCCCGTCGCGCTTGAGCACGCCATCCACTACGTAGCAGCCCGCCACCGTGCCCGCGCCCTTTACGCGGAACGTATTGCGCACTTCCGCGCGCCCCACGTAGGTCTCCTGAATCACCGGCTCGAGCAGGCCTTCCATGGCCTTCTTAATCTCGTCGGAAACTTCGTAGATGATGGTGTGCGTGCGAACGTCCACGTGCTCTTGCTGCGCCAGCTCCAGGGCCTTGCGGTCCGGACGCACGCCAAACGCAATCACGATCGCTCCGGATGCCGACGCCAACAGTATGTCGTTTTCCGTCACCGCGCCAACGCCGGAGCCGATAATCTTCAGCTTTACCTGGTCCGTAGAAAGCTTCGGCAGCATTTCGCTGAGCACTTCCACGGAGCCCTGCACGTCGGCCTTGATCACAATTCCCAATTCCTTCACGTCGCCGGACTTCAATTGCTCATGCAATTGATCGAGCGTGATGCGTGCACCGGAAGTGCGGGCCATCGCCGCGTCGCGTTGCTTGCCTTGCCGGTATTCGACAATGTGCCGCGCCTTCGCCTCGTCCGTAACCTGGAAGTTGTCGCCCGCTTCCGGCACACCCTGCAAACCCAGCACTTCCACCGGCGTGGATGGCGGCGCGTCTTTCACCGTGCGCCCGTGATCGTCGAACATTGCGCGCACTTTGCCGAACACCGCGCCGCAAATGAAGAAGTCACTCGGGTTCAAAGTCCCGTTTTGTACCAAGATGGTGGCAACTGGCCCGCGACCCTTGTCGACCCGCGATTCCAGAACCGTCCCGGTCGCTGGCGCGTCCGGATTCGCCTTCAGCTCGCGCAGATCCGCCACGAGCAGCAGCGTTTCCAATAATTTATCGATTCCCTTTTTTTGCTTGGCCGAAACTTCCACAAATTCCGTGTCGCCGCCCCACTCGGCTGGCAGCAACCCGTTATCCGCAAGCTGCCGCTTTACCCGTTCGGGCTGCGCTTCCGGCTTATCGATCTTGTTGATCGCGACCACGATCGACACGTTTGCGGCTTTCGCGTGATCGATCGCTTCTTTTGTCTGCGGCATCACGCCGTCATCCGCAGCTACAACCAGCACCACAATGTCCGTGACCTTCGCGCCGCGCGCACGCATCCGCGTGAACGCTTCATGGCCCGGCGTATCGATGAACACCACGCTGCGATTGTTCACCTGCACTTTATACGCACCGATGTGCTGCGTGATTCCGCCGGCCTCGCCTGCCGCTACGTCTTCGCTGCGGATGGCATCCAGCAAACTGGTCTTTCCGTGGTCGACGTGTCCCATCACCGTGACCACTGGTGGCCGCGGCTTCAGACTCTCTTTGGTCTCTTCCTTCGCAACCTCCAGAACCATCTCCTCTTCCAAGGAGACCACGCTCACCACGCCGCTGAACGCTTCGGCCAATGTCGTTGCTGTCGGCACATCCAGCGCCTGGTTGATGCTGGCAAAGACGCCACGATCCAGCAGCGTTTTCAGCAGTTCTTTCGCGCGCACGTCCAGCTTTTCCGCTAACTCGCGGATTGTGATTCCTTCCGTAATGGTCACATCCCGCGGAGGACGCGGCTCCGGCGGCGCAATTACGGCCGCAACGGATCGCCCGGCTCCGGGACGCTGACGCGTAGGGTGCAGCTTGCGCTCACCCTCAATCTCTCGCTTGTCCAGCACCGGACGCTGACGCTGTGTCGGCTTCCGCGTATAGAGCGGTTTCCCCGGCTCAGCCTTTGGCGGCGCCTTGTCCGGCGGCAATGGCGGCAACATCCCGGGACGTCCCGGCGTGCGCGCTCCCGGACGCGTGCCGGTAGGCACCCCGCCGCGCCGCTGCTCAAAAGGTCTTGGCTGACCCACAGGTCCGCCACCTGGACCGCCTGATCCTCCCGGACGCGAAGGATACGGGCGCCCGCCTTGGCCAGGCATCGGACGCATCGGCTGCCCCGGACGCGGTCCGCCCTGGCGCGGGCCTGAGGGCGCGCTTGGTAACGGTCCGCGATTCCCGCCCGTAGGCATGGGCGGACGTACTGCAGGCGTAGGCCGTGTACCCGTTCCCGGAGCTGCCGCTGCGGGACGTACCGCCGACGGCTGTGTGCCCTGCCCAGGACGCGGTGCAGGGGTTCCTGCGGCCGGCCGTTGCGCGGAAGAACCACTTGGTGAAGATGAGGGTGCCGAAGATGGACCCGAAGGTCGAGCCGCTGGCGCGGCAGGCCGAATCGGAGTCGGAGCAGGAGCGCTGGCAGGTGCACTCGGCGCAGGTTTCGCCGCGCTTGGAGGCGCAGGGGTAGTTGCTGCTGGCGGAGTTGCAGCGGGAGCCGTTGCGGCGGGAGGAGCCGCAACCACCGGTGTAGTCGTTGTGGGCGCAGCAATCGGCGCGGGCGGCTTCGGCGCAGCAGGCTTCGGCGCGGCAGGAGCTGCCGCGCTCGTTACCGGTGCCACCGCGGGAGCTGCAGGCTTCGGTGGTGCCGGGGCCGCAGGAGCTGGAACCGTGGCCGTCGGTGCAGCAGCCGGGCGCATCCGCGCCGCCTTTGCCGCCGCATCCTTGGCATCTTTATCCGCCTTTGCCTTGGCCTCTTGCGCCGCTTCCGCGTCCGCTACTCCTTGAATGTGTTTCCGCACCTTCTCCGCGACATCCGCGGGAATAGAGCTGGAGTGCGTTTTCTTTTCGGTGACGCCGTACCCCGCGAGCAGGTCAATAATCGCCTTAGCCTTGACCTCCAGCTCGCGCGCCAGCTCATTGATTCGAACTTGATTTGCGTCTGACATGCTTCTTAAGACTTTGCCTCTTCCGGCCGCTCCGCAGCATTCTTGTCTTCCGCGGATTCAACCTCTTCTTTATTTTCGTTTTTCGCCGGCGCTTCCTCAGCAGCCTGCTCGCCTTCAGGAGCCGCCTCGGGCGCTTCGACAACACCAGCTTCCGAAGCCGCGGCGCTCGCTTCCGCCGTCTCTACCTCTCCGCTCGCGCCTTCCTCAACTGCGGCATCTTCTGCCAGCGCATCGGTATTCTCGACCGCTTCCCCTGCCGGCGCTTCGCCGCCCTCGTAGAAGCGGTTCACCGCCTGATAAATTTTGTCCACCATCTTCTCGCCGATGCCCGGAATTTCCATCAGCTGCTCCGGCGTCATCCCCGCGAGCTTCTCTACGTTCGTGATTCCCGCCGCCTCGATCTTTTCGATGGTCTTCGGCCCCACGCCTGCCAGCGCGGTCAGCGGCGTAGTCGGCGCGGTCAGAGCCGTCATCTGCTCTTCGATCTCGCGCCGCTTCTCTTCCTCGCTCTTGATATCGATGTCCCAGCCGATCAGCTTGCTCGCCAGCCGGACGTTCTGCCCCTTCTTGCCGATGGCCAGCGAAAGCTGCGAATCCTCCACAATCACTTCCAGCTTTTTCGTCTCCGGATCGATAATCTGCACGCGCGTGACTTTCGCCGGGCTCAGCGCCTTTTGCGCGAACGCCACCGTCTCTTCGCTGTACGGAATGATGTCGATCTTTTCGCCGCGCAGCTCGCGAATAATCGATTGCACGCGCATCCCCTTCATGCCCACGCACGCGCCCACCGGGTCGACGTCTTTGTCGCGGCTCATCACCGCCACTTTCGTCCGCTCCCCTGCTTCGCGCGCCGCAAACCGGATCTGCACCGTGCCGTCATAAATTTCCGGCACTTCCATCTCGAACAAGCGCTGCACCAGGCCCGCATCGCCGCGCGAAACGATCACCTGCGGCCCCTTCGCCGCGCGGTCCACCATCTTGATCACCACGCGCAGCCGCTCACCGATGTTGTATGTCTCCAGCTTCGATTGCTCGCGCTTCGGCAGCCGCGCTTCCGTCCGTCCCATATCCACAATCAGGTCCGGCCCTTCCGCTCGCTTCACAATCACCGTCACCAACTCGCCCACGCGGTTGTGATACTCGTTGTAAATCGTGTCGCGCTCGGCCTCGCGCACCTTCTGCAATATGACTTGCTTCGCCGTCTGCGCCGCAATGCGCCCCAGCACATCGGTAGGCTTCGCGGTAAGAATCTCCGTGCCAACTTCCGCGGCCGGATTTTTCTTCTTCGCGTCCGCCAGGCTGATCTCCATCTTGGGATCGGCAACTTCCTCGACCACCGTCAGCACCGAGAACACGTCGACCTGGCCCGATTCCGCGTTGAACTTCCCGCGCAGGTTCTCTTCCGTCTTGTAATACTTCCGCGCCGCCACCACCATCGCGTCTTCAATCGCAGACACCACGATCTCCGGCTCGATGTGCTTCTCGCGGCTCAGCATCTCAATTTGTTGATAAAGCAAATTCGCCATTGCCCGTTCCTAAATTCTTATCTGTGCGCTCTGTGTTCCTAACTCCGCGCTCTCTGTGTTAAATCTTTTTTCTTGGCCCTTAAAACTCCACCACCAGGTTCGCCTTCCGAATTCCCTCCAGCGGTATCTCTACCATCCGCGGCTCTTTTCCCTGCAGCTCCATCCGCACTTTCCCGTCCGCGAACCCCGCCAGCCGTCCTTCAAAAAATTTCGCGTTCTCAATCGGCTCGCTGGTCGAAATCTTCGCCAGCCGCCCGACAAACCGCTCAAAATCTCCCGGCTTTTTCAGCGCCCGGTCCAACCCCGGCGAACTGACCTCCAGGATGTACCCCGCCGGCCCCTCAATCAGCTCTTCCACATCCAAAATCACGCTGAGCTGCTGGCTTACCCGCTCGCAATCCGTGTGACTAATTTTCGGGTCCGGATCAAAGCCGTCTTCCGCTGCACTCCCACCATCGGCGGAAGGGTTTCGCTGAGGCACGCGGTCGATGTAGACCCGCAGAAACCTCTGCTTCCCCACCTTCCACTCGACGTCTACAATTTCCAGCCCCTCCGAACGGGCCACCCGCTCGGCCGCCGCCCGTATGCTCTCCAAATTCACGCGGAGACTCCCCGACCGTAGCCGGTATCAACTGCACCCCAACCGGCATCAACAAAAAAGCGGGCTTGCGCCCACTCATCCGTGCGACCGCTTCAGAGTGAAATTAGAGTATATTCCCCCGCCACGGCAAAAGCAAGGCACCGCCCGCCCGGCAGGCGAGTCCGCGAGCTTACGTAGCCGCGGCCTTTAGGCTGGCGACTGCTGCCCTGTAGCGCCGTCCCTTCAGGGCGGCATCTTCTGCCTCAGCCGGGCGTCCCGGCTTAAGCTACCGCAGCTTTAGTTTATCCTGTTTGTGCGCTCTTCGAGAAGGAACTCGCTCTTCACGCCCGCTGACCGGCACTCGCCTCCGGCCCAGCAAATCCCTGCGTCGCCTGCTCCACTGTCGAGAAAATCTCGATCACCTTATCCACCTTCGTCAGTTTCAAGCTATGGTCCACCATGGACTGCGCCGCCGCGATGCGCAGCCCGCCGCCCGCGTTCTTCAGCTTCGAGAAGCACCGCACAATCGACCCAATCGCCGCGCTATCCGCATGCGTCACGCCGGCCATGTCAAAGATCACCCGCGTCTCACGCGATGCAATCAGCGCATCCACTTCTCGCTCCAGCCGCGCGCATTCCGGTCCGCAGTGGATGCTGCCCGTTATCCCCAGCGCAGTCACGCCTGGCTGCATGGTTCGTTTAGTGAATTCCAGGATCATTCTCTTGGGGTTCCTGAAGACTGGGACGCCGAGAACTGTGCCGCCGCGCGCTCCTCGCCCCCTTTTTCACCCTCGTACGGAAACTGCCGGATCAGCCGCACGCAATCTCCCAGCGCCGAAAACAGCGATTGTCCCCAACCGCACGGCACAAACGCCGCCGTCTTCTGGTTCACCGCCTTGTCCGCCTCGGCGTAAAACCGCAGCCGCTGCCCCGGAGGCGGCACCGCAAACTCTTTCACAGTGATCGCAAACGTCACGTCACCGCCGGCCTGCTGTTTCACAATCGAGAAGTGATGCAGCTGCATCAACTGTTCCCCGGAAGTCGCCTGTATGTGAACCCAATCGCTCATCCGCGCATTCCTGGCAGCCGGGACCGAGCTGCCCCGTTCTGCCGCGGATACTAGGCCACCGCCTTACCCAAGTCAACGCCCAGCCTTTCTTTCCTCCCCCCGCCATTTCGAAAGAAAATCTGCGACTGAGAATTCTCTTCGCTGTGGCCTTTGTAGCGTCCCTTCAGGGCGGCATCTTCGCCGAATGCAGAGCTTGCTTTCTGAATCGCGCCCTTCCCGACTTGAGTCTGTAACCTTCCTCACACGGCAGGGTGATAGCGATCACGGCGGCAAAACTCCGATTCCACTAGAAATGGGGATACGGTCGTCCCCACACAAGGCAGACGGAAATGCCCAGCGGGTTCCACTTCGTGCAACGTCGTAAAGACGGAGGTATACTCCGGGGCGGTGAAGTTATGCGCGCTCCCTACGGCTTAGAAATCATTGAGAGCTGCCTCTCCTGCCCGCACCGCGAGGATCGCCTTTTCTGCAATTTGCCTGCGGCCGCTGTCCAGGCTCTGTCTGCCATCACTTCCCCGGCGGTGTACCCGAAGGGTGCAAGCCTCTTCGTGGAGGGGCAGTCCCCCCGCGGTGTCTTTATCTTGTGTAGCGGGCGCGTGAAACTCTCGACGTCCTCGGCGGACGGCAGGACTCTTATATTGAGAATGTCCGAGGCGGGCGAAGTTCTGGGCTTGCCGGCAACCGTTACCGGAAAGCCTTACGAGCTGACTGCCGAAGTAATCGAGCCCACGCAGGCAAATTTTATAGCCCGCGATGATTTCCTCCGCTTCTTGCGCGAGCACGGCGAAGCGGCATTGCGCGTGGCGCAGCAGCTCGGCGAAACGTACCATTCGGCTGTTGCGGAAATGCGCACGATTGGGCTCTCTCACTCCGCAAGCGAGAAGCTGGCGCGTTTTCTGTTGGAGCTCTCCACTAGCCATGACAAAGGCAAGAGCGACATCAAAGTGACCTTGACACTGACCCACGAGGAGATCGCCCAGACGATTGGCGCATCTCGCGAAACCGTCACGCGTCTCTTCAGCGATTTCAAAAAGAGGGATCTCGTTCAGGTCAAAGGCTCCACGATCATTATCAAGAACAAAGCGGGCCTCGAAAGCCTGCTCGCCACTTAGTTTGTCATCACTGTCTCCGCCGTTACGAATGCCCCCGATAGACCAACAAAGAGTCAGCGCCTGTACCGGAAAAGCGCTTCGGAAGTCGGTTGGCTTACACCCCATAGTGTGATGCCACTGGTCTTTCATCACACAACGATGTGACTCACGTCACCGACGCTAAATTCGAATAATCAAAGAATGTTCTTAGGGTAGGTACGCGATCGGGGAAAGCCCAAAGGAGGGCAAGTTTATGAACCAACTGAACCAAGTGATGGAACCCATCAATGCAGTCAAAGCGGACAAGAAAATATCGTTGATAAACATCATGTTGCTCACGGATTTCTCTGAAATTTCAGACTTGGCGCTGCGCTACGCACTCGCCCTGGCGCGACGCTATGACTCCAGGATCTATTTGACGCACGTTATTGATCCTGCCTCGTATCAACTGGCGGAGCCCGCTTTTGCCGAGTTGACCTATCAAAAATTGCGGCAGGCTGGGGAGCAAGGCGTTGCCGACATACTAGTCTCCGGCAAGCTGCGGGACGTGGAGCATGAAGTGCTCCTCCGGGAAGGCAGCATTTGGCCTACGGTGGAACGGTTGATCCGGGAATATCATATCGATTTCCTGGTAACCGGGACCCACGGCCGAGGCCAACTGAAAAAGGTGCTGCTCGGTTCCGTTGCTGAAGAGGTCTTCCGGCAAGCGGACTGCGCGGTGCTGACCGTAGGGCCGCACGTCAAGAGCGAAGCGCCGCATGAAGTGGAACTAAAGAATATCCTGTTCGCCACCGATTTCGGCGCCGGCGCAGCGCGCGCAGCGGAGTACGCTTTCTCGCTCGCACAAGAACATGGAGCGCGTGTCACCGCATTCCACGCTGCCGATCCTGGCGTCGCCCACACCCGGGAAGGAGAGAAGAAAGTTCGTCAGGTTGCGATCGATCGCATGAAAGAGTTTGTATGCCCGGAATGCGACGATTGGTGCAAGACGGAATTCCGCGTTTCCTTTGGCGATCCCGCCCGGGAAATTCTTCAGGCCGCTCGCGAGTCCAAGGCCGAGCTGATTGTAATGGGCGCTAAGACCCGGAAGACGCTCGCGGGACATGTCCCTTTGACCGTTGCCTATAACGTGGCCGCCAACGCCACGTGCCCTGTGCTTACCGTTCGCGGCTGAACCTGTCACCGTAGGCTGGCGAGAAGAGCCGGGGAGTCGCCCAGCTTTTCTCATTGGGGAAACACGATATTCCCTTCATTTGCAGGGAGCGCTTTGCGGGGGTGGCGCTCCCCCTTAGCCAAGATTGATCCGACATGCCTCACCCTTATACTGGCGCAAAACGGATGCTCATATCCGAGCACCGAGTCACGCCACGTTTTCCGGTGTGCGCAATCGGCCAACGCTACGGTACTGTTTCGGTACTTGCAATCCCCGATGTTCTATCAAAAATGGTAAGCACCCTTCCAAAATCCAAAGGAGGAGGGCTGGTCAAATGTTGCTCAAAGAACACCGATTCAAGTTCTGTGCAGGTGCTGAAACCCATTTGTTTACAATCGACGAATTGGTGTCTGGGCTAGCGGGCTGGCCCGAAAGATTCAGGCTAAAACTTCCGGCTTCCTCAGGTTCTGAGGCGAAAACATTCTACGGAGCAACGTGCGACGACGCTGCAAAAAAGGCGGCACGCTTTATAGCCAGTAGATCAGACCAGTCAGGAACAGCCGCGTCAACGCTTCTTCCACAGGGATCGCCGGCTTCCCCTCCTCAACTTCTTCAAGTTCAAAAATCAGACTAAAAATCTCTTACATACCCTCTCGAAGCCCCAGGAGTCATGCAACAGCAGGGCGAGTATGGAAGAAACGGACAGTAATAGCTGTGATGGCCGACGCGGGTGCATGTGACGGGCATTCACGGGGTGCTCTCGATGACAGCCATGCGTGTATCTGCATATGCCAACCGGTGTCTGGTGATTTCAAGAAAAGCCGTTGCTGATTGAAAGGCTCAACTACGAATACTAAATTCGTACCTATACTTATCTTTTAACTTGATAATTGTCACTATCCGTGTCATTTTGCGCTTACCTTTCGCCCCCCAGCGAGCCTTTCGCCGAAGCCAAGGCAATGCGGACGTTCAGGTCGGATTCGGGTCTGATGAGGTTGTGTAACGTTTGTCACTACCACTCGTGACCGGCGTCACAGACTGAAAAAGGCATCAGCTCGAAGATAGCTGCAGCTGGTCGGGCGAATTAAGAGTTGATCTGGAGAAGGAGAGACCCATGAGTTTTCTGCGGGCACGTGTACCCCTACTCCTGGCGGGACTCTGGATCGTCGCGTTGCTCTCAGTAGCAATGTGGGGAGCTGCCGCGGCCGCAGACGATAGCAACAGTAAATCCGCGAACAAATCGGGTAAGTCGAAGCCGAAGCAGGAGGCCGCGTTGAAATATACGCGAGCGACCGATGCCTCTTTATATGTCGGGACGGAGACCTGCAAGACGTGCCACGAGGACATGCCGTCGAAGGATTTCTACAAGAACTATGAGGCTTCGCCGCACTTTGTGACCACCCTGGACACGAAGAAGGGTCCCGAATGGCATGGCTGCGAATCGTGTCATGGCCCGGGCAAGGCGCACGTCGAGGGCGGCGGCGACAAGACCAAGATTTTCAGTTTCAAGGGAGTTTCTGCGGCAGAGGCCAGCGCGCGCTGCCTAGATTGCCACCAGACCGGCCAGGAACACAGCAATTTCGCGCGCTCGGCGCATTTGCAGAACAACGTCGGATGCAACGATTGCCACAGTCCTCATCACGCCAGGGAAAGCCAGTTTTTGATGAAAGAGAAGACGCCGCAACTGTGTTACGGCTGTCATTTGGAGACCAAGCAGCAGTTCACGCGAACGTTCCATCACCGCGTCAACGAAGGCCTCGTGCAATGCAACGACTGCCACAATCCGCATGGCGGATTCCAGAGCCGGCAACTCCGCGTCACGGCATCCCAGGACACTACGTGCTTCAAGTGCCACAGCGACAAAGCGGGACCGTTCGTCTTCGAGCACGCACCGGTGAAAACCGAGGGCTGCGTCTCGTGCCATACCCCGCACGGCAATTCCAACCCCCGCCTGCTCAAGCGTGCGCAGGTGAACTTGCTCTGTTTGGAGTGCCACGCATTTTCCGCGGACGCGGGCGCGCCCGCGACTCCTACCTTCCACAATCAGGCCCAAAAGTATCAGGCCTGCACCATGTGCCATACCTCGATTCACGGTTCGAATACGGACCAGTTCTTCTTCAAGCCATAAGGAGGCCGCCATGGGAGAGAGTAAGAACGCGCTAAGTCTCCAAGGGAGACAGTCAAAATGGTCGAAATGCCTCCTTATGGCTGCTGTGATCGCCTTATTTGTTCTGCCCGCCGCGAGGGCGCAGCAAGAGACAGAGCAGAAAGGCCTCGATCAAGGAAATTACAACATCAAGCAGTCCATCGAATTCGGCGGACGCTTGACAAGCACCTCCGGCAACGAAAATGTTTACGACACCTTCGTAAACTTGCAGCAGGGCGCTCGCCTGCTTGCCTTCACCACGGAAATGCATTCGTTAGATCATCATGCGACGATGTTCGACCGCCTGTATTTCAGCAATTTCGGATACGGCGGGGATCCGAACGAGGTTTCACGGCTGCGCATCAGTAAGAACAAGTTGTACGGCTTTGACGGGCTATTCCGAAAGGACGAGAACTTCTGGAATTACCCCTTGCTCGCCAATCCCCTGA
>WNFO01001924.1_pt1 | contig 16838 bp, 14 predicted proteins | sample 5400251 | NCBI WGS metagenome assembly WNFO01 (sample SAMN13153354, study PRJNA577476) | soil metagenome | isolation source: 100 cm saprolite under Madrone tree | place: USA:California | collected 2016-06-14 | reverse complement strand
TTCACTTCCGTTTCTGATCTGAACAAAAAGCTCTTGCGATACATCCGTCAGTACAACAAATCGCCCCGAACCGTGAAGTGGAAATATGCTGATCCATCAAAACATATCAGTACACAATTAGTTGGTACAGGCCACTAGACCAGTTGTTCCGACCCTCGCGAGTTCCTCTCGCAAGCGTGTCCGCTCGAAAACACCGTGGGCGAACGCTTTGTTCCTGCCCTCAGTGCCAAACCGGACAAGTTCCTCCCAGTACTTCACATGGACGGTTTCCGCGTTAATCATGTGGACGCGGCCACGCTGGCGCGGTTGATTTATACTTCGAGACTATGGCGTTCTGGATTGCTATAGCTGACCACAAGGCAGGACATACATTAGCCAGTGGCAAGCACCACAAGCTTGGGGATTTGGCGGATGGTGGAGTGCGCGGCAAGGAGCTAACGCATGAAGAATCTCTTTGAAGTGGCGACGGTGGAAGAGGTGAAGGAGCGGATGGCGCAACTGAGGCCGGATAGCGAGCGGCTGTGGGGCAAGATGAATCCAGCGCAGACGCTGGCGCATTGTTCCGCGGCAATGGAGATGGCGGTAGGGGAGAGAACTCCGCGGCGGATATTGATTGGGCGGCTGCTGGGCCGGTTCGCAAAGAAGTCTATGATCGTGAATGAGAAACCGATGCCCCGCAATGTGAGGACGGACAAGAGCTTGGTGGTGAGCGATGAACGGGACTTCGTGGTGGAGAGGCAACAGCTGCGCGAATTCGTTGACCGCTTTGCAGCAGGTGGGCCTGGGGCATGCACGAAACATCCACACTTCTTTTTCGGGCCGCTGACTCCGGAGGAATGGGCGGCGTTGATGTATCAACATCTGGACCATCATCTGCGGCAGTTTCGGGTTTAGTGCATGTGTACTCTGTCTGAGGGCGGAGCTCCTGTGTAGTCGCCTAACCGGAGATCAAGTCAAACCACTTGTACGATTTCCGCGTTTACCAGACCTTAGAAAGAAGTAGTTTTGTCTTACTTGGTGGAATCGTAGAATTTGCCTTTAGAACTGTATTGAGAGTCCTCACCATGCCACGCTCGTTTGGCGTCATCTGCGGAGCTTTTCTGGCTAGCATTAGTTTCCTGTCCGCACTTTTCGCCCAGACCGCCAGCGGCCTGGTTGAGCGGTTCGAGAACACGACGGCATTCTGGGAGCAATTTGACGTGGCCAAGAAGATTGTGGCCCTTCATGACAAGAGTGTGCTTCCACAGCTTGAACCCTGGCTGCGCTGCGAGGACATGCGCCGCAGAGGCAACGCGGCGTTCGTTTTCGAGGACTCGGCGATGATCGAGGATTCCAGGCTATCAAGGCTATCTTGGAGGACCGTTCGCTCAAACGCGCTGTGTTCGAGATCGACAGCGCGGGCCACCCGAGTCCAGGGCGACAAATTCGTGCGGACCGTTACTACGCCGCGCACCTTTTTGGCGATCTGAAGGACGTGCGGGCAGTTCCCATTCTGGTTCCCTTGCTGAAGGACGAAGAGGTTAAGGAGATCGTTCCTTGGTCGTTGGGAGAAATTGGCGATAAATCAGCCATCCCGCCGTTAGTGGAGGCCTTAAGTGAAAATAGTCTGGCCATGCGCGCCGCAGCCCTCCGCAGTCTTGAGAAATTAGAACGAAACACTCCTGATTAGCCCCGACTGCGTCTTCGACGCGTCGCTAGTGCTCCACGCGGCAGCACTAAGTCCCAGCCAGCTGTGCTGCCTCTGACGTGCGCTGGAGCTCTCTGGCGTAGAAGAGCCAGGCAAAACCGGCACCCGGGAAAACGACAAAGAACACTGCCGGCTCCCATAGCGAGGACCGGTGGATATCATTCCACATCAGTCCAAGCCACCAAGCGTAATGGAAACCAAGAATGAGAAGGCCGCACCAAGCAGGAATTCTCCATTTTCGCGACAAGAAAAAAAATGCGCAGATCAGCGGTATCTCTATTCCAAGCCACCAAACGTAATGGAGAACGGGTATGAGAATGAGAACAAGAGCGACATGCCAAATGGAGATCCGCCGCTTCGCGCCAAGGATAAAGACAGCGCAGACTAGCGGGACCTCAATCGCGAGTGCAGACCACTGAAAACTCCAGAGAGTGTCGTCAGACGGAAATCGATAGTTGTCGAGAAGAGCGTACAACCAGAGGGCGGGAACTAGCGCGAGAGCAGCAAGCCCACCTAGGGGATAGAGGAGTGTGGTCAGGAGAACAGTTCGGCCGATAAGGCGCAGCAGTAGGAAGGCCAATATCGCGATCAGAAGAATCAGAGTAATGAAGATGATCTCGCGTCCTGTACGGCGCAGTGGATCGAGGCGTAATAGCTGGTTGAGTTTGACCGTGCTGCGCAGAAGCAAGCGCGTCGCAGGGGAGAAGACAAACCCCGAATATGTTGGCCCGATCGGCTTATCTATAAACGCCAACAGAGAAAATGCGATGGCAAATCCAATGTTGAGCGAGAAGAGTACCTCATGTAAGCGCTGCACGAGACTTATGGACTTCAAATTGGTGTCCATCGTTTTTCCTTCACTTTTTCAAAAGCGCCTGCTGAAGGCTCGTCGTGTCGTCGGTTGTCCATTTGAGAGGAGAGCCCGCATACGAATACATTGGCACCAATCTCTCATAATATTCGTACAAAACATTGTGAGGGGCGGGTCCAGGGCAAGGTTTTCCTGCTGGTTGTCCCTGTTAGTCGAGGTTCGCAGGACGATCGCAGTCCATGAGCGGCAGGTTGTCTTGAACAAGATAACAGGGCAGGCAAGCCGAACATGGGTGCCGAATTTTGGGATAAAACGTACATCAAAAAATGGATAGAACGCGCGGCACTTACTTTGGATTTGGTCGGCGGAAAGTGGCCAACTATATCCGCATCTGGCTCCAAATTGACTCCAATTGAGGCTGGGCGGAAGCTGCAACGTCATCATTCGCCGTGAGTTGGGAGTTGAAAGTTTGGGTTCGACTCCCACACGCTTCCGCCAAAGTCTTGTTGATTCTGAAACACTTTGCCTTGTGCGAGAGAACATAAGGGAACGCCACGCGCACGTTGTTCTGCGCCTGCGTTAACCCGGGATTTATCTTTGGGGATGTAACATTTCCCACGCCTGGAAACGTCTAACCCATGACGCGAAGTATGGGTGTGCGTGGTCCAGCCTGATTTCGAGGAACCAAATCTTAGGATGCTGCGGCCGGCCTGGCAAGTGGGGACTTCGAGATGAATATCTGTAAACGGTTCGTTTGCCGAAAAATCTGGCGCATAGCAGCGGCCTGCTTGATTTTGGCTGGCGTTCGCTTGACCCCTGCTCGACCGATGCAAGCTCAAGCTGCGACTCAGCAATCCGCGCAAACTCCTGCAGGGGCACGGCCCGTCGGAACCATTAAATCGATTTCTGGGAACATAATTGTGCTGTCGACGGACGCTGGAAGCGACGTCAGTGTTCAAGTCCAGGACGCTACGAAACTCGTGCGAATCGCGCCTGGGCAAACGGATCTGAAAGACGTCACGCCCATCCAGCTGGCGGATATCCAACCTGGCGACCGCATTCTTGTGCGCGGCAAACTTGCCAATGACGGAACATTCGTCGTTGCCGCGTCGATCATCGCCATGAAGAAGGTGGACATCGCTGAAAAGCAATCCCGCGAACGCGAAGAGTGGCAAAAACACGGCCTCGGAGGGCTGGTAAACAGCGTCGATGCCGCCGGCGGCACGATTAGCATTGTGTTGCCTTCCCAAGGCGAAAAAAAGAGCGTTGCCGTGCACGTCTCGAAAGACACCATGTTGCGCCGGTATTCTTTGGATTCCGTGAAATTCGATGACGCAAAGCCTGCTCCACTTGATCAAGTCAAGCCGGGTGACCAGCTTCGCGCCCGCGGCACTCGCAGCCCCGATGGTACCGAACTTACCGCCGTTGAAATCGTTTCCGGCACATTCCGGAATATTTCGGGAACAATTTCAGCAATCGACACATCTGCAGGCACCATCATTGTTCAGGATTTGCTCGTTAAGAAATCCATCACCGTGAGAATTACGCCGGAATCGCAGTTGCGCAAACTGCCTTCGCCCGTAGCGCAGCGAATCGCTGCGCGCTTAAAAGGTGCTTCCACCGATGCATCCTCGGCCGCATCCGCAACCACGGCGAACGGCAGTGGGTCCCCTGCGAGCGCGGAACAATCACCGAAGCTCAATACTCCGCCCGGCAGAGGCTCCACGTCTGGAGGATCAGATGGAACGGGAAGGTCAGGCGGCGGGGGCATTGCCGATCTGCAACAGATGATTAGTCGCATGCCCGCTGCGGCATTGGCTGACTTGCAGAAAGGCGACGCCGTGATGATTGTAGCGACCGAGGGCGGAGCAAGCGGACCATACACGGTAATCACACTGCTTGGGGGAGTTGAGCCTATTTTGGAAGCCTCCCCCAAGAGCAGCGCGTCCACAATTCTTTCGCCATGGAGCCTTAGCAGCGGGGGCGGTGGGGAAGCGGCCACGCCGTGATGCCGCGCTGTCCAATATCAAAATATAATCGCCCTGGAGATCGGATGAGCTTTCGGGTCACTCGAATTGTTCTACTCAGTTGGCTTTTTCTTTTGTTGGTTTTCCCCCTGCGCAGGAATTTGGCCGCACAGACGCCCACAGGCGGCCTGAATGGCGTGGTCACCGATCCATCCGGTGGAGTCATCGCAAATGCGGCAATCCGCCTGGTCAACACCAGCGGTGCCTCAATAGACACCACTACCAACCGCGACGGTTTCTACGAATTCAAGGGTTTGGCCCCAGGCACATACACCCTAAGAGCTGTCTCAAAAGGCTTTGCACTTTTAACGCAGGAAGATGTCCAAATTCTCGCCGGGCAAACTAAACAGTTGAATATCGGTCTCCTCATTCAGATGGAAGAGGAGAAAGTGGAAGTTGGCGATTCTTCCACGAAAGTGGATATCGCACCTTCGAACAACGCCGGCATGGTCGTTATGCAAGGCAAGGACCTCGAAGCGCTTTCGGATGATCCCGACGAACTGCAATCCGAACTTCAAACGCTAGCCGGGCCCTCGGCAGGCCCGAACGGTGGCCAGATGTATATCGACGGTTTTACTGCCGGCACGCTTCCTCCCAAAGCTTCCATCCGCGAAATTCGCATCAATCAGAATCCGTTTTCCGCGGAGTACGACAAGCTCGGCTATGGGCGAATCGAGATTCTCACCAAGCCCGGAACGGACCAATTTCACGGCCAGGTGTACTTTTCGGGAACCACTGCCGCGTTTAACGCCCGGAACCCTTTTGGAACTCTTCCACCTGGAACGCCGCCGCCGGACAATCATTCGACCCAGTACAGTGGAAATATCGGCGGGCCACTCAGCAAGAAAACCTCGCTTTTTTTCAACGCCGAGGGCCGCGACGTTATTGACCTCAAAATAGTAAGCACTAAATCCTTCGTAGATCCCAATACGTTTCAGATCGTTCCGTTTAGCGATATCGTGCCGAATCCAGGCAGGCGGTACGAAATCAGTCCGCGCCTCGACTACCAGCTGACGCCAACCAACACGCTTACGGCCCGATACCAGTATTTTCACAACACCGACGAAAATGAAGGCACCGGGCAGTTCAACCTGGCGAATCAAGGTTTCAACATCGTCAATACCGAACACGCGCTGCAAATCAGCGATACCCAGGTCGTGAACGCCAAGATCATCAACGAAACCCGCTTCCAATTCCTTAGGACGACCGCAATGCAAACTCCCGTCAGCGCTACCGCCACGATTCAAGTTCAAGGTGCATTTACCTCTGGCGGTAACGTTCAAGGCGTGCTCAATGATGCTCTCAATCGCTACGAGCTCCAGAACTACACTTCCATGGCCGCGGGCAAACATTTCGTGAAGTTTGGCGTGAGGGTGCGCTCGAACCGTGACGAAAACTTCGAAACCGCCAATTTCAATGGGAACTTTTCGTTCGGATCCAGAGTCACTCCCCTCCCAAGCGCATCCTGTACGGGCCCCAGCGGGGCGCTCACGGGAATCCAGGCATACCAGCAGTTGGTGATGGGCTTGGCGAATGGACAGACTGTTCAAAATCTGATTAATTGCGGCTACGGGCCGACCAATTATTCGGTGAGCGCCAGTCCCGCGGGGAATCCTACTGTTCGCGTGAATTGGTTTGACGCCGGCTTGTACGCCCAGGATGACTGGCGCGTCCGTCCCAATCTCACCCTCAGTTATGGTCTCCGTTTTGAAACTCAGAACAACATTTCCGATCATGCCGACTTTGCGCCCCGGCTGGGAATTGCTTGGGGCATTGGCGGTACGCCCAAGAATCCACCCAAAACTGTCTTGCGGGCCGGGTACGGAATGTTTTATGACCGGTTCGGCTATGACCTGGTGGCGCAGCAGCAGCGTCTCAACGGAAGCATCCAGCAACAGTTCATCGTGAACAATCCAAATTTTTATTTGAGCAATACTCCGCCCGTCAGCCAGCTCCAGCAGTCCGGCGCTCCCGCCACGGTCTATATAGTAAATTCACATCTACGAACGCCATACACCATGCAAACAGGTGTGAGCGTGGAGCGCCAGCTCGGTAAGTCCGCCAACTTAGCGGTGACGTATTTAAACGCGCGCGGGGTCCACGCGTTTTTCACCAATAACATCAACGCACCGGACCCCGCAAACAACGGACTGCGCCCCCTGCCCAATGAAGGCAATATCTTCCGGTACCAATCGGATGGCGTTTTCAGACAGAACCAGCTAGTCGTCAACAGTAGCATTCGGATGGGAACCAAACTTTCCACTTTCGGCTACTACACATTGAACTACGCGAAAAGCGATACTGGCGGCCCCGGCTATTTTCCTTCAAATCCGTACGACCCCAGCGAAGACTATGGCCGCGCCTCATTTGATGTTCGCCATCGCGTGTTCATTGGTGGCTCCGCGAGTTTGCCGTACGCATTCCGGCTGAGCCCCTTCATGATTGCTACTTCCGGAAGCCCGTTCAATGTCACCACCGGGGTTGATGCGTTCGGTGACTCTCAGTTCAATCAGCGCGCCGCGTTTGCGGTATGCTCGCCAGCCAATCAAACACCATACGGTTGTTTTGATTCGAATCCGAAACCGGGCGAAAAAATTGTGCCCATCAATTTTCTGACCGGTCCGGGGAAATTTACTTTGAATCTAAGGTTGAGCAGAGCGTTTGGCTTTGGAAAAAAAGCGGAAACCGCAAACGTCGGCCCCGGTGGCGGTCCAGGTGCCGGCGGCACGTTCGGCCGCGGACCGGGTGGAGGTGGGCCGGGACAGCGCGGTGGCTTTGGTGGGCGCGGACCGGGTGGACCTGATAGCAATCTTTCGAATCACCGCTACGGCTTGACCTTTTCGGTTGCCGTGCGGAACATCTTTAACAACGTGAACCTTGATACTCCGGTCGGCAACGTGAGTTCGCGTCTCTTCGGCGAGTCGAACGGACTCGCGGGCCGGCCATTTTCTCAGTCGACTTCGAACCGGCGCATCGATTTGCAAGCGACTCTCAGCTTTTAGTGGTTTTTGGCGTTCTGGAATTTGCTGCGGAGTGATTCCTTGATGAAGCGGAAGCGAAAAAGAGTATTGGACAAGGGTACCGAGGCGCGGCGCGCGGCGCGGAAGTCCGGAATTGCCCCTGCCGTTACGCGTGTCATTCCCGACAAACGCAAACGGCCTCCGAAGCATAAGGGAAAATTGTTCGAGTCGGAGATCGAATTACCTTAGTTTGATTGTTTGTTGTAAGTTCTTTCTTGTTGCAATTCCTTGCTCGCCGCGGATACTACCCTCGCAAGAATTGGGGCACCGCGGAAGAGCGGGAGCTTTGCTCCCGCACTCCAAATTTCAGGCCCGACCGGGCCTAGTTTTTCGAGCTTCATCCCGGTTTGTTGACCGGGACCACCTCATCGGGACCGAAAAGCGGCGCAAGAGCTATTTTCTTGCGCTCGGCTAGATTTGCCGCGATGGCTTCCAAGTCCTTCTTGTCGAAGCCCATCGAACTCACTTTCACGGTCGCATCCGTATCGATCAAAAAAATCGTCGGTACATTCGTGAGTCCGAACGCGGTAGAGACTACATAGCCATTCTCGTCGTCGATCACGATAGGAAACGTTATGCCATACTCCTTCGCAAATCTCGTTGTGGACCGAGCGTCATCCTGAGAGATTCCTAGAAAAGTAACGCTATCGCTGCCGTAGCGTTTATAGAGGCGCTCGAGAAAAGGGAAAGTAAACTGGCAGACGGGGCAGGAAATCTTGAAGAAGGCGGCGATCACCGGGCCGCGTTCCATTAGGGTATTCAGTGAATATTCCTTGTTGTCGAGAGCCTTGAGCGAAAATCCGGGAGCCCTGTTCCCAGCAACGATGTGCGTCATATGGTCTTGTTTTCCCATCCAGCGTGAAAGCCGCCGCAGAATTCCCATCGCTTGAGTGTAGCGCAAGAAGAGTTACAAGTGATCCCGGCGCCCGCTGGATGGAGGAACAAGGAGGTAAGGAAGCGAGGACGTAGCTGCTAGAGAGTGAAGGAAGCGTCGAGCTTGCGCCTTCAAGACGCGAGAAAGATAAGGGTCGGGGAGAGCGAAAGTTCCTGCCCTGAGTAAAACTTCAGGGACGATGGCCAGACTCGAATGGAGTCCGGCCATCGTCGCCCGCTCGTGTGAATTGCGGAAGTGGGGCCACCAATCGATCAGTTTTTCCCCCGCAGAGTGATGGTGGCTGTTAGGTTCCGCTGGATAAATTCGCCCGTGTCCGGATCGAACGCGAACGCGGAAGCGAACACGTCGGCCTTTCCGCCGGTGAACAGCGCCGCTGACCTGCCGTGGAAAAGAAATGGCACGGTTTGTAAGGTGACACTCCATGGGGTGACACCGTTGCATGGGATGAACGTGGAGAAGAAGCCGCTGACGGGCGTACCTGCGTGCATTTGTTTGAGTTGCCCTGACAGAGTTACAAATACCGGCTGCGAACAGGTGACGAACCCGGTCAAGGTGACCTCTCCCGTAGTCGGGTCTACGCTCCCAAACTGGGTGACGCTGGGAACGATGGAGAGCGGCGGTGGACCCTGGAGCAAGTTAAACACGAGGTTTGCGGACGAGACGGGGAACAGCGACGACACCATGAAGTAGTAGGCGGTGCCGGCAACCGCGTCGAAACGGACGCGCGACTGCAGCGTGTTATTCGAGTCGTCATTGCAGGCGATCGGAGCCAGAGCGCCGCGCGAGCCCGTGTAAACGGACAGCGTCGTATCGTAGTTACTGCCGAAGGTATTGGCCTCCAGGCGGATGTTGGCTGGTGGGGTGAAGGCGAACCACACGGTTTGGTTGGCCCCGAAGCAAGAGAATGGGTCATCGGGAGCAGTCGTGGCCACGCTGGCATCTTCGCTGTTCGTGAACGGTATGGATTGGATGATAGTCGCATTGTTGAAATCATCGTTGGTGGGCGGCGGCGCAATAACACTGATTTGTGTGTAGGTGGCTCCAAGATTCCCGGAGAGATTATCCCCCCGGAACGTCAGAAGATAGTTGCCTGCCTGACTGCTGGTGGGCGTCCAGTTGAAGGTCCCGGTGTTATTGCCGTTGTCCACGAAGGTTGCGCCCGTGGGCAGACCGATTGCCGTCAGGACCACATGGCGGGACTGGGCGTCGGTGGCCGAAACGGAGAAATTGACGTTCTGTTTTCGAGGACCGTGAGCCGCGAGGGCGCCGTGACGCTGACGACCGGGTGCGCGTTGTAACGGATCTCCCCGCGCGAGGCGGGCACGAATCCTTCACAGTGTTGTTCAAAAAGAGCATCGAACGAATTTATGGTGCCGGCGCCATACGACACCTCCAGAACCTGGAAACTGCCCGTCAGGGTGTTACATCCGCGGCCGTCGCCATACACACTCAACCCGGGTTGGCTCGAGGCCTGAAAGGGAAAACGCGCTGCGCCCGTGTATGTCCCTACTGTTAAGAACTGGTTGTTGGCTGCAGCGAAATCGAGATGCCAGAAGTGGCTGAAGGTTGGCGTGTTGAATGAAAAAGAAGCTCCCTGATCAAAATTCTGTTGAGCGATGAAGGGTCCGTCTGCGGGAGTGAAGAACAAGAACTGGTTCCCGACAATGTAGTCGCCAGGATCGCCGCTTAGGGTAAGCGAAGTCACTTGTGCCTGCGCCCTAGCCCCGAAGATAAACAAACCGAACAAGATCAAAACAATTCTGACGCGGTTCATGGTGGATCTCCCTCTTGGCCTCGGCATTGGAGGTCTGGATGGTGCTGCAGCGTAACAAGGCGCGACCCAACCTAAAAGCGACATGAGACGACATTCCACAAGCGATATGCAAAGTCGTCTTTTGTCGCGAGTCGTAGGTGGGGAACGAGGCGACAGTGGGCGAATCGGCTCAGTGTCAACTTTGCCTTAATATATCGTATTCTTAATGCGATTAGCGTCAGAGTGTCATAAACGTAATAGGTACCGGTGGCGTGACTAGACCGGATGCCCTCGAAGTTACGCCTAAGCCCTTCGGGCCGAAGGCGTTATTTTAGATGCGGCCGGTTTCGAGTGCGAGTGCCGGCCAGTTTTCTTGTTGAGAATTAGAGATGAGGTGGGTCATGGCGGATCTTGTTTTCCGCGATGGAGAAGTGCCGGTGATTGAAACGGATCGCCTGCGTTTGCGCGGGCATCGTCCGGAGGATTTCGCCCATTGCGCGGCGATGTGGGCTGATCCAGTGGTCACGCGATACATTGGCGGGAAGCCGCTTTCCGAGGAGGATGCTTGGGCCAGGACCCTGCGAAGCGTTGGGCATTGGGCATGGTTGGGATTCGGCTATTGGATCGTGGAGGAAAAAGCTACGGGGAATTTTGCGGGAGAGATGGGATTCTCGGATTGGCAGCGGGAGATTGACCTGTCGCTGAAAGGCGTGCCGGAATTGGGGTGGGTGTTCACGACGCCCGTGCATGGGAAAGGCTATGCGACGGAGGCAGTTCGCGCCGCGATTGTGTGGGGCGATGCGAATACCAAGTCGTCGCAGCCGGTGCTGGGAAAGATGGTATGCATCATTCACCCGGAACATTCGCGGTCGATTCGTGTCGCGGAAAAGTGCGGATTCAACCAAGTCCAGGCGACAACGTACAAGGGGGAACCAACGATCCTGTTTGCCCGCTAGGACCGCGACTCGACGAGAAAGTAAAAGCGAAATCCTGCGCCACGCCTTAGAGTTTACCCGCCTGCGTCTTTGATGTCGTCGCGGGCTTTCCTGAGCGCTTCTTTGGCTTCCGTTCTGGCGTTGCTATCGGGCTTCAGGAGATCGATGGCCCTGTAGAGGCCCATGGCTTTCCCGCCAGCAGGACCGGCGCAGGAATCGGCTACGGGCTTTGGCTTTGCGCCGGTCACATCCCATTTCAAGCAACTGAACTCGATCTTCAGCGAGTGGCTGACGCGGAGGGACGCAACACACTCGTCCAGATACCTGAAATCAGAACACGCCTCCTGCAGGTTCTTGTCCTGCGCCAAGATTTCTTGGACTTGCAGCTGATGCGTCAGCTTGACTTCCAGGTCGCCATTCGAAGCGAGCTGATCGTTGGCGGATTTTGAGTCGCGTTTGAACAATTTGGCTGGATTGTATTTTTTGGGACTGTACCAAGGGTCGGATTGCGTGGCTGGAGCTTGCTTTGCGTCTTGGGCTGAGCCGGAGATGGAACCGAGGAAAAAGCACAACGCGGTCGATGAAAGCAAGATCGAGTAGCCTCTCATGTTCACCTCTGCAAGGGCAGGGGGGACCCATGTAATTCATACCTCAAAACTGGCGCATCTGTCGAGTAGTGGTTGGTGAAGCTGTCTTCCAGGTCCCCGGAAAGGCGGCTCAGTGGATTTGCTTGGTTTTACGCGACATGTAGTCCATCAGGAGATATTGGCCGAGAGTGTATGGCGTCGTAAAGTAGGCTTTGCCGCGGCACATTTCAGTGATTTTCTGGACGAAGTGGACCAGGGAATAGTCAGTCGCAAGCATGAAGGTGTTGATCATGATTCCCGCGCGCTTGCATTTGTTCACTTCTTCCAGGGTCTGGCCCACGACGAAGGGGTCGAGCCCGAATGCATTTTTGTAGATGCGACCGTCTTCCAGCGTGAGAGCCGAAGGCTTTCCATCCGTAATCATAATGATCTGGCGCATGTCTTTTTTCTGGCGGAGCAAAATGCGCTGGGCCATGCGCAGACCTTCGCGCGTGTTCGTGTAATAGGGGCCGACCTGTACGCGCGCGAGTTCACCGAGGGGCACTTCTTCGGCGGAGTCGTGGAATAGAACCAGGCTGAGGGTGTCGCCGGGATATTGTGTTCGAATGAGATGCGAGAGCGCCATGGCCACGCGCTTCGCCGGTGTAAACCGGTCTTCGCCATAGAGAATCATGCTGTGGCTACAATCGAGAAGAACTACCGTCGCGCAGGAACTGTGGTATTCGCACTGGTGAACCATCAGGTCCGAATAAGTCATCTCGATCGGAACTTTAGCGCCTTCGCGGCGCACCGCGTTGAAAAGCGTGGCGCTAATGTCCATGTTTAGCGTGTCCCCAAATTCGTAAGGACGCGAGACGCCACCGGACTCGACACCAGTGGAGAGGTCGCGAGTATCGTGGCGGCCGAAGCTGCTGCGGCCCAGCGAGCCGAGCAAGTCCTGCAAGGTTTTGAATCCCAGAAAATCAATCGTCTTGTCGGTAATTTCGAAGCGCGCTTCGGGCTGGCGTTCCTGCGGCTGGCCGAGTTGCCCGCGCGCGGATGTTTGCGGCGGTGGCGTGACTTGTGGAGGCCGCTGCGGATTGATGAAACCTTCATTGGCCAGCCGCTCCGTGATTTTGTCGAGGAGATCTTTGACCTCCTGACTGTTCATGGCAGCGGGGTCCTGCAGCATTTTGCGGAGTTCTTCGCTCATGGCGTCTTCAGGAAGCAGGTCGCCTTCCTGAAGAGCGCGGAGAATTGCTTCGCGCAGAGCTTCCATGGACCGCTCGGGGTCCATTTGAGAGACGCCGTAGAACTGTGATTCGAAACCGCTCTGCAAAAAGAAATCGCCAAGGCGTTTGATCAACTCTTCGAGGTCTATGGCGTCGGCGGGTTCGCCGACATATTTGCCGTAGCGGATGAATTTCATGATTTGCGCCTGCTAGGTTGGTCCAGCTTTATCATAAAGAACCCTCGTCGCGATACTCCTCGCCTTGACGACCCTTCGTCAGGTCGTCAATTGAACTGCCGGCGCGGAGGGCGGGGCGGTCCTTCGCGCTCGCGCTGTTCGGGCTGCTTTGGCTTCTCGGCGTAGAAGCCGCGCTCTTCGCTCCGGCCGATGCGGCGATGGGCCCACAAACCTTCGAGAATCATCTCCGCGGCGGCTGCGGCAGAGCCGGAGTCCTTGCGATCGCGAACCCCAAGGCGGCCGACGTGCTCCATCAGTCCTTGTATTTTCGAAAGCTGTTGGTGACGCTCCGCCGTGGTCGCCAAGTCCGGAAGCTTCAGTTCGCCCCCCATTTCGAACCATTGAATTACGGGCTGAAAGTTGATATCCGTGAAATGTTTGCTGAAAACGCGGCCCACGGCCGTGCGAATCAGTTCCCGTGCAATCGTGTCCGCGCCCTTGAGTTCGCCCTCGTATTCGAGTTCCAATTTTCCAGTGATGGCCGGCAGCGCGGCGTACACGTCCGCGACGCGGGCAACGACGTTTTTTTCCCCGTTGCGCGCGGCGCGCTGTTCGGCGCTGCTCACGAGGCTTTCCAGAGTCGTGATAGGCATACGCTGGCTGACCCCCGAGCGGCGGTCGACGCGCTTGTCCTCACGAGCCTGGAACGCGATTTCTTCTACAACCTGACGGAGATACTGCGGCACATCGATTTTCTTGCCGGAATCGCGCCCCGTCCAGGCTTCTTGCGCGGTGATGGTCATTCCTTCTTCAACGCTTGCCGGATAATGCGTTCGAATCTCCGCGCCGATGCGGTCTTTCAGCGGAGTGATAATTTTGCCGCGCGCCGTGTAATCCTCGGGATTCGCGGTGAAAACGAGGAGCACGTCGAGTGGCAGACGCAGCGGGTAGCCCTTAATCTGAATGTCGCCTTCCTGCATGATGTTGAAAAGTCCGACTTGAATTTTTCCAGCCAGGTCAGGCAACTCGTTGATGGCGAAAATGCCGCGATTGGCGCGTGGGAGAAGCCCGTAGTGGATCGTGAGTTCGTCGGAAAGATCGCGCCCGCCCCGGGCCGCGCGGATGGGATCAATATCGCCAATGATGTCGGCCATGGTGACATCCGGCGTTGCGAGTTTTTCCACGAAGCGATTCTCGCGCGGCATCCAGCAGATGGGAGTATTGTCGCCTTCGGCGCCGATTCTTTCGCGGCAGGCCCGGCAGATGGGCTTGAAAGGATCATCATTGATTTCGCAGCCCGCTACGACCGGCATCTCCTGATCGAGGATGTTGATGAGGCCGCGGAGAATTCGGCTTTTTGCCTGGCCACGCAGGCCGAGAAGAATGAAATTGTGGCGTGAGAGCAGGGCATTGACGATTTGCGGGAAGACGGTGTCTTCATAGCCGTGCACGCCAGGGAAGAGCGTCTCGCCCTTTTCGATAGCGCGAAGCAGATTGCGGCGCAGCTCATCCTTCACGGAACGAGAGGCGCCGCGTGGATCGAAATCGGGGATGCGTTTCAGTTCGCCGAGCGTGCGCGGTTTCGAATGTCCGGAAGACTGCATCGATGTGCTTACCGTCATGGGGTCCCATTCCGCGAGCCAAACGAGCGAGCTCGCAACAAACTAGTTTAATCCGTGTCCGTTGCCCCCGGCGCGCTGGCGCACGGCCTCTGACTTCTGTAGATGCGGGGCCCATTCGCGAAGGTACGCTACCAGGCGTTCCTGGCGATCCGCCTCCGACCGAAGTTCGAGGATTTGTTGCTTCCACAATAGGTCCATCGGAAGAGAGGCGGCAATGAGATAAGAGAGTTCCTCGGCCGGAGCACCTTCGAGATTCTTCGGATAGTCCTCGAAGATCAGAGTATGGCAGGCTTCGAATAGCTCGACGAGTTCACGCTGGATGCGTGGATTGGCAGGAGTTTCGCGGTCATCGAGGTAATCCACGTGGCCTTCCAGCAGCGGGTCTTCCGTGAAAAGCTCGACAACTCGAAACGGGGCGCGTCCGACAGTGAGAATATCCATGCGGCCGTCACTGTAGCGCTTTGCGACTTCCAGAATTTCGGCGGTGCAGCCGACATGCGCGACACCTTTGGGAAGGGAGAGGAGCATGCCGAACTCGGACTTTTCTTGCAAACAGCTTTTCACCATTGCGCGGTAACGCGGTTCGAATATGTGCAAGGGAAGCTCCGCGCCGGGAAGGAGGACGACGTTCAACGGAAACAGAGGAATGCGTTCAGGCCGCATGGGTCCCAACCCAAATCATAGCAGACTGCATGACCGCTGGTGATGAATCGTGATTCATGAAAAGATTAGCCAGGGATCTGCGCGGAATGGCGCAGGTTTATCTTCCGTTTATCTTGGACTGCTCAGAATCAGGGATCGCAGAGAGCAGGAGGGTACTTGAATTACGCGGCATTGTTGCAATCCGCGCTGGTGGCGCTGCTTAGGAACAAGATGCGAAGCGTGCTGACGGTCCTGGGTATAACGATCGGGATCGCGGCGGTGATCTGCGTGGTCGCCATCGGAAAAGCCGGGCAAGCGCGGGTCGAGCAACAGCTCAATAATTTGGGTGACAATTTTGTGTGGATTGAGGCGGGAGGGCGGGCAGTTAACGGAGTCCGAACGGGGACGCACGACACCAAGACGTTGGTGGTAGGTGATGCGGTGGCCATCAAGAATCAGATATCGCTCATCAAGGGTGTTTCGCCCAATGTGGATGATCCGGTACAAGTCGTCTATGGAAACCAAAACTGGCATACTTCCTATCGCGGTGTTTCACCGGAATACTTTGACATCAAGCGCTGGTTTGTGAATCAGGGAGCTTTTTTTTCGCAGGACGATGTGGATCGGGCGGCGGATGTTTGCGTGCTTGGGCGTACGGTGCGCGACCAACTATTTGGTGTTGAAGATCCGATTGGAAAAGTGATTCGGGTAACAAACCTGCCTTGTAAAGTCGTGGCTACTCTTATTCCCAAAGGGCAATCCCTTTCCGGGCAAGATCAGGACGACACGGTCATCCTCCCTTACACCACAGCGCAGAAAAAGATTAAAGGGATTACCTGGCTCGACGACATCCTGTGCTCGGCGGTCTCGGCGGACGCGGTGAAAGTGGCCGGCCAGGAGGCCACGGCCGTGCTGCGCGATCGCCATCACCTGCGCCCCGAAGAAGAAGATGATTTTAACATCCGGAATCCGGAGGACATTATTCAGGCGCAGCTGGATGCCAGCCGGACGCTGACGATACTTCTGATTGCCATCGCTTCCATTTCCCTAATCGTTGGCGGAATCGGAATCATGAACGTCATGCTCGTTTCGGTTACGGAGAGGACACGCGAGATCGGTGTTCGAGTTGCAGTTGGCGCGACGGAAGAGGCCATCCAACTGCAATTCCTCGGAGAATCGATCATGCTCAGTCTAGTGGGAGGGGCAGCGGGCGTGCTCTTCGGCGTGTTCGGATCTTACCTCGTAGGGCAGACGCTGCATTGGCCCATACAGATGTCGCTGGAGTCCGTGGTGATCGCGGCTATTTTTTCGGTGGCCGTTGGCGTGTTTTTTGGATATTACCCGGCGCGAAAAGCTTCACTGCTCGACCCCATCGAAGCGCTGCGATATGAGTGAACATCCAGGATTTGATTCCCGGGACGTGAAATGAAACCAAAGAGCAAGTGGCTCATTCTCGCTGGCGCCGCAGTCGT
>WNFO01011635.1_pt1 | contig 16840 bp, 15 predicted proteins | sample 5400251 | NCBI WGS metagenome assembly WNFO01 (sample SAMN13153354, study PRJNA577476) | soil metagenome | isolation source: 100 cm saprolite under Madrone tree | place: USA:California | collected 2016-06-14 | reverse complement strand
GGAGTGCTCCGCGCTAGAGCATGATCCGGAAAAGTGGGTACCGGTTTTCCCTCGCGACAAACGCGGAACGCGTTTGCGCGGAGATCATGCTCAAACAAAAAGATAGAGCGAGATGACGATTCGAAGAAAAGTCATCACGCTCTAGACGCCAGCGGCGAAGCGGTTTTTGTTGGCCGCCGCGCGCTCTCGCTCTCAGACCGTCGTTTCATCCGATCGGATGGCGTCAACGCGTGCGGCGCGCGCGGGCGGCGAAACCCCCGCATACTGTAAGTTGCAAAGCGAATTGCGGCCTTGCAATCGGTGTCGTCCGAAAGTTTGAATCTGAATCACGATTTGTCGATCGACGCAGAGTGATAATTCAGAAAACACTGCAATAGCAGCACAAATTGATCTTTGGCGGAAACCGGTCGTTACGAAGGCCTGTCCTTGTGGCACGGCGGCGACAGACACCGCATGCGTGTATCGGTAGGTATGCCTCCGTTATCGCTGACTGAGACGAGTTCAGCTTTCATCTAAGGACGTGTCATGAAGAGGACTTCGGTCGTTGTTGCCGCAATTGCAATGCTGTTCGCGCCGGGCGCCTTCGCGACCGATCTTGCATTGCCCCACGACACGACGCCCCGCTACACCAAGGCGCCGCCAATGGTCGATCCCGGCTACGATTGGAGCGGCTTCTATGCTGGCGTCAACGTCGGCTACGGTTGGGGACGGTCTTCGACCGTCGGCAGCTTCAATGACGCGACGAGCGGAGAGCTGTTGAGCTCGACCGCCAACAAGTTCGACATGAACGGTGTGACCGGCGGCGGCCAGGTCGGCTACAATTGGCAGCGCGCCAATTGGGTGTTCGGCCTTGAAGCCGATATCCAGGCTTCAGGTCAAAAAGGCAGTACCACCGCTGTTTGCGCCGGTGCCTCCGGCACTCTGAATGGCCTGTGCACTCTCGGGCATCACGGCGATATTGTGAACGATCCAGGCCTCCCGGTCACAAGCGATCTGACCGAAAAACTCGAGTGGTTCGGCACCGTCCGCGGTCGCGTCGGATCGACCATTACGCCGAGCGTCTTGGTCTACGCGACAGGCGGATTGGCGTACGGCGAAATCAGCACCACCGAAACCGTGACCGGTACCAACATCAGCGGCCTCCCGGGCCAAGACGGCGCCACACGGACACCGGTCGCGGCGAGCTTCAGCAACAGCACGACCAAGGTTGGCTGGACCGCGGGCGCCGGCGTCGAAGGCGCGCTCGGCGGCAACTGGACCGCCAAGCTGGAGTACCTTTACCTCGATCTCGGAACCGTGTCGGGCTCGTTCACGACGCCGATTGTCGCGCCGAGCGGAGCTTTCCTTGCGACCGGCTATAGCTCGCACGTCACTGACAATGTCCTGCGTGCCGGCGTGAACTACCGGTTCGGCGGGTCGACGCTCGCGAAGTACTGAGCTTCTCTTCAAGCAAAACAAAAGCTCGGCGCTTGCGTCGGGCTTTTGTCGTTGCGCGTAGCTTGGGAGTTGCGGGCCGCGAGCGTCTGAAGGCGAGCGCCTGGACCTTCCGTCACACCACCTTGCGCTGCCGCAAGTCGGCGATCTCGTCCTGGCCAAATCCGAACTCGGCGAGAACCTCCTCGGTCTGTTCGCCGAACTCCGGCGGCCGCGACGCCATCCGGCTTGGCGTGCGCGACAGCGTGACCGGCTGGCCGACAAGGCGGATGTGGCGATCATCCTCATTCGGCACGTCCTGCGCGATGCCGAGATGCTTGACTTGCGCGTCCTCGAACATCTGGTCGATCGCATAGATCGGCCCGCATGGTACGCCGGCGGCGTTGAGCTCCTTGACCCAGGTCTCGGTGGATTTCTTCTCTGTGAGCTTGTCGATCGCGGCGTTCAGCGCGTCGCGGTTCTGCGAGCGCGCCGGCGCGGTCGCATAGTCGGGATTGGTGAGGAACTCAGGCGCACCGAGCGTCTGCGCGCAGCGCTCCCAGATCCGGCCTCCGGTCGTGGCGATGTTGATGTAGCCGTCGGAGGTCTTGAACACGCCGGTCGGAATGCTGGTCGGGTGGTTGTTGCCGGCCTGCTTGGCCACGTCTTCTTCCATCAGCCAGCGAGCCGCCTGGAAATCCAGCATGAAAATCTGCGCTTGCAGGAGCGAGGTCTGCACCCATTGGCCTTCGCCGGACACCTCGCGCTCCAACAGCGCGGTGAGGATGCCCATCGCACAGAACAGGCCCGCCGTCAGGTCGGCCACGGGAATGCCGACCCGCATCGGGCCGCCGCCCGGCGCGCCGGTGATCGACATCAGCCCGCCCATGCCCTGCGCGATCTGATCGAAGCCGGGGCGCTTGTGATAGGGGCCGTCCTGGCCGAAGCCCGAGATGCTGCCATAGACGATGCGCGGGTTGACCTTGCGCACGCTCTCATAGTCGATGCCGAGCTTTAACTTGACGTCGGGCCGGAAATTCTCGACCACCACGTCGGCCTTCGTGGCTAGCCGCATGAACACCTCCAGGCCCTTGGCGTCCTTCAGATTGAGGCTCATGGCCCGTTTGTTGCGATGCAAATTCTGGAAGTCGGACCCGCGGCGCGGGCCGCCCATTTGTTCCCCGCCGTCTTCCAGCAGCGCGTCGATCTTGATGACGTTGGCGCCCCAGTCCGCAAGCTGCCGCACGCAGGTCGGTCCGGCGCGGACACGGGTGAGATCGAGCACGGTGAACCGGGACAGGGCTTGGGAGGCGCGCGGGACAGCCATTCAACGGACTCCAGGCGGGAAGGTAGACGGTCAATTGGCTGTTTGATGGGTCAAATCCGCCGTGAATTCAATATCGGATCGCAGTTGCCGGGACGGACCACCGGCAAAAACGGACGCCGACGTCGTGCGGCGGAGTTCCCCGTCCGGCCTCGGATGAAACCATAAATTAACGCTCAGATATGATTGTGCTCGCATCGGTTGAGGCCATAACAATTACGTTTCAGATTGTGCCTTGAGTCGCTCGCGTATCCTCGCCGCAGGGAAGCAAAGTCGGAAAAACTGCGGCTGCACGTCTACGCCGGGTTAGAGGTCCAGACTCCTGTATGACGAGTCTTGCGGCCTACCTGTTTACATCGACGTGCAGTGTGACGCGGGTTCCTTCCTGATAATCCTCGATGTGCGTCCAGTTCTGAATCCCGGCTTTCTTCCAGTCATAGTATTGAGGCTTCCAGGCGAAGCTGGACAACATCAAATCAAGCGCAGCTTTGCTTGGGATCCCGGCTAAGACAACCTTCTGCGAATCCGAGGTCTTCACAGCGTCGCTCTCAAATTCGTGGTTCTCGACTTGCCACAGGACGATGTTTCGAGGGTCAGCCGCCACCGCGGTATCGATAATGACGTGTTGTGGCTTCAGTCGTTCTATCTGGGAGAGGAGCGCCATATGGTCGGTGACGTGATAGAAGAAACCAAGACACGTCACTGTATCGATGCTTCCTTGCTCGATTTGATCCAGAGCCTTGAAGGCATCACCCTGGATGAATTGAAATCGATCGCGCGGCATTCCCAGTTGAGTTAGGCTTTCTTCTGCCGCCTCAACCAGATGAGCTCTCGCTTCTATGCCTGTGACATGAGCGGCGCCGGCCTTGAGAGCGGCAAAGCTCCATCGACCGTCGTGGCTCGCAATGTCGAGGACGCGCTTTCCGACAATAGCGTTTCTATTGGAATCGATGATGGCTCGATGGCGTTCGTTGAGCCGATTTGCGAAAGCGGTCGTTTCGCTGGTCTCAAAGAACTGGGGATACTGATCGAAGAATCCTGGACGGACCCTCTCAGGCTGGGACAAGCGGCGCCCAGCTCGCAGAACGACTACCTTTACGGCGTTGCTGATCTTGGATGCGATTTCGGAAACCAGTTCGGTAGCATTCGACATGACGACGGGGCCCGACAACGGTCCGCACGATTAAGAGTTGCAGGTAGGATTGTCAATCGACAGTCGATTGCGAATGTTCTCCGTGCGTTGCGTCCCCCGATGCATCCGCAGAGCATGACCCAGCTTGCGCATGCAGCTCGCGAGGCGTGCGAGCGACCGCAATCGGCATCCGGGGACAAAGCGGGCGGCGCTTGCGGCGGGACGTGACGGAAGCCGTCGCGTATTCCGGCGGCCGTGACTCTTTGGCAACATTTCCGGTCGGGCACGCCGAGAAAGTTCCGGGAAACCATGCAATCCAGCCGGGCTTCCCGTCGAGATTCCGCCGTATGGTTCGCGCCCTGGCGCTGGCCCTTATGTTGCCGACCGAGAGGCCAGCGGCTAGGCTTGCGGCTGGCCTTGCGCGCTTCGCTGATCGCTTGACAAGAGGCCGCAGGCCAATCGACGGCGTTTGAGCCGGAGTCTGGTTCAGTTGCCAAGAAGGCCCTCGACGTTGATCGAAACAGCAAACGGCGCGCGCGGCAGACAAGGAGCCGGAGCGAACGTTGCCGGCGCCACGCGCGCGCGCCGATTGTTTGAAGGCTGGTCCGCGAACCTTGCCCAGATGGTGCTGGGAATTTCCCAGCAGGTGCTCCTCGTTCCGGTCTTCCTGCATTTCTGGACGAGCGACGTCCTCGCTGCGTGGCTTGCGATTTACGCGGTCGGCAATCTTGTTATTGTTGCCGATGCCGGCTTGCAGTTTCGCGCCGTCAACCGGTTTCTCGCATTCAAGACCAGCGTGGATTGCGACGGCCGGACCGGCCGCTTTTACGGCGCGATGCTGCGGGTCTATGTCGCACTGGTGGCGACGCTGGCGCTTCTCGTGCTGATCTGTGTATGGCTCTTGCGCCCTTCCGCCGTGCTGGGATTTCACGCGACGCCGCATTTCGATGCCGCCTTCCTCGTGATGGCGGTCGGCATGCTTTTGATCCTGCCATCCAATCTGACCGCGGCACTGTATCGTGCGCGCGGCAATTACGGCCGAAGCGTCTGGATGCAGAGCGGCGCCATGTTCGCAGCGCAGCTTGCGCAATTCTCGGTGGTGGTCGCAACGGGAAGCCTCTTGGCGGTCGCCATCGCCTATGTGTCGATCCAATTGCTCGTGGCGGTCTATCTGATTGCCATCGACGCGCCCCGTCTGTTTCCGTTCGTGCGTGCCAGCCGCCCCGTCCGGACGTCGTGGCGCTGGAGCGTCGGCCAGATCGAGAAGGGATTTCCGTTTGCGGTCGCCGGCGCAGCCGAGCTCGCCTTGGTCAACGCGCCCGTCTTGCTGGTCAGCGCCCTTGTCGCAGACCGCGTCGCGGTCGCGCAATGGGCGTTGACGCGCGTGATTGCGGGACTGGTTCGGATGCTTTGCGTGCAAGCGACGGTGCCGCTTGCCGCCGAACTCGGCCACGACCATGCCGTTGGCGACAAGGAGCGGCTACGCAATCTCTATGCGCGCGGCTCGATGTTCGTCACCTTGCTGGCCAGCCTGACCGTCTCAGGATTGCTGCCCTTCTGGCCGGACTTTTTTGCGCTCTGGACCCGCGGAAGCGTTCCGTACGATTCGACGCTCGCCATCACGCTGCTCCTGGGCGCAAGCGCCGTGGCGCCTTCGATCCTGGCGTTCGTCTTTGCCAATTACAGCAACCGTGGCGATTTGCTGATGCGCTCCAAGGGACTTCAGCTTGCGGTGTTCCTGATCCTGTCGGTTGTCCTGATTCCGCCGATGGGTCCCTTGGGCGCCGCCATCGCCATCGTCGCAAGCGACCTTCTGGTTCAGTTCGGTCTGTTGACGTTCACCGTCATGGGGCAGATCTTGCAGCACCCGCTTCGTCATGTCGGTTTGCTGGCCGCGATTTCGGCCCTGATCGTGGTGTCGGGGTGGGGACTGGGGACGGCCATCAGATGGCTCGTGCCGGGGAATGGAGCGCTGCATTTCGTCGTCGAATGCGGCCTGTGGGTGATGGCCGCCGGCCTGGTCGCGAGTCCGCTCGCTATCAAGCGTTTTCGCGACGCCCTGATCGCCGTGATTCCAAGCTGAGCCTGGCTCAACACGTCTCCGCGCTCGCCGGTTCGGTCTCGGTGTGTTTGGTTTGCGCCGATCGGCGCGGAGCGGCCCGCAAGGCGGTGCGGTAGCTCGACATGGGCTTTCCATGACCACCGATGCAATTCAGCTTGACCTTCCCGTGATCCGACGGTTGAGTCCGCCGTGGCTTTATCCCTACCACTGCCGGGCGCTGAGTTCGTGAGGCCAATCCAGAATGCGCGTGCTATCCTTCGCCGCGCCCGAGGTCTCGCGAGCTGGCCAAAGGGTACTCGACCTCTGCCGGTCGGATCGAGGCGTTCATCAATTTTCGCCAGAATGCGGCTATGCGACTTTCGGGGCGCGATTATTATGGGGCGCTTTGGACGGCTAAAATCGTCTTGGACAGGGGCATCGACATGGCCGGCTCGGATCGAGGAAATATGCGCTGTTTCGAGGCGCGGTCATCGATCTAAGGGCAGTTGATGTCAGATAGCTTCCTCCCGATTTCAAGACCGTTGATCGGACCGCCTCAACGCGGCCTGAGCGGACCTCCTTCACCAATGGCGACGATGTCGTAATCATGTGCGGAATTGCGGGAATCGTCAGCATTCGCGGGGAAGCCGTCGAGCCAGGCGGCATTGAGCGATTGACCAGCCAGATGGCTCACCGCGGGCCGGACGGCACGGGATATTGGTTCAATGCCGAGCGGAACGTTGCGCTCGGCCATCGGCGGCTCGCGGTTATCGATCCCGGCGAGGGAGGGTATCAGCCGATGGTGTCGGCCGATGGCCGTCACATCATCGTCTTCAACGGCGAAATCTACAATTTTATCGAGCTTCGTGCGGAGCTGGAGGCGTCTGGCGTGCGCTTCCGGACGCAATCGGACACCGAAGTCATTCTTGCAGCCTGGCAGATATGGCGAGAGGGAATGTTGCTGCGCTTCAACGGAATGTGGGCGCTTGCGATCTTCGATACCAAGACGGAGGATCTATTTCTCGCGCGCGACAGATTTGGCATCAAGCCGCTGCTCTACACCCTCTCGCCGGATCGTTTTGCATTCGCGTCAGAGCAGCGCGCGCTGGTTCAAAGCGGATTGATCGAGACGTCCATCGATATCGATGTGGCGCGACGACTCATGCTTGACACGTTCGGCGTTGAAGGAAGCAGCCGTACCCTTTGGCGCGAAATCCGGCGGCTTCAGGCGGGGCATTTCGCCTGGTTGAGACAGGGACGGCTGGAGATCCGTCGTTGGTGGTGCACCGTCGACCACCTGCCGCAGCTTCCGAAGACCGCGTCCGAACGTGTGGAACGTTTCGGCGAATTGTTCCGGGACGCCGTCGCAATCCGCATGCGTAGCGATGTTCCGATCGGAACATGTCTCTCCGGAGGCTTCGATTCGTCCGCGGTGATCTGCGCGATGGCCGCTCATGAGCGGGCGGGAATGGGACCGCGCGACAGCGCCGCCTGGCGGCACGCATTCGTTGCGGCGTTCCCGGGAGCGTCGAATGACGAACGCCCGATGGCGGAGCAAGCGGCGGCGTGGGCCGGCGTTCGTCCGGACATTCTAGAGATCGGCAACGGTGATGCCTTGGAGGAGCTCGATCGAATCCTCGAGGACAACGACGACGTCTATGCCTCGCTGCCGAGCGCTGCGTGGTTGTTGTACCGCGAATTGAGCCGTCACAAGGTGCTCGTTTCCCTCGACGGACATGGCGCCGACGAACTGATGGGAGCCTATTATCAGGACAAGCAATCGGCGGTCTTCGCTCTGAAGAACGCGCTTGCGGCCGTATCATCCGGCTCGTCGCCGGGCAGATGGTCGGTCGAGCTGCTGCGCGCGGCATTGCTGAAGGCCAAGGGACATTATTTCCTGCGCGGAGGCTTGGGTGCCATTCCCGCGCCGTTGAAACTGGCGGCCGACGACGACGTCCTGCCGCGCGAGTGGGGCTGGCTCAATCGCCGCCTCTACCGGATGTTCCACGGCACCGTGTTGCCCACCATCCTGCGCAACTTCGACCGCGTCTCGATGGCCCATGGCATCGAGGTGAGAATGCCGTTCATGGACTGGCGGACCAAGCTGATCGCGCGCGAGGCGATGAAAGGCCAGATGCCCGAATCCATCCGAATGGGCCGCCGCAAAGTAGGTTTCAACTCGCCGATGCCGGAATGGCTGAACGGGCCGTTGTCGGGCTGGATGATGGCGTTGCTCGATAGGAAGGTTCCTGCGTTCTCGGACCTTGTCGATGAAGCACGGCTGCGTCGCGAGGTGCAGCGTCTGAACGCGTCGAAGACATGGAATTGGGAGTCGGTCGGACGGATATGGCCTTACCTCAACATGAAATGGGTGATGGCGAGGATATCGTAGGATGCGCCTGTTTCAGAATTGCGGGCTCACGCCATCATACATAGCGCACCTGAACGAACTCGCGCCGCGGGCGCTCTGCTTCGACGAGCGTCGCCGTATGTTTCTGGATGACCGATTTGGCGCGCTGCATCTTCTCAAGCCCGTGCTGGACCATGACGCGGCCTCGTTCCTTGCCTGCGGCAATGACGAGTGGATGCAACGGCGATGGGCGCATGAGAACGGAATGTCTACGAGGTCGTCCCTCGCGGATATCCTGCTCGCTCAGATCGAGTACCACCGAACCGAAATCCTTTACAACCTCGATCCTGTTCGTTTTCCAAGTTCGTTCGTTCGCAGGCTGCCGGGATGTGTCCGGAAGACGCTGTGCTGGCGAGCGGCGCCATCCGGGCAAGCGGATCTGACGGCGTACGGCGCGGTGCTCGGCAATTTTCCCTCGATTCTGGAGTCCTGGCGTCGAAAAGGCTGTCGGGCGGAGTGGTTTGCGCCGGCGATCGATCCGGAAATGGACGCGTACGGACATGGCGAACGGCCCATCGACGTGCTGTTCGTTGGCGGGTATTCCCGTCATCATTCCGCGCGCGCAAAGATCCTCGAGCAGGTCGCCCACCTCGCCGATACCCTGCATATCGTGTATTGCCTGGAGGCATCGCGGCTGACGACGCTTGCGGAGAGCCTCGTCGGTCGTCTGCTGCCGCTGCAAACGCATCGACGGCCACCGGCTATTGCGAACATCGCCAAGTCGCCGGTGTTTGGACGGCGGCTCTACGAGTTGATTGGAAAGTCGAAGATTGTGTTGAACGGCGCCATCGATATGGCAGGCCAGGATCGGGGAAATATGCGTTGCTTCGAAGCCATCGGATGCGGCGCGCTGCTGGTATCCGACGAGGGCAACTATCCGGAAGGGATGCAGTCCGACGTCACGATGAAAACCTACGGTTCTCCCGAGCAGGCCGTCGAACACATTTCCAGTTGCTTGCGAGACTGGCCTCAATCGAACGAAATGGCTGCGCGTGGCAGAAGCCGTGTCGCGGAAATCTATTGCAAGACGTCTCAATGGACGCATTTTGTTGATCTCGTCGAGCGGACCTAGCTGTGCTAGAGCGCTCACGTTGCAGCCTTGCGGGACGGACGATCAGGCATCGATGATGCGCACGGATCAATTGCTATATGGCGTGAAGTGGTTGCTCGATGGAGCCGCCGCACCCTTGTTCAAGCTGCGGCCGCGGCCTTTCGGCCCAGGCTACCAGACGGCAAAGCGCAGGACCATTACATCGGCGATCGATGCGGGCTTGCTCGGTGCCGGGAAAGAGTTGCCAGGCGGGTATGGCGTCGCGATGGACGAAAGGGTGGTCGAGTATCCTTGGCTGTTTGCGCGACTGACCAACGTCGGCAAGATGCTGGATGCCGGTTCGACTTTCAATCATGACTTTCTTCTGCAACGACCGCCATTGCGGGGGGCCGATCTCACCCTCATGACGCTTGCGCCGGAAAAACGTTGCTATTGGCATGATGGCTATTCGTATGTGTTCGGCGATCTCAGAGATACGATGTTTGCCGACCATGTGTTTGATACGATCGCCAGCATTTCGACGATCGAGCACATCGGTCTGGACAATACGATGCTCTACACGGCTAATCCGGCGGACGCGGAGTCCGATGAAAACGGCTTTGTTCCGGCCGTGAGGGAATTCAAACGCATCCTCAAGCCCGGCGGCAATTGCTTTATCTCGGTGCCTTTTGGCAAGCGGGCCAACCTTGGCTGGTACCAGGTTTTTGATCTGGCCATGGTCGAAAGGATCATTGAGATTTTTCGACCGACGTCGCACCAGATCGACTATTTTGGCTACACGCGGAACGGCTGGTCTCGACAATCTGCCGACGGGCTCGCCGGCGCGACGGTATATGATGTCCATACCGGTAAAGGATGGAGTGATGACATGGCGGCATCGTCGCGCGCCGTGGCATGCGTCCAGTTGACCGCATGAATGTCGATTACCTAATCCAGCGGCTGATCGGCCGCGCGACCTGCCGATTGAAGCTCGACGCGGTGCTAGGCGCGCGCGCAAGGATTAGAAACATTCGAGGCGACACGGACAAGATCATTGTCGGCCAGCACAGCCGGATCCTGGGCGAGCTTTTGACGTTTGCACATGGCGGAGAGATCAAGATCGGAGAATGGTGCTACGTGGGAGATGGCACCCGGATTTGGTCGGCCGTGTCAATCGTGATCGGGAATCGCGTCCTGATCTCGCACTCGGCGAATATTTTCGACAACCTCACCCATCCCCTTGGAGCGGCGGCGCGGCACGAACAGATCAAGCAGATATTCACGCGCGGCCACCCGGTCGAGGTCTCGCTTGACGAGAGCCCGGTGAGGATTTGCGATGATGCCTGGATAGGTGCGGGGGCAATGGTCTTGCGCGGGGTAACGGTGGGGGAAGGCGGCGTTGTGGCGGCCGGAGCCGTTGTTACAAAGGATGTTCCGCCGTTTTCCGTCGTGGCGGGAAATCCGGCCGTGCTGGTACGGGAGCTTCCAGCGGATGTCCGGTGAACAGGAATTCAAGACGTGGGAAGACGCCGTGATCTGGCTTCGCAACCAGCCGGATCAGCAGCAGTTAGTGCTTGACGCTTTTTATGACGACCCTCTGATCGGCGCCGCCGAGCGCTATTTTGTCAGCGCGGAATGGCAGGCGGTCTCAGCGCAACTCAAGAACCGGAGCGGCCGGGCCCTTGACGTTGGCGCCGGACGCGGAATTGCGAGCTACGCGCTCGCGCGCAACGGATTTGCGGTTACCTCGCTTGAGCCCGATCCCAGTCCCATCGTCGGGGCGGCGGCGATTCGAAGCCTGGCCGCGGAGGGCGGCCTGCCGATCAACGTGGTCGAGGAGTTTTCGGAGCGGTTGCCGTTCGACGACGCAACGTTCGACGTCGTCTTCGCGAGAGCTGTGCTGCATCACACACGCGATCTCGACGACGCCTGCCGCGAAATCTTTCGCGTGCTCCGGCCCGGCGGAATATTGATCGCGGTTCGTGAGCATGTGATCAGCAAGGAGTCCGACCTGCGGCATTTCCTCGAACACCATCCGTTGCATCATTTGTATGGCGGCGAGCATGCATTTCTTCTCGATCAATACACTGGCGCGCTGAAAGATGCCGGATTTGCCGCGATCGAAATTCTGGCGCCGCTCAAGAGCCCTATCAATCTGTTCCCGTATACCACCGACACGTTGCGAGACATGGTCGTAGAAAGATTGACGCGGACGCTTCCGGTGCGCCCCCTGTGGCGAGCAGCATTCGCTTCCAGAGGCGTCTTCAGGTCGTTGCTGGCGGTAGCGGAACTCTTTGATCGCCGGCCGGGCCGGCTCTATTCGTTCGTCTGTCACAAGGCTTGAGCCATGGGCGTGTGGGATAGCTCCGTCGGTCAACGTCTGGCGCAGGCACGGTGCTGGTCATGACGGTCTGGATCACCGGGGCAAACGGCTTTATCGGCCGCCATCTCATCCGTGAGCTGGCGGACAGCGGCAAACCGGTCCACGGCCTCGGCCATGGGACGTTCGCGGAGTCGGATCGGCGGGCTCTCGGCTTGCAAAGCTGGCTGAATGGCGAGATCGATGCCGCCAATCTGAACGCGCTTGCGGCCGTGCAAGGTCTGCCATCGAAGGTTTTTCACCTCGCCGGCGGGGCTTCGGTCGGATTGTCGATCGAGCTTCCGCTTGAGGATTTCTTGCGGACGGTCGCAAGCACCGCGAGGCTCCTTGAATGGCTGCGCAATTGTGCGCCGAAATGTCTCTTGGTTGTGGCGTCGAGCGCAGCCGTCTACGGTTCCGATCACGTCGGTCCAATCTCTGAGGATGCCATCTTGGCTCCGATGTCGCCCTACGGCCACCACAAGCTGATGATGGAGCAATTGTGCCAGAGCTATGCGCTGAGTTTCGGCATCCGAAGCCTGATCGTGCGATTGTTCTCGGTCTATGGCCGTAATCTTCGCAAGCAGTTGCTCTGGGATGTTTGTTCCCGGCTTAGCCAGGGTGGGCCCGCGCTCGCTCTCGGAGGCACTGGCGCCGAGATACGCGATTGGACCGACGTGCGTGACGTGGTCCGGTTGCTCGCGAGCCTGGGGGAACTGCCGCCGGATCTGGACTATCGTGTCGTCAATGGCGGCTCGGGCCAGCCGACGCGCGTGGCCGACATTGCCGAGATGCTCGTCAAGGGCTTCGGACGAAAGACGGCCGTGAGCTACTCTGGCGTTGCCCGCCGGGGCGATCCGCACAGCCTTCTGGCCGATGACAGCGCCTTGCGTCGCATGGGATTCGAATGGCGGGTCCCGGTAGAGCGTGGGATCGCCGACTATGTGAGTTGGTTCAAGGGGCAGGCGGTTGGCTGATCATGCTCCGCTCCGCGTCGCGTTCACTCATATCTCGCGCCGTCTCTGGGCCGGTGGTTACAACTATCAGAGCAATCTTTTTGTCGCGCTGAACCGGTATTGCCCAGGTGACATCTCGCCCGTCCTGTTCGCAGGATCGCTTGACGCCGCTGATGAGGTCGCCGCGCTTGCCGGTATTCCCGGCGTCGAAGTCGTGCGGTCGCCCGCATTCGATCGACGCAAGGCGGGTCTGGTGAGCGCGGTCGCGCTCGGAACGGACCGTTTGGCTGTCGCGGAATTTCGGACCGGACGCATCGACGTGGTGTTCGAGGCCGCCCGGTTTTTCGGCTGGCGTCTGCCGTTTCCGGCGGTCGCTTGGTTTCCCGATTTCCAGCATCGCAGGCTGCCGCATCTTTTCTCTCCGACGGCACGATGGCGGCGCGATCTCGGCTTTCGCGCGCAACTCGCCTCGGGCCGGAGCGTCCTGCTGAGCAGCAACAATGCCCTGCGCGACCTTCGGGAGTGTTATCCGGATCTTGCGAACCATGTCTCCGTGGTGCAATTCGCAAGCGAGCCCCCGGCCGGCCTGTTGACGGCGGATCCCTTTGAAGTTCTCGCGCAATACGGCCTGCCGCCAAAATTCTTCTACCTGCCGAACCATCTTTGGCGGCACAAGAACCACCAGATTGTGCTCGACGCGCTCACGCTGCTGAAAGACCGCGGTCTCGACGTCGTCGTTGTCGCTTCCGGAAGCGTCGAGGATCCGCGGGAACCGGATTATTTCGAGAGCATCGAAAGACAGATCAAGACGCACGGTCTCGAAACCAATTTTCGTCACCTGAGAATGATTCCCCTGGGGCAGGTCTACGCCCTGCTGCGTACCGCGGTCGCGCTGATCAACCCGTCAAAATTCGAAGGCTGGAGCACGACTGTCGAAGAGGCAAAGTCGTTCGGCGTGCCGATGTTGTTGTCTGACATCGATGTTCATCTCGAACAGACACATCGCCAAGCCCGCTATTTCGGCATTGATGATGCCGGGGCCTTGGCGCACCATTTGGCCAATGCCTGGATGGAGCGCGGACCCGCGATCGTCCGCGATCTGCTGCCGAACGTCGAGGAGCGGGTCAAGTCGTTTGCGGAAGGTTTTGTTCGGTTAATTCGAAACGCCTATTGGCGGTCGGGCGCAAAGCAGACGGTGTCCTGACCCTCGTCTAGACCGCGATTCGGAAGCCGTAATTCTTGTCGATCCAGGCCTTGTAGGCGCCGCTGGTGACGTCGCGCCACCATTCCTCGTGATCGATATACCAACGGATGGTCTGTTCGAGTCCGCTCTCGACACCGACCGAGCATCGCTTGCCGAGTTCGGTTGCGAGCTTGGTGGCGTCGATGGCGTAGCGGCGGTCGTGTCCGGGCCGGTCGGTCACGTAGGCGATGAGCGAGCGGCAGGAGCGGCCGGCAGCCGCCGGGCAGGACGGAAAGCGCGCGCCGAGCTTGGGGTCCGCCGCGAAGGCGCCGTCGATCACCTCGCAAATCCGGCCGACCGTGTCGCGGTTGGTCCGCTCGTTGCCGCCGCCGACATTGTAGGTTTCGCCGATACGACCGCGCTCGATCACGCCTATCAGCGCCTCGCAATGGTCGGAGACGTGCAGCCAGTCGCGAATATTGGAGCCGTCACCATAGACCGGAAGCGATTTTCCTTCCAGCGCGTGGATGATCATCAGCGGAATCAGCTTTTCCGGATGCTGGTAGGGCCCGTAATTGTTCGAGCAATTGGTGATCAGCGCCGGCAGCCGGTAGGTCTCGACGAAGGAACGGACCAGATGGTCGCTCGCGGCCTTGCTGGCGGCATAGGGCGAATTGGGGCGATAGGGCGACGATTCGGTGAAGGCGGCATCGTTGAGCTCGAGCGAGCCGTAAACCTCATCACATGCGATTCGGCGGCGAGATGCGCCACGCGGTCAAAGCGGTGTTCCTCGAACAGCCGGCGGACAAGCTGGGCATCGCGGATATCGCCCTTGACGAAGGCGATGCTGCCATCGGCGATCAGCGGCTGCAGGCTTCGGACGTTGGCCGCATAGGTCATCGCATCGATAACGGTGAGCCGGTCGTCCGGCCGCGCCCTGCGCCAGGCGTGCACCAGGTTCTGGCCGATGAAACCGGCGCCGCCCGTGATCAGAACGCTCTGCATCGGAACCTCTGCGTAAGATCCAACCAAGTCCGGATCCGGTGTCTCGCCTTTCGAAATTCGTCGGCCCTGGAGGTGGTTGGGCGCGGACTTCCGGACCAAAAGGCGCTATCTCGCAATGACTTGCGAAAGCGCAATAGCCCAACCGAACAAGGCAGACAACCCGCAATCGGCCCGGCTCACCTGCCGCTTGCGGCTAGGGCTCATCATTCCGTCGCAGGGCTCGCGTCTTTCGCTGCAAGCGGGTCGTGCCGACGTCCCGCAAGCCCTGCCGAAACGCCTTGATTTGCTGCGGCTTTTCTTAATATAGAACAAGGCTCTAGAGCATGATCCGGAACAAGTGGGTACTGGTTTTCCGAAAAGATCGTGCTCAAGCAATAAGCTAGAACGCGATGACGATTCGTCCTGACATCGTCGCGTTTCTGGCTGCCGGCCCGATCGCGTTTGAAAAGCTTGCCGGCCGCCAACTGCCGCAAAGGAAGTTCGATGATCAGATTTGGCCTGCTCGGTTGCGGGCGCATCGCCAAGCGTCATTCGGAGCTCCTGGGCGGCAATCACATCGACCGCGCCAGCCTGGTCGCCGTCTGCGATCCAGTTCGCGCGCGGGCGGACGCCATCGCCTCGAAATTCGGCGTCCCGGCGCATTACGACATGGATGATTTCCTGGGGCGCAAGGATATCGATGCCGTCGCCGTGCTGACGCCGAGCGGATTGCATCCGAAACACGTCATCGCCTGCGCCAAAGCGGGAAAACACGTCGTCGTCGAGAAGCCGATGGCGCTCAGGCTGCAGGATGCCGACGACATGATCCGCGCCTGCGACGAGGCCGGCATCAAGCTGTTCATCGTCAAGCAGAACCGCTTCAACGTTCCGGTCATCAAGGCCCGGGAGGCGCTGGATGCCGGCCGGTTCGGGAAGCTCATTCTCGGCACCGTCCGGGTTCGCTGGTGCCGCGATCAGGCCTATTACGACCAAGACGCCTGGCGCGGCACCTGGGCCTATGACGGCGGCGTGCTGAGCAACCAGGCCAGTCATCATGTCGATATGCTGGAGTGGTTTTTTGGCGACGTCGTCAGCGTTCATGCCCGCGCCGTGACCGCACTGGCAAAAATCGAGACCGAGGACACCGCGGTCGCCACGCTGAAATTCAGGAACGGCGCGCTCGGCATCATCGAGGCCACGACCGCCGCGCGCCCGACCGATCTCGAAGGCTCGCTCTCGATCCTGGGCGAGAAGGGGACGGTCGAGATCGCGGGCTTCGCCGTCAACCAGATCCGGCATTGGCGTTTCGTCGACGAACGTCCCGCGGACAAGGAGGTGATCGAGAGATTCTCAGTCAATCCTCCCAATGTCTACGGTTTCGGCCATCAGGCCTATTACCAGCATGTCGTGGATTGCCTGGTCCACCAGCGCGCCGCGCTGGTGGATGGTCTGGAAGGCCGCAAGAGCCTGGAATTGATCTCGGCGCTTTATGAGTCGATCGAGACCGGCCAGGAGGTGGCGTTGCATTTCACGCCGCGGCTCTGCCGGCTGGGTGTGATGTCGTGAACCGGCCCGGCCTATATCAGGCTGGCATCCGCGACGTCGAATTTGGCGAGCGCGTCAAGGTCGTCGAGCCCTGCAATCTCTATGGCTGCAAGATCGGCGACGACGCCTTCGTCGGGCCGTTCACTGAGATCCAGAACGGAGTGGTCGTCGGCGCGCGCAGCCGCGTGCAATCGCATGCCTTCATCTGCGAACTGGTCACGATCGGCGAGGATTGCTTTATCGGCCACGGCGTGATGTTCATCAATGACACTTTCGCAAGCGGCGGTCCGGCGCGTGGACAAAAGGAGCTGTGGCGCGAGACCGTGATCGGCAACCGTGTATCGATCGGGTCCAACGCCACGATCTTGCCGGTCCGCATCGCCGATGACGTGGTGATCGGCGCCGGCTCGGTCGTGACGAAAGACATCACCGCGCCCGGCAGCTATGCGGGCAACCCGGCGCG
>WNFO01001922.1_pt1 | contig 16843 bp, 12 predicted proteins | sample 5400251 | NCBI WGS metagenome assembly WNFO01 (sample SAMN13153354, study PRJNA577476) | soil metagenome | isolation source: 100 cm saprolite under Madrone tree | place: USA:California | collected 2016-06-14 | reverse complement strand
CTATCGAGCCGGGCAAGTTTGCCGATTTCATTGCCGTCGCCGGTGACCCGGTCGCTGATATTGCCGAATTGGAACATGTTCGCTTTGTGATGAAAGGCGGCGAAGTGATCAGAAATAGTGTTGCACCGCTGCCGTAGGCGGTGAACGGGAGAGTGGAATGAAGAAACGTGTGGGCGTGTTGGTACTGATGTTAGCCACTAGTTGTGTTGCTTTCGCGCAGAACCCTGAACCACGCATCGTCGATCTAAAGGCTGCCGACGGCACGCCGCTGAAAGCAACTTACTTTGCCGCAGCGAGGCCCGGCCCCGGTGTCCTGCTGCTGCATCAGATCAATCGCGATCGCAAATCGTGGGACCCGGTAGCGGCGCAGCTTGCAGCCGCGGGAATGAACACTCTTACCCTCGATCTGCGCGGCTTTGGCGCAAGCGGCACGCGTCTGGACAAACTCACTGACGCTGAGCGCAGCAAGTACCAGCGGGGCTGGCCTGACGATGTTGACGTCGCACTCGGGTACTTGAGCGCGCAGCCGGGCGTCGATCACAACCTGATTGGGGTGGGAGGAGCAGGTTGGCTCGGCGTCCTCTACTCCGTCGATGCGGCGCGCCGCCATCCTCAGCAAATCAAGTCGCTCGCACTCATGTCGGGCGAAACACTTCGCGACGGGTTGCAGTTTCTTCATCAGGCATCGCAATTGCCCGAACTCTTCGTCTTCTCCGATGACGACGAATACCCGCCGACGCAGGACGCGATGAAACTGCTCTATGTCACTGCATCCAGCCCGAGCAAGAAGCTGGTGCACTACTCCGAAGCTGAAGACGCCCCGTGGCTATGGTACGAGGACTCTTCCGGAAAAGTCCCCGCCCACGGCGGCCACGGGACTGACATGTTTCAGGTTCATCCCGAGCTGCCCGGCATCATTGTCCATTGGTTTGTGACCACGCTCGTCAAGACTCCAGGTCACGCTCCCGTCGATGCGCTGGCAGCAGCGTCAATCCTGAATCAGCTGCAATCACCCGGCGGAGCGGCCCAGGTCACGCAGCTATTATTGGACGCCCGGCGCAAAGATCCTCAGGCCCAGCTGTGGCCCGAGGTCGCCGGTGACATCATCGGCGAGGACTTTCAGCGCGCTGGCGATGTCAAGAATGCAATTGAGGTCTTCAAGCTGAATGTCCTCGCTTATCCCGATTCGGCCGACGCGCGCTTTAACCTTGCCGACGCCTATTTGGCAGAGGGCCAGAAGGGTCTCGCACGGCAATACTCTGAAAAGGCATTGACCCTGCTCGATTCCCATAAAGCGCCGCTATCTTCCTGGTCTGATACTGAAGAGCGGCGAGCAGAGATCCGCCGCGCCATCGAGAGTACGCTAGCGCGAGCGACCAAGGGAGCCGAGCATTGAGATCGTCATTCGAGAGTGCCTAGGAAACCCTTGAATCCAATCCTAGTCACTTCCGGATAACGGGCAACGCGGAAGTTGACCGGAGTCAAGCCGACTAGTCGAATTATCGGTTCGGTTCATTCGAATTCTTCTCCCTGGCGAGTGGATTCAGAGCGAGCAATCTCGTCATCTCGAACGACCTTGCATCTCGCCGTTCCTCGCCCACCGGTACGATTTCCTCGGGGGTTCCATAACCACGATGGTGCGCCGCTCTCGAGACCGCATACCTCCTCACCTCGTTCCACCTCCATCGGCTGGAGACGGATGGTCTCCCGCAGGAGCAATAGAGTATGTACTCTTCCGGAGACGCAACAACGGTGTGCACGAGATACGACCCGTTGCCATACGGACTAAAGGCAATCAGATATCGAGTAAAACACTTCGGACATTCCACGCAATGGCGAAGAAAGAAAGACATAGACGCTTTGCGTCACGATAGATGATCTAATCAAGCAACGTTGGACGTTTGCGGACTCTGCTCCTGACAGGTTGGACGTTTCCGGGCTTCGCTCCCGATAGGGCTGCGACACGCTGATTGCGGGGTCTTGGCGACGGAACGTCCGCACTGCACTGAATTGGGTAACGAGGATCGAGAGCTTGGGGGAGCGTGGTCCGAAAACGTCTAGTCCGTCAGCGCGAATCCATTATCATGGTTCGCGAAGATATGAATCTGGATTGGCAGGTGTGTTCGCGAGCGAGACTGTCACGGGATGCGCGCTTTGACGGCAAGTTCTTCATCGGCGTGCGCACCAGCAGAGTCTATTGCCGTTCTATTTGTCCCGCACCAACCGCGAAAGAGAAAAACGTCCGCTATTTCCCTAGCGCCGCTGCCGCCGCGGAAGCGGGTTTCCGTCCCTGCCTGCGTTGCCGACCGGAATGCTCCCCTGGAACTCCTGCTTGGTTAGGGACTTCAAACACAGTTTCGAGAGCTTTGCGGCTGATCAGTGAAAGTGGATTGGAGGACGGCGGGGTGGAAGGTCTTGCCGAGCGCTTGGGGGTAGGATCACGACATCTTCGCCGCCTGTTTCTTCGGCACCTGGGAGCTACGCCGAGTGCTGTGGCTCAGACCCGACGGCTGCACTTTGCGAAGAAGCTCATTGATGAGACGAGTTTACCTATGAACCAAATCGCTCTCGCTTCGGGTTTCGGTTGCGTGCGACGATTCAATGCCGGGATTCTTACGGTCTTTCATCGGACACCGACCCAACTGCGGCGCCTGGTGCGGCAGACGGTCCTCCAGCCAGAAAATCAGTACCTCTTCCGGCTTCGTTTCCGTCCTCCCTATGATTGGCACGGTATGTTGGCTTTTCTCGCGCCTCGGGCCACTCCCGGCGTCGAAGTGGTAGAGCTTGGCAGCTATCGCCGTTCTATTTCTTTGGATGGCGGCCAGGGGTATTTTGAGGTCTCACTTGACGAGGGGAATAACACACTGGTCGTGCGTGTGCAGTTTGGCAATCCGCGGTCGCTCTTCTTTATCGTGGAGCGAATACGTGCAATGTTTGATCTGAACGCAGATTGGGCAGCCATCGTGCAAGGTCTTAGAACCGACGCCGCCTTGGCTGCCCACGTAGATGCACATCCTGGTCTGCGGGTACCGGGATGCTGGACTGGCTTCGAGCTGGCGACCCGAGCGATCCTCGGCCAGCAGGTCAGCGTAAAAGGTGCGACGACTCTTGCAGGGCGGGTCGTAAGAACTTTTGGGCAGCCTTTTCGCCGAGCAAGTGGATTGACGCATCTTTTTCCTACACCCCAGGTCCTTGCTAAGGCCAGGCTTGTCACCGTCGGGCTGCCTCGCGCACGGGCCGAGACCATTCAGGCCCTGGCTCATGCGGTTTGCAATGGGCAGATTAGTTTTGACAGGATCGCGGACTCCGAAGCTTTCCTAACTCGACTCTGTGAAATTCCCGGCATTGGAAAATGGACAGCACAATATGTGGCGATGCGGGCCCTCGGGGAACCCGATGCGTTTCCCACGGGCGACCTCGGCCTCCTGCACGCCCTGAAGTTAGAAAGCTCTCGTGAACTTGAGCAGCGTGCCGAAGCCTGGCGCCCGTGGCGAGCGTATGCGGCCATGTACCTCTGGAATATGGCCAGCGAATACGGAGCTCGCGCAAGCCAACCTCTTTCATCCAAGACCCCGAAGACGTCACACATAAGATCCACTTCTCAGCCAGGCGTCTCAGCGGTTGTGTAAGGGGCGATCCGGAAGTTGAAATTGAGAAGCCGACTTGTCAGGACTAATCTCGTCGCGGCGTGGAAGCCGGGGCCGGCACGGGGATTGGCAACGATTTGGCCGATCAGGTGGGCCGCGTCGATGCCTTCGGCGTGGGCATAGGCGATGCTCTCGATGATCTGTCCTTTCAGCCATTCCTTGATGTGAGCACCGATCGTCCGCATCGGAACCAATTTTCCTTCCCTGGCAACACGTTTCAGGATCGCGAGGCAAAATACCGCTGCCGGAACAAGTGCCAGCCAGGAGCCGATGGCCAACGCGCTAGCAGGCGCGGAAACTAGCATGGCGAAATAACCCGGATGTCGTAGACCGTGGTAGGGCCCGCAGGTGATCGCCCTTCTAGGTCAGTACGTGGTCGTTTTTAAGTGTTCCGAGGTCTCACTGGCAACTCATGTCGGTTTCACCCATATCTGGTTCTTCAGCAAGTTACGAAAAGCTGCTCAAGTCCTTCCCCGGTGGTAACACGGGTTCAAAGCACGTTTTCCTGCACCCCGGATACCACGGGCGAGCGGGTCACTAATGAGTGTTGCCGGACGGACGATAGAGAAGTAGAGAAGCGGTAGAGATCGAAGGGGCGATTTGCCCAAACCTGAGGCCTCACTCACATCGGGGAAGCGCGCCCCCCGACGGTGCAAGAGGACGGGCCGGGGCTAGTCGCCGCCCGCCAGGAAATCACTCCCGTTCTGGAAGGGAACAATACCGATGAGCGAGAGTGACATCGTCAAAGATTTCCTGGTCGAGAGTTACGAGAACCTCGACCGACTGGACCGGGACTTGGTCGGTCTGGAGAAGAATCCAAAGGACAAGGAAGCCCTGGCGGGTGTGTTTCGCACCATTCACACCATCAAGGGCACATGTGGATTTCTAGGTTTCAACAAGCTCGAAAAGGTCGCGCATGTCGGCGAAAACCTGCTGACGCGCTTGCGCGATGGGCAGATGACTCTTACTCCAGAAATCACGACCCCCCTGCTAGGCATGGTGGATGCCATCCGCCAAATGCTGGGCAGTATCGAGGCAAGCGGGAGTGAAGGAGAGCGCGACGACAGCGAGTTGATTGCCACCCTGACCCGCCTGCAGCAGCCGCCCGAAGTGGCGACGAAGAGCCAGGTTGCTCCGGCACCGGAGAGCGCTCCGGAAGCCGCCCTGCCGTCGAACCTAGGTGACATTCTGATACAGAGAGCCGGGGTCACGCCGACGGAGGTCCAACTCGCGGCCAAGACACAGAAGGAAGGAGATCCCCGCCACTTGGGCGAAATCCTGGTGGAGCAGGGCGCCGTTCGGCCGGCCGATATCGTGGATGCGTTGCACGTCCAGCAATCCTCCCGCGCGCAGACGGCCGCCTCAGACAGCACCATCCGTGTGGATGTTGGACTGCTGGACAAGGTGATGAATCTGGTAGGGGAACTCGTGCTGGCGCGCAACCAGATCTTGCAATTCGCCAACCGCATGAAAGACACCAGCTTTCTGGCTGCCTCCCAGCGTCTGAACCTGATCACCACCGAGCTGCAGGAGGGGGTCATGAAGACCCGCATGCAGCCCATCGGGAACATCTGGGGCCAGTTCCCGCGGACAGTGCGCGACGTGGCGCTCGGCTGCGGCAAGGAAGTCAACATCGAGATGGAGGGCAAAGAGACCGAACTCGATAAGACCATCATCGAAGCCATCAAGGACCCGCTCACCCATCTGGTACGTAATTCCGTGGACCACGGGATCGAACTTCCCGAAGAGCGCGTGAAGGCGGGCAAGGATCGAAGCGGACGTTTGATTCTGCGCGCCTTTCATGAAGGCGGGCAGGTCAATATCGAGATCAGTGACGATGGCGCCGGATTGAACCCAGATCGCATCCGCAAGAAAGCGGCGGAACGCGCAGTGATTACCGCCGAACAGGCGGCACGGATGACTGAGCGGGAAATCTTCAATCTGATCTTTCTTCCTGGATTCTCCACCGCGGAAAAGATAACCAACGTGTCTGGCCGTGGCGTGGGCATGGACGTGGTGAAGACGAATGTAGAAAAGATTGGTGGCACCGTGGACGTTCAGTCCACTCTAGGCCGCGGTACTACGGTGCGGGTCAAGATTCCCTTGACCCTGGCCATCATTCCCGCGCTGGTGGTGACCTGCGGCGGCGATCGCTACGCCATCCCCCAGGTGAGCCTGCTTGAACTTGTGCGGCTCGAGCCCGACGAGGTCGCCAAGGGTATCGAGATGGTTCAGGGCGCTCCCGTGCACCGGCTGCGCGGCCGGCTGCTGCCTCTGGTTTATCTGAGCCGTGTGCTGGAATTGGCCTGGGTTGCGGAGCCGCAGTCGCGAGCGGGGAATGCGGTCAACATCGTGGTACTGCAAGCCGAGGGTCGACCGTTCGGGCTGGTGGTCGACGAAATCAACGATACAGAAGAAATCGTGGTCAAGCCGCTGGGCAAGCAGCTCAAGGGGGTAAACACGTTTGCCGGCGCCACCATCATGGGCGACGGGAAAGTGGCGCTGATTCTGGACGCGCTGGGCCTGGCGCAAAAGGCCAGTGTCATCAGCGAGCTGCAGGACCGCGCGATGGCAGTGAAGGAACCATCCTCGGGCGAGAAAAACGCCGGGAACCGGCAAACCCTTCTGCTGTTTCAAACGGGCAAGAACGGGCGCATGGCGGTTCCCCTTTCGCTGGTGGCGCGGCTGGAGGAGTTTGCCAGCAGCAAGGTGGAGAGCACGGGCGAGCAGCAGGTGGTGCAGTACCGCGGACAGATCATGCCGTTGATTCGCATCTCAGACGCGGTGGAACTGCCGGAAAACGAGCATGGCGAAACGGCCGCCGACGCGCAAGCCCCGCTGCAGGTCGTGGTCTATGCCGAGCAAGGGCGCAGCGTGGGCCTAGTGGTCGAGCGCATCCTCGACATTGTCGAAGAGGACGTGGTGCTGGATCGTATGGCCGAGCGGGCCGGGATTCTGGGCACGGCGGTAGTGCAGCAGCGTGTGACTGACATGCTCGACGTAAAGGGCGTGGTGCAGGCGGCGTATCCCGGCTTCTTTCGGGAAGCGGCCAAAGCCGCAGCCGCAGGGTAAGGGGAACGGTTTCCATGGCGAATAGCGAGCTGTTTTGCACTTTTTTTCTCGATGGACACTTCTTCGGAGTGCCCGTACAGCAGGTGCAGGGGATTCCCAAGGACTTCCCCGTCCCCATTGTGGTGGTGCAGCACATGCCGCCGATTTTCACCCGCATGCTGGCGGAGCGGCTGGCCAGCCGCTCGGAGATTCCAGTGGAAGAGGGCAGCGCAGGTGTGATTGTCTCTCCCGGACACTCCTGGATTGCGCCGGGAAACTTCCACATGACCGTGGTCCAGGCTGGCATGAACTGGCAGCTGAAGATCAACCAGGATCCACCCGAGCACTCCTGCCGGCCGGCAGTCGATGTACTGTTTCGCTCTGTGGCAGCGGTCTGTCGAGCCAATGTTCTCGGCGTGGTGATGACGGGCATGGGCTCAGACGGGGTGCTGGGAGCGCAACACATTCGCGAAGCGGGCGGAGAGGTGATCATTCAAGACGAGCCTTCCTCGGTGGTCTGGGGGATGCCGGGCCTGGTGTATGCGGCAGGACAGGCCGACGCCGTTTATCCGCTTGATCAGTTGGGGCCGGAGATCAACCGGCGCGTGCTGCAAAGCCGCACCCCGCACGCCAGTTTTCCCTTGCACGGTTACGCGAACTCGGAGCCTCGAGCAAAATGATAGCCAGTACCCGAACTGCCACTGCGCCGTTTGCCCCCAAGGTCAGCGAACCTATTGACCCCATATTCCGCCAAATCCGCGACCTGGTGTACAAGGTGTGCGGCATTTTTCAGCTCGAGGAAAAACTCTATTTGATGGCTGATGCCTGTGGGCGGCGGATGAAGGCGCTGGAACTGCGAAGCTCCCGCGAGTATTGGGACCGTCTGACCGCACACTCCAACCGGGAGACGGAACTCCGGCAACTGCTGAACGAAGTCACCATCGGCGAAACCTGCCTGTTCCGCAGCCAACCGCAGCTCGACGCGCTCCGTAAGGTGATCCTGCCGGAGATCGTAGCAGAAAAAAGCAAACAGGTGATAAAGAGACTGCGGGTGTGGAGTGCGGGCTGCTCCACTGGCGAAGAGTCCTACACCCTGGCTATGAACATGCTCGAGGAACGTGACCTTCTACTGAAGGGCTGGACGGTGGAGATCGTTGCCACCGACCTGAATGACCGCTCCGTGGAGGCCGCCAAGGCCGGCGTCTATGGCGATTACGCGCTGCGCAACACTACGGACTATTTCAAACGCAAATATTTCTCGACGGTCGATGAGAAGAAACTGCAGGTACGCGAGGAGGCAAAAAAGCTAATCACTTTCAGCCGTCTGAACCTGCAGGACGACTCCAAAATGCTTTTCATGAAGGGAATGGACTTAGTCTTCTGCTGCAACGTGCTCATCTATTTCGACGGACCCTCGAAGTCAAAAGTCATTGACCATTTCTTCAGCAACCTTAATTTTGGCGGCTACTTCTTTCTCGGCACCTCTGAATCGCTCATGAAATTAAATGACAAGTTCCACCTGGTGCATTTTTCCGGGGGCGATCGCGTACTGGAAACCATCCCTCAAGAGTGGCAAGCTATGACCCTAGCCATCGCAGCAACGATTCGTGAGCGCGTGAAGGGCATCGAGGCCACACCCTCCATCCCGGCAGTTTTTCTGCCCCTGCTGAAGCTATTGAATGCGCCCCCTGAGCAGGTGAGGTTGGAAGAGGTAGTCAAGCTGGTGTCTTATGACAATACCATCGCGGCGCAATGCCTACGCGTAGCCGGCTCACCTCTATTCGGTCTGGCGAAGTCACCTGAAACCATCAAGGCAGCGGTGCTCACCTTAGGACTTCGCAAGGTCCAAACCATATTGCTCACCTGTTGCCTGGGGCAGGCCTTTCCCACCAAGAACTGGGCGCTGGATCCGACCGTCTTCTGGAGGCATTCGCTAGGTTGCGCCATGGTTTGCCGGAAATTCAGCGAAAAGCTGGCTGCAGCCGATGATGATAAGGCCTACATGGCAGGACTGCTCCATGACATCGGCTTTCTGGTGAACTGCCTGGCTTTTTCGAGAGAATTCGACACGGCGATCAAGCACGCTTTTCAGGAACAGATTCCTCTTGACGAGGCAGAGCGCGCCACCATGGGCTTTACCCACTGTGAGACCGGGCGCGCACTGGCCGAGAAATGGCACCTCGCCGACGATATCGTTCAGGTAATCGCACATCATCACGCGCCCGAGCTGAGCGAGGCGGCCCAGCCCCTGGTGGCGTTAGTACACTTGAGTGATCTCCTCTGCCGCGTGCGCGGCCTGGGTTACGGGTACTATGAGCGGCATAAACTAGACTTGGCCCATAATCCCGCGTGGGCGATTCTCCAGAAGGAACACCCCGACCTCGGGGGCGTGGACTTGGTGCGGTTTACATTCGAACTTGACGAGGCGGTGGGAGAGGTCTTCGGCTTGGTAGCGACCATATTCGGGGGCGCCGCGACGCGAAACTGAAACCGACGCCGGAGGAAGTCTGTTCCCAACCGACGACCCTCGATCTGCCATGGGCCAGCACTAATCAGGGAGTCGCCACGACTTAGTCCACCGATCAAAACATGACCGGTCGATGCCTTCCGACTGGAGGCTAGCTGTGGATCTGGAGGGAGATGACGACGGGCATACTTTCAAACAGTAGCCTAGACTCAAGGGGGGGTCGGCCAAAGAGTGCAGACTGTAGTTGTTGCCCGTGATGACTGTGGGCGGAGACAGCATGCAGCCTTCAGCCAGGCCAGCAATCTTGTTTTTAAAGTTGCCAGCCACCATATTACAGACCTCGCCCAGTGCATCCAGCATTTCCGCGCCGACCTTGTCCTCTTCTATGCCCAGCATCTTGGAAGCCATGAGCGCGGCCGCCTTCCCACTGCAGCGGACGCTCAGCACGCCGCACAATTGTCCCGCCAGTCCTACCATGGAAGTAATCTCCAGGCTGGGCTCCTCCGCCGTAGCCGAGACGGTCAGTTGGCTGCTCAGCATAAGCTCGAAGACTTCCCGAGCGGCGAGTTCGAGGAGCGGAGTCCATTCTTCATGGGTGTCTTTGGGGGCCAGCAATGGATTCATGGATTTCATAGTTTCCCGGCCAACACGGGGAGAACCTGTTCCTTGACCTGCTCCGCCGTAAATGGCTTGCGGATGTAGCCGCGGGCGCCGAGGGACAAGGCCTGCACCACATGTGCCTCGCTGCCTTCGGTCGTAATCATGACCACGGGCACGCCTTTCGCGTTCCCGACTGCGGAAAGTTGCTTGACGAATTCCAACCCGTCCATCACCGGCATATTAATGTCACAAAGAATGAGATCGACAAGGTTGTCTTGGAGGACGGTGAGCGCCTCGGCTCCATTGCCGGCCTCCAACACTTGTTTGAGCTCAATGCCTGCCTGGCGCAGGGAGCGCTCCACAATCTTCCGCATGACCGAGGAATCATCCACGATAAGGGCACGTATGCTATTCATGAAGCGGCACTCATTTTCTCAGCTGAGACGAGGGTTTTTCTTTTCTTCCGCTTACGTCCGCTTCTTGGAATATCGGCAGGGAGCGGTAAGGCTTTAGGTCAAGACATGCGACTCCGGAGGCAGCGTGGTCGGTGAACGGCAAGCGAATTTCCGATCCAGCACAGCCGGTCATCCTTGAAATCCAAATCACATGCCCTCGACCCTCCGCGGGGGCGAGATGATCTCAAGCACTCGTAAGCCGTAGTTGCCATCCAGTACAACGACTTCCCCGTGGGCAATCAATCTGCCGTCCAGGAGCAAGTCGGCGGGTTCCTGCACCTGGCGGTCCAGCTCGACCACCGAACCTGCGTCCAGCTCCAGGACCTCCCGCAGCAGCATGCTCCTTCTTCCGAAACGCAGGGTCACGTCCAGCTCCACATCCATCAGCAGGTCGAGCTGGTTGGAAGCGGGCGCATCTGCCTTTGCTGGTTCGCTTCCGGGCAGCCTTTCCCGGGCAGGACGAAGTGCCGCGACCAACGCGGAACTCAACTGCCATTCCATCAGCAGACGGCTGGGAGCCCCGGCGACTGAGACCAGCCAGCCGCGCGCCCGCCGCCCAGGTTGGGGCCGCTCCCGCTTCGACCCGGAGTTGAGTCTTGTCCCATCGTGCACTCAACGCGGTGGCAACCTGACCTGCGGCCTGGCGCAGCAACTCCTGCAGGGCATCCAGGTGGTCCGGTTTCAGCTCGGCGGCGGCATCCTGGGATTCTTGCAGAAACAGTTGTCCCACAGCGAGCACCACAGCCCGCGGCACGCGCAGGCTCATTTCGCCACTCAAGGACCCGGCGGCCGCCACCGAGGCCTGCAAGTCGTGTTCCTCGGGAGCTGGAGTCTCTGGAGGAGGTGCCAAGACCGATTCCATGGTGAAAGGGGCCCCGGCAATCTGGGTCAACACCTGACCCATGTTCTCGCTCCACACCTTCAAGTATTCGTGGACTTCGGGCTCCAGCCCAGGCGAGTTAGAGGTGGCTGCGCTCATGGATTTCTTTCCTCTGCGGCATCGCGTTTTGCTGACCGTGCCAGTACCTGAGCCGCTCGCATCAGACCTCGCCGAGCCACTGTGGCAACGAACATTTCCTGGCCGGCTACTAGCAAGGTTGCCGGATGGCACGCGCTACGGCCCAATTCCAGCAAGGCTCCGGGCGACAATCCCATCAGGGCCCGCAAGGGAACGCGGAGAGAGAGCAAGCTCAGTTCCACGGCAAAGGGACAATCCAGCAAACGGGTACGCAGACGTTGTTCCGACTGGGGCCGCAGGCGGTGTTTGGCCGCAGTGCGCTCCCCAAGCTTCCGCAGCAGGGCAGCCGACACCTGGGCGGGAACCACCAGGTTCATCACTCCCCGGGTCTCGAGCATGGTGGTCTCAAAGCTCAGCAGAAGGACTTTTTCCGCGGCTGGCATCAACTGCTCCACGTGTTCCAGGTATTGCCTCTGCTCGAATCGGACTTCCAGCGATGACGGCTGCCAAACGGTTTGCAGCTCGCGGCAGATGATATGTATCACGGTCCCCAGGATCTGCTCCTCGATCTCGGTCATGGTGCGCGCCGGGATTTCGCCCTTTCCCTCCCCACCCAGAAGGACGTCGATCAGGGGATAGGCAATCGAGAGATCCAGTTGCGCCAAAGCCGAAGCGCCTACGGGCGACAGTTTGCAGGAAGCCAAGTAGGTGACCTCGGGAACGCTGCGCAGGAATTCGCCATAGCTCAAATGCTCCGTCGAAACCAGTGCCGCCGCAAACTCAGTGCGCAGATAGGCGCCCAGGGAGTGGGTCAGATTGTGGGCGAAGGTCTGGTGCAGCCGGGTCAGCGCTTGCATTTGTTCCTGCTCCATGCGGCCGGCCAGGCGGCCGTCCCACGCGGTGACGACAGATGTCTGGGTAACCGGTACCACGGCTTGGGCTCCAGAACGGGCCGCGCGAATCATGACATTGATTTCTTCCTGGCTTAAGACCTTTTTCACGGACTCTTTCCCCTCCCTTCCAGCCAATCTCTTCCCGAGTTCGGCGAGAGTGAGAGAGCAAATCAGTGGCCGGATTTTGGTACCTCTTGCACCGCGAGCGCCAGCAGACAAATGGCGAGAACTGCCTATCCAGCTTGCAGATGCGACGCGGGGGGATTGTTGTCGGGGCATGGGATCCCGTGCAGATCACGTGGTCCGCGTCGAGAGTTAAGCGGCTTTCATTAGAGACGGCTGATAAAGCCGGCTTTCTTTCACAGTCGTTGCCATGCCGCTCGCCGATATGAGGTGAGAACCAAGCGACCAAAGTTGTCAAGTCGGCGGCCGGCGACCGAATCATCGCCAATGAGATCAGCGGTCAGCCCGTTGGGGCCGAATCCCAATCCAAGGAGATTGCTTCGGACCTGGACGGCGATTGAGAAAACTTACAAAGCTGCTCTTACTGCGAAGGGTTTGGACAAGGAACACATCCGGTTCGATGCCGGGAATGGAGTCTTCACTCTAAAGGGGAAAGTCCGCAACGAGTGCGAGAAAGCTCAAGCCCAGCAACTGGCCGAGGCGACTCCGAATGTCCGCCAGGTCCTGAACCAGATTGATGTGAACCGGTAAGGGATTCGACGCAGCAATTATCTTGAGCCGGACACTGCCGGTAACGGGTCAGGCCCCGGGGCCCATGCCGCAGGTTGTTCGGGTGATGGTTTGGGACAGGGGACTACTACCTCAACGATTGTGCCGGGATGAGCATTGGTCAATCGGAGCGCTCCGCCAAATTCTTTTGCGCGCTGACTCATCCCGCCTAGCCCAACGCCAATTTGACCGGGCACTAAGTCCGAAACCTGCCGTGTGACCCCCTTCCCGTCGTCACGTATACGTACGATAATTTCAGATTCCCGCTGCTCGACCCCCACCCAACTTTTCTGCGCCCCGGAGTGTCGAAAGACATTGGTCAGAGCTTCCTGAATGATGCGGAAGATGGCTCGCTCCAGCTCATGCGGGAGGCGGGGGAACTCATTGGGCTGCACCTCAAGCTCAGTTTCGATGCCGCTGCGTTTGGTGAGACCGTCCAGGTACCAGCGGACGGCCGAGATCAGGCCGACTTCATCGAGCAATGGAGGGTGCAACAGGTGGGACAGGCTGCGAATGTCCTGCGATGCTTTATCAATCACGTTGGTCACTTCATCCACTTTGTCTTTCAGCCAGGGCGCATCATGCAGCAGGCCATTCACCATCATCTTCATCGCCACCAGCTCCTGTCCCAGTCCGTCGTGCAGTTCCCGGGCGATACGACGTCGTTCGTCGTCCTGCATGCTCATGAGCCGTCCGGAAAGAAGCCGCAAGGCAGAAGTCCTTTCATCGACCATCTTCTCCAGTTCGGCCGCGCTGTTGCGCATCGAGTGCTCAAGCAGTTTGCTGTCGTGAATGTCGGCACAGGTGCCGTACCATCGCAGAACGTTACCGGCGCGATCTCGAAGAGGAACGGCGCGGGCGCGAAACCATCTATATTGCCCGTCCCGGCCGCGCAGCCGATATTCAGCCTCGTAATTCTGACTGGATTGCACGCAGCGCAACCACTGTTCCATACTTCGCTCTTTATCCTCGGGATGGACATACTCGAGCCAAGCAAGTCCGCCGGCGGAATTCGGGGGCGCTCCAGTGAACTCATAGAACCGCTCGCTTAGGTAATCCCGCTTTCCATCTGCCCTCCGGCTGAAAATAATATCGGGGGCCGTTCTTACGATGGCATCAAGTTCCTGGTTCTTGCGCGCAAGTTCGCTATTCAGCTGCTCCAGCGCGTCAGCGCGCTGTTCCAATTCCTCGGTTCGCTCCGCAACCCTTGCTTCCAGCTCCCGATTAAGACTCTGCAGCTGGTGAGCCCTGCGGTGCAGTTCGGCGAAAACACTTACCTTCGCCCGTAAGAGTTCCGGAACGACCGGAACGGAAATGTAGTCAACCGCTCCACGTTCGTAGCCTTTGAGCCGGTCGATGTCGCTCATGTGCACGGCGGAGATGAATATGATGGCCGTCTTCTGGTAGCGCGGATGGTCTCGAATCATCTCGGCCAATTGAAAACCGTCGATGTCCGGCATGCTGACGTCCATCAGAATTACAGCGATGTCGGTTTTAAGCAGGTGTTCGAGCGCAACCCGCCCCGAGGTCGCCTTGATCAGATTCAAGCCCAGCTCATCGAGTATGACCTCATAGCTGAGCAGCTTCGCAGGCTGATCATCCACCATCAGGACGTTGACTTTGTCCTTCACGCTCATTTCCTCCCCATCTTTTCCGGCACTGGACATGAGTGTCATCGGTGCAGCCACATCCGAAGGGCAGACAGTAATTGTTCGGTGTTGACTGGTTTAGCCAGATATTCGGAAGCTCCGGCTTCAAGGCACTTTTCACGATCGCCCTTCATCGCTTTTGCGGTCAGCGCGATAATCGGCAGACGCCGGAACAAGGTGTTCTGACGGATCACTTGCATGGTCTCATACCCGTCCATCTCTGGCATCATGATGTCCATCAGCACGATCGCGATCTCCGGAGTTTTTTCCAGCGTCGCAACTGCCTCGCGCCCGGTTCCCGCGGTCAACACGGTCATCCCGCGGCGCTCCAGCACGCTGCTGAGTGCAAAAATATTACGCACGTCGTCATCCACAACCAACACTTTCTTGCCCACCAGTGCATCATCGGAACGATGCAGGCGATCCAGCATCTTCTGCTTTTCCGGCGGAAGATTGTCAATGACTCGGTGCAGGAACAGGGCCGTCTCATCGAGGAGTCGTTCCGGCGATTCAACCCCCTTCACCACCACGCTTCGGGCCAGAGTATGCAAACGAGCGTCTTCTTCCGGGGACAGTTCCTTGCCCGTGAATACTACCACTGGCAGGTCAGCCACCGATGGAGTGTCGCGCAATCGTTCCAGCACCTCAAACCCTGACATATCAGGAAGTCGTAAATCGAGCACCACACAATCGAAGCTGGACTCCGTAACAGCAGTCAACGCTTTTGCCCCGGTAGCCACGACCGAAACATCGATATCGTCATAACCCAGCAGTTCGCGAATGCTCAACTGCTCGGCGGGATTGTCTTCCACGACCAGTAAACGCTTGCGGCGAGGCCTGGTGTATTCCTTGATGCGGCCTAGTGCGGATTCAATCCCCTGGGGAGTCGTCGGCTTGGTCACAAATGCGAACGCGCCGCGAGTCAGGCCGTGATGCCGGTCCTCATTGAGGGTCAGCATCTGGACTGGGATGTGCCGGGTCGACGGATCCTGCTTCAGATGATTGAGCACCGTCCAGCCCAGCATGTCGGGCAGGAAAACATCCAGGGAAATCGCACTGGGATGGAATTCGTGAGTCAGGGCCAGGGCTTCCGCGCCATTCATAGCGACCAGAACCTTGAATCCCTTGTCGTGTGACAGATCGCAGAGGACCCGCGCGTAATGCGGGTCATCCTCGACGATCAGCAAGACCGCATCGCCGGGCTGCAGATTCGCGCGATCGTCTGCCACTCGTTCGATCTCCAGATCAGCCGCCACCGCAGCCAGTTGACGGGGCAAGGTGACGGTTTTCCGGTCCGCCATGGCCACGCTGGTTGCGGACGGGCCCACGTAGGTTTGAGGCAAATACAGGATGAACGTGCTGCCCTTGCCGGGGGCGCTGCGCAGTTGAATTTCGCCTCCCAGCAGGCTGGCCAATTCACGACTGATGGCAAGACCCAGACCGGTTCCGCCGTACTTGCGGCTGGTACCGGCATCGGCCTGCTGGAAGGCCTCGAAGATGATCCGCTGCTTCTCGGGAGGGATGCCAATGCCGCTATCGGAGACCTGGAAGGCTACGACGGACGCTGCTGAGTCAAGAATAGGATGGCCATCGCTCCATCCGCTGGCCGCAACCGATACGGTGAGATTTACACCGCCTTGCTCGGTGAATTTGAACGCGTTGGACAACAGGTTCTTGAGTACCTGCTGCAGTCGTTTCGAGTCTGTGACCAGGCTGCGGGTAAGCTGCGGATCGGTATGCACCTCGAAACCGAGCCGCCGGTTCTCTGCCTCGTGGCGGAATGGGCGAGCCACCATGTCGAGCAGGCTCGCGAAGAAGACCTCTTCCGCATCCACGGAAACCGTGCCGGACTCGATTTTCGACAGGTCGAGAATATCGCTGATCAGGTTCAGCAGATCGGTACCAGCGCCATGAATCGTGCGCGCGAACTCTACCTGCTTCGCGGACAAATTGCCATCGGGATTGTCCGTCAGTTGCTGGCCCAGAACCAGGATGCTGTTAAGCGGGGTGCGCAATTCGTGGGACATATTGGCCAGGAATTCCGACTTGTATTTCGAAGTCAGGGCCAGCTCCTTTGCCTTCTCTTCCAACGCGCGCCGTGCCTGTTCGATTTCCTGGTTCTTGCGCTCGACTTCTACGTTTTGTTCGGCCAGCTGCTGCGCTTTCTGTGCCAGCTGCTCGTTGGTTTGCTGCAGCTCCTTTTGCTGGGTCTGTAGTTCCGTGGCTAACTGTTGCGACTGCTTCAGCAGGCCTTCCGTTTGCATTGTCGCCTCGATGCTATTGAGAACGATGCCAATGCTTGAAGTCAGTTGCTCAAGAAAGGCGAGGTGTGATGCGGTAAAAGTGCTCAACGAAGCCAGTTCGATTACCGCCTTGACCCGGTCCTCGAAC
>WNFO01001921.1_pt1 | contig 16843 bp, 14 predicted proteins | sample 5400251 | NCBI WGS metagenome assembly WNFO01 (sample SAMN13153354, study PRJNA577476) | soil metagenome | isolation source: 100 cm saprolite under Madrone tree | place: USA:California | collected 2016-06-14 | reverse complement strand
CCTCGGCACCGTGGACCTGGTAAAAGTGCTTGTCGCCGCATGCGTCGAAGTTTCCGCCGCTGTCCACGCGCTGGCCACGCCGGAAGCCGCCCTCAAGCATTGCATCGAAATCAATCGCTACGAAAACGACAGCGACCGCTTGTGCCGCACGCTGATCGCCCAGCTTTTCGACGAAGAGACCGACTCCGTGCAAATCATCAAGTGGAAAGAAATCTTTGAAGTCATCGAAACCGCCGTCGACAAATGCGAAGATGTCGCTAACGTCATCGAAGGCGTAATCCTCAAAAACGCCTGACGCGCATGCCTGCTACTTCACCAGCCCCAACTCTGTGTCGGCGTGTCCTGCGCCCTCTCTCCTTTGCTTTCTGTAGCTCCCTTTTGCAGGATCGACCGTGACCAGCTTTCACCTGCTCATTGCGGTCATCTCGCTTACTCTGATATTTGAGTTCTCCAATGGTTGGCATGACGCCGCCAATTCCATCGCCACGGTGGTCTCTACGCGCGTGCTCACGCCCTTCCGAGCCGTGGCCTGGGCCGCCTTTTGGAATTTCGTGGCTGCCTTTGTCTTCGGCACCGCGGTCGCAAAGACCATCGGCAAAGGCATGGTTCACATTGAAATGGTGAGCCAGCAAGTTCTTCTCGCCGGGCTTTTCGGCGCGATCACCTGGAACCTCATCACCCTCATTCTTGGCCTACCCACCAGTTCCTCGCACGCGCTCATGGGCGGCTACGGCGGCGCGGCCGTCGCAAATGCCGGGTTTCGCGCCATCATCGTTAGTGGCTGGGCCAAGCCAGTGCTCTTCATTTTCCTTTCGCCAATTATCGGCTTGCTGGTGGCCATAACCGTCACCGTGGCCACTAGTTGGCTCGTCCGCAAGCAGCGTCCCCTAAAAGTCGATCGCTGGTTTCGCCGCTTGCAACTGTTCTCCGCGGCGGCCTACAGCCTGGGGCATGGCACCAACGACGCGCAAAAAGGCATGGGCATCATCACCACTGCGCTCGCCGCGGGCGGCTTGATCACGTCCTTCGATGTGCCCTATTGGGTCATCGTCTGCTGCCACTTGGCCATGGGCGGTGGCACCATGGCCGGCGGTTGGCGCATCATCAAAACCATGGGACAGCGCATCACCAAGCTCACGCCCTTTGGCGGATTCGCCGCCGAAGCTGCCGGCGCGCTCACGCTTGCGGGCACTGCGCACTTCGGTATTCCCGTCAGCACCACGCACACCATCACCGGCGCCATTGTCGGCGTGGGAGCCACGCGCCGCCTCACCGCCGTGCGCTGGGGCGTCACCCGCCGCATCGTTTGGGCTTGGGTCCTGACCATTCCCGGCGCAGCGCTGATCGGTGCCGGCATCTTTCATCTTCTTGTGCTCGTCCTTAGGTAATCGCGTTTCGTGCAATCAACGTTCTGGCCAGGTGCTTTTGTCGCGCATCACACATTCTTCTCGCTCGTTCTTTGTAACCTCCCACATCGCAGTTCCAACCGCTGCCTTTCGGGTTATACTTCGCTTTACTGGCAATCAAAATACCCACTCAGGTGAGGTCTATGACTGCAACAACGCCTCAAGCGCAAACCCCGCCCGCCCATGTGGGAATGTTTCAGCTCTTGAACGGGGCTTTCATCACCGGCGCGATCTCTTGCCTCGCACAGCTAGGTGTTCCCGACCTCGTGGAAGCTGGCGCAAAATCCGCGGAGGAGCTGGCCGCGCAGCTCGGCGCGGATCCGCGCGCGCTCTACCGTCTTATGCGAGCTACTGCCAGCGTCGGCGTGCTGTCGGAAGGTCCGGAGGGCAAGTTTTCTCAAACGCCACTTTCTGCGGTGCTGCGCAGCAATACGACGCCCAGCTTGCGCGCCTTTGCCATGATGCATGGCCGGGAGTGGCATGAAATGGGCTGGTCCCATCTCGAGTATTGCGTTCGCACCGGAAAGCAAGCTCTCGAGAAGATTTACGGTATGTCCATCTTCCAATATTTCCAGCAGAATCCCGAAGAATCGCAGCTTTTCAATCAAGCCATGAGCGATCTCTCCAGCGTCGATGCTCCTGCGGTGGCCGATGCCTATTCTTTCGAGCGCATCCATTCGATTGTGGATGTTGCCGGCGGTCACGGCTCCCTTCTGGCGGCCATTCTTTCGCGCAATCCGCATATGAAGGGCACGCTCTACGACCTGGCGCACGTTACCGAAGGTGCAAAGAACGGCCTGCTCAAGCCGCTGATGGATCGCTGCACGCTAGCGTCCGGCGACATGTTCTCCTCCGTGCCCGCGGGTGCCGACGCATACATCATGAAGCACATCATCCACGACTGGCCGGACGACCCTTGCATGAAGATTCTTCGTGCTTGCCGCAATGGCGTGAAGGCCGGCGGCAAACTTCTTGTGGTGGACAGCGTCATTCAACCCGGGAACGAGTTCGCGCCCGGAAAATTCCTGGATCTGCAAATGCTGATTTTCCCTGGAGGCCGCGAACGCACCGAAAAAGAATTCCGCGAACTGTTTGCCGCTTCGGGCTGGCGGCTCACCCGCGTCATCCCCACTGGCGTTCCCGTATCCATAGTCGAGGGAGTTCCTGCATAGCGATGACTGACTGCTGAGACGCAAACGAACGCGGGTGCGGAAACATGACGTAACAGGTGCGTACCCTTTGCTTCCGCTTCGTGCGTCAACATCTTGTCAGAGTTGCAGACTTCGCAACGAAATGGGGACAAGATGCATTCACCCTTCGCTGTACTCGCATTCCCTTTGGTAATTACCCTGGCATCTTCCTCTCCGTTGCGCGGCGCACAAACCCCGCAAACTTTAGCGGACGACTCCGGTTTGGTCGGCGACTGGCGCGGCGATTCCACTTGCGTGGTGCGGGAAAGCGCGTGCCATGACGAAGATTCTCTGTATCACGTCAGCAAGCTGGCCGACAAACCTGGCTGGTTTTCCATGAAGCTCGACAAAATGGTGGACGGCAAGCCGGTGACCATGGGCACCGTGGAGTGCAGCTACGACTCCGCGAAGCGAGGCCTCACTTGCGAATTCGCGCGCGGCGTATTTCATCTCACGCTTCAGGACGACAAGATGACGGGCACCATGAAGCTCACCGACGGCACGCTGTGGCGGAGACTCACGCTGAAAGAGTCGGCGCCATAAGTGTAGGGGCAACACGGCGCGTCCCGGAGCGTTTTCACTCGCGAAGCTCAAGATAATTTCTGCCGCAATAAATCTTCCACGTCGTTGATTTTGTCTCCCAGCAGATTCAACTTGCCGGCCAAGCCTTGTATTTCCGACTCGGCGCGCCGATTAACGTCGAAATCGAGTTCGCTGCGCAGGCGGTCCTTGGTGTCCTGGCGATTCTGGCTCATCATGATCACCGGCGCTTGAATCGCGGCAAGCATGGAGAGAAAAAGATTCAGCAGAATGAACGGATACGGATCCCAGGCCGACCTACCTAATGTGATGTTCACGACCGAATAGATCACCAGCACCGCCAAGAACGTGAGAATGAAGGTCCAGGAGCCGCCGAAGCCGGCGACCCTGTCGGCGATGCGCTGCCCGAAGGTGGCCTCTTCCTCAATCACCTCATTCGGATTGCGATTGGCGCGCAGCCGCACCAACTGCTGTGAGGCGTGAAACTGCTTGCCCAGCACGGTGAGCATGTCCATTCCAGCCATGGGCTTGCGCTGCAGCAGCACAGCGATGTCGTGGCGGTCCACTTCGAGGCATTCCGTTTCTTCCAGCGCGATGGCGGTGGTCTGGTGCGGTGTCTGCTCGAGCATGGAGGCGAAGCCGAAAAATTCGCCATGCGCCGGCTCATCGATCACCACTTCCTGATGGTCCTCATCGAGGGTCGTGACCCGCACGCGGCCGGTAACCATCACGTAGGCTTGGCCGGTGTTGTCGCCCATCTTGTAGATGCGCTGGCGCGGCGCGAATTTTCTCAGCTCCACCTGCCCGGCCAGGACGGCGGTTTCTTCTTCATCGAGCAGCGCAAACAGCGGAACGTGCTTCAGGGCTTCGGGGTTGCACGACATGGGTCACCTCTCCTGTGAGGCCAAATCGTGCCCAATCCGACGAATGATTTCAAGGAATGGCTAAGAGTTACCTCTTTGGGCGGTGCTGGGTGAGGTTTTTACATAAGCGACTACAAAGAGAATGCCGAGCAGCAAGTCGGTTCCGGCGAAGACCAGATCGGACCGGTGCATGCGCGACTGCAGGACCAACACAATCACGGCGATGAAGTAGCTAAATTTCTCGAAGATGGAAGGAATCATGAGCGGACGATGGCGCACGGGATCCTTGGCGATGCAGAAAAACGCAAGTTGCCAGGCCAGCGCTGCTCCCACGAAGCTGTAGAAGAATCCCGGATGGGTGATGGGCGGCGGGTCATTGCGGCTGATCAGATCGAACAGGAAATAGAGGGGCGTGATGACCAGCACACCCCAAATGGCAGCAATCCAAAAGACAATTGTCGCGAATCTCATGACACCTATTGTATTACAAGCCGTATTACAGTAAACTGGTTTTCCGGTGACATCATGGCATCCCCTCTTACCCTACGCCTGGACGGCAAAACCCGCCAGCGTCTGGAACGAATCGCCCGCCGCAAGCAGCTGTCCACATCCGAAGTGGTCCGCCAAGCCATCGAAGCCTGGGCTGAGCGACAGGAGCCTGTCAGTGCGCCGTACGAAGTCGTAGCCGATCTCATCGGCATCGTACGCGGCGGAAAAGCTGATCGTTCGAATCAAACGGGGCGGCGATTCGCGCAACTCCTGAAGGGCCGGCGGAGCCGCCGTTGATCCTGGTCGACGCTGGTCCACTCGTGGCTCTGGTGGATGCGGATGACCAGCACCATGCGAAGTGCGTAGCCGCCCTTCGCGCCTTGCGCGAGCCGCTGGCAACGGTTTGGCCGCCTTTGACGGAAGCCATGTACCTGCTCGCCGACTTGCCGAAGGCCCAGGAGGCGATTTGGGAAATGGTAGAACGAGGCGCGCTCCAGCTCCTGCCCCTGCATGCCGCGGATGTTTCGAGAATTCGCGAACTGATGCGCAAGTACGCAGACCGTCCCATGGACATGGCCGACGCCTCACTACTCCGGGTCGCGGAGCGGGAGGGCATTCGCAGGATCTTCACCCTTGACCGCAAGGATTTCTCCGTATACCGGCTCCATAACCGAATCCGTCCTACGCTTCTTCCCTAATAGCAAGAAAGGGGGAGTAGACCCGATCCATTTGTATGGCTATCGTCCTCGACCATGTGCCGGGCGTTCGGCGCGTCAACAAGAGCGAGGACCAAGGTCTAAGGGCGAGACGCACTTTGGGCGGTGAAGTGGCACTATCAGTGAACTATTTTGCTCGCAAATCCGTCTGATAACGTAGGTAACTTGTGGTCGACGCTCGAGGGGTTGCTGCTCCTTTGTTGTTGGGTTCTTTGTGAACGGCTAGGCTGTCTGAGGAGGTAGCGCGAATATGCGAACCTTTAGTTTTTTCGAGACGATCAGCGCCGATGTACGGTTTGCGGCGAGAAGCCTGCTGAAGAGCCCGGGGTTCCTGGCGGTAGTGGTTTTCTCCCTGGCGTTGGGGATCGCAGCCAACAGCACAATCTTCAGTGTTCTTGATACGCTGCTGTACCGACCGCTGCCGTACCCGGACCCGGACAGGCTGGTGGTGATCTGGCAGACCGTGCCGGGACATCCTGAGTGGCGGAATGCGCCGCCGATCGCGGAACAGGTGGACTGGAAGAAGCAAAATCATGTCTTCGAGGACATCGGGCTGCTCAGCCAGAACGACACGGCCAGCGTATCAGGGGTGGGCGAGCCGCGACCGTTGCACGTGCAGTATCTGACCCCGAACTTTTTCGCTCTGTTGGGAGCCAAGCCGATCCTGGGTCGGGTGTTCCAGGCGTCGGAATCCGGGGACCGCGCGCAGAGCATCGTGCTGAGCCAGGAGTTTTGGAAGCGGGAACTCAACAGCGATCCGAACGTGCTGGGCAAGACGTTCACGATCGAAGGAGTGGTCTCCACGGTGGTGGGAGTGATGCAGCCGCACTTTTCGCCATTTTTTGGCGGCCGCCTTGATTTGTGGATACCGATCAATCCGGAAAGTGGGCGTTACTCAGCGCGGATCGACCATTGGCTGATGCCCGTGGCGCGGCTGAAGCCGGGCGTTTCGCTGGCGCAAGCGCAAACGGAAATGGACGTGGTGGCGAAGCGGATGGAGCAAGAGTATCCGGCGACGAATAAGAATGTCGGAGTGAAGGTTTTTCCGCTGCACGAAGACCTTTTTCGCTTTGCAGGTATGTACCTTTATCCGCTTTTCGGCGCGGTAGCATTTGTGTTGCTGATTGCGTGCGTGAACGTGGCGAACCTTTTGCAGTTCCGCACGGAGACGCGGCGAAGAGAGTACGCGCTGCGCGTCTCGCTGGGAGCGGGGAGGTGGCGGCTGATCCGGCAATTACTGACGGAGAGCGGGCTGTTGGCGCTTAGCGGAGGCTTGCTGGGGATTGCCTTGAGCTATGGTGGAATCCAAATACTGCTGGCGCTGGCCGGCGACTTTCCGAATTCGGCGGACGTCCGCATTAATGGAAGGGTGCTGCTGTTTACGCTGGGCATTTCCCTGTTGACCGCAATCCTGTTCGGGCTGGCGCCGGCGATACAGGCTTCGCGCCCGAACCTGAACATCGTGTTGCGGGAGGGCGAGCGGAAGGCCACGACGGCGTCGAGCCGCTGGGCGAGGCACGCGCTGGCGGTGGCGGAGGTAGCGCTGGCGATGGTGCTGCTGGTGGGTGCGGGACTGATGATCAATACGATGCTGCACTTGCAGCGGGTAAGCCCGGGGTTCGACTACAACCATTTGCTGACGGTGGAGATGCAACTGCCGGAAGGTGGGAAATATCTGGAGAGGGTGCCCGGCGGGGACATGGAGAAGACGTTACCAGCGGTCACGGCGTTTTATCAACGGCTGCTGGAAAAGATGGCCGGGCAGCCGGGAGTTGAGTCCGCGGCGGTAATAGGCGCATTGCCCACACGATGCTGCCCGGAGTTTTATTCGTTTTCGATTTTGGGTCATCCTGCGCCGACGGCGGAGAATCGGCCGCAGGCTGGATACAGCGAGGTGAGCGCCAGCGTGTTCAGCACGATGAAGGTCCCGCTGCTGAAAGGGCGCTATCTGGATGAGCATGACAACGAAAGCGGGCCGTGGGCGGTAGTGGTGAATGATGCGCTGGTGCGGAAGTATTTCCCGAATGAAGATCCGATCGGACAGCAAATTTTGCTGCGCTACGATCCGTACCCTGTGGATGAAACGCGGCCGCGGCAAATTGTGGGTGTGGTGGGAGACGTGAAGCACTTTGGCGTAGGGCGAGAGACGCCAGCGTTTGTGTATGCGCCGTACACGCAACAGCCAGCGGTGTTTCCTGGGGGCGCTGCGAGAGCGCACCTGCACAAGGCTTTGGTGCTGCGAACCGCTTCCGGAGCATTTGGAGGAGGCGCAAACCTTGCAGTTGCTGTTAAGAAGGCGGTCGGGGAAATCGATGCGAACCAGCCGGTAACCAATATCATGACCATGGAAGAAATACTGACGCTGTCGCTTGGAGATTATCGCTTCTACATGCAGTTGCTCGGGATTTTCGCGGGCGTCGCGGCATTGCTGGCGGCCGTGGGGATTTATGGCGTGATGTCCTATTCGGTGAGCGAGCGCACCCACGAAATCGGGATTCGCATGGCGCTGGGAGCGCATCCATCCGACGTGCTGGGAATGGTTGCCCGGCTCGGGCTGAAGCTGACGTCGATCGGGTTGGTGATAGGAATCGCGCTGGCGCTCGGCGTGGCGCGGCTAATCTCCACGTTTTTGTACGGGGTGAAACCGAGCGATCCGTTGACCTATGCGGCGGTGGCGCTGGCACTGGCGGGCGTGGCGTTCCTGGCTTGCTACATACCGGCGCGACGGGCGATCAAGGTCGATCCGTTGGTGGCACTGAGATACGAATAATCCGTAAAACCAGAGACCACGCCGGACACGGGAGTCCTGTGCCCTTACGAGGCACGGAGCTCGCGTGGCGTGTTATATTTTAGAGATTATGAGCGAGACGAGAGCTAATTTTGCGACGGTGGAAGAGGCGGTGGAGGAGATCCGGCAGGGGCGGATGATTGTCCTGGTCGATGACGAAGACCGCGAGAATGAAGGCGATTTGGCCATGGCGGCGGAGAAGATTACACCGGAAGCCATCAACTTCATGGCGAAGTATGCTCGGGGCTTGATCTGCATGCCGCTGACGGAGGACCGCTGCGACGAATTGCACTTGCCACTGATGTCGCCGATCAACACTTCAGTGCATGGGACGGCGTTTTGCGAGGCGATTGATGCGCGCGTGGGAGTTACCACGGGGATCAGCGCATCCGACCGCGCGATCACCATTCTGACGGCGGTGGACGCGAAGACGAGGCCGCAGGACCTGGCGCGGCCGGGGCATATTTTCCCGCTGCGGGCGCGGAATGGCGGGGTGCTGGTGCGCGCGGGACAGACAGAAGCGAGCGTGGACCTGGCGCGCATCGCCGGGCTTACTCCTGCCGGCGTGATTTGCGAGATCATGAATGAAGACGGCACGATGTCGCGGGTGCCGCAGTTAGCGGAGTTCTGCAAGCAGCACAATTTGAAGATGCTGACGGTGGCGGACCTGATCCGCTACCGCATGCAGCACGAGCGCTACGTGCGGCGAGTGGCGGAGGCGGTGCTGCCGACACGGTACGGCGCGTTTCGGATGATCGCGTATTCGAGCGACGTGGACCACGACCAACATGTGGCGCTGGTGCGCGGCGAATTGGAAGGCGGGACGGCGCCGCTGGTGCGCGTGCATTCGCACTGCTTGACCGGCGACGTATTCGGGTCGGTTACATGCGACTGCGCAGAGCTGGTAGCGCGGTCGCTGGAGGCGATTGCGCGCGAGGATCGCGGGGTGTTTTTGTATTTGCACCACACCGGGCGGGGATTTGGGATTGAGGTGAGCGAAGAGCCGGGAGTGTTGCCGCAGATTCATTTTCACTCGCGTGGGCAATTGGACCGCGAACCGGCGCGCCAGCGGATGGTGCAGCACGAGAGCGGAATTGGGGCGCAGATTCTGATTGATCTGGGGCTGAAAGATATTCGCGTGCTGACGAATCATCCGAAGAAAGTAGTGGCGCTGGAGGGGTATGGGATCCGGATTGCGGATCAGGTGCCTCTGCGGGTGGAGACACGGCGCGAGACACACCAAACATTTTAAACAAGAAAAATCTAACGCAGAGACGCAGAGAGCGCAAAGTTCCGCGGCGAAGACGCGCGCTGAGGCGACGCAGGCACAGGCAGGAGTGCCTGTGCTACTGGGGCGGGGCTTCGGTGTCGGCAGCGGGCGGAGGTGAGCTCTTTGGCGGCTGCTTGCTAGTTGATACTTTACTGACGGTGAGGTACTTGCGCATTTTTTCGAGGCGTTTTTTGCCGAGGCCTTTGATGGCTAGCAGGTCGTCAACACTTTTGAAGGCACCGTAAGATTTGCGCATCAGCAAGATCTTCTCCGCGGTGACCGGGCCGATTCCCGGGACCTGCTGGAGTTCGTCCGAGGTGGCGGTGTTGATGTTGATGGGCTTGAGCGGCGGTTTCTTGGTGGTCGCCAGCGTCGCGGCAGCCAAAACGAGACAGAGCGCAACGGTAGAAAATAAGACGCGGGTCGCAGTGATGCGGCGCAACTCCATGACAAAGTGATATTAACACACATAGTTTACTAACGTAAATACTTTTTGCGAACTATGCCGGGAGGCACGATTTATCGTCCCTACGGGCGATTAGCCCAGGTGCTTGCCGTGGGCGTCGTAGACGTCGAGGTCGCCGAAGAGGGCGGCTTGCGGCTCGATTACGGTGCGGTCGCCTACGACCACGATTTGCATGTTGGCGGAGTCGAGATATTTCCGCGCGGTGGCGAGCAAATCGTCCGGCGCGAGGGCGCGGACCTTTTCGCGATAGGTTTCGAGGTAATCGTCGGGGAGGTCGTTAAGGGCGACGGTGGCGAGCTGCGAAAGCAAGCCGTCTTGCGTGGCGAGGCCGAGCGAGAAAACACCGCTGACGTAATTGCGGGCGTCGGCGAGCTCGGGCTCCGGGACAGGGAGGGCGCGGAGCTTGTCGAGCTCGTAGAAACTTTCGGTGAGCGAGGCGGCGACGACGTCGTTGCGCACCGCGGCGGAGACGGAGAAGTAGCCATACTGGCGCATCGGAGTCACGCCGCTGCGCGGGCTGTAGGTGTAGCCCTTGTCTTCGCGGATGTTCATCACTAAGCGCGAATTGAAAGCGCCGCCGTAGAGGCTGTTGGTGAGGCCCAGTTTGATCCAGTCGGGATGCTTGCGGGTGATAGCGTGGCATCCGGCGAGAACTTGCGCTTGCACCGCGCCGGGCACGTGGACGAGATGGACGCGACGGCCGCGCGGCTTCGGGGGCTCGGGTGCGAGCGGGATGATGGGCTTTTTCCCGCTCCAGGCGCCGAAAACTTTCTCGATGGTTTGAAGCATGGCGGCGGAATCGAAATCGCCGACCATCAGCAGCAGTGCGTTTTCCGGCGTGTAGAACTCGCGGTAAACGGCAAGCAGATCATCGCGCTTGTAGGCAGTGACTTGCTCTTCCGTGGGCGCAACTTGCCCGTAGGGATGCACGCCGAAGAGAACCTTGCGCAAACGCTCGCTGGCCAGGAAACCGGGCTGGGTGCGGCTGAGCTTTACTTCCTCGAGTTTCTGGCGGCGCTCGCGCTCGAATTCGGGCTCGGGAAACGCGGCTTCGCGCGCGAGCTCGTTGACAAGAGCTAGCAGGGGCTCGGCGAGCTCGGAGAGGCCGGCGAAAGCGATGGCGCTGTTGTCGGCGCCGGCGTGGGAGGAAAGGTCGGCGCCAAGGCGGCGGAGATCTTCTTCGATCTGGCGGCTGAGGCGCCGGGCAGTGCCAGTGCGCAGGACGGTGGCGGTCATTTCGGCGAGTCCGGGGGCGCGGTGGCTGGCGTCGGCGTTGCCCGCGCGCAGGAAAAGTTCGCCGTGGAATTTGGGAATGGTGTGCGACTCAGCGAGAACAACCGCGAGGCCGTTGGCGAGGCGCGCTTTGGTGCGCTTGGGCCAAGTGACTTGGCGCTCCGGCGAAAGCGGCGGGGCAGCCGTGTGAATTTCGGCAGCGGCGCGGGTGGCCATTATGCGGCCTCCTTGGCCTGCGCATGGATTGGGCGGCGCAAGACGATGGCGCGTTTATCGTTGCGGAGATACTTTTTTGCAACAGCTTGAATGTCCTCACGCTTGACGCCGAGGAAGCCGTCGAGAATGGTGCTGACTAATTGCGGATCGTTATCGAAAAGCGAGAAGCAGGCGAGGAGGTGCATCAGCCCGTAGCGGGGCATGCCGCCGCGGCCGCCTTCGAGCGTGGAGTAATAGTCAGAGCGGAACTTTACCTTGAGCTGATCGAGTTCGTCCTGGGTGATGCCGCTTTGCTGGACTTCGCGGATGACGGAATCGAATTCGGCGAGGGTGGCGTCGCTTGTGAATTCGGGCTTGTGCAGAATTTTCGTAACCATTTGCGTGGGGCCGTTGTAGCCGAAGATGTCATCAATGCCGCCATCAACTTCAACGGCGATTTGTTTCTCGAGGACGAGCTGGCGGTACATGCGCCCGGCGCGGCCGCCGTGGAGCGCTTGATCAAGCAGAGCCATCGCGCACCAGTCGGTGGTGCGGCGTGGCGGGACGGTGTAGCCAATGGCCATGGCGGGGAGTGTGCCGAATTTTTCTTCGACTTCGCCGCGGCGCTCTTCGGTTTGTTCTGGCTCGCGAGGATCGGCGAAGGGTGGCGCAGCGCCGGCAGGGATATCGGCGAAATATTTTTTGGCGAGGGCGAGACCTTCGTCCGGCTTTACATCGCCGAGAATCAGCAGGACGGCGTTGTTGGGTGCGTAGTAGGTTTTGAAGAAAGATTGCACGTCGGCAAGATTGGCGGCGTCGAGATCGGAGAAATCGCCGTAAAAATTGTGGGCGTTGGCCCAATTGCGAAAGGCGATAGGAGGGAGATCGAGCCAAGGGAATCCGCCGTAGGGCTGATTCAACACGTTGACGCGGACTTCTTCCTTCACGACATCGCGCTGGTTGCGAAGATTTTCGTCATCGACTTTGAGGGCGCGCATGCGATCAGCTTCGAGCCACAGGACGCGCTCGAGCGCGTTGGACGGGACAGACTCGAAATAATTGGTGACGTCGTAATGCGTGGAGCCATTGAGCGTGCCGCCGCTGGAATTGACGAGCTTGATGTGCTGCATTTTTGGGGCGTTGGCGGAGCCCTGGAACATCATGTGCTCGAATAAGTGCGCGAAGCCGCTGCGGCCTTGCGGCTCGAGGCGAAAGCCGATTTTGTAGTAGACCCCGACAGTGACGACCGGGGCGGTGGTGTCTGGCGCGACGACGACTTTCAGCCCGTTGGGCAGCGTTGTGGTTTCGATGGGAATCTTCAATGCGTTCACCCGAGTGTTGGTTTAGATGAGCGTTGCGTCACGTGCTAGGATACCGCGAGGCGCGCGTTGACACCAATTCTGACGGGAAAAAACGAGCACATAACTGGAGTCTGGCTCTTCGGACTGATCGCCTTCTTCTGGGTTTTTCACGGGCTGCGGGTTGCTTACGGCGCGTTGCGCTTGCCAAGGATCAAGGATTTTGCGCCTGCCGAAGATGCTGACTGTCCGCGCATCTCGCTGATTTTTGCGGCGCGCGATGAAGGTGAAAAACTGCCAGCCGCACTGGTAACACTTGCCGCGCTTGACTATCCCAATCTTGAAATCATCGCGGTGAATGACCGGTCGCAAGATTCCACGGGAGCGCTCCTTGAGGAATTCGCGTGCAAGCATCAGCGATTTCGCGTCTTGCATGTAACGGAATTGCCGAACGGCTGGCTGGGAAAACCGCATGCGCTGCAGAAGGCTTATGAGGCTTCGACGGGAGAATGGCTGCTGTTCACGGACGCAGACGTCCGGTTCGCGCCGGATGTGCTGCGGCGCGCGGTGACGCTGGTAAAGCAACGCAACGTGGACCACCTGACGCTGTTTGGCGACGTGGAGATGGTCGGCTTCTGGGAAAAAGTGCTCATAACGTTCTTTGGGCTGGCCTTCCATCTTTCGACCGATCCCTACCGGGTGGGCAATCCGGGCTCGTGGACGTATGTAGGCGTCGGGGCGTTCCAACTTCTCAAGCGGTCAGCGTATGAGGCGGCCGGCACTCACCGGCGGCTCGCGATGGAAGTTGTCGATGACATGAAGCTGGGAAAAATCGTGAAACAAGCAGGACTCCGGAGCTGTGTGGGCCTTGCGCAGGACGCCGTGGTTATCCGCTGGCATGCGGGGTTGAGGAATTTGGTGCGCGGCGTGACCAAGAATTTCTTTGCAGCCCTCGGCTACAACGTGACGCTGGTGCTGCTGGCGGCCGTCGCGATGTTGTTGCTGAACGTAGCGCCATTCATTGCGGTGTTTGCGGGCCACGGGTGGATTCGCGTCTTTGCGACGATCGCGGTAGCGGTCGCGATGACCTTGCACATCGGGGTCGACATCACGATGCGGGTTTCGCCGTTCTATGCGTTGACGCATCCGATCGGCGCGATAATTTTTTGCTACATGCTGCTGAGGTCGACTGCGGTTACGCTTTGGCGGGGCGGGGTCGATTGGCGGGGGACGTTTTATCCGCTCGAGGAGCTGAAGCGTGGGTTGGTTTAGCCCAGAATGAGCGGCCACGGTTCGGCGGGCACTCCGGATGCGCGCAGTACGTTGTGCTGACGATCGGTTGAGGTCCTTCGGGCGTCCTCATCGGATGCCCTCAGGATGACAACGCTCCAAAAAGAATCGTACTTATGGCGCCGAGGCGGCTCTTTCCGTGGAGAAGAGGCCGGAGAGATCGCGTTGCTTCAGGCCGCGGATGCGGTCGCGGAGTTGGGCAGCTTTTTCGAACTCGAATTTTTTGGCGGCTTCGCGCATTTGCCCTTCGAGCTGCTTCAGCAATTCGGCTAGCTGCTGCTCGTTTTTGACGTTAGCGGTGGCGGTATCGAGCGCCACATCGTCGATGGGAACGGTGACGTAGTCGGCTTCGACGATGCGGGCGAGCTCCATGTCCACGGATTTGACGATGGATTCGGGAGTGATGTTGTTTTCCTTGTTGTAGGCGAGCTGCTTGTCCCGGCGGCGATTGGTTTCACTGATGGCCTGATTCATGGAGCCGGTGCGCGTGTCAGCGTAGAGAATGGCGCGGCCGGAAATGTGGCGAGCGCAGCGTCCCATGGTTTGAATCAAAGAGGTGGCGCTGCGCAGGTAGCCTTCTTTGTCGGCGTCCAGGATGGCGACCAGCGAAACTTCGGGAAGGTCGAGACCTTCGCGCAGAAGATTGATACCAATGAGGACATCAAATTCGCCGCGGCGGAGATCGCGGAGGATTTTGATGCGGTCGAGGGTTTCGACTTCGGAGTGCAGATAGCGGCAACGCACGCCGATCTCGGTAAAATATTCCGACAAATCCTCAGCCATGCGCTTGGTCAAGGTGGTGACGAGAACGCGCTCGTGGCGCTCCGCGCGAAGGCGAATTTCCTCGAGGAGATCGTCAACCTGGCCCTTCACGGGGCGGATTTCCACTTGAGGATCGACGAGGCCAGTGGGGCGAATGACTTGCTCGACAAAGACGCCACCGGACTTCGTCAATTCATATGGCCCCGGAGTGGCGGAAACATAGAGAGCCTGATTCACGCGGTGCTCGAACTCTTCGAAGGTGAGCGGGCGATTGTCGAGCGCCGAAGGCATGCGGAAGCCGTAGTTCACCAGGGTTTCCTTGCGCGAGCGGTCGCCGGCGTGCATTCCGCGGACCTGCGGGATGGTCTGGTGGGATTCGTCGACGAAGAGCAAATAATCCTGCGGCACGTAATCGAGCAGCGTGGGCGGAGCCTCGCCCGGCAAGCGGCCGCTTAGGTGCCGAGAGTAATTTTCGACGCCGTGGCAGTAGCCGATAGTGCGCATCATTTCGATATCAAAAAGAGTGCGCTGCGTCAGGCGCTGCGCCTCCACGAATTTTCCCGCGCGCTCCAGCTCCTTTTTCCACCATTCCAGTTCTTCGTAGATGCCGACGATGGCGCGCTCACGCTGCTCGGCGGGCATGACGTAGTGGGTTTTGGGGTAGATCGGCACACGGGTCAAATCTTCCTGACCGGCACGGACTTCTCCGGTGAGGGGATCGATCTGGCGCAGCGCGTCGATCTGTTCACCCCACATCTCGATGCGATAGCCATTGTCTTCGTAGGTGGGATAGAGCTCGATCATGTCGCCACGCACGCGGAAGGTGCCGCGGCGCAAATCCTCCGAGCGGTCGTACTGAATATCGACGAAGCGACGCAGCAAAGCTTCGCGCGAGGTGTGCTGGCCTTTTTCGAGCATCACGAGCATGCCGTAATAGGCTTCGGGCGAGCCCAGGCCGTAGATGCAGGAGACGGAGGCGACGATGATCACATCGCGGCGCTCAAAGAGCGAGCGGGTGGCGCTCATGCGGAGTTTGTCGAGCTCGTCGTTGATGGTGGATTCTTTTTCGATGTAGACATCGGCGGAGGGGACGTAGGCTTCCGGCTGGTAAAAATCGTAGTAACTGACGAAGTATTCGACGGCATTCTCCGGGAAAAAACTTTTGAACTCGTGATAGAGCTGGGCGGCGAGGGTTTTGTTGTGCGCCAGGACCAGCGCGGGGCGATTGACGGCTTCGATGACCTTGGCCATGGTGAAGGTTTTGCCGGAGCCGGTGACGCCGAGGAGGACCTGATGCTTTTCGCCGGCATCCACGCCGCGGACAAGTTGGTCGATCGCGGCGGGCTGGTCGCCGCGAGGCTGGTAGCTGCTGCGCAATCTAAATTGCATTCGGTCCCCTGCAGGTTCAATTGTGCGTGCGTAAACCTCCATTATACTCCGCCAGGCAAATTGGGCGGAGTGGCGATAGCGGCGCACACTTGCAGGCACATGACGTTGAGGTCCTTTCCGGCAAGAGCCGGAATCTTCGATCGGGCATCCTTATCGGATGCCCTCAGGATGACACCGTGCATGAGCGCGTGCGAATGATCAGGGATTCGCCAGGGCAGATTGGGTGACCAGCAGGACTTCCGAATGACTTTTGGCGTTTACGTCGTAGTGGACACGGTTGGAGCCGTCGGCCTTGGCTACGGTGACATTCATTTGCTGGCTAGCCTCTTCGGTAGCACGCATGAGTAGGCCGGTTTTTAGCGAGAAATAGGTGATGATGCGATTTTTCCCTTTGGCCGAGCCCGCGGTGCGGAGTTCGTGGAGCTTGAAATCTTCTGGCGTGGCGTTTTTGGCGGAAGAGTCCTGCTTTAGCGCGGCGGTGGTCAGGATGACCGCGCACGTTTCCGGCTCAGCATCCGACGCCGCCACATTGCCTTGCACGGTGAGCTGCACGGCGCGGCACGGTTCGTCGCGCACATACGTGGATTCGCGCATCCAGCGTAGCCCTGCGATGGGAGAGGCGGACTTCTCGGGTTCCTGGGAATTCCACTTTTGCGCTACGCGCACGCCAGGCGCGGGGAAGGCGGCGCCGAGCAGAAAACGCGAAGCCCACTCCTGCCAGGCTTGCTGCTGTTCCGGGAAAAGCGCGTCGAGACCGGTAACCTGATCGAGGCGGCCATCGGAAAACATGGTGAACTCAATGAATTTCCCGGCAGGATCCTCCCGTTGCACTTGGCCCTGAGGCGGTTCGATGGCGGGAACCTTGAAACGCAAATCGGAGTTGAGCACCTCGAATTTTGTTCGCACGCGAATCACGCCGCGTTCGCCCTGGGCCTGCACACCAAGGAC
>WNFO01001920.1_pt1 | contig 16858 bp, 16 predicted proteins | sample 5400251 | NCBI WGS metagenome assembly WNFO01 (sample SAMN13153354, study PRJNA577476) | soil metagenome | isolation source: 100 cm saprolite under Madrone tree | place: USA:California | collected 2016-06-14 | reverse complement strand
CGGCCTGCTTGGCCTGGGTGGTGAACGGCTCGGCGGTCCACATGGCGTCGATCTGCCCCTTCTGCATGGCGGGCAGCATGTTCGGGAAGTTCATCTCGATCAGCTTGAACTTGCTCACGTCGACGCCGCTCTTGTCACATGCGGCTTTGATCGACACCTCGCCGATGTTCTTGAGCGTGTTGACCGCGATGGTCTTGCCCTGAAGGTCCTTGCATTGCGTGATCGCGGGGTTGAGCGTGAGGATTGCCCACGCATCGCTGTTCGTGTCGGATCCGGCTTGCGACCCCTGGGAGACGATCTTCAGCTTCAGCCCCTTTTGCTGCGCGAGGATCTCCGAGACCAGGTTGGAGAAGCCGAACTGGTAGTCACCCGACACGGCAGCGGGGATGATGGCAGCGCCACCCTGGGCCAGCTTGAGGTTGAGGGTCAGCTTCTGCTCGTTGAAGAATCCCTGCTTGACCCCGAGATAGATGGGCGCCACGTCGACGATCGGGATCACGCCTACTGTGAGCGTCACCGGTGTCAGCGGTGTCGGCGTCGTGGCGGCTTGTGACCCGGGGCCACCACACGCGGCGAGGCCCAGCAGCAGGGAGCACGCGAATACCAACGTCTTGCGTGGCATCAGTTCTCCTCCAATCTTCCCCCGGCGTGCCTGACGGCCCCGCCAATGGCCCTTTTGTAGCAGGATTTGAGCCAGAGCTACGTTCGACCCGCGGTTGGAGCTGAGGTGGAGAGATGAGCGCTCAGGAAGTCGCAAGCGGCGAAGCCACCAAACTCGACTTGGCGGCGGTAAGCGCGGAGGTCGTGGGCAGCCTGCTCCGCCCGCCTGCGCTCGTGGACGCTCGAGGGCAGCGTGACAGCGGAGAGATGAGCGCGGCGGCTTTCAAGCGCGAAGAGGACCGCGAGGTCGTCGCCGCCATTCGACTCCAGGAAGCCGCCGGCATCGATGTGGTCACGGACGGCGAGCAGCGCCGGTACGCGTTCTTCGGCCACCTCGTCGACTCCTTCGACGGTTTCGACAAAGAGGGAGGTTGGGCGATTCCATTCCGGGACGAGAAAGGCGAGGAGCTCGTGTTCAAGCGTCCCGTGGTGGTGGAGAAGCTCCGCTGGCGGCGCAGCATGTGTGGCGAGGAGTGGACCTTTCTGCGCGCGGTCGCAAAGCGCCCGGGCAAGGTGACGATGATCAGCGCGCAACAGGCGGCCGCGTACTACGACCCGGAGAAGTCGAAGGGCGCATACAAGACCCGCGACGAATACCTGGCTGACATCGTCGACGTCTCGCGGCGTGAGGTCGAAGAGCTGGTGCGCCTGGGCTGCACGTACATCCAGATCGATGCGCCGCAGTACGCGGCCTTGCTCGATCCCAAGATGCGTGATGGCTACCGGCAGCGGGGGAGCGACCCGGAAGAGCTGATCGACCGCTGCATCGAGCTGGACAACGCGATCATCGAGGGCCATCCCGGCATCACGTTCGCGATGCACATCTGCCGAGGCAACAACCAGAGCAAGTTCTATGCGGAGGGCGACTACGAGCCGATCTCACGCATCTTCGAGAAGACGCTTTTCAATCGGTTCCTCCTGGAGTACGACGATGCGCGCTCTGGTGGTTTCGAACCGCTGCGGCACCTGCCCGGGGACAGGGTCGCGGTGCTCGGCCTGGTCTCGACCAAGAAGCCTCACATGGAAACTGAGGAGGAACTGAAGCGACGCATCGAAGAGGCCTCGCGGTTCGTGCCGCTCGAGCGCCTGGCGTTGAGCCCGCAGTGCGGCTTCGCGTCGACGATGGAAGGGAACCGGATCACGCCCGACGATCAGCGCTGGAAGCTGGAGCTGGTCGGGAGGGTGGCGAAGTCGGTCTGGGGCTAGCTGGTAGAGCCGCGTTTCAGCCCAGGTCGCACAGCGACCCCTTCCGGTTGCGAGTTCGCTCGGGCGCCATCCGGTGCCGAGCGCGTCAAGTAACCGCGCCTGATTTCGGATGAGGACCGCTAGAACTGCTCTGCCGGCAACACGACGCACGTTCTTATCTCTTGGCGCGCTGCCATCACAGCCAGCCGGCATCGCGCGCGATGCGGATGGCGTCTATGCGGTTGCGTGCGCCAACCTTGCTGATGGCGTTGGAGAGGTAGTTGCGCACAGTAGCTGGGGACAGCGATAGCCGGGAGGCGATTTGATCAGTCGAGATTCCGCTTGCGGCTGCACGCAGCACATCCGCCTCTCGCGTGGTCAGTGGAGTGCTGCCAGTCTCCATGGCAGTTGCCACCAGTTCCGGATCGACGACCCGCTCGCCCCTCGAGACTCGTCGGATGCCGTCGACGAGCGTCTCGGCCGGCGCATCCTTGACCACGAACCCGCGCACATGTGCCTTCAGTGCTCGCAGGAGGTTGCCCGGCTTGCCGAACGCTGTCAGCACCAGCGTCTGACACTCCGGCAACTGCTCGTGGAGCTGCTCGGCGACGGTCAGGCCGTCCAACCCTGGCAGATCGATGTCCAACACGGCGACGTCGGGCCGGGTGCGCAGCGCAGTCTGCACGATTGTGTCGCCACGCTCGAGCTCGGCCACCACCTCCATGTCGTCCTCGAGGGACAGCAGCGCCACGAGCGCGGCCCGAATCATGTGCATGTCCTCGGCCACCAAAACGCGGATCACTCAGGCCTCCTCTGGGACCTCGACGAGAAGCCGGAACTCGCCGTCAACGGTGCGACTGGCAGCCACCGACCCAGACAGTGCTCGCGCCCGCTCGGTCAGGCCGGCCAGGCCGCTGCCCTCGCCCGCCGGCGCCGGAGCGCCGTCGTTGACTATCTCCAGGAGAACGCTCCCGTCGCGACGGCCACCGGTGATCGAGCAAGTGTGGGCCGCGCTGTGTCGCAGGGCATTGGTGACCCCCTCTCTGACCGCCCAGGCAAGGACGCGCTCCTGGGTTGGCGCCAGGTCGGGGAGATCGACGTCGATCCGGGAGCGGACGCCGGCTGCAGAAAGCAGCGCGGCCGCCCCCTCCGTCTCGGTGCGGAGAGACACCGAGTGCTCTTGGCGGCTCACGGCTTGGATGCCGTGCATCGCGTCGCGGGCCAGCCCGGTCAGGCTCTCGATCTCCGCCTTTGCCCGGCTCGGATCCTTGAGCAGCAATCGGGTGGCCAGGTCGCCCTTGAGCGAAATCGCGGAGAGGCTTTGACCGAGCAGATCATGCAGGTCGCGGGAGACCCGCAGACGCTCCCGCTCAACCGCCATCACCGCGAGCTCGGCGCGCCTATCCCGCAGCTCACCGAGCAGACGGACGAGCCGCGCCGACCCGTAGAGAGCTGCCGCCAAACAGCCAATGGTGATTGTCCAGTAACTGACCGTGAACAAAGCAGGAACGGGATATAAAGGGGGATCAAAGCCGGTCACCGCAACCACGCTGGTGGCCACCAGCGGAGCGGCAGCTGCGGCGGCCGCCCGCCATCCCCGCAGGACGACTGGCGCGGATGCCATCAGACTCGCCTGGAGTGCAACCCAGGTCCATCCGAACCAGTGCATCGGCAGGTAGACCAGGACGGCTTGCGCGAGCAGAGTCCACAGGACGCCGCGGGGCCGCTCGCCGCGAGCGATGGCGAAGCTGTGTCTGAGCTGCAGCGCGAGAACCCCCAGAGCGAGGGGGAACACGATCGCGGCATGTCCAAAGGCAGGCGAGTTTGGGCTCCCAAACACGGTGAGGATCGGAGCGCTCCCGACCGCGATCGTCACGACGGAAACGGCGACGATGAGCCAGCTGGCCCGGCGTGCGCCCCAGGCGGTCCCGCTCTGCAAGGAAGCCGTGGTCGTGCTCACCTGACCGCCACCCCGACTCCTCTCGTGTCGGCGCTGGAACGCAGCTCGAGCCGCACCCGACCTTCCCGGCGTGTGACCGTGATGCTGACGGATGCTCGCGCCGTCTCACCGAGCAGGCGGGCGATCTCGCGCCGCAGCGCGGCACGCTCGCCCTCGTCAATGGTGTCGGGCAACTCGCCCACTGGCAGGTCAAGCCGGGCATCGATCCCGGCCGCCGACAAAAGCGTGGCCGCCGTCTCCAGCTCGGTGCGCATCGAGACCTCCCGGTAGCGCGTGACCATCCGCCGCGCCTCGGCCAGGGTCCGCCGAGCGCTGCCGACCAGGCCCCGCAACTCCTGCGCACTCGCAGGCGAATCGCTGGTTACCAGCTCCCCAGCGCGCTCACCGCTGGTGGCAATCTCTTCCAGCCCGGCGCCCAGCGTCTCACGCATCTCACGGTCGATGCGCAGCCGCTCTCGAACGACCGCCTCCTCCGCCAGCGCCAGCCGGGCCGCCTGCAGCTGCCGGGCCCCACGGATCGACCAGATTCCCACGGCCAGCGGCACGGGGAACATGAGCATCCCCGTGGTGAAGTAGAGCGCCCATTGCGGCTGTCCAAACGCGAACGTCAGCAGCGTCGGCGCAGCCAGGAGTACGCCATAGAGTAGAAGCGACCATGGCAGGCGGACGGTGACGAGCACCAGCGCCGCCAGCATGTAGAGGATTCCCACCCAGGGAGGCCCGATCACCGGCAGCATGCCAATCATCACGGCCGCGATCGCCACCAGCGCCCATGACTGTGCCCGCCCCCAAGCATCGCGCGCCGCCGACAGCACCAGCCAGACCTGCAACGGCAGGTAGAACGCCATCGCGGCCACCGCATAGATGGTGCGCCCCTGCTCGCTGGGGTCCGTGGCGATGAAGTAGAGCCTGAGCAGGGGAAGCGCAACGCTGTACGTCACGGCGGCCGCCGTGGCAAGGGCGATGAATCGGCTGAACTGCCGAGGTTCCCCCTTGTTGACCCCCGCCAGCGACTGGCGCACCACCCTCAGCATATATTTCCGGCGATCTCGTACAACCGGGCATTCGGCGCCCGACTCACGGCCCTGACTTTCGCGGAAAGTCTGCTCGGCGACACCGACTGCCGCCGCAATAGCCCTCATTGAGCGTATGCCAGGATCAACGCCCGCCTCCGAGTGCACCGCATTCTCCTAACTCTGTTCGGTCGTCCCGCGCTTTAGGAGATGCCGATGTGGTCAATCGGAGATGACATTTGTCACTGGCGCCACATCGCCGGCGGCCTGTGTTCCGCCATCAAGCACGTTGTTTCCATTTCGCGTGCCCGCCTATCCGGCGAGCACGAATGTGTAGAGCTCGGATCGATGACAGACGTCATCACATGTTGGCTACATTGGCATCTACCGGACGTCCCTGCGCCCGATTGAAAATTCAAAGACTCCCGCAAGACTGCGCAACAACGAGAAGGAGTCCGTCAATCATGAGAGTCGCAGGCACCACAGCCCTCGTTACCTGCCCCAATCGCGGCATTGGAAAGGCGCGCGGGTCCGGCGTCACGACGAAATCCAGCGCGGCGGCGACCGCAGCAGCGCTCGCCGCGACCCTCGGACTTCCCGCTGTGGCGTGGGTCACTGCAATCCGACTGATGAACGGGATGGACATGGGGGTCGCAACGGGCCTCGGTTCGTTCGGCTTCTTTGTCGCCCTCTGGGTGTCGATGATGGCGGCGATGATGCTGCCGGGCGCGACGCCGGCAGTCGTGCGGTACGCTCATTCCCGCGGGCGCGTAAGAGCCGTGCCGACTTTCGTCGCCTCATACCTCGCCGTGTGGACGCTCGTCGGGCTCGTCGTGTACGCGTTGGACCGGCCGCACGAGACGATGGCCGCCGGCGCGTTGGTGATCGCCGCGGGCGTCTACGAGTTAAGCCCGCTCAAGAACCACTTCCGCCGGCGCTGCCGCGAGAGAGCGCAGTCTGGATTCGTGTTAGGGCTCTCGTGCGTTGGCTCGAGCTTTGGACTGATGCTGATGCTGGTTGCCCTGGGCGTGATGAGCTTCGCCTGGATGTCCGTAGTCGCCGTTCTCGTCATTGTCCAGAAGCTTCTTCCGGCACATGCCCCCATCGATGTGCCCCTGGCGCTGGCGATCGTCGGACTTGGAATCCTCATCGTGATCGCGCCATCTTCGGTTCCCGGACTGACGCCGCCGATGTGAGATGACGTCGGTTTCGTGAGCTCGGCGACAAACCGTGTGTATCAAAGCAAGAAGGAGAAAAACGATGACCGATCGAAAGACACGAGCAAGAAAGGGGCGAACAAGGAAGACCGTGACGGAACGACACCCTGTCGTGGCTCATGAGGATTGGCTGGCTGCGAGAACCGAGCTCCTGTCGGCCGAGAAGGAGTTCACGAAGCTACGGGACAAGCTGACTCAGCAGCGGCGCGACCTGCCCTGGGAAAAGGTTGACAAGGAGTACGCGTTCCGGGGGGCCAAAGGCAGGCAGACCCTGGATGAGCTGTTTGATGGCCGCAGCCAGCTGGTCGTGTATCACGCCATGTTCGATCCGGCCAATGCCACATCGGACACACCGTGGACCGAAGACGCCGCGTGTGCCGCCTGTTCGTTCTGGATCGACAACTTCGTCAACGTGATAGTCCACCTGAATCAAAGAGACGTGACGCTGGTTGCGGCGTCGCGCGCTCCCTATCGCACAATCGCCGCCTACATGGAGCGGATGGGATGGTCGTTCAACTGGGTCTCGTCCGGCGATTCGGACTTCAACTTCGATTACGGCGTGTCATTTCGGCCGATCGACATCGAACAGGGCAACGACGTCTACTACAACTACCGCTCCGAGCCAAACTTTGCGAGCGAGCGGGAAGGCCTGAGCGTCTTCTTGAGGGACGACGAGGGCAATATCTTTCACACGTATTCGGCGTATGCCCGTGGCATCGACATGGTCAACGCGGCCTATCACTACCTCGACCTGGTGCCGAAGGGCAGGGACGAGTCTGTGGTGGGAAAGCTGGGCTGGGTTCAGCGCCACGATGAGTACTGAAAGCGGCCCGCAAGGGTGGTGGCAGCCGGCATGTCAGCGTACGAAGTGACAGGTGAAGGCCGGATCGGCGACGCAGTGGCGACGAAGAAAACGATCGGTCGCGTCCACGTGCGGCGCCAGCCCTCTCGCGGTCACTACGATCGCGACTCTATCTATGAAGTGCTCGACGAAGGCTTGGTAGCGCATGTGGCATTCGTGGAAGCCGGTCAACCTTTCTGTATCCCGATGCTCCAGGCGCGAATAGGTGATGCGGTTTACTTGCATGGCTCGACTGCCAGCCGCACGATGCGCATCCTTGGTGGCGGCGCCCCCGCGTGCGTCACGGTCACTCTGCTCGACGGACTGGTCCTCGCACGCTCGGCATTCGAGCACTCCGCGAATTACCGGTCAGCTGTCCTCCTTGGAGTCTTCAGTCGCGTTGAGGATCCTGACGAACGCATAGCTGCGCTCGCGGCCTTCACAAACAAGCTTGTGCCCGGTCGGTGGGAAGAGGTCCGGAAGCCGAGCCGTCAAGAGTTGAAGGCGACGGTAATTCTCTCCATGCCCATAGATGAGGCCTCCGCGAAGTGCCGTTTCGGACCCCCCACCGACGATGGGGGCGCCGACGCGGAGCTCGATATTTGGGCTGGAGTTGTGCCGATGCGGACCGCGTTTGACGATGTCGAGCCTTCGCCCGGCCTCAGACCTGGAATCCCGGTGCCCGCCAGCGCTGGACGATTGCTGGAGCGGATGAGATGACACAGAAACGCGTAAGCGACGCCACAAGTTCAGGAAGAGTCAACAAGGTGCAAATTGCCGGCAAACAGTTCCCAGTTGTGGTCGACCGGGCGACGTTTCAAGCTGAGCTCGGCGCCGTTCGGGGCCGGGAGAAGGCGCACACCCACGAGGGCGACGCGATTGCCGCGGCACGTCGCCGCCTGCCGATGGTCGAGGTGGACTCGACCCTCGCGCTGATCGGTCCGCACGGTCCGGTCACGTTGCTGGACGTATTCGAGGGCCGCCGGCAGCTCATCGCCTACTACTTCATGTGGTACGCCGGCCGACCGGCTGGCGAGCAGTGCGAGGGCTGCACGCTCTACAACGGGCAGGTTAGAGAGCTGTCCTTTCTGCATTCGCGTGACGTCACCTACGCCACGCTCTGCCAGGGCCCCTTCGAGGAGAGCGTCCGCTACCGCGACTTCATGGGCTGGGACATGCCCTGGTACTCGGCCCAGCAGTCGCTCGATGCGCTCCTGACCGGTCGTCAGGTCGGCCTGTTCCACCTGGTGTGCTACCTGCGGCAGGGAGATCGCGTGTTCGAGACGTACTGGACCAACGGCCGCGGCGTCGAGGCGATGGACAACAGCTATTCGTTGCTAGACCTGACCTTGTACGGGCGGCAAGAGCCCTGGGAGGACTCGCCCGCGGGGTGGCCACGAAGGTCGGAGATCACCGGCGAGCAGGACGGGTACCGCACCGACGGACGCCCAATCTCCCAGTGGTCGCGCCTAAAAGCCGGCCGCTCCGACGACCTCGGGACTGCTGGGGTCTAAGAACGGAACCTGCTCTCGCTGCGGAGACATCGAAGGAGAGAGACATGAGCAACTTCAACACCATGATCATTGAACAGTTCCGCGCCAACGGGGGGAGAGGTGAGTTCGAGGGTGTTCCGCTCATCCTCCTCCACCTCGTTGGCGCCAAGTCGGGTACCAAGCGCGTGACTCCGGTTGTGTGCTACCCGCAGTCTGACGGCCGGTTCGCGATCATCGCATCCAATGGGGGCGCCCATTCGAACCCCGACTGGTACTACAACCTGAAATCGCACCCGGAAATCGAGGTCGAGTTCGGCGGCGAGATTTTCGCTGCCGCGGCCAGTGAACTCGAGGGTCGCGAGCGAGAGAAAGTGTGGGCCGATGCACTGCGCGCGGCTCCGCAACTAGACGAGCACCAGAAGAAGACCTCGCGCACGATTCCCGTTGTGCTGCTCGTCCGGATTCTTGGCGCCCGCCAGGCGACTCGCAGCGCTGACGCGACGAGTTTGAGGCCGCCGGTGTCCATATCAGCGAGATCCGCGACCCGCGTCGCGCTCTGCGTCACATTAATAGAGGACGCGCGCGCGAGATACAAGGACGAATCTGAAAGCCATCGGGCTTGATTCGAGTTTGTCCGGCTACGTCCGGACCAGGCATTCGAGCCCCTGAACCTTGCGGTTCACCAAGGCCTGCATGAGTCCTCGCAACGCACTTACGGGCGCCGGTCGTAGTCAAGCGACCGCGGGAAGCGAGGAGTACGGTACAAGCGAAGGCGGAGGTAATTGGAGGTATGAGGTCATGACTGTTTCGAAGCGATGGCAGGACTACGCCACGATAGTGTTCGGTATTCTCCTCATCATCTCGCCGTTTGCCTTCGGCGAGACCTCGCACCACCTCTCCTCTATCGGCGCCTATGTGTTGGGCGCATTGCTGGTCCTGTCTGGGATCGTCGCGGCCGTGACCCGCGAAGCGCGGCGTTCGCTCATCGTCAACGTGCCGGGCATCGCGGCCGTGATCACGTTCATTGCGGCGATCGTTCTTGGCTTCGCCGGAGTGCCCGGGATCGCGTGGACCGCCGGCGTGCTGGCAATCCTGACCGTGCTGGTTGGAGCCACCTTGCGCATGGGCCGGCCACGGACTCAGGACAACTAGACCCCGCCGTCAGCGTTTGGGCCGCCGGTTTCTCTCCTGCCTGTCCCACACGTCATGACGCTTAAAGATGACTCGCGGCCCTCGCGTACGTGCCCGTCTACCCCAGGGGGTTGCCGAAGCGCTCCGCTGACACCACCTGATCGAACGGGTTGCGCTTTTTCTTGCCAATCACCGTTCGTTTCGGATATCCGAACGGGATGACGGCCAGAACGTCGTACGTGTCGGGCAGCCCGAACTCCTGTCGCACGTTCTCCAGACCCGTGAGACCGGTCCAGTTCGAGCCGACGCCGTCGGCCCAGGCGACGAGCATCATCGACTGGATGGCGCGGCTCGCATCGGAGACTCCCGACTTGCTGCCTTTCTCATAAGCGACGATGACCGCTGCGGCGGCGTTCGCTGTGTACGGACCCGTCCGGACCAGCGACCCGAGCTTGCGGAGTGCCTCCCGCTTGCGGACCAGCACGAAGTGCCAGGGCTGGCGGTTGGCTGCGCTCGCCGTAAGGTGAGCAGCCTCGACGATCCGTCTGATCGCTTCGTCCGGCACCTCTTTGTCCTGGTACTCACGTACCGCCATGATTGTGCGCGCCGCTTCGAAAACCTGGTTCGGCATACGCTCATTGTCGTAGGTTTACGCCGCGATTCGGGGCCGCGGCCGGAAATACGGCAGCCGGGGCTCGCCCGTGAGGGTGACCTCAACGGGCATCCCCACTCGAACCGCGGCAGGTTCCACGTCGACGAGCCGGGTGAGCATGCGCACGCCCTCCTCGAGCTCCACGAGCGCGACCATGTACGGCGCCTCAGCCTGGAACTCGGCCGGTGCTCGGTGAACCACGGTGAATGAATAGACCGTGCCTCTACCGCTGACGGTTACCCATTTCAGGTCGACGCCGCCGCAATGCGGGCAAAGCGAGCGCGGGTAAAAGACATGCCTCCGGCAGCTTTGGCAGCGCTGCAGATCGAGCCTGCCGGCGGCCACCGCGTCCCAGAAGGGTGCAGTCTCGGCGTCGGCAATCGGGTAAGGCTTTTCCATCAGTCGCGTCCCAGAACAAGCGTTGCCGCCGAGCTGAGCACTCCTCCGGTCCCATTGGCCAGAGCGAGCCTGGCGCCTTCGACCTGGCGAGGCCCGCACTCGCCCCTGAGCTGGCGCGCGGCCTCGATCATGGTGAAGATCCCGTACATGCCCGGGTGGCAGTAGGAGAGACCGCCGCCGTTGGTGTTCATGGGGAAGTCGCCACCCGGCGCTGTGCGCTGACCGGAGACGAAGGCTCCGCTTTCGCCCGTGCCGCAGAAACCAAGCGCCTCGAGCGTCAGAAGGACCGTGATGGTGAACGAGTCGTAGAGCTCGACCACGTCGATCTCGTCCGGCCGCAGGCCGGCGATCTCGAATGCGCGGTGGCCGCTCATCGCGGCGGGAGTAGTGGTGAGGTCGGGCATGCTGGCTATTCCGAGGTGTGTATGGGCCTCGCCGTGGCCGAGGATCCAAACCGGTGGCCGGGCCAGGTCGCGGGACCTCGTCTCGCTCACGATGACGACAGCGCCCCCGCCGTCGGTCACCAGGCAGCAGTCCAGGAGGTGAAGGGGCTCAGCGATCCAGCGCGAGGCGAGGACGTCCGCGATGGTGATCGGGTCGCGCATGAACGCCTTGGGGTTCAGACCGGCCCACTTCCGCGTCGCCACCGCGACTTCGGCCAGCTGCTCCTGTCGGGTGCCGTACACATGCATGTGCCTGGTGGCAGCCAGGGCGTAAGCGCCCACCGGAGCCGGAAGGCCCCAGACGCGCTCGAACTGAAGGGGCCCGGAGACCGCACCGCTGCTGCCGAGGGCGCGTGTCCGCTGAGATCGCTGCCGGCTGGCGTAGCTGATGAGAACTACCTCGCACTGGCCGCTCCGGATTGCGTCGCTGGCGTGCCCGGCGTGGGCGACAAATGAGGCACCGCCGATGTTGGTGCTGTCGGTATAGCGGGGCTGGACGCCCAGATACTCCGCCAACAGCATGCCTGGTGCGTAAATGCCCTCTCCGCCCGCGGTCGCAATACCGTCAACGTCGCGAAGCTGGAGCCCGGCGTCGGCCAGTGCAGCCAGCGCCGCCTCCGCCTGCATCTGAAGAATCGTCTTGCCGGTGACCTCTCCGAGGTCCGACTCGGCCACCCCGGCGATGGCCACCCTCATTGCAGTACGACCAGCGCGTCGCCCGCCAGGGCCCCGTCGGGCAGCGCGAAAAGAGGGTTGACGTCGAGCTCGACCAGGCGCGTACCCAGGTCCAGCGCGAGATCGCCCATCGCCACCAAGACACGCGAGACGGCCGCCAGGTCCGCCACCGGGCGACCTCTGGCTCCCCGCAGGACGTCCACTCCGCGCAGGTCGCTAAGCATCTCTTTGGCTGTCTCGTCATCGATTGGCGGAAGCCGAAGGCTGACGTCGTGGATCGCTTCCGCGAAGATGCCACCCAAGCCCACCAGCACCACAGGGCCGAAGTGATCGTCACGTTTGACTCCCACGATCAGCTCCGCAACCGGGAATACTTGACGGGCGATCAGCACACCGTCGACCCGCGCACCCGGCGCGCAATGCGAAACCAGCTCATAAGCCACGCGGACCTCATCCACGCTGCGCACACCGAGCTTCACGCCCCCGACTTCGGTCTTGTGCGGGATGTCCGCCGACTGCACCTTGACCACCACAGGGAAACCCATTGCTTGCGCAGCTGCGACCGCTTCGCCCGCGGAGTGCGTCAGCTGCTCGGGCGGGCCGGTAAGACCGTAGGCGGCCAGCAGGCGCTTCGCCAACGGCTCAGCGAGAACGCCGCTGTGATTGCTTAGAAAAGTGGGGGCGGGGCGCTGCCTCCGGGATGGCGCCGGTCGCCTGCGAGCGATCGCTTGGCCGTAGAAGATGGCATGGTCCAGAGCCTGGACTCCAAGCGCGAGGCCGTTGGCGAAGTGGAGACGGTGCCTCGCCAGCGTCTCGAGGCCAAAGGGGCTGAGCTCAGTCGACACGGTGGCAGCGATGGCCGTGAAAAGAGGTCCTCTGTGTACGACTTCCGCCAGCGACGCCACCCTCTCTTCGATGCCCGCCGGGTTGGAGCCGGGATCGCGGGGGGCGTCGGAGTTGATGAGCAGAGCGTCAAAACCATGCTCGGCGGCCACCGCCTCGACGCAAGAAGCAAGCAGCTTGGGCTGGTTGACGATCACTCCAGTGGTGTCCAGAGGATTCTGGGCGTGACCGAAGCTGGGCAGGATTGCCTCCAGCCGGGCCTTGGTTGAAGTAGCGAAGTCCGGGATCTCGATGCGGGTCCCGATCGCAAGGTCGGGGATCAAGCTCGCGGCGCCGCCGGAGGTGGAGACCACCGCAGTTCGGCCGCCAGGCGGCCAGCCGCTGGCGGCCAGCAGCGCACAGGTCTCGATCAGCTCCTCCGGGCTGTTGACCCGGACGATGCTGTGCTGCCGGAAAACGGCGTCCATCACGGCCTCGGCGCCCGCGAGCGAGGCGGTGTGAGCGATGGTGGCCCGGTGGGCCGCCTCCGAGCGGCCGACCTTCAAGATGACGAGCGGCTTGCCCGCCTCGCGAGCCAGCTCCGCAGCCCGCAGAAACCCGGCGGGGTTGCGGATTCCCTCCAGCAGCGCACCCACCACGCGGACGTCATCGCGCTCGACAAAATGGGTCAGGAAATCGCTCGCGGTGCACATCGCCTCGTTCCCAATCGAGACGGAGGCCGCGAGCCCGATCCCGCGGGACATGGCCAGCCGATGAAAGGGCAACACCATTCCTCCGCTCTGGCTGGCGATGGCGATCCCGCCGGCGAGAAGTGGACCTGGCAACAGCAATCCGTAAGCGGGGATCCTGTCGCGGTAGTTGACGAAGCCAAGGCAGTTCGGACCGAGCATGGTGATCCCGAGCTCGCGGCAGCGCTCGACGAGGGCCCGCTCTCGCTCTTCGCCCTCGGCGCCCACCTCCTTGAAGCCCGCGGTGAGCATGACCATGCTGCGCACGCCCTTGAGCCCGCAGTCCTCCACCACCTCGGAAGCGGCCACTGTGCCTGTCATCACGTAGGCGGAGTCGACCTCGTCCGGGATGGCGCTCACAGAACCGTGGCAAGGCAAACCGAACAGCTGGGAGTGGCGCGGATGGACCAGATGAAATCGTCCCTGGAACCCGAGACTGGCAAAGTTGGCGACCAACGCCTGCGACCAGGAGGAGCCTTCCGACGCGCCTACAAGGGCGATCGAACGAGGAGCCAGGAGGGCCTGAAGATCGATCACCTGCCGTAGGTTAGCGCCGCCGGTCTGATCGTCTTGGGAGGTCCGGACTCGGGCCGGGATACGACCCGAGTCCGGCAAGCCTAGCGAGCCGCGATGATCGTGCTGTAGTCGATGTCCCAGTTCTTACGTGAAGTGTTGAAGTGCCCCGGTGCGAGCTGGGTTATCGGCCACTGGTTGTCGCCCCCGGTCTTGATGGAAAGACCTGGGAACAGCCAGGGATCGCAGGTCCCGGTCGGCAGCTTGTCGACCGGGCTGGGGTTCGGGTCCGGGCAGGCCTGGACATTCATGTTGCGGACCGCTTTCATCAGCGCGGCCCGGGTGACTCCGTCGCGGCCCAGGTTCTTCAGTATGCGGACCACCAGCCAGGCCCCGCCCATGCCCGAGGCGTAGGTTGCGTCCACGGGGTTGCATGGCTGGGGCGTGCAGTACTGGCTCAAAACACTTTTGTACATCGCGATCACGGGATCGTTGGCCCAGCGGGGGTCGTTGACGTCCTTGCCATAGAACGTGGTCGTCATTCCATTGATCGTGGCGCCACCACCGGCAGCGATCACCGCGTTGGTGTTGATCGTCGAGGAGAGGACGTTGGTGATGTAGATGGTCGGCTTCCAGTTGAGCCTTGCCACCGTTTTCATGGCGCTGATGCCCTGCGTCGGGATAGCGGCGATGAGGAGCAGGTCGACCCCCTTGTCCTTGAGCGCCGCCACCTGCGACGACACTTCGACTGAGGTCGCCTCGTAGCTCTGCGACGCAACGATCCAGCCGGCGTTGGAGCCCAGGCCGTCGGTGAGTCCCTTCAGGTAGTCCTTCCCGAAGTCGTCGTTCTGATAAAGGACGCCGATCTTGGCGTTGGCATGGTTCTTGATGATGTCCTTGGCGTACACCTTGGCCTCAGACTGATAGTCCGGCTGCAGCCCGATCGTCCACGGGAAGTCCTTGTACTCGGCGCCCCACTTGGTGGCTCCGGTGGCGACGAAGATGTCCGGCACCTTCTGCTGGTTGAGGTAGGGCCGGGTCGCAGTGTTGATGGGCGTGCCCAGCTGACCGACCACCGCAAAAACCTGGTCCTGATCCACGAGCTGGTGCGTCAGCGGCACCGCCTTGGCCGGATCATAGCCGTCGTCATAGACGACGTACTTGATCTTCCGGCCGTTGATCCCGCCATTTTGGTTGATGTACTGGTAGTAGGCGTTGGCTCCCTTGCTCACCGGCGCGTAGAAAGAAGCCGGCCCGCTGAGCGGCGTCGTCGTCCCGATCGTGATCGTGTCGCCGGTGATCCCGGGGTCGTTCACGGTCGGCGTGGTCGGACCTTGAGTGATGCCGCAGGCCATACCCACGAGAAGCCCGGCGGCGGCGATCGCCAGGGTTGATAAGCGACTTGGACGATTCTCCATTTGCCACCTCCTCCAGGCCAGCGCGAACTGGCCGATACTACTCTCGGCGAAATCGTCTTGCAAGGTCCGAGTTCGGCCGTGGAGTTGATACTGTTCAGACGGTGCCAAGGAAAATGACGCTGCCCACCCGACTGACGCGGCAAGAGGCCAAGCGCCGGACCCGAGCTCGCCTCCTGGAGGCCGCCCGGCAGATGATCCTGGCCGGCAATGAGAGTCGCCTCTCAGCCAAAGCCGTCGCCACCAAAGCAGGCGTTGGAGGAGCGACCTTCTACGAACACTTTCGGAATCTGAATGATCTTCTCCGGCCGCTCGCAGACGAGCTGTTCGACGACCTGCGCGAGGGTCTGCGGGAGCGGCGCCAACAGGCCTTGGAGTCTCCAGGGAACGAGGAGAGGCTACGGGAGCAGTTCCGCACGCCGCTGGAGATCCTGGCCGCCAACCCGCGCGTGTTCAAGCTAGCCTTGCGCGTCCGCCACAACCCAGTGTCGCCACTGGGCGAGTCAAGCCGCACGCTGGCAGGCAACACCCGTGGCGACATCGTCGGCGAGCTCGTGGATCGGGGCTACCCCTCGCGAACAGCGGACGAGCGCCGCCGGCTGGAGATGATCGCTGACATCCATATCGCGGCCACCGAGGTCCTGGCGCTCGGTCATCTCAGCGGGCGCTACCCCAATGTGGACGAGCTGGTCGACATGCTCGTCCTGGTCACCCGCGGGACCCGCCTGGCCCGAGAGTGGCGAGGCGCGACCAAGGCGAAGGCGCAAACAGAGTATCGCGAGGCGTCCGGGAGCTAGATTCCGGGCCCAGACGCTTACCGCGTCGAAGCGGCTTTCCCAACCAGGATGGTTCCGTCGCCCGACTTCGGGCGCCCGACCGCCCGCTGGCGCTGGTACCAGGCCCAGAGGCTGTAGAGACCTCCGGCAATCCCTGAAGGCATTGTGTACATGACCAGGATCAGCAGGACCCCGAAAGCGATGTCGGGTTTGGCGTTGAACAAGATCTGGGTGTAGCGCGGGCTCCAGACGGTGAACACTGCGCCCAGGATCGGACCGATCCCGGTCCCCAGACCCCCGATAACAGCGCCCACGACCAGGGCCAGGGAGAATCCCACATCGAAGGAGTCAGGGCTGATATAGGCGGTGTTGATCGTGTACAGGCTGCCGGCCACACCGGCGTAGAAGGCGCTGATGGCAAAGGCCAAGGTCTTGTAGAAAGTGAGGTTCACTCCGTTGGCCACAGCCGCAGTCTCGCTGTCACGGATACTCCGGAAGGCCCGGCCGACATGTGACCTGAGCAGGGCCCGCGAGAACAAGAAGAGCACCACGGCCAGCACCAACGCCATGTAGTAGAGCCACTGCTCGCTCGTCAGCGACTGGGAGCGGACCACGCCGAATGGGTCCTCGGCGGGCGGGATGGAGATTCCCTGGCTGCCACCGCTCAGCTGGTCGAAGTGGCGGATCACGGAGGGTGCCGAGATGGCGAGGGCGAAAGTCGCGGTGGCCAGGTAGATGCCGCGCAGCTTGAGTGCCGGGATGCCGACCATGACGCCGCCCACGCTCGCCAAAACGCCCGCCACCGGAATCGTCAGAAGGTAGTTCCAGCCGGCCGTGTAGGTGAGGATGGCGGTCGTATAGCCGCCGATGGCCATGAACGCGCTGTTGCCGAGTGAGATCTGGCCGCAGTACCC
>WNFO01001916.1_pt1 | contig 16874 bp, 18 predicted proteins | sample 5400251 | NCBI WGS metagenome assembly WNFO01 (sample SAMN13153354, study PRJNA577476) | soil metagenome | isolation source: 100 cm saprolite under Madrone tree | place: USA:California | collected 2016-06-14 | reverse complement strand
CGCAGCTCACCCGGACGCTGCGCGAGAACGGAGTGGATCCCGACGCGTTTCCGCTCGCGCAGGGCGTCCAGGAGCGCGTGGCCAGGATGCGGGCCGGACGCTTCGAGGTCCGGCCGCTCACTTGCGACTACTGCGATCTGAAGCCGGTCTGCCGGCTGCTGGCCCTGCCCACCGATCCCGACGAGAACGGCGGCGAGGTGCCGCGTGCTTGAAGGGACGCGCACTAGCCTGGTCATCCAGGCGGGAGCGGGCACGGGCAAGACGCACAGCCTGGTGTCGCTCTGCGTCGAGCTGCTCGGGCGCCAGGATCCGCTGCCCCCAGGGAAGCTCCATGCAGTCACCTTCACCGAGAAAGCGGCGGCAGAGCTGAAGGGACGCGTCCGGTCCCGCGTGGACGATCTCGCCGGGCGCGACCCGTCCTGGCGCCGCGTCCGGCGCGACCTCGGGCTCGCGCAGATCGGCACCATCCACTCGCTCTGCGGACAGATCCTGCGCAGGCACGCGGCGGCGGCGGGCGTGGACCCGGGGTTCACGGTTCTCGACGAGGAACAGTCCCGCCGCTTCGTCCGGGAAGCCTGCGAGGGCACGGCGCTGCGCGCGCTCGAAGGCGCGCTCGGCGCGCCGCTGCGCGAGGCAGCACGGCGCCTCTGCGCCGAGATGGGTCTGCGCACGCAGGGCAAGTTCGGCATCGGCCTGGCCGACGAGCTGGCCGCGCTGCTGCAGAAGCTGGGCGAGACGGGCATTTCTCCCTCGAAACTCGTTCCCGATCCGCGCGCCGCCGCCGACGATGATGCCCGCGCCCGCAGGCAGCTCGATCGGTCCCTCATGGACCTGCGCGCGGCCTTGTCGAAGTCGGGCAAGGACGCCCCGCCGCTCCCCGGTCCCGCCCTCGATGCGTATCCCCCTGGAAAGCTGGCGCAGGCCTGGCGGGACGTGCGCCGCTGCTCCCCCCTCCCCCTGCGCGCGCAGGGCCCGGACAAGGAGGTCATCCTCGCGGCGCGGGATGCGTTCGAGGGGCTGCTCAACGCGGACGCCGGCGTGCGAGGCGCCGCGCTGGCCGGCGATCTCGCCGCCCTCGGCGGACACGCGGCAGGGCGGCACCGCGAGCTGAAGGCGCGGCGGGGAGCGCTCGACTTCGACGATCTCACCCGCCTCTGCCGCGAGCTGCTCGCAACCCAACCGGTGGCGCGCGCGGCCGAGCGCGAACGGGTGGGCGCGCTGCTGGTCGACGAGTTCCAGGACACCAGCCGCGCCCAGATCGAGATCTTCGAGCAGCTCGCTGGAGACCGGCCGGTGATCGTGGTCGGCGACCGCAAGCAGTCGATCTACGAGTTCCGCGGGGCGGACGTCGCCTCCGCGCAGGGCTATGCAGGCCGGCTCCTCGCCCGCGGCGCGGAGCGGTTGGTGCTGGGCGAATCGCGGCGGGCCCGCCCGGCGCTGGTGCGCTTCGCCAACCTGCTCTTCTCGCGCGCGCTCGCCGCATCGGGAGAAGCGTTCCAGACGCCATTCTCGGCCGACGATGCGCTCACGGCCTTCCGCCCGTCCGGACCGGGTGGAGCCTGCGCGGAGCTGCTCGACGTTCCGGGCGTGGGGGTGGAGGCGGAAGCGGAGATGGTCTCGCGGCGCATCGCCACGCTGCTCGCCGCGGGAGCCCCGGAGCGCGTTTACGACAAGGACGAGCAGCCGCGCCCGGTGCGGGGTGGCGACGTCGCGGTGTTGTTCCGCAAGTTCACCAACCTCGAGACGTTCCGCCGGGCGCTGCTGCGCAGGCGGATCCCGCACCTCGTCTACAAGGGCCGCGGCTTCCACGGGGCGCGGGAGGTGATGGACCTCGTCGCGCTCCTCGCGGCGGCGGTCGATCCGGACGACGATCTCGCCCTCGCCGCCGTCCTGCGCGCCCCTTTCGGGCCGCTCTCGGACGACGCCCTGGTGCTGCTCGCCCAGCGGCGCTGGTCGCTGGACGACGCCTCGGGCCTGGCGACTGACGACGCCTCGGACCTCGCGCGGCTGCGCGGCCTGCTCCACGGTCTGCGCCGGGAAGTCGATCGGCTCGGTCCGGCGGCGCTCCTCGAGGCGGCGCTCGCGGAGACCGACTACGTCGCCGCCTGCGCCGGGGGGCTGTACGGCGAGCAGGCCGCCGCGAACGTCGAGAAGCTGCTGGCGCTCGCGAGGGAAGCCGAGCTTCGCGGGGAGAGCGCGCGCGCGTTCCTCGCCGGCCTCCGCCGGTCGGCGGACGAGGAAGCGCGGGAGGCCGAGGCGGCGGTGGTCGAAGAGCGAGACCCTCACGCCGTGCGGCTGCTCACCGTACACGCCGCCAAAGGGCTGGAGTTCCCGGTCGTCTTCGTTCCGGAGTGCGCCGCTCCTTCGTTCACCGCCGGAGCGGAGCGCGTGGTGCTGGACGCCGAACTGGGGTTCGCAGTGAAGGCGCGCGGGGCCGACGGCAAGCGCCGGTGGGGGGCGCAGGGCGCGGCCATCGGCGCGCGCAGGCGCTCGCGGGAGCTGGCGCAGATGCGCCGGCTCTTCTACGTGGCCGTGACCCGGGCGCGCGATCTCCTGCTGCTCTCAGGGCGCGCCGCGAAGAAGGAGGAATCCTGGCGCCTCTGGATCGACCAGGTCGCGCCGGAGGCCATCGAGGGAGGACTGTTGAAGCTGGTCCGCGATCCCGGCGCGGCACCGGCGTTTGCGGCGGCGGGGCCGCCGGTCGATCCGGAGGCGCTGGCGGCGCTCGGGCCAGCGGAGCATGCGGAGGTGGATCGACTTGCGGTGGCGGTATCGTCCGCCGCGGCCACGGTCGCGGCGCCGGTCACCCAGCTCGCCGACGCCGCCATGTGTGCGCGCCGTTACCAGCTCCTGCACGAGCTGCGCCTGGAGGAGCGGCGCCGACCCGGAGCACCCCTTGCCCGACCCGCTCGGAGACGAACCGGGGAGCCCGGCGACGGCGCTGGGGACCCTGGCGCACCGCCTGCTCGAGCTGGTCCCCCTGGAGCTCGAAGCCGCGCAGCGGCGGGCGGAGCTCGAGCGGCTGCTGACGCTGGAGGGCGAAGATCCCGCGGCGCATGCGGAAGTGCTCGACGCCGGGTGCGCGTTCCTCGAGTCTCCGCTTGGCCGCCGCATGGCCGCGGCGAAGCGGGGCCGCCTCCAGCGGGAGCAGCCGTTCACGCTCCGCCTCTCGCGCCCTGGGACCCCTGAGTTGCTGGTCCGGGGTCAGATCGATGCCCTCCTCGTCGACGAGGACGTGACGGTGGTCGATTACAAGCTCTCGCAAGCGCGGGATACCGCGCGCTACGCGGCCCAGCTCGACGCCTACGCGCTGGCTGCGCACGAGCTGCTCTCCGAAGCCCCGCGCGCGGTGCGGACCGGAATCGTGTTCCTCCGCTCGAAGGGCGCGCCGTTCGTGGAGCGCGTGCCCGCGGCGCCCGAGGAGACCCGCACGCGGCTGCTCGACGCCGCCCGGTCCATTGCGGACGGCCGGCGCACCGGCGTGTGGCCCAAGATCGAATCCGCGCTTTGCCTCGAGATCGGCTGCGGCTTCATCCGCCGCTGCCACCCGGCTGAAGAGGAGGGCTGACGGCTTCAGTGCTTCCCGAAAATGCCAGCCCAGGCCGCGATCAGGATGAGCAGCAGGACCACGGCCGCGACGGCGATGGCGCGCATGTCGGGCCCCAGCCGGCGCAGCAGCGCCTCGGCCTCCGCGCGCTCGGACTCCGGCCCGGCTCGCACGGCCTCGGCCGCCAGCTCCCGCGCGCGGCGCACGTCGCCGGCCTCCAGCGCCCAGCGCGCCTTTGCCAGGGGCGTCTGCGGCTGCAGCGGTGAGGCCACGGCCGCTGGCGACTTTCCTTTTTTCGCCATTCGGGGCGCGCACCTTACACCAACGCTGTTAGAAGGAAAGCGGATGGCGGACACGTCCGAGCTGATCGAATTCCGCCGCGCTTTCGTCTGGCTCCTCTGCGGCATGCTGCTCCCCAGCGTGGCGCTGGTGGCGTTCGGGGTGGTGGCGGTGGCCAACGAGCGGGCCGCCGTCGAGCGCCGGCTGACGGAGGAGTACGACGCGCGCTTGCGCGCGCTCGCGCTCGACCTGTTCGCTCGCCTGGACAAGGCGGCGGACGCGGTGGCGGCCGGCGCGGCCGATCCCCTGATCGCCTCGGTGCAGTCCCTGGATTCTCCGCCTGCGGAGCTGGCGGTGGTGGCCCGCCGGGTGGCCATGCTGCCCGTCGGCGGGCATGTCTTCGCTACCACGGAGGTCGGGAACGAGCGCCGGGCTTATGCGCTCTTGCGGGCGGCGACGCCCGGCGGAGAGCGCACGCTTCTCGGCCAGTACGACCTCGCGGCGGTGGCCGATGCGGTCCCGCGGCTCGCGGAAGCGCGGTTTCCCCGCGAGCGCGCCGCCTTCCGGGTCGCGCCGCCGCGGGAATCCGTGCCACCCCTGATCGCGCTCCGGCGCATCGTGGCCGAGGCCGGACAGACCGCTACCGTCGTCGCCCGCATTCCCCTCGGGCCGCCCCTGGAAGGGTTCGCGCTCGCGGCCGAGCTGCCCGGCGATCCTGCCGCCCCGCTCGCCTTCCGCAATCGCACGCTCTACATCGCGCTGCTGGTCCTGCTCTACGGCGGCATCGGCGTCGGCTTCGGCCTCACCATCCGGGAGATGCGCCGGGCGTACAAGCTGTCCCGCCTGAAGACGGATTTCGTCGCCAACATCTCGCACGAGCTGCGCACGCCGCTCACCAGCGTCCGGATGTTCGCCGAGACGCTGCGCCAGGGGCGCGCCGAGGGACCCGAGGAGGTCCAGGAGTGCGTGACGATGCTCTCCAGCGAAGCGGACCGGCTCTCGCGGATGGTGCAGAAGCTGCTCGACTGGTCCCGGCTGGAAGCGGGCCGGGCGAACCTCGAGCTGGAGCGGACCCAGGTGCCGGCGCTGCTCGACCGGATCGGAGAGGCCTACCGGGCCCAGCAGCTTCCCGCCACCTACGAGACGAAGGTGGAGGCGCAGCTTCCGGCCGTGAACGTCGACCCCGACGCGATGGCCCAGGTGGTGCTCAATCTGCTCACCAACGCGGTGAAGTACACTGGAGGCGACAAGCGCATCCGCGTGCACGCCCGGCGGGCGGGCCGCAACGTCGCCATCGAGGTGGAGGACAACGGACCCGGCGTGCGGCCCCACGATCGCAAGCGCATCTTCGAGCGCTTCTACCGCGGCGATGACCTCCTCTCCCGGCAGACGGAGGGCACCGGCCTGGGGCTGGCCATCGCCAAGAAGATCGTCGAGCTGCACGGCGGCCGCATCGAGCTGGACAGCAAGGTGGGCGAAGGCAGCACCTTCCGAGTGATCCTCCCGGCCGCGTGATGGCTTGCATCCTGATCATCGAAGACGATCGCGCCATCGCGCTGGGCCTGCGCCTCAACCTGCGCAAGGACGGCCACGAGGTGCGCATCGCGCAGGACGGCGAGACCGGGCTGCGGATGGCGCTGGAACCCGACGTGGAACTGATCGTGCTCGACGTCATGCTGCCGGTGCGGAACGGCTTCGAGGTGCTCAAGGAAGCGCGCCGGCAGGGCTCGCACGCATCGGTCTTGATGCTGACCGCCAAAGGAATGGAGAGCGACAAGATCCTCGGGCTCAAGCTGGGCGCGGACGATTACCTGAGCAAGCCCTTCGGGCTGGGCGAGCTCCTGGCGCGAGTCGAGGCGCTGCTCCGCCGCCGGCCGCCGGCGGCCGACAAGCCCAAGCTGATCAAGTTCGGTCAGGTGGAGGTGGACCTGGACCGGCAGACCATCGCGCGAGACGGCTCTCCGGTCGAGGTGAGCCCCCAGGAGTTCAAGGTGCTGCGGCTCTTCCTCACCTCCAACGGGCGGGCGCTGAGCCGCGACGACATCCTTGCGCGCTGCTGGGGAGCGGAGTACGAGGGCACGCCGCGGACGGTGGACAACTTCGTCCGGTCGCTGCGGGTCAAGCTGGAGGTGAACGCGGAGGAACCGCGCCACTTCCTCACCGTGCGCGGGCACGGGTACAGGTTCGAGAGGTGACCGTTTGAAGTTCCTGGAGACCGACCTGCCCGGCGTGCTGATCGTGGAGCCCGACGTGTTCCGCGATCCGCGCGGCTTCTTCCTGGAGACGTTCCACGCCGCGCGGTACCGGGACGGCGGCATCCCCTACGACTTCGTCCAGGACAACCATTCGAAGTCGGTGCGGGGCACGCTGCGCGGGTTGCACGCGCAGCGGCGGCGGCCGCAAGGCAAGCTGGTGCGCGCGGCGCAGGGCGAGATCTTCGACGTGGCGGTGGACATCCGCCCCGGCTCGGCGACGTTCGGCAAATGGGTGGGCGCCCGTCTCAGTGGGGAGAGCTTCCGGCAGATGTTCGTCCCGCCCGGCTTCGCCCACGGCTTCTGCGTCCTGAGCGCGACCGCCGAGGTCGAGTACAAGTGCACCGACTTCTACGATCGCGCCGACGAGATCGGCGCCCGCTGGGACAGCGTGGGCATCGAATGGCCGATCCAGGACCCCCTCCTGTCCCCGAAGGACGCCGCTCTTCCCACGCTCCTGGAGCTCCGCAAGGCGCTGGACACTTGATGCCCGAGGCCAGGGCGGACCGGCAGCGTGCCCGCGAGGTGCAGAGCGGCGCCACCCGCGCGGCGGTGCTGGGCGCGAGCGACGGGCTGGTCACCAACGTCGCGCTCATCCTGGGCGTGGCCGGCGCGCAGGCGAGCGGGCAGTTCGTGCTGCTGGCGGGACTCGCCTCCCTGGTGGCCGGCGCCGCTTCGATGGCGGTCGGCGAATACGTATCGATGGCCGCGCAGGTGGAGCTGCTCGAGCGCCTGCTGGCCGACTACCGCGAGCACCTCCGGCGCGCCCCCGAGCAGGCGCGCGAGGACATCGAGGAGTTCATCCGCCGCGGCGGAGTGCTGCAGGCCACCGCGCACAATGCCTCGCAGCAGATCGCGATGGTCCCGGACCGCGCGCTCGCCGTCTACGCGCGATCGCTGGGCATCGACCCCGACGAGCTGGGCTCGCCCTGGAAGGCGGCCGTCAGCTCGCTGCTCACCTTCGCCGGAGGCGCGCTGGTGCCCCTGGTCCCCTGGTTCTTCTGGACCGGCACCGAGGCGGCCGTCGGCTCGATCGCGCTGGGCGCGGCGGCGGCCATCGCCGTCGGAGGGATGCTCGGCTACCTGGGCGGGCGCAACGTGGCCTGGAGCGCCGTGCGCCAGCTGCTGGCGCTGGCCGTCGCGGCCGCCGCCACCTGGGGCGCGGGTCGGTTGTTCAACGTCACCGTCACCTGAACGAGACGGCCTCGGCAACACTGAGCTTCCCGCCCGGCTGCGCGGCATGGAGCAGCGTCGGCGCCGGAGCGAACCGGGCGCCGAACCTGCCCTGGTAGGTGCGCAGCCGCTCGACCACGCGCGCGGCGCCGAGCGTGTCCGCGTACCGGAGGGGACCGCCGCGGAACGGGGGCCAGCCCAGGCCGAACACCGCGCCGACGTCGCCGTCGCGAGCGGAGCGGAGGATGCCCTCCCCCAGGCAGTGCGCGGCCTCGTTCACCATCTGCAGGGCGCAGCGCTCGGCGATCTCGGCGGGCGGCGGCGAGCTGCGCTTCTGCCCTTGCGGGGTCAGGTCGTAGACGGAGCGGTCCACTTCCTTGCTCCGCGATTCGCCGTACAGATAGAAGCCCTTCTTCGCCTTCCGGCCCAGCCGCCCGCTCTCCACCAGCTTCTCGAACCCCGGCGGCGGCGCCAGGCGGGCGCCGAATGCTTCGTGCATGATGTGCGCGACTTTCGACCCGACGTCGATGCCCACCTCGTCGAGGAGCTGCATCGGTCCGACCGGGAACCCGAACTCGACCAGCGCCCGATCGATGTCCTCGACGGCGGCCCCGTCGCTGAAGAGGAACGCGGCCTCGTTCACGTACGGCGCGAGGATGCGCGAGGTGTAGAAGCCGGGACCGTCGTTGACCACGATCACGGTCTTCCCGATCCTCTTCCCCAGCGCGACCGCCGTCGTCACCGCCTCCGGGCCCGTGCTCCGCCCGCGGATGACCTCCAGCAAAGGCATCCGCTGGACCGGCGAGAAGAAGTGCATCCCCACCACCTGGTCGGGACGTTGGGCGCCTTCGGCGATGAGGCCGATCGGGATCGACGAGGTGTTCGAGGCGAAGATCGCGTTGGGCGCCTCGCGCTCGAGGTCGCGCAACACCGCCTGCTTTATAGATAGGTCCTCGAACACCGCCTCGATCACCACGTCGGCGGTCTTCATCCCGCTGTAGTCCGTGGTGCCGGTGATCATCGCCAGCCGCTCCTCGCGCTGTTTCCAGGAGAGGCGCTTGCGCTTGACGGCCTCGTCGAGAAGAGAGGCGATCTGCTTGAGCCCGCGCCCGAGCGCCGCGTCGTCCTTGTCCTTGAGCCGCGCCGGGATGCCGGCCTCGGCGGTCACGTAGGCGATGCCCGCACCCATCAACCCCGCGCCCAGGATCCCCACCTTCTCCACGTTCCGCGGCTTCACCGTGGGATCGTCGACGCCGGTGTCCTTCTTCAGCGACTGCGTGGCGAAGAAGATCTCCACCAGCCGCCGCGAGACGTCGCCCACCACCAGCTCGCCGAAGAACGCCGCCTCCGCGCGATAGCCCTCGTCGGGCCCCTTCTCCACGCCGATGCGGATCGCCTCCAGCGCCCGCTCCGGCGCCGGGTAGTGCCCATGCGTCTTGCCCAGCAGCGCCTTGCGGGCCTGCTGGAAGAGGATCCTGCGGCCCACCGGGTTGTCCTCCAGCGCGAGCTGCTGCAGCACGTCGGTGCGCAGCAGCCTGGGCAGGGTCAGCTCCACCTTGCCGCGCTGGACGCGCAGCTCGCCGGTGGCCAGCTCGCGCGCCCGCCGCCGCGCGACCTCGAGCAGGATGGCCTTGGGGACCACTTCGTCCACCAGCCCGAGCTTGCGCGCCTTCTGGGCGCGCACCGACTTGCCGGCCAGGATCAGGTCGAGCGCCTGCGCGATTCCGATCAGGTGGGGCAGCCGTTGCGTCCCGCCGGCGCCGGGGATCAGGCCGAGCTGCACTTCAGGCTGGCCGAGCTGCGTCTTCCGATCGTCGGTCGCGATCCGGTAGGTGGCCGCCAGCGCCAGCTCGAGCCCGCCCCCGAGGGCCGGGCCGTGGATGGCGGCGACCACCGGCTTTTGCCGACCCAGGTCCTCGAGGCGCTGCATCGCCTGCTGCCCTCCGCGGGCGAGGGCCGTCGCCTCCATGGCCGTCTTCATCCGGGCGAGCATCTCCACGTCCGCGCCCACGATGAAGCTGTCCCGCTTCGCGGACACGATCACGATCGCCTTCACCGCGGAGTCCCCGGCCAGCTTCCCGAAGACGTCGTCGAAGTCTTGCTGGAAGCTGTCCCGGAGCGTGTTCACCGGCTCGCCGGGGACGTCGTACAGGACCGTGGCGACGCCGTCCGGGCCGGTTTCGACGCGGAGCGCGCCCATTCTAGGTCCGCTCCAGGATCGCGGCGGCGCCCAGTCCGCCGGCGGCGCAGATGGAGACCAGCGCCGTGTTCTTGCCCTTCTCCTCCAGCTCCCGGAGCGCCTGGTGCACCAGGCGAGCTCCCGTCGCGGCGAACGGGTGGCCGAGGGCGATGCTGCCGCCGCGCGGGTTGAGCTTCTCGTCCGGCACCTCTCCGATCGGCTCCGCCCCGGAGAGGTGCTCGTCGGCGAACTTCTTCGAGCCCCAGGCCTGGAGGTTGGAGAGCACCTGCGCGGCGAAGGCCTCGTGGATCTCCACCAGGTCGATGTCGCTCAGCCTCATGCCGGCGCGCTTCAGCGCCTTGGGCGCCGAGAACGCCGGCGCCTGCAGGAGCTGCCAGGCAGGATCGACAGCCGCATAGGCATAGGCGCGCAAGAACCCGAGCGGGCGCAGCCCAAGCTCGCGGGCGCGGTCCTCGGAGCAGACGACCAGCGCCGCGGCGCCGTCGGTCAGGGGCGAGGAGTTGCCCGCGGTAATCGAGCCGTACTTCTTGTCGAAGACGGGCTTGAGCTTGCCGTACCCCTCGAGCTTCGAGTCCTTGCGGACGACGTTGTCCTCCGCCACCACGGTGTCGAAGTTCTTCCCGGTCAGGACCCGCATCACCTCGTGACGGAACTTGCCTGCGTCCCAGGCCTGAGCGGCGAGAAAGTGCGACCGGTGCGCCCACGCGTCCTGCGCCTCGCGCGAGATCCCGTTCTCCTTGGCCATCTTCTCCGCGGACTCGCCCATCGAGAGCCCCGTCGAGTACTCGGCGATGGAGGGCGGCACGGGCAGCAGATCGCGTGCGCTCACGCCCTGGAACGCGTGCAGCTTCTCCACCAGCGACCGGCCCCGGCTCGCCGCCACCACCGCCTGCGCGATGGGCCGGGAGTAGGTAATGGGAACGTCGCTCATCGCCTCCGCCCCGCCCACCACCGCCAGGTCGATCTCGCCGAGCGCGATGGCGTCCGCCGCGCTGGTCATCGCCTGCAGGCTGGTGGCGCAGGCGCGGACCACCGAATAGGCGTCGAGGTCCTTCGGCAGCCCCGCCGCGAGGCCCACCTCGCGCGCGATGTTGGGGAGCTGCACCGAGGGAATCACGGTCCCGAAGACGATCTGGTCGATGGCGCGCACGGGGATCTCGGCCCGTTGCACCAGCTCGGCCACCACTTGCCTGCCGAGCTCCAGCGCCGAGAGATCCTTGAAGGAAGTGCCTGCCTTGACGAATGGAGTGCGAAGGCCGGCGACGATCGCAACGCGGCGGCCGGGACGAGAAGCCATGGATTCCTCCGGAAGTGGCGCGTCATAGCGGCGCTAACGCGCCGAGTCAACAGGCTGCTCCTCGCGCAACTTGAGCAGGTAGTCCCAGGAGTAGATGCCGGTGGAATGACCGTCGGACCACTGGACCTGCATCGCGTAGCGCCCCACCTCGTTCATGCCCTGCGGCTTCACGTCTGCCTTCACCTGCGCCTCGCCCACCGTGCGCCGGCCGCTCCATTCCTCGACGCACCCGGCGCAGGGGCAGTTCGCCCGCAGCCACCTGGGCGGGAACTTCGACTCCCGCCCGTCATCCCAGCGGACGAGCAGGTTGCCCTCGCTGTCGAAGGCCAGGTCCGAGGGCTTGGGCTGCGGCTTTTTCGGCTGGAGCTTGTCGAGTAGGCCCATGCCAGGGTTGTAGCGCGATCTAGTATGAACGGCCATGCTCCGGTCGTCGGCCCTGTTCCAGGCAGTCGCGCTGCCTTACGAGCTGCTCACGCGGCATCCCGTCTGGCGGCGGCATTGCGCGCGCATGGCCCTCGAGCTCCCTGCAGGCGCGCGTCTCATCCTCGACCTCGGCTGCGGACCGGGGAACTCGACCATCCAGCTCCCCGCCGGCACGGTCGGAGCCGACCACGCGCTCTCCATGCTCCATCGCGCCCGCCGCCTCGAGCCGCGGATGCCTCTGCTCTGCCTCGATGCGATCGCTCTACCCATCCGTTCCGGATCGCTCGACGCCGTGACCTTCCACAGCGTGCTCTACCTGATCTCCGATCGACCGGCGGCGCTGCGGGAGACCGCGCGCGTGCTGCGCCCCGGCGGGCGCGCCGTGCTGCTCGAGCCGCAGGCCGGCCGGCGCGCGACGCTCCTGGGCCTGGCCAGGGCGCTGCCTTCGCCCCGCTGGGCGCTGAGCGCGGTGCTGTGGCGCGCGATGGCGGGCGTGTACGGGAGCCCCACGGCGCAATCGCTCTGGAGCGCCCTCGAGGTGGCCGGCCTGCGCGTGCTGCGGATCGAGGAAACGCTGGGCGGGCTGGGGCTGCTGGCGGTGGCGGAGAAGCCATGAGGATCCTGCACCTGTCGGATCCCCACGTGCAGCTTCCGCGCTGGCGCGAGCGGCCGCTCCGCGACTTCGGCCCGCTGCGGGCGCTGGCCACGGTCGAGCTGTGGAAAGGGCGTGGCCGCGACTACGACGGCGCCCTGGAACGGCTCCGGCAGATCGTGCGCGACGCCGACGCGCTCCGGGCCGACCTGGTGGTGTGCACCGGGGATCTCACCCAGCTGGCGATGGAGGAGGAGTTCGCGCTCGCGCAAGACGCGCTGGCGCCGCTCGGCGACCGGCTGATCTGCATTCCCGGAAACCACGACCGCTATCCCCTGGCTGGCCACCCGAACCGGCTCTACGAATCCTACTTCCCGCCGCGCCCGCTGCCCGGGCGATTCGCCGCGCTGGATTCGTGCGGTGAGATCTGCTGGCCGGTGATCACGCAGGGCCGCATCCAGGAGTCCGAGCTGAAGCAGGATTTTCGCGGCAAGCTCGTCCTCGTCCACCATGCGCCCTTCCGGACGGGCGGCGTGCCCGACTGGCCCTGGCACCGGCTCCGCGGAGCGCGCAAGCTCCTGGAGGCCGCCCGCGACGCGGCGGCGATCCTCTGCGGCCATATCCATGAGCGCTTTCAGTGGGGGAACGTGATCTGCGCCGGATCCTCGACGAGGCGCGGGGCCGAGGGGTACTGGGTGATCGAGCTCGCCCCGGGGCGAGTCGCAGTGGCCACGCAGTACAGTCCCGGCGCGCGCGAGGTTTCCGTCCGCTCATGACCCTCCGCATTCGTCCAGCGGGCCCCTCCGACCGCGACGTCGTTCGCGGGCTCCTCACCGCGCAGATGGTCGAGCACCGGCTGCCCGCCGGGCCCGATCGGATCGATCGGGGCCTCGATGCCGCGTTCAGGCCCGGCTCTCCGGCCTGGCTCTTTCTCGCCGAGCGCGATGGCCAGGCCGTGGGCGTGTTCCTGGCCAACCCGATCGCGTCGGTAGAGAAGGGAGGAGAGACGCTGTGGATCGAGGAGCTGTACGTCACGCCCGGCGCGCGCCGTACCGGTGTCGCGAGGGCGCTTCTCGCCCACGCCCTCGACGAGGCCCGCCGCCGCGGCCTCCGCGCATTCGATCTGGAGGTGGTGCCCACCCAGGCGGCCGCCCTGGCGCTCTATCGCGCCCTCGGGTTCGAAGACGTGCCGCGGCAGCGGATGACCCTGGAGCTCTGACGCTCAGGTCCGGATGTGCGCAGCGTGCAGGTCCGCCGCGGTGCTCGCGATCACCAGCAGCGCCGGATTGCGCCGCAGCTCGTCCCACGCCGGCCCCTGGCCGAGCGGGATCACCTGCGACACCTCGACCTGGCGGATCGGATCGAGCAGGAGGTAGCCCTCGACGTTCACGCTGCGCTTGTCCGGGCTGAGGACGGCGGTGAAGTCGCCGGTGGCACCGGTCCAGTGATTCGGGTTCGCGGGATCGCTGCAGAGCTGGATGGGCGTGCCGCGCATGGTGCCCCGGATGCATCCCTGATCCAGCCTCGCATCGAGATTCGAGCCGGTGATGACGCCCTTCCCTACCGAGTAGCTCACGGGACGGGCGGAGGGGTACCCGAACGACTTGATGGCGATCGTTCCGCCACTCGACCCACTGGAGGTGGCGCAGGCGGCGGCTAGCAGCAGAGTGATGGAGCGCATGGTGTTGTGACGGCTGGGGAGCGGTCGTTATTCGAGCCGACGAGTTCACTATGCGACACATCAATGAGGAGCCCCCGCGAGCCGCCTACGCCGGCCGGCCGTTGTGAGGCCGCACCGCGAGCGTGATGAGGGAGGCCGCAGTGCAGAAGGTGGTGCTGGTGATGCAGTGGTCGCCGCGCCAGGTGCCGTCCTGCCGCTGGATCTGGGCCAGGCGCGCGCGCATCTGCTGGCTCCACTTCGAGAACTCCTCGCCTCCGATGGCCGCCTTGGCCTCCGCGACGAGCATGTAGGAGACGTGCTCCTCGCCGCCGTAGCTGCCGTATCCGCGCAGCAGGCGCTCGTTCGAGAGCTGGGGAGCCGCGCCCTGGTTGACGGCCTTCGCCTTGCGCTGCATCTCGGGGTCCGCCGGTGGAGAGCCGGGTTTGGCTTCCCGCACGCGGGCCGCGGCCACCACGCTCGCTGCCGCCGAATACAGGTCGACGCCGGCGCTCTCGCGGCTGTCGAAGCTGCCGGTCCGCTCGTCGTACTTGTCCATCAGATTGGCGTCGGCGCGGGCGAGCTTCCTTGCGTCCACGGCGGCGCCCGCGACTGCGGCTGCGTGCAGCCCGTTGGCCGCGAAGGCGCTGGAGAGCAGCGGGGCCCAGCCGTCCTTGGCGAAGCTGCCGTCGGATCCCTGCGCGCGCTCGATGCGCCGCACGCAATTGGCCAGCGCGGCCTCGGTGCGGCCGCGCAGCGCGCGGGGAAGCGTGGGGAGCGCCTCGGAGAGGAATTGCGCGGCGACGTAGGTGTCGATGTTCCGGCCGAGCTTGCGCTGCGGCAGGGTGCCCGCAGCTTGCACGGCGATCTCGTTGGCGGGAGCGCGTTCGACGGCCGCCACCACGTACTCGACCGCGCGCCGCGTGCTCCCCTGGAATTCGCCGCGCGATCCGGTGTGGCCCAGGCGCAGCAGCGCGATGCCGGCCATCGCCGTGGTCGCCACGTCGGGGTTGCGGGAGTGCGCGTCTTCTCCCCAGCTTCCGTCGGTGTTCTGCGCGGCGATCAGCCACGCGAGCGGCCGCTGGACATCCGGCTGGTCCGTGCCGGACGCAGCGATCACCGGCATGAAAAGGAGCGAAGCGCAGAACAGAGCGGGGGCGCGGAACGTGGGTCGCATGGGGAGCCTCTCCTGGTCCTGGACTTTCACCTGCTCTCAACGCGCGCGCGGCCGGCGCGATCTTTCCCTCTCCTGGTTGCCCCGGCTGCGCTCCGACTTTAGTCTCAGATGCCCCATGCACCCCTCTGCCGATTCCGATCCCTGGATTGCCCTGCTCACGCTCACCGCGATGGAGATCCTGCTGGGGGTCGACAACGTGGGACTCGCGAATGACCTCGCTCAAACGTAGGCCCTGAGCCGCCTGCGGCGGCCGGGACTGGTGAAGAACCGTCCGGGAATGCTTATCTGTTGAGGATGGAATCGAACTGGAAGAAGAAGGCGCGTTCGGCTCTGTTGGTGGGCTCGCTTGCTCTCCTGCCGGGCTGCGTCGCTGCCGGCGCGGCGGCGGCCGGGGCGGGCACCGGGATCTACCTCACCACGCGCGGCGCGGAATCCGTCGTGGACGGGTCGATCGACGACGTGGAAAGGCGGGCCCGCGCCGTCTTCGAGGCGGAGAGCATCCCCATCTCCGGGACCCAGACGGAGAACAGCGGGGACAAGCGGGAGCTCAAAGGCAAGAAGGATGACCTCGACATCACCGTCTCGATGGAGCGCCAGAACCCGCAGACCGCCAAGGTAGAGGTCTCCGCGCGGAGGAACCTCGTCACCTGGGACAAGGATTACGCTCAGCAGCTCCTGGGCAAGATCGTCAAGCAGAAGTAGCCCAGCCGGCAGGCGCTCACTCGTCGCGCAGCGCCACCGCCGGGTCCAGCCGCGAGGCGCGCCAGGCCGGATAGATCCCCGCGATCAGTCCGACGCCGCACGACACCCCGATCCCCAGCGCCACCGCCCAGAGCGGCACCTCCGCCGGGAAGGTCAGGAACCGCCCGATGGCGGAGGCGCAGTACCCCAGCGCGACGCCGATGGCGCCCCCGAACGCGGCCAGGAGCACGGCCTCGATGATGAACTGCATCAGGATCCGCATCCGCCGCGCGCCCAGCGCCTTCCTCAGGCCGATCTCCCGCGTCCGCTCGGTCACCGCCACCAGCATGATGTTCATCACGCCGATGCCGCCGACGATCAGCGAAAGGAAGCACATGAACGCGCTGGCGATGGTCACCACCGTGGCCAGGTTGTCGAACATGCCTCGCACCGACTCGTTGGAGACCAGCTCGAAGTCGTTCTCCTTGGATGCGTCCAATCCTCGCAATTTCCGGAAGACGGAGACGGCCTGATCCTGCAGCTTCTTCATCGAATCGGGATCCGGCGACATCACGGCGATGTCCACCGAGCGCGACGTTCCGTACAGCTCCATGAACAGCGAGATCGGTACGCCGACGGTGTTGTCCGGGTTGCTGTCGATCGGAATCCCGCCCTGCCGCTCGATGGTGCCGATCACCTCCAGCTCCATGCGGCCGAGCTTGATCTTCTTCCCGATGGGATCCTGTCCCGGAAACAGGGAGTCGATGACCGCCGCGCCGATGACCGCGACCCGGACGCCGTCGCTCACTTCCGCCTCGGTATAGGCGCGGCCGCTGGCGATGCTGAGATTGGTGAGGGTGAAGAACTCCGGCGTGCCGCCGGCCACCTGCACGCCTTGAGCGGTATTGCCGTTCGCGCTGGCGGTCTTGCCCCACTCCCAGATCTGGCCACCGACCTGCTTCGCCTGCGGGAGCATGTCCCTGAGCTGCCGCATGTGCATCAGCGTGAGCTTCTTGCGCGCGCGGATCTCGGGAGAGAACTCTCCGAACTGCACCGCGGGAAAGCGCTGGATCTGGAACACGTTCGCGCCCAGCTCACCGAGTTGCTTGTCGATCGACTTCCGCAGCCCGTTGAGCAGCGCCATCATCGCCACCACCGTGAAGACGCCGATGACGATGCCGAGCAGCGTGAGCCCCGAGCGCAGCTTGTGCGCAGCCAGGGAGTCGAGCGCGAGCCGCAGGTCGTCGAAGCGGCCGGTCCAGCCGCGCCGCAACCGGGCCGCCCAGGCCGGCGTCTCGATCGGCGGGGCCTGGAGCGCGGCCTCACTCATAGCGCAGCGCCTCGACGGGCTGCAGCATTGCCGCCGTCAGCGCGGGCCAGAGGCCGAATCCGACTCCCAGCGCGGCCGATCCGATCACGCCGTACAACATCACCCGCGGATCCACTTTCGCCGGCAAGGGCGAGAGCAGATCGATGATCGACGCCGCCCCCGAGGCCAGCGCGATCCCCACCGCGCCGCCCACCAGCGCCACCATCACCGCCTCGCAGAGGAACTGCCAGAGGATGGTGCCGCGGCGCGCGCCGACCGCCCTGCGG
>WNFO01009102.1_pt1 | contig 16875 bp, 14 predicted proteins | sample 5400251 | NCBI WGS metagenome assembly WNFO01 (sample SAMN13153354, study PRJNA577476) | soil metagenome | isolation source: 100 cm saprolite under Madrone tree | place: USA:California | collected 2016-06-14 | reverse complement strand
CAGTCAAATGCCATCAAAGTCACCGAAGGGCCAGTTTTGCTAGTAGTGCTGTTGTCCATCCAGACAGCGCTGGCTCCGTTGACCGCCACGAAAGCGGCATTATCCAATGTATTCCCAACGGTGACATCAGACCCCTGAGATACATCATACATCTCGTAGCCCCTCTCGCCCTGCCAGAGTGCAAAATCTGCGCCTGCTTGCAGCGATGATGCCAGGCCAGTGGTGTTCACTGTAGTTGGTGATTCGAGGGGATTGCCGTCGAGTGGAAGCTTAAGTATGGTTCCACGTACCGATGCATCAAGCGGTGGAGCGTAGACATTCGCAATCGTTTGCGGAATCACGGATGTGTTTGGCGAAGGTGTTGGTGTAGGGGTAGTTGTCCCCGTCGTCGTAGGTGTTCCCTGGGTTGCATCTGCCTGGCTGGCAGTGCTCAGCGTGAATAAAGTGTTATCGACGACCTGCGGTCGGAAGAACGTGCCATTAGTGGTAAAGCCATTAGTGGTAAACGGCTCTTTGACGGTCATCTTCTGCAAATGCCCTGCCCACCGCCCATGCGATGGACCTACAGCGTCAACAACCTGCTGCGTCCAGATATCGCTGGACAATACACCAGCGGTAGAGAACCATTCCTCCGACCAGTAGATTTGCGTACCATCGCTGGTAGCTGTTGGTGAGGTCAGGATATGACCGCCAGTAGCAGTTGCAATTTCTGTTGCTATGGGCGTTCCTACAGTGCCTAATTGATAGCTCGTCAGATGAGAAATGCCGTTACTGTCAATCGAGGCAACAAGCAGCGAAGCCTGATGACTCTCATTTATGAACCAGATACCCTGTACGGGAGTAGTTACCCAGGAAGGGGCCGCCTGGTTGAAAGTATCTGTAAGCAGTACCTCTGATGGAGTATAAAGGCCTCTTGAGACTATTTGCTGCAGTTGCTCAGAAGAAAGGTAGTGCAAGCTCCACTGTAAACTAGCAGGAGGATGCTGACTGTAGCCGGGCAGGTCCTTCTGATGGGGGTTCGATTTATAGCCATCGAATTGTAACCATACCACTCCGCTGGTAGAGCTTCCCAGCACGATCAGTGTGTTAGCATTGGGCGTAGGCAGCAAGGGAGTACTGATCTTCGTTTTGCGATTCAGCATTTCGAGCATCCAGGAGTTATTTGTCCCATCTCCATAGGCCGTATAGTAGATATTTGCACCATCTGCCACGGCGCTTACTACGTGCGGGTAAGGCGTGCTTGTCGTGTACGATGCTTCAGCGACCTCAGTTGCCCCGTTTAGGCTACTAGTGGTAGATTTGATTGCTGACTGCGGGTTGTTATGTGCCAGCATCAGCAGGGAAATTAAACCGCCCATCATCAACACCATCAGGAACATTGCAGCCAGGCCGACTACCGCAAACTGGCTCAGATGTGAGCGATGGCGAGGTTTACGTTTGGCCTGGATGATCGGCAGCGGGCCTGTCTCCGCGGTAGAAAAAGCGGTGATCAGGTCCGAATCATGGGAGGATTGAACATGTTCTTGAATGTAAGGTTTCAGGAATTCGGGGGTTATGACTGTGCCAGGTGCGGATCGCCTGATGAACCCCAGTTGCACTTTGGCTAGCGCGTGCATAAGTGTTACATGCATATCGGGTAGAGGTTCAATCACAGGCAGAGAGCGTACCTGCTCGCCAATCAGCATATAGCGAGCAAGCTCTTGCCGGCAGGAAGCGCATCCTTCCAGGTGCACATCCAGTTCGAGCGTGTCTACTTCTCCATTTTTCAATTCGCGATATGCGGCCAACATTGCCCGCGCCTGGTTACAATTCACTCTCGTCACCCGCCTCTTGTCGATACAAGGTAATAAACCGTTCTCGTGCTCGCATCAAGCGCATTTTTACGGCTGAAGCACTGATGTTTAGTACTTCTGCAATCTGAGCGCAAGAAAGGCCATCATTTTCATAGAGCCACAGGCAGACAGCGTATTTGGGCGGCAACTGCTTAAAGATGCGCTCAACGATTTCACGGTCGGCGACGCGATTTTCAAAGCGCCCCCCATCGTAGCCCCCGCGCTCATATAATGAAATGATGGAACTACTGCGCCCATCACTGGAGCAATCCTCGCTGTTCACACTAAAGCTATCCGAAGCAGTGCTACCGGAGTCGGAGAGGATGCCCGCGCCTATGCCCCGGTCCTCGTTGAACAACGACATCGGTAACCAGGAGATTAACCGTCTCCTGCGTAGCGTGTCCGTCGTTGTGTTGGCTGCGATACGATAGAGCCAGGCAGACAATGCCCCTGGCTGTACTATCGTCCCTCCGAGCAAAGCCTTGTAAGCCTTTACAAATACATCCTGCGCGAGATCAGATGCCTGTTCACGATTGCCGATCAAGTGGTAGATGAAGTTTGTGATTGGACCTTGAAAGCGAAGAAAAATCGCTTCAAAGTCTGCCACATCTACTTTTTGCGCTTGCTCTTGCAATGCGTCCACAGACTGCCGAGAGATTGTGTCGGTCACTCTTGCTTCCTCTTCGACCGGTGCTGCTTCTACACGCCTATCCTCCTCAGCCAGTGAAGGTGCAGTAGGACGGCCTGCTTGTTCAGCATCGAGTGCCGAGCGCAATCTGCTATTCGATTTGTAGAGACGGATAGAGGTGTCCATTGGTTACATCGACCTTCTATTATTAAAGAGTAGTGCAATCATATCAGTGATACATAGGCCATTTCGTATTTTTCCTACGTAGCATAACATATTTGTACAGTAAATGCTGTGGTATATGCGACAACTACAAGGAGTAATTTCCCACTCCAGGCAAGCCGCTTGCCCATAAAGAATCTTTTTTGTCCTCGGCGCGATAGGCTCTCGCGCGTTGCGACAGTAAACCAGCCGCGCTGATCGGCAATCTCAGCCGCGACCCGCATCGCTAATAAGCTCCCCCTCAACACCATAGAGACGTGCTTGCTGTATACACGATCCAGGCGCATCTTGCGGTGCAACGACAAAAGACGGAGCCTCGTGTTGGTGGCATCCTCGGCAGGGGAGTATTACTAGAATCCTTACTCCTATTCCAAATGGCTGAGATAGCTGAAACGAGCATCCATAATATCGTAGTATAACACTTTCAGGCACGCTTGGGTAAGAGAAGAGCTTGTCATGGCCCACCATTTCTGGTAACATGTCCGCATGATCGAAACAGCCCTGCAGGCACCAATGCACAATTGGAATATCGTCGGCCACGAACACTCCATCAATATTCTGCGGCGCGCGCTAGCGGCGCAACGGGTGCGGCATGCCTATCTATTTGCTGGCCCGGAACATATCGGCAAAGCATTACTGGCCCGGCGTTTCGCCCAGACCTTGCTCTGCACAGGTGGGCCAGACCCGCACGTTGCACCGCTGTATCCCTGCAATGCCTGTCTTTCTTGCCGCAAAGTGATGCATGGCAATCACCCGGACGTACACTACATTTCCAGGCCATCAGACAAGCAATTCATCCTCATCGAGCAGGTACGCGCGCTGCAAAGCGACTCAGCCCGCAAGACACTGGAGGGGCGCCGCAATATCTTTATCATCGAAGGCATGCACGAGATGAACGTGCAGGCAGCCAACTGTCTATTGAAGACGCTTGAAGAACCTGAGCCCGACGTGGTGCTGCTGCTCACGACTACTGATCCCGGTTTGCTTTTACCCACAATTCTCTCGCGTGTGCAGCAAGTACCCATGCACCTGCTCACTACCTCGCAGATTAAGTCTGCCCTTGAGCAGCGCTGGCAGGTCGAGCCGGAAGAAGCTGCATTGGTTGCAGCGTTGGCAGCAGGACGTATGGGGTGGGCAGTGCAGGCCGTGGAGAAAGATGAGATGCTGGAGGAACGGCAGGCACAACTGGAAACACTGGTGAAGCTGCCAGCAGCAGGCAAAGTGCAGCGCTTCGAGGTGGCGCAGCGTCTCAGCACCGAGGGCGACAAAATACGTGGTATACTTGAACTGTGGTTGCTCTGGTGGCGCGATATGGTGCTGGCAGCCAACAATAGCCTGGATTTGATCGTCAATGTCGATATGCAGGGCCTGATACAGAAACAGGCGGCCAGGGTTGGCGCGGCTGAGTCCAGGCGCATGGTACATGCAATCTTGCGCACCATGGAGGCGCTGGAGCAAAATGTCAACGCGCGTGTCGCGCTCGAAGTTTTGATGCTGGATATGCCAGCCATCAGGTAATTAAAGGGTGATCCTATTCCTCTATTATTTATCAGACAATTTGCTTGAATTCTAAAGTCTGGTTGGCTATATTAATCACAGGAGGTGCAGATATGGCCGTACGAACATTCACTGCCGTTATTCACAAAGAAGATGACTTATATGTTGCCGATTGTCCCGAGGTTGGAACTGTAAGCCAGGGGTACACCATCGAAGAGGCTCTTGCTAATCTAAAAGAAGCTACCGAACTCTACTTAGAAGAGGTTCCTCTGCCCGATGTCAGTCGACCATTGCTGACCACTTTTGAGGTCAACGATGCCGCCTAAATTGCCTCGGGTATCTGGAGGGCAGGCCATTAGTGCCTTACAACGAGAAGATGACTTGTACGTTGCAGATTGCCCTGAAGTTGGAACTGTAAGCCAGGGGTACACTCTCGAAGAGGCAATAGCTAATCTGAGGGAAGCTACCGAACTCTTCCTGGAGGAGTTTCCGCCGCCCGAAGCCAGTCAAATATTCCTGACCACTTTCGAAGCTGCATATACCACATGAATTGTACCAGCAAAAGGAGTGCTCGATGCGAACCGACTACCAAAACCTGCTCATTCAACAGGATGGCGGTGTATTAACTATCACCATGAACCGGCCTGAAGTGCTCAATGCTTTTAACAATGCTATGCTGGAGGAATTGACCGAAGCTGTTGAAGCAGTTGCGCAGGACGAGACTGTACGCTGCGTTGTTCTCACTGGCGCGGGCAGGGCATTTGGCTCAGGGCAGGACCTGCGCAGCCTGGCCGGGGGACGTGCCAGTGGCGTAACGGGTAAAGTAAGCGAGCACTTGCAAAAATATCACCGGGTAGTCCTTGCCATCCGTAACATGCCAAAACCCGTGATAGCTGCGGTCCACGGCCATGCAGCAGGCATCTCATGCAATATCGCATTGGCATGTGACATGCGTATTGCAGCAGACGATGCTCGCTTTATTGAAGCCTTTGCCAGGATCGGTCTCGTGCCCGATGGCGGTGGTGGTTATTTCCTGCCTCATCTCATAGGTGTGGGAAAGGCCATGGAGATGGCAATGCTTGCTGACGAAGTGAGCGGGCCGGAGGCCGAGCGTATCGGGCTGGTCAACAAGTGCGTCCCGCTGGCAGAGTTCGAGGCGGCGACCAGGGCCTTGGCCCAGAGATTGGCCAATGGACCCACCCGCGCCTATGGACTGATTAAAAAGTTGATCTATATATCCGCCGAATCCGACTTGCAAACCTCGCTGCACCTTGAAGGTGAACTGCAAGATATGGCTATAGAGACGGAAGATCATCAAAATGCTGTGGCCGCTTTCTTGCAGAAACGGCCACCAGAATATAAAGGGAGCTAGGAGGGGTGCGCATCGACACCCTGACCTACAACAACGTCCAGACGCAGGGTCCAAAGCGGCGAGCCTGGCTGCGCGAACATAGTCCACAGCACCTGCAACAGTGCGCCATGCTCATGCTGCATACATTGCAAAAACGCCCGGTGAGTACCTCACACAGCACACTCGTTCTGGGCGCCGGGTCCTGCACGGAAGTTCCACTGACCGGGCTGGCTCGCGACTCTGACGAAGTCGTGCTGGCCGATCTCGATCTCGCATCCATGCGCCAGGGCCGTGACGAGCTTACCTCAGTGGCGCTGCGTAAACGGGTGCGCCTCTTAGAGTGTGATATCAGCGGCGGCGTAAGCGCTAGCCTGAACCTCCTGGTCGAGCAACAACCGTGGGATAAGCTTGTTTCCCAGGGTGCGCAGGCTGTTTTCGATGCTGCCTCGCGCTGCTTGGAGCAATGTCCCATACCTGACCCACCTGAGATTGAGGGTTTGAGCACCGGTGAATTTGGCGTGGTCATCAGTTCTCTGATCCTCTCACAACTCTTCAGCTATCCATTACTCGACATCCTCGATCACGTGCAGCGTATCGCTCCCGGCTTTTTAGGGGAGCAGGAGCGTCATCGTCGCTACCAGGAGGCAGCGCAGGCTTTTCGCGTGCGTATCATCAAGGCTCACCTGCATCTCCTGCGCGAGTTGCTGGACGTGGGTGGTCTCATTGTCTTGCTCTCCGATGTGCGAGGCTTCATTTTTGATGTCTACGGTACCGGAGATGACACGGAGCATCGCAGGACAATGCCGCTGGTTCCACGTATTTTGCCCGAGCTTGTGCGGGAGGATTTCGCGGTAATTGAGGAGGCTCATTGGGAGTGGCTGGCTGATTTGCCGGAGGCGGGGAAGTTAGGTAGGGGGTATGAGGTTATAGGATATATATTGAATTCCACGAAGTGATTGGGTTGAGAACTTTTTTTAGTTTTTTGCTTGACAACTCCTCTTCTCCCAGATATACTTGACACATCGCATATATGAAGTCGTCGCGAGGGACGAATACATGCTGGTTAAGAGTAACAGCGAACCGGGAATAGTGAAAGCCTGGCATCTTGACGCCACATGGAAAGCCACCCTCTGGTCTGATATAGAGAGTTCAGCAGGCCACGACGCGGGACGAACGCTACCTGCATGTAGGTAGCCAGTAATTCTTGCCGGAAGCCCACCGTTACCTCAGGGCAAGGCATCGAACGTACGCCATGCAAAGTGTGCCGCCCGGTATAGGGATAGTAGGCCGCTCTAACAGATGCGTTCCGTGCCAACAGAGTGGGAAGTCCGCCTGTGCCCAATTTATGAGCACGGTCAGCTTTCAAGCAGGGTGGTACCACGGGCGTATACGAAAAGATCAGGCCCGCCCCGACATTTGTTCGGGGCGGGCTTTTTGTTTGTGTAGTCTTGCAGTTGTTAAGCAAACATTGGGAGGTATCAACGCATGAAGAGTAGCGAAATTCGACAAAAATTTTTGGACTTTTTTGTCCAGAGAGGCCATGTAATGGTTCCAGGTAGTTCGCTTGTACCGGCAAATGATCCCACGCTGCTGTTTACCAACGCCGGTATGGTGCAGTTTAAAGACACATTTTTAGGGTTAGAACAGCGGCCTTATAAGCGGGCTTGCAGCATTCAGAAGTGTATGCGTGTCTCTGGCAAACACAACGACTTAGAAAATGTCGGGCCATCACCACGTCACCATACGTTCTTCGAGATGCTCGGTAACTTTTCTTTTGGAGACTACTTTAAGCGTGATGCAATTCGCTATGCGTGGGAACTACTCACACAGGAGCTTCAGCTTCCTATTGAACGTCTCTGGATCACTATTCACAGAGATGACGATGAAGCGGCTCGCCTCTGGGAAGAGATAGGTGTCGAGCCGCAGCGCATTCTGCGCTTTGGAGAAAAGGAAAACTTCTGGTCGATGGGCGATACAGGGCCATGTGGCCCTTGTTCGGAGATTCACTACTACCAGGGTCCAGATGTTAATGCGCAAAGGGCCGGGGGTATCAACTCGGATGACAACGACTACATGGAACTATGGAATCTCGTTTTCATGGAGTACAATCGCGATGTGCAAGGCGCGATGTCTCCGTTACCCCGGCCTTCAGTTGATACTGGAATGGGCCTGGAGCGCCTGGCCGCCGTGCTTCAGGGTGTCAAAAGCGACTACGAAACTGATCTCTTTACACCTATCATCCAGCGTATCATGGAACTAGCTGGCAAGGAGAGCGGCCAGTATCATAAGTATTATGTAGCCTGCAACACGATTGCCGATCACAGCCGGGCTATAGCATTCCTGATTGCTGATGGCGTTCTACCTGGCAATACGGGGCGTGATTATGTCCTGAGACGTCTCATTCGTCGTGCCGCTTATGCGGGCAAAGCACTTGGCTTTGTCCATTTCTTGCTCAAATTGCCCAGGTGGTGGTTGACATAATGGGGGAGTGGTATCCGGATTTAAAAAGCAAGAGTAAGGCCATCAGCGAGTGGACTACTGCCGAGGAAGAACGCTTTAATCGCACGCTGGCAACCGGTCTACGCTACCTGGAGACGGCGATTGATCAAATGTCAAAGGATGGTACCCCGGTGCTGCCAGGGCGCGAAGCTTTCAAGCTGTATGATACCTACGGCTTTCCACTGGATCTCACACAGAAGATTCTGGCCGAGCGCGGCTTGAGCGTCGATATGGAGGGGTACGAAGAAGGACTGCGCGAACAGCAGCAGCGTTCACGTAAAGTGAGGCAGTTGAAGTCTGGTGGGGGCAGCGCGAATTAGTCGTGTGCGCAAGGCTTTTCGAAAACGGAAGCCTTCTTTGCTCCTACCGGGTTCCAGATGGAGCGGGGGAAGCAGACGCGATGCCGAAACCAGCAGCCGCAGAACAAGGAAGAGCGAGAGGAGCACATGATGTGCTAGCTGTAGCCGATCCAAATCCTGCATGTGGACAGAGGAAGAAACGTGCCAAGCCCTCTGTGGAAACGGAGGGCTCGGGGGAAACCTCACCACAATCTCCCTGGTGAGGTTTCGTGGAAGGTCCCGTCATCGCGCGAACCGGAGATGAGGACCCGCCATGCTCACTATTCCTTCACAAAGGGCTTTAGCGGAGCTTACTGAAAAACACCTGGATGTCGCCGACGAGGAGATCAGGCACTTCCATCGCGGGGAAGTGGCCGCCGCGATCGAACTGCGACCAGTGCGCGATGCGATTGCCCGGATCGAAGATGGAGCGGATGGTCGTATCGGCGGCGAAGACCGCGACGCCGGTCGGCGCTCCAGCTGGCTGATCAGGCTTGCCATTCTCCGTGGGCTCCTGCTGCGTGGCCAACGCGCGATATGCCTGCATCCCCTCATACACGGAGTTGGCCGCCGACGCACCCGCCCCGGTGAACCAGAAGATGCTGACATTGGTGAGCAACTGATCAAGATCGACGGCCTCCTCGGGCAGTTTCGCGGCAGGATCGGTCCACGCCTGAAACTTCTCGACGATCCAGGCGAGCTGACCAACCGGCGTGTCATTGAGCAGGTAGGCGAGGGTCTGCGGGCGAGTGGACTGTATCCAGAGGTAGCCGATCCCATCCTCGCGCATCTTATTGAAGTGCTCGCCGCGCGCCCGATCGGCCTCGGACAACCCCGTCAGATCGAGCGGCGGCCCGAATGGGAAGGCCGCTGCCGTCCCGGTGATGTATGTGCCGACCACCCGGGAGGCGTCGATCATGCCGAGGATGAGCGCGACGCCCGAGCCAGCGTCGGTGCCATAGGCGGCGTAACGCTCATATCCCAGGCGGCTCATCAGTTCCACCCAGGCCGGGGCGACGCGCATGAGGTTGCCCCAGCCCACCTCCCGCACTGGCGTGGAGAAGCCGTAGCCGGGCAGCGATGGGACCACCACATGAAAGGCGTCGCTTGGGTTGCCGCCGTGAGCGCGTGGATCGGTAAGCGGGCCGATCAGCTTCAAGAACTCCACTGGCGAGCTCGGCCAGCCGTGGGTGAGGATCAGCGGCAAGGCATCGGGCTCGGGTGAGCGCACATGCAGGAAGTGGATGGTCTGACCATCGATCTCGGTCGTGAACTGCGGAAACTCATTCAGTCTGGCCTCGTGCTTGCGCCAGTCGTAGCCGGTGTGCCAGTACTTGGCCAGGTCCTTGAGGTAGTCGAGCGGAACGCCTCTGCTCCAGCCGAGGCCGGGCAACTGGTTGGGCCAGCGCGTGTGGGCTATGCGCTCGTGCAAGTCGTCCAGGTCGGCCTGGGGAATGGCGATGGTGAATGGTTGGATATTCATGTGATCTTTCTCCTTGTGTTGGTGTCTTGCTCTTTCTCTGCTTACAAATACAGTGTCACGCTGAAGGAGGACACAATCAACCCTCGTTTTAACCCACTTGTCGCATGCATCGACTGCTCCTCCGAGCGTCGCCACGTGCTTCACAGGAGCAGTTGTAAGTGATAGAACAAGTGAGAAAGTACGACGCCGAATGCTCTCATTTATAGCGAGCGTCCCGCCCACCGCGTCATGCGGCGTGCTTCTGATCAGCGAGGGCTTCGCTCTTTCCTCTTAAAAGATATAGACCCTGTACGTTTGCCGTAACGATTCTGGGGCGGAGATATGATATGATGAGTCAATGCAGCCAGCGCATGTCTCCTTATGGTTGCGTCCGTCCACCAGGGCGGAAGACCAAATGCAGGCATTAGAAAGAAAGTAGCGAGGTGAGAACTGTTATGTCTTCAGACCCCCGTGCTGAGTACGACGCAGTCGTCTCTGAGATAATGGCTTCATCTTCCGCGACCAGCGGATCGATGTTTGGCATGCCCTGCCTCAAAGATCATGGAAAGGCGTTTGCCGGGTTCTACAACGGCGCGATGGTCTTCAAGCTTGGTGCTCCCAGGCACGCCGAAGCGCTTGCCCTCGCTGGTGCAAGGCTCTTTGACCCCTCGGGTAGACGCCCAATGAAGGAGTGGGTTGAGGTGCATTGAACGCACGCCTTTGCCAGACCTCTTCTCGTAGATTACACGCAGGTCCCGGCGGGCCTGACCGTCGTTGAGTTTATAATGTTGGGACTGGTCGAAGCGATAGAGCCGTTTCGCGGATAGGAGTTATTCCGAGCCAGGGTACCCCTATCCGTAATTGAAACGGTTTTAACCGTCTCACCTGGCGCAAAAGTGACGCTGGCTGGCGTACTGCTTGAGCCGATGCTCCACGTAAGCGCTACAGTTCCGCCAGGACTGCCGGGTGCAATGGTAATCGTGGCAGTGTAGGTCACATTGACAGGTGTTCCGCAGGCCATACCTGCAATTGACGCTGGGCTGACCGAGATGCTAATACTCTGGATCAGGAAAGACGCCACGGCCCTGGCTGTAGCAGTCGCGTTGGCATTGGCCAGGGTGATGGCCGTGGCAGTTGCGCCGGCATGAGCTTGAGCAAGCGCGGTAGCAGTAACACGAGCTGTTGCCGTTGCCGCGTGAGCAGTGGCAGTAGTATTGGCCTGGGCAGTGGCTGTCGCATTGGCCTGGGCAGTGGCTGCCTGATTGCTGATATTGAGATAAATAAGTCCGGCTGCTCCTGCGATAAAGAGGAGTATCACGAATGCCAGCACAAATTTTATACCGGCGGGCAGTCGTGCCTCTACATCTGAATCGGACCTGGGCTTAGGACTGTTTCGTGGCATCTGTCCCTCCTCATATAGATAGACGGGTTATGCCTTTGAAATTGGCATCTGAGCCACGTCCGCTAATGCCCTCTCCAGCAGTTCAGCAGCCTCGTCAACTTCTTCAGCGCTGATGTTCAATGGTGGGACAACACGCAGCGTGCTGGTCCCGAGAGCATTCAACAGTAAGCCATGCTCAAGCGCCTGCTGTACAATGGTAGGAGCAAGGTCATGTTTGACATTGACCGCCTGCATCAAGCCTATACCGCGAGGACTATCAATGAAATGGTATTTCTCGCAAAGGGCTTCAAACTTGCTGCGGCAGTACGCGCCCATCTTAGCGGCATTCTCCAGCAGGTGCTCAGCAAGGATGGTTTTAATCGTTGCAATAGCAGCGGCACTGGCAATGGGGTTACCACCAAAGGTCGTGCCGTGGTCGCCTGCGACAAACAAGTCGGTTCTCTGCCCGGTCAGCATTGCCCCGATGGGTACGCCGCCTGCCAGGCCCTTGGCCATGGTCACGATATCGGGTACGATACCGTAGTGTTCCCAGCTAAAGAACTTGCCGGTGCGGCCCATGCCGGCCTGTATCTCGTCGCAGATCATCACCAGGTTACGCTCGTCACACCATGCGCGCACCCCCTGTATGAACTCCGGGGTACCCGGCCAAATGCCGCCTTCGCCCTGTACGACCTCGAGCAGCACGCCCACCGTTTTCTCGCTCGTGGCCTCCTTCAACGCTTCCAGATTGTTGTATGGTACCTGTTTGAAACCATCAGGAAGAGGTACCCACGTGGCCTGGTAGAAAGCCTGCCCGGTGGCAGCGGTTGTTGCCAGTGTGCGCCCGTGGAAGCTGCGCTCCATGCTGATAATTTCATAGGCTCCATTTTTATGGATGCGTCCAAATTTTCGTGTGAGCTTGATCGCTCCTTCGTTTGCCTCCGCACCGCTATTCGAGAAGAATGAACGCATATCATTGCTCAACCGGCCGAGCTGCTCAGCCAGTTCGATCTGGCGCGTGCTGTAGTACAGGTTGGAGACGTGGACAAGTTGCGTTACTTGCTGTTGCACCGCCTCCACCACGGCTGGATGGCAGTGTCCCAACACGTTGACTGCAATACCTGCCACGAAGTCAAGATAGACCTTCCCGTCGCTGTCCCACACGCGTGGGCCTTCACCGCGCAGGAAAGTGACCGGCTGCCGTTTGAAAGTTCCCTGGTAATACTTATGTTCGAGGGCGGCCCAGTCGCGTTTTTCTGTTGTCGTCATGCCTGTCTTCTCCTTTGAAAACGCTGTGATGGATTGTAATGAAATAAGCTGTAAAGCGCGCTCGACCTGACCTAGCGTGTATAGAGCGTGTTCTCGTCAATGTAGCCGTGCGTCAAATCGCAGCCCCACGCCGTGGCTTTGCCCTCACCGAGGTGAAGGTCAATAGCAATCGTTACTTCACTGCCTGCCATAGCCGCGCGAGCGGCGTCCTGCTTATAGTGTGCGGCCATTCCCTGCTTCACTACCTGTACATCGCCGATGTAAATGTCGTAGGTATCTGGATCGAGTTCGCAGCCGCTGGCGCCAAGTGCGGCGACGATCCGGCCCCAGTTGGGGTCGCCGCCTGCAAGTGCACATTGCCAGAGCGGGGAGACCGTAATTGCTCGGGCGGCTTTGACTGCATCGGCTTTATCGCGTGCACCGCTTACATGCACGGTCATCAGCTTCGTCGCTCCTTCGCCGTCGCGAGCCATCTCGCGTGCCAGGTATTGTGTCACGCGGCGCAGTGCCTCACGAAACGTCCCTGCCTCAGGGTGCCGGGCATCGAGGGGAGTAGTGCCCGCCAGACCGTTGGCAAAGAGGATGCAGGTATCGTTGGTGGACATATCGCCATCCATCGCCGTCATATTGAATGAGTCTGCTACTGCTGCGTGCAGCTCTGTTTTCATCCACTGGTGTTCTATTGCAGCATCAGTCGTCAGGTAGCAGAGCATCGTCGCCATATTTGGATAGATCATACCGGCACCCTTGGTCACGCCACCTAAACGCACTGTGCGTCCCTCGATCTGAAACTCCAGTGCGATGCGTTTAGGCCGTGTATCGGTGGTCATGATCGCTTCTGAGAAAGCATTTCCCTGGTCTGCGCTCAGTTCAATAGCTGGCACACCTGCTTGAATCTTCTCGATCGGAAGCTGGCGGCCAATGATGCCGGTGGAAGAACAGAGCACCAGTTCGTTCTCTACGCCGAGCCGCTGCGCAGCAAATTCGGTCATACGGTAAGCGTTGAGCAAGCCAGGATCGCCTGTGGCGCAGTTGGCGTTGCCGCTGTTGACGATCACCGCCTGTGCCCTGCCGCTGCTCAGGCGTTCCTGGCAGACAATCACGGGCGCTGCGCGGGTGGTGCTCGTGGTGAATGTGCCGGCGGCGACACACGGCACATCCGAAGCTAAAATACCCAGGTCTTTGATCGTGCTATCGGATTTAATGCCACACGCTGTGACACCTGCACGAAAGCCCTGGGGAGCTGTCACACAATTATCGACTTCGCGAAATATGTCAGACAACGAAAAATACCTCCTAAAACTGGGAACGAGAAGCTGGGAACCGGGAGCCTATTGCTGGCTTCATTGTACAATGTGGAAGAGAGCTATACAACCCCCATCGTCACCAGATGTTATAGAACCTGGCGACCACGAGGACCGCCAGGTTCTATGCAGAATTGCGAGAGCAGTCACAACCACTTGAACGCTCGCCACACCACCAGCATTGAGGCGACAATCCAGGCTGTGAGTACCAGTACGCTGGTTTGAACTGCGCCCCAGCCGGCGCCATTATAGATCACCTGGCGCAGGGCATCGTTCAGGTAATAGAGCGGCAGTGCGTGGATCACCGGCTGTAAGAAGCTGGGCGCGCTGTTTACAGGAAAGTACGAGCCGCCCAGGAACATCATCGGGAAACTGACCAGCAGCAGGACCGAATTTGCTGCCTCGGATTTCTTTACAAAACTGGCGACTGCAAAGCCAATGGCCAGCATGGTCAGCGCTCCCATTGTAACCACCAGGGCAAGCATTGCGAAGTTGCCGTAGATGTGGACATTGAAGATCCAGATTGCCAGTGCCAGCAGGATGATCACCTGTACAATTGAGAGCGCGAGGCGAGCAACCACTTGTGAACTGATCATCGAGATTGGCTTGAGCGGTGTTGCTGCCAGGCGCCTGGTGATGCCCATCTCGCGCCAGCTTACGAGCTGGACGCCCACCGCAAAATTTGCCCACAGCAGCAGTATGCCGATCATACCGGGAGTGATAAAGTCAATTTCTCGCATATCTTTGACTGCTACTGCCTGCTGATCTAGCGTCACCGGCCCGGGTTGGTGCGTTACAGCGCTGTTTATACCGTCTACGATTGCCTTGACCGTTAATTGGGTTGTTGCAGTCGAAACCGGGTTGCTCTGATCGTAGAAGACCTGCAGGTGTGCTCCGCCTTGCACAAGCTTCGTCCCAAAGCCGGCGGGTACGACGATAACTGCATCGCGATAGCCGTTGGTCAGCGCCTGCTGTTCCTCGCTATACGTTCCTGTATATACCTGGAGCGAGTTCGATTTTTGCAACTGGCTGGTGACCTGGGCCGAGATGCCGGAATGATCTTGATCGACAACACCTATGCGTGTCTTGACTGAACCATTGCCACCGAAGAGAAAGCCGAAAACCAGCATCGAGATGACCGCCAACCCCAGGCTGGAAATGATCAGCGCGCGCTGGCGGGTCAACATGATAAAGTTCGTGCGCAGGAGCGTAATAATTTTTGTCATGATCTATGATCCTTTCGTGTATGGTATTTACTCGCGTCTATTCGGGGCGAAGTTCACGCCCGGTCAGGTCAAGGAAAACGTCTTCCAGCGTGGGTGTGCGCACCTGCAGGTCCGTCATCGGGATAGTTTGCTGTGCGGCATATGCCAGCAGCGCCTCCAGCGTCGGCTGCATTTCGCTGGTGTAGATGAAGAAGCGCTCGTTGGCCTCGCGCACGCCGGTTACACCCGGAAGTTCGCGGATTTCCTCAACAGTTGCCTTGCCATTTAAACGGCAGTCGAGCATGGCCTGCGCTCCCAGGCGATTGATAAGACCGGCGGAGGTATCCAGCGCGATGATCTGCCCACCGTCCATAATGGCGATGCGGTCGCACAGTATCTGGGCTTCGTCCATGTAGTGTGTCGTAATCAGGATCGTCTTGCCCTGCCCTCGCAGTTTGAGTACAATATCCCAAAGCATGCGCCTGCTCTGAGGATCCAGCCCGGCAGTAGGCTCGTCCAGGATGATCACCTGAGGATCGTTTACCAGCGCGAGAGACAGGGCCAGGCGCTGCCGCTGACCACCTGAAAGGTCCTGCGGATGGGCTTTTGCTTTCTCTTCCAGCGCAACATCCCGCAGCAGTTGCTGGGGATCAAGTCCTTTCGGGTAGATTGATCTAAAGAATTGAAGCGTCTCAAGCACGGTCAGTTCATGAAAGAGCGTGGTTGCCTGGAGTTGCACGCCGATGATACGCTGGACCGCGCTTTTCTGGCGCCGGATGTCCAGGCCTGCAAGGATAGCCGTACCAGAATCGGGAGTACGGATTCCCTCGATCATCTCGAGTGTCGTAGTCTTGCCCGCTCCGTTGGGTCCAAGCACCCCGAAGATTTCGCCCTGCCCGATGGCGAACGAAACGTTATTGACGACAGTCTTATGATGATAGCTTTTGACGAGATTGCGCACTTCCACCATTACACCGGCTGATGTTGCAACGGTAGTTGATGCAGAGCTTTGTGTCTCTAGTTGCGGTGCCATGTGTGTTCCTTTCTATTCTATCTATTGCTGGGGGATCTTTCCCCGCCCGTCCACTGTCTTGAGTATAGCTTTGCACCTGCCTCTCTCGGATGTGCTTCTGGTCATCTTTCAGGCCATATATTGCCCTACCGCTTTCCATGACTGGAGTAATGGGTCATATCCCACCTTCTTCACATCCTCACCCCGTGAGGCTATGCTATAATTCCGGTAGAGAAGGGATATAACCGGACACTATCAGCCCTTCAAGGGGAAATAACCATGTCTAGCCGGCAAGAGATCGACTTTGCAGCACTTTCTGTAAGCCTCGAGCAAACTATGTCGACGGCGGGAGTAAGCACGGCATTCATCACCATTGCAATTGGGTACCTGATCACTGTTCTCACGACCCCTCCCAAGCTAACGCCTGTCAATTTTCTGACCTTCACATCATTACAGCTACTCTATTGTGCGGTAGTATGGTGGTTGGCCAGGAAGCACCTCTCCGACCGCCTTGTTGCGCTGGCTGTAGTTGTGCTCTCGCTACTGACAGTGGCGACCGGTTGGCTTGGCCTGACTGGCTTGCAGTGGGATTGGCTGCTTTATCTCGTGACGGTCTCGGTCTATTTCATGGCTTTCTCATTACGAACGGCCATCATCGCGGGAGTCCTAATTTACCTCTCAATGGTGGTAAATGACGGCTTCCTTGACCAATGGCAGTGGTCACATATCTATCCATCCCTGCTTTCTCTCTTGTCGGCCTACGTCTTTGTCGCAGTCTTTTCATTGGTGTTGTGTAGACTGAGCATCCAGAAGGAGCGTGCCGAGACGTTGTTACACCAGCTTGAAGCGTCCAATGCTGAACTGGAGGAGGCGCA
>WNFO01001915.1_pt1 | contig 16878 bp, 9 predicted proteins | sample 5400251 | NCBI WGS metagenome assembly WNFO01 (sample SAMN13153354, study PRJNA577476) | soil metagenome | isolation source: 100 cm saprolite under Madrone tree | place: USA:California | collected 2016-06-14 | reverse complement strand
CATCAATCGCCCGATCGTCGCCATGGTGATTGCGATCCTGACGGTCATCGTCGGCGCAATCACGATTCTCGGGCTGCCCATCTCGCAATTTCCCAATATCGTTCCCCCCGAAACCAAGCTGCAAGCCACGTTCGTCGGTTCGGATGCGGAGACGCTCGCACAATCGGTGGCCACGCCCATCGAGGAACAAATGAGCGGCGTGGACAACATGAACTACATGTATTCGGTGAATGCGACGGCCAACGGCCAGATGACCATGATTGTGGATTTCGGCGTTCAGACGGACCCCAACACCGACCTCATTCTGTCCCAGATTCGGGAGACCCAGGCGGCGTCCCAACTGCCGTCGAGCGTAACGCAGTACGGCGTGACCGTACAAAAGTCGACGAGTGCACCGCTGATGATCGTGGCGCTCTATTCACCCCACGGCACGCACGATGCGAAATTCCTCGCCAACTATGAATACATCAACATCAACGATCCCGTTACCCGCGTTTCGGGAATCGCCAGCGTGCAGGTTTTCGGCGCCGGACAGTACGCGATGCGGATCTGGCTCAAACCGGACCAGCTCACCAACCTCGGCGTTACCGCATCCGACGTTGTGAATGCCGTTCAATCGCAAAACACCGTCAATCCTGCGGGACAAATGGGCGGGGAGCCGGCCCCCAAGGGCCAGGAGTTCACGTACTCGGTGCGGGCGCAGGGCCGTCTGATTACACCGGAACAGTTCGGCGACATCATCATCCGCGAGAATCCTAGTGGGGGCGCCGTGCGGGTGAAGGACGTGGCGCGCATTGAGCTCGGTGCGCAAAGCTATACGCTGATGGGTCGCTTGAACGGAAAGCCGGCCGCTCTCCTCGCGGTCTATCAGCTGCCCGGCTCCAATGCGGTCAACGACTCCCAGGCGGTCCAGGCGCTGATGGCGCAGTTGAAAAAGAGCTTTCCGTCCGACATCGACTATGTCATCGCGCTCGACCAAACGAAGGCCGTCACCGAAGGTATGCGGGAGATCGTGCTGACGCTCGGCATTGCGCTCGTGCTCGTGATCATCGTGGTCTACCTCTTCCTCCAGGGCTGGCGCGCGACGCTGATACCGCTGCTCGCCGTTCCGGTGTCGCTGGTCGGCACGTTCGCATTCTTCCCGCTATTCGGCTTTTCCGTCAATACGTTATCGATGTTCGGATTGGTGCTCGCCATTGGCCTGGTCGTCGACGACGCCATCGTGGTGGTCGAGGCAGTCGAGCGTCACATTGAGGAAGGCATGGCGCCGAAAGATGCCGCCCTAATCGCCATGCAGGAGATTTCCGGGCCCGTCATCGGTATTGCTCTCGTGCTCTCCGCGGTATTCATACCCACAGCGTTCATACCGGGCATCACCGGACGGATGTACCAGCAATTCGCGGTCACCATCGCGATTTCGGTGATCATTTCGGCATTCAACGCGCTGAGTTTGAGTCCGGCTCTGGCGGCGCTGCTGCTTCGACCCAAGAAGCCCAGCTCGGGGCCACTGCGAAAGTTCTTCAACTGGTTCAATCATGTCTTTGGGCGCGCGACCAACGGCTACGTGAACGTTAGCAGGACGCTGATTCGCAAGAGCGGGCTGGCGGTCATTGCCCTGCTGATTTTCGGTGTCGTAGCCGTCTTTTTCGGCGCGAAGTTGCCTTCCGGCTTCTTGCCGGACGAGGATCAGGGATATGTCTACATCAATCTTCAGCTGCCGAATTCCGCCTCTCTGGAGCGCACGGAGAAAGCCGCGCATGCGATAGAGGATATCCTCGCCGAAATGCCCGGCGTTCGGTACACCACGAGCATCATTGGTTTTAGCCTGCTCAGCTATATCCAGACGAGCTACAACGCATTCTTTTTTGTGACCCTCAAACCGTGGTCGGACCGCAAGGACAACGCCGAGCAACTCCAGGCCATCAAACAGCGACTGAATCAGCAGCTGACCAAGCTTCCGCAGGGAGCTGCCTTCAGCTTCTCGCCCCCGGCCATTCCCGGTGTCGGCACTTCCGGTGGTTTCACCTTCGTGCTCGAGGATCGGGGCGGCAACGACATTCCTTATCTGGCAGCGAACGTCGATAAGTTTTTAGCCGCTGCCCGCAAGCGCCCGGAAATTGCCGGGATCAATACGTCCTTCCTGCCGAGCGTTCCGCAGGAGTTTGTCGTAGTCGATCGCGACAAGGCGCTCAAACAAGGCGTGGCGATCTCCGACGTCTACACCACCTTGCAAGCGTATATGGGGGGTATCTTCGTCAACTACTTCAATCAGTTCGGTCGCCAATGGCAGGTCTATGTGCAGGCCGACGACAACTATCGAGCCGCCGCGCAAGACATCGGGGAATTCTATGTTCGCAACAGCACCGGCACAATGGTCCCGCTGGCGGCTTTGACTACATTCGAGCCGCGTTTCGGCCCCGAATACGTCATGCACTACAACGAGTATCCTTCGGCCCAGATGAACGGCAGCGCCGCACCCGGCTACAGCTCCGATCAAGCCATGGCCGCTCTCGAGCAAGTGTTTGCGCAAACCATGCCCCAGGACATGGGCTATGACTACTTGGGCATGTCGTTTCAGCAGAAGTTGGCGGAGCAGGGCGTATCGTCCATGACGATTTTCGGGATATCCCTGCTATTTGTCTTCTTGATTCTCGCGGCCCTCTATGAAAGCTGGGCGCTGCCTTTCAGCGTATTGCTGAGCACGCCCGTGGCAGTATTCGGTGCCTTCGGAGTGCTGCTGTTGCGGCGTCTATTCATCCAGGCCTTTTACCCGGCGTATATGGTCGATATGGAAAACGACGTGTACTCGCAAATCGGTCTGGTGATGTTGATCGGTCTGGCGGCGAAGAACGCAATTCTGATCGTCGAGTTCGCCAAGGACGAGTATGAGAAGGGCAGACCGCTGGCCGATGCCGCGCTCGCCGGTGCGAAGCTGCGTCTGCGGCCCATCTTGATGACCTCATTGGCGTTCGTATTCGGCTGCGTGCCACTCTGGTTTGCATCGGGTGCGGGCTCGGTCGCCCGGCGAATCATGGGGACCACGGTGATCGGCGGCATGCTGGCCGCGAGCGCGATCGGTATCTTCTTCATTCCCGCAATTTTCTATTTTGTGGAGAAACTCGCGGGCACGACGCGGCCGGACACAGCCCCCTCTGCGGTCGGCACGCCTGCCGAGAGCAATTGAAGTGAGAGCTTTCGCACTCCTGACATTCGGACTGCTACTCTCCGGGTGCATGCTCGGGCCGAATTACAAACGGCCCGCGATCGACGCACCCGGAGTCTATCGCGGCGACAGCCCGTCTCTCATCGCCTCATCGGAATCGCTGGGCGATGAAAAATGGTGGGAACTGTTCGACGACCCCGCGTTGCAGCAATTGATTCGCACAGCGTTGCGGCAGAACTACGACGTGCTAATTGCAGCAAGCCGCGTTCTTCAAGCGCAGGCGCAGCTCGGTATCACGCGTGCCAGTCAATTCCCGACGGTGAACGCGGGCGCTCAAGCGTTCAGCGAACGTAATCCCAAGATATCGAGCGCATTTCCGTCCTATGAGGCCAACGCGGGAGAGGTGGATTTGTCCGTTGTTTGGAATCTCGACTTCTGGGGAAAATACCGGCGACAGACTGAAGCGGCGCGCGCCAACTTACTCGCGTCGCAATGGGGCCAGCGGGCGGTTCTCACCTCCGTCGTCTCGAGCGTGGCAACCGCCTATTTCACCCTTCGCGAGCTCGATTTGGCGCTGGACCTGTCGAGAAGGACGCTGGCCGCGCGACGAGATTCGCTGCAACTTACCACCGTGCTCGCCAAGAATGGCTCGGCATCGGCCCTCGATGTACGGCAATCGGAGCAGCTGGTGTATACGGCAGCAGAGACCATTCCCGATCTCGAGCGCCAGATCACACAGCAGGAGAACTCGCTGAGTATTCTGCTCGGCGACAATCCGGGGCCCGTTCCGCGGGGCCTCCCGCTCACCGAGCAGCCCAATCCGCCCATCATTCCGGTCGGTCTTCCTTCCGAGTTGCTGGAGCGCCGTCCGGACATCCGGGAAGCCGAAGCAGCCCTGGTGGCGGCGAACGCCGAGATTGGAGTCGCGAAGGCTGCGCTCTTTCCCAGCATTTCACTCACTGGCACAGCTGGATACGAAAGCTTTGCGTTGAACAACCTCTTTACCCACTCGCAGAGAATGTGGAACGGCGCGGGTTCGCTGACCCAACCCATATTTGCCGCGGGAGCTCTGCGCTCGGGAATGCGGCTTGCCGAAGCGCAGAAACAAGAAATGTTGATCGCCTATGGGCAAACGATCAGGAATGCCTTCCAGGAGGTTTCTAACTCCCTCGTCGCATACCAGAAGGACCGCGAGTTCCGCGAGCAGCAGGAGTTGTTGACGACGGCGGCGCACGATACAGACCGTCTCTCGAAGATACTTTACCGGCATGGTGGAGCGAGTTACCTCCAGGTGCTGACGAGTGAAAACAACGACTTCTCGGCGCAGCTCAATCTTGCCCAGGCACAGCTCAATGAGCGGCTCGCGCTCGTTCAGCTATACAACGCTCTTGGCGGCGGATGGGAGCAGTGACGCGGTCATCTCTCTGTGCCCAGTCCAGAACAGTCGCTTCCTCGGCGAGATTGATCATATATCGTCATCGACGATATCTCCCATCTAGAGATAGAGGCTTCTAAGTCAGATGCTGACCATCTAGCCTCAGATATACGTTCATTCCATCCCTTGGAGGACCGATGTCAGACAGCGGCGCCACACCGAAAGTAAGCAGAAAGGTCTTGAGTCGGCGGAGCAATGGGGGGGCAATCTTCTCCGGCGGTGCACGCGAGATGGGCGCCGCCGCGAAATACGAACTCAAGGATCCCGCCACCAGCAGAGCGGCTGAATTGAACATCATGTCCGGCACTCTCGGACCCGACGTGCTCGATATTTCGCATCTCGCCCGAGATCTAGGGGTATTCACGTATGACCCCGGATTCACGGCCACGGCCAGCACCGAAAGCAAAATCACCTATATCGACGGCGACGCGGGGCTGCTCTTGTACCGCGGCTATCCCGTCGAGCAACTGGCGGAGAGCTCCAGCTATCTGGAAGTCGCCAATCTGCTGATCAACGGCTCGTTGCCGACGAAGGCGCAGCTCGATGCATTTCGCAATTCCATCACGCGGCACACCATGGTCAACGAGCCATTGCTGCGATTTTTTCAGGGATTCCATCACGACGCACATCCCATGGCCATGGTTTCTGCGGTGGTGGCCTCGATGGCCGCCTTTTATCACGACACGACCGACATCAACGACCCGCGTCACCGCGAAATTTTCGCACATCGCATCATTGCCAAACTACCGACGATTGCCGCTGCGGCCTACAAACATACGCTCGGTCAACCTTTCATCTATCCGCGCAATGATTTGAGGTATTGCGCCAATATACTCAACATGTTTTTTGCGGTTCCCTGCGAGGCGTACTCGATCGATCCGGTCGCCGTCGAAGCGCTGGATCTCTTGTTCATTCTGCATGCCGACCATGAGCAAAATGCCAGCACGTCGACGGTGCGCCTGGCGGGAAGTACCGGTGTCAATCCCTATGCGGCGATTTCCGCAGGGATTTCTGCACTCTGGGGTCCCGCGCATGGCGGAGCGAACGAAGCCGTACTCGATATGCTGGACGGCATTGGATCGGCGGCCAACATTGGCCAATTCCTGGCGCGCGTGAAAGATAAATCGGACAACGTACGGTTGATGGGCTTCGGCCATCGTGTTTACAAAAACGTCGATCCGCGCGCCAAGATCATTCGTAGCATGTGCTATCGCGTGCTTGAAAGCCTGGGTAAGGGCAATAGCCCGCTGTTCGAGCTTGCGCTGAAGCTCGAGGAAGTCGCTCTCAAGGATGACTACTTCGTGTCACGAAGGTTGTATCCGAATGTCGATTTCTACTCAGGCATCATCTACAGCGCCCTCGGAATTCCACGTTCCATGTTCACGGTCATGTTCGCGATTGCGCGCACCGCCGGCTGGGTTGCCCATTGGCAGGAGATGGTCTCCGATCCGCACATGAGAATCGGCCGGCCGCGCCAGCTGTACACCGGACCCACCAAAAGAGATTACCAGGCGATAGAAAAGCGCGTGGCGTGAGCAGAGATGACCGCATCGCTGCCCCCATCCAGCGCCAGGAGCGTTGCATCATGTCCGGCGATCAAAAATGGGACTGCCAATGCCGCCGAGAGACAGCGCATGGCGGACGACAGAACCGCTAAAGAAAACTGGCGGCATTGGGGTCCGTACGTGTCCGAACGGCAATGGGGCACGGTTCGCGAGGATTATTCGCCGGGTGGCGATGCGTGGGAATATTTTCCGCACGACCACGCTCGGAGTCGCGCGTATCCCGACGTCGCGCGGTCCCTGGTTCACTGCAGCGACGGCGCGAACTCCTGCCCACCTGAGGATGTTGGCGGTACCGACGGCTATACCGAGTTCCTCGAGGTAATAGCTGATCCAGACCATGAGGAACATGATCGATATCTGACATGCGTTGGTGGTCATTTCGATCCCAAACGCTTTGATCTCGACGCCACGAATCTTGCGCTCAGTAAAATTAGGGCTTAACCCTCAGGTTCCGGGATGTCGCGTTTTGACGTTAGCCCTATAGATCCCGGCTACATATCGTCGCCGGCGATAGATGCTATCGAGAAATATGATCTATTCAGCTAGCGGCCTCGGTATTAGTCTTCGGACAAGCAACATCTACCCGCACGAGCGAGTTCTAATCACCCATGGAGCAGTGCATACGCTGTTTTTTCTTCGGAAGCGTTTGCTCCGGCCTGCAGCATAGAGACGAAGCGGGGGAATTTCAAACCTCGGTATCGGTAAATCCACTACCAAACAGCTTTCCGTGACGGATGCTACTCAGCTGGTCAGTAATGCTGCGGGCAAGCAGCCTAGGGAGGAAGCAGAGCGCGCACTCCTCGCGTTCATTTCCGCTGGCGATCGCTCCGCAATGGATAGGCTTTACGTTTTGTACTTTGCGAGTCTGGCGAATTTCTTTCTGCATCTGACTGCGCACGCCGATCTCGTCGAAGAACTCATCAACGACACGATGGTTGAGGTGTGGCGCAGGGGTGCGTCAATTGGAGCGAATGCTTCAGTCGCGGTGTCGATCATGGGTTTGGCCTATTCGAATGGACAGAAGCGTGTTGCCAAAGTCGGGGCCCCGCGACTGCATTCGCAGCCCTCTGCGCTCCATACGGAACAAGGCAGTCCGCGGGCTACGACTTTGGAAGAATCCTCGCGCCTGGATGAATCGCTTCTCAAACTGCCTGTCGAGGAGAGGGCGCTGCTTCACCTTGTCTACGTCGGTGGGTACTCGCGGCGGGACATCGCCGACATAATGAACATTTCGTGCGAATGCGTCGACGTGCTGTTGAGTGATGCTCGGCTTCGGCGTGGCTATGTACAGGGATATGTTGCCGATGATTCCAGTCGCTAAGCAGTCGCGAGCACGGATTCGCAAATCTGGCTCAGGGGCTTCCCGAGATTCTCAGTAAGGACGGCCCTGTCTTCACCCGAGTTTTGTTGCAGCCCCAGGCCAGGGACACGACCTGAACTTTCTTTTGTCGTTCAACACCTACCTCTGATCGAAAGCTCGAACGAGCTGGTTTACATGCCGGCTCCAAAACGAGTCGCTCAAGTTCTCCGATTCAGCGCGGGATCGCGATACCGCTTATCATCGTGCATTAGCGGGGAAGGGGTTGGTCCTGGCCGCCGCTCCACCATGCGAAGGACTGTACTCATTCCAGCCCCCGCCCAATGCCTTGTACAAGGTCACCAGATTCTGCAGCCGTGACAGCTTCACGCCCACCAGAGTCTGCTGCGCCGTGTACAGTGAGCGTTGCGAATCGAGCACACCGAGATAGTTGTCGACACCGTCACGGAAGCGCATATCCGACAATCGATAGCTCTCGCTGGTCGCCTCGACGAGCGCCTGATCGGCCGCGATCTGGCTGTCGAGCGTGCTGCGGCCTGCGAGGGCATCGGCGACTTCGCGAAAGGCGGTCTGGATCGTCTGCTCATACTGCACGATGGTGATGTTCTTCTGCACCTTCGCCAGATCGAGCGAAGCGACATGGGCTCCGGCCGCGAAAATCGGCAAGCTGATCTGCGGCGAAAATGTCCAGGCCGTCGAGCCGTGATCAAAGAGTCCCGACAGCTGCGTGCTGGCGGTGCCGTAATTGCCGGTCAGCGTGACGCTCGGGAAGAACGCCGCACGCGCGGCGCCGATGCTGGCGTTCGCCGCCATGAGGTTGTGCTCGGCGGCGAGTATGTCGGGACGCCGTACCAACAAATCAGAGGGCAGTCCGGCCGGCAGGTCGGCCAGTAGCTGCTGCTCGCCGAGTCCGGCGCCCGGCGGCAGATCGGCCGGCAGCGGCGCGCCGAGCAGCAGCACCAGGGCGTTCTGATCCTGCGCGACCTGGCGCGCATACTGGGCGAGATTGGCGCGCGCGGTATCGACCGAGGTCTCCGCTTGGCGCAGGTCGAGTGCGGTGGCGATTCCTCCCTCGTAACTCCGCTGGGTGAGGCGGTACGAGTCCTGCTGGCTGCCCAGCGTGTCTGCCGTGATGCGCAGCAGTTCCTGATCGGCGAGCAGAGTCAGATAGGCGTTCGCCACTTCCGCAACCAAGCTGATTTGCGTGCTGCGCCGGGTTTCGACGAAGCTGAAATACTGTTGCAGGCGCTGGTGATTGAGACTGCGGAGGCGACCAAACAGGTCGATCTCATAGGAAGTGAAACCGATGCCGGTGTCGAAGTAGCGAAAGGTGCCGTAACTGCTGCTGCTGCCCGCGATGGTGCCGCTGGAGGCGGCGGCGATGCCCAACACGGAAGGTGGATATTTTTCCACTTGCTCCAGGCCGGTTGCCGCGATCGACGGAAACAAATCGGCGCGCTGGACCCGATACTGGGCGCGTGCCGCGGCGATGTTGAGCGCAGCGATCCGCGCATCCGGGTTGTGTTGCAGGGCCAGTTCGATCAGTGTCTGCAGACGCGCGTCGGTGAAGAAGTCACGCCAACCGATGTCGGCTGCCGCCGGTGCCGTGCTATTCCCGGCAATGACGCCCGAGGGCCCCATGGACGTACCATCGGGCCAGACTTCAGTCACCGGCGCATCGGGGCGTCGGTAACTCGGTTCCATCGTGCAGCCGCTGATGCCGATCAGCAGGGCGATTGCGGCGCCGATCACGGCCGTCGGCAGGGTGTGCGGCTTGCCGGAGGCGAAGGCGTGACTCCTATTCATATGGGGTCCTCCACTTCTCCGCCGCCGCCTTGTGGCAACGGCGAATCGCGCTGCGCGGTATTTTTGCCGCCGAACAGCTTGACAGTCACGACGAAGAATACCGGCACGAAGAAAATTGCCAGTACCGTCGCCGACAGCATACCGCCAATGACGCCGGTGCCGATCGCGTTCTGGCCACCGGAGCCGGCCCCGCCGGAAATCGCGAGCGGCAACACACCGAGCATGAAGGCCAGCGAAGTCATCAGAATCGGCCGCAGACGTTGACGAGCCGCGTGCACAGTCGCCTCGATCAGCTCCATGCCTTTATCGTGATTTTCTTTAGCGAATTCCACGATCAGAATCGCATTCTTCGCAGACAGACCCACCGTCGTCAGCAGGCCGACCTGGAAGAACACGTCGTTGGCGAGACCCCGAAGCAGCGTCGCGAGGATGGCGCCAATCACGCCGAGCGGTACCACCAGCATCACTGCCACCGGGATCGACCAGCTCTCGTACAGTGCGGCCAGACACAGGAACACCACGATCAGCGAAAGAGCGTACAGGGCCGGCGCCTGCGAACCCGACAGGCGTTCTTCATATGAGAGACCGGTCCATTCGAGATCAAAGCCCGGCGGCAACTTTTTCACATAGCCCTCCATGGCATCGAGCGCTTCGCCGGTGCTGACGCCGGCAATCGGCTCACCGAGGATTTCGACCGACGGCACTCCGTTATAGCGCTCCAGCTTGGGCGATCCATCGCCCCATTTGGCATCGGCGAATGCGGAAAACGGCACCATTTGCCCAGCCGAGTTACGCACGTACCAATCGGTCAGATCCTGCGGCAACATGCGCGATCGCGCGTCGCCCTGGATGAATACGCGCTTGACGCGACCCCGGTCGATAAAGTCGTCGACGAATTGCGACCCCCAGGCCGCCGACAGCGTGTTATTGATGTCGGTGATGGTCAGCCCCAAGACGCTGGCCCTTTCCCAGTCGACGTTGAACTGGTATTGCGGCTCGTCGTCGAGCCCGTTGGCTCGGACCTGCGCAAGGCGCGCATCCTTGCGCGCCAGGTCGAGCAATTGGTCACGCGCTTGCAGCAGCTTGTCGTGACCCTGGTTGGCGCGGTCCAGCAGTTCAAGGTCGAAGCCGCTGGCGTTGCCGAGTTCCAGTACCGGAGGGGGTGCGAACGCAATCGCCTGAGCATCGGCGATTTTCTGGAAGCGCTCGTTCGCGCGAGCGGCGACTGCCTGCACGCGATTGCGCGCGCCGGGCCGGTCAGCCCAGGGCTTCAGTCGCACGAATAACACACCAGACGTTTGGCCGCGACCGGCGAAGCTGTAACCAGAGACGGTGAATGCGCCGTCGACCGCCTGCTTTTCGTCGTTGAGAAGATAGTCAGTCACTTCCGCCAACGCTTTCTCGGCGCGCTCCTTGGTCGCGCCCGGGGGCGTAATGACCTGCGCAAACAGGATGCCCTGATCCTCGTCGGGTAGAAACGACTTCGGAATGTGCGTGAACAACAGAGCCATCAAGCCGATGATGACGACAAATACGATCAGGTAGCGTCGGGTGTGGTTGACCGCGCGTACCACGCCGCGCTCGTACGTCCGATTGCCGCGATCGAAGTGGCGGTTGAACCAGCCGAAGAAGCCGCGTTTCTCGTGGTGCCCCTTCTCGGGAGGCTTGAGGAGGGTGGCGCACAGCGCCGGCGTGAAGATCAACGCGACCAGCACCGACAGCGTCATGGCCGACACCATGGTGAGGGAGAACTGCCGATAGATCACGCCGGTGGACCCGCCGAAGAACGCCATCGGCAGGAACACGGCCGACAGCACCAAGCCGATGCCCACCAAGGCGCCGCTGATCTGCTCCATCGACTTGCGGGTCGCGTCGCGCGGCGACAGTCCTTCTTCCTGCATGACCCGCTCGACATTCTCGACCACCACGATGGCATCGTCGACCAGCAGACCGATCGCCAGCACCATGCCGAACATGGTCAGTGTATTGATCGAATAGCCGAAGGCTTGCAGGATCCCAAACGTGCCGAGCAGCACCACCGGCACCGCAATGGTCGGGATGAAGGTGGCGCGGATGCTCTGTAGGAACAGCAACATGACCAGAAACACCAGGCCGATCGCTTCGAGCAATGTCTTTACCACTTCTTCGATCGAGGCGCGAACGAACGGCGTGGTATCGAAAGGGTAAACCGCTCTCAGGCCGTGCGGGAACCCGGGCTTCAGCTTGTCGATGGTGGCCCGTACCGCTTTCGCGGTATCCAGTGCATTGGCGCCGTTCGCCAGCTGCACGGCAATGCCGCCTGCAGGCTTGCCGTTATAGTGCACGTCGAAGGCGTAGGTCTCGCTGCCGAGGCCGATCCGGGCGACATCGCGCAGGCGCACCTGCGAGCCGTTGGCATTGACCTTCAGCAGGATGGCGCCGAACTGCGCGGGGGTGTGCAGGCGAGTCGGACCGATGATGGTGGCATTCAGCTGCTGGTCCTTCACTGACGGCAGGCCCCCGAGTTCGCCCGAGGCGATCTGGACATTCTGCGCCTGGATCGCATTGCTGACGTCGACCGGCGTCAACCCGTAGTTATTCAGCTTGGCCGGGTCGAGCCAGATGCGCATCGCGTATTGCGCGCCGAACAATAGAAAGTTGCCGACGCCCGGCGTGCGGCTCACCGGATCCTGCACGTTGCTCGCAAGATAGTCGGCGATGTCGGCGAAGCTCATACTGCCGTCGTCGGAAACGAAACCGATGACCACCAAGAAGGTTTTGAACGCCTTGGTCACGCTAATTCCTTGTTGTTGCACTTCCGGCGGCAACCGCGGTGTGGCCAACTGCAGCTTGTTCTGCACCTGAACCTGGGCAGTATCGGGATTGGTGCCCTGCTCGAAGTTGAGCGTGATGGTCATGCTCCCGTCCTTATCGCTTTCGGACGAGAAGTACAGCAGATGATCGATGCCGGACAGTTGCTGTTCGATCACCTGTACCACCGTGCTTTGTACGGTGTCGGCCGAGGCCCCCGGAAAGGTCACGGTGATCTGGACGGCGGGCGGCGCGATGCTCGGGTACTGCGCGACCGGCAAGGTAACGACGGCGAGGGCGCCCGCCATCATCAGGACGATGGCGCTCAACCAGGCGAAGATCGGGCGTTCGATGAAGAACTTCGACACGACGGCTCCTGGCTACTGCTTCAGCGATGACCGGAGTTGGCCGGTCCCGTGATGCCGGCTGGATTAGTGGCGGCAACCTGCTTGCTGTTGAGCTGGTCCGGCGACACTTCCCTGGGGCTGACCTTAACAACGCCGGAGCCGAGCCGCTGCAGTCCGACGACGATCACCCTGTCGCCGGCGGCGACGCCACCGCTCACCAGCCATTGGTCGCCGATGGCCCGCTCGGTCTTGATCACGCGTGTGCTGACTGTGTTATCGGCGCCCACTACCATCGTGGTCGCGTCGCCAAGCGAGTTGTGCGAGATTGCGCGCTGCGAGACCAGCAGACCCTGTTCGTTGACGCCTTCCTCGAGCTGCTCATGTACGAACATGCCGGGCAGCAGAATGTGCTGCGGATTGGGAAATACCGCTCGCAGCGTCACGGAACCGGTGCCGGAGTCCACCGCGACTTCGGCGAACTGTAACTTGCCGGTCGGCTCGTAGGGGGTGTCGTCCTCCAGTATCAACTTGGCTTGTGCTTGGGCTTCACCGACCTTCTTCAGCTGCCCACTGACAAACTCACGCTGCAAGCGCAATAACATGGTGCTGGGTTGGGTTACATCGACGTAGATTGGGTCGAGCTGTTGCACCACGACCAGCGCGGTACTCTGGTTGGCATCCACCAGTGCGCCTTCGGTTACCGAAGAACGGCCGCCGCGTCCGGAAATCGGCGACAACACACGCGTGTAGGCCAGATTGATGTGCGCGGTATCGACTGCCGCCTTGGCCGAGGCGACATCCGCTGCGGCCTGATCCTGCGCGGCAACGGCATTGTCGTAGTCCCGCTGACTGACGGCATGCGCCTCGGTCAGTGGCTTATAGCGCTGCACCAGCAACCTGGCCGATGTCAGCGTCGCCTGGGCGCGCGCCAGCGACGCCTGCGCGCTTTCCAGATTGGCCTGAAACGGCGCGGGATCGATTTGATACAGCTGCTGTCCGGCCTTCACTTCGCCACCTTCAATGAACAGACGCTTGAGGATCACGCCGCTCACCTGCGGGCGCACTTCGGCGACGCGGTAGGCCACCGTGCGGCCGGGCAGGTCGGTGGTGATCGTCACCGGCTGGGGATGCAGCGTCACCACGCCCACTTCCGGCGGCGGGTTGGGCGGCGCTGCGGTCTTTCCGGACGAACACGCAGCCAGCGCCGCGCTGCAGAGGAGACAGAGGGTGGGTACTCTGTGGAGAGGCAAAAGACTGCGAGTGTGCATCTCGGTCCCTTATGGGTTTACTGGGAGCGCCCCGTTGCTGGGCAACGACGGTTCAACGTGCTCAGCGGTTACTTGGCTGACCAGCCTGGGGGTTGAGTCGCGTCTGAAGAAACTGTGCGGAATTCGGCGATCAAGATACGTAGTGATCTTTACGCCGGATTCAGATGGCGCGAAACAAGGACAGAAGTGCGTGTAGTGATCATGGACGGCAGTCTATTTAGCCGCACTGTACGGAACAATCCTCGTTATGTTGATGGTGCGTTTCGCGACAGTTAACAAACGGGGATGTACCCACCGCACGGTTTCCCATGCGGGAGATTTCGCGCTGGGAAACGCCGCGTCAACGAGACACGGATTGTTTGACACAGATCGGGTGGCTACCTTGTGTTGCCATGATCGCGACTCGTGGTTGTCATTGACCTTGATGGAAGTGTGTAGCTATGAAGCGCCGCAATGGGGTTCACGTCCGCGGCGACCGAGCAGTCGGTCGAACTCGTTCCACGGGGCGGAAACGTTCAAGCGCCGGAGTAGACTATGTTGGCTATGGATACTCTACTCAGTATGAAAGTTTTCCGGCAAGTCGTCGAATCAGGCAGTTTTGTGGGAGCCGCCGAGCGCTTGAATCTTTCCACGGCGATGACCAGCAAGCACCTCATGCACCTCGAAAAGCATTTGGGAACGCGTCTGCTCAATCGCAGCAGCCGCAGCTTGAGCCTTACCGAGTCTGGCAAGCTTTTTTTCGAGCGATGTAAAGTTATTCTTGAAGACGTGGAAGAGGCGGAATCGGTGGTCGGTTCCGTGAGCGGCGTGCCGCGCGGCACGCTGCGAGTGAGCCTACCGTCGTGGACTGCGACTCGACAGTTGGTGGAGTTCGTCGCGACTTACCGGCAACGGTATCCGGAAGTCGTGCTGGACCTGTCGTTCGAAGATCGGGTCGTCGATATCATCGAGGAAGGCTACGATCTCGCGATACGCGCCACGCTAGACCAGCCTCCGGCCGGGCTGATCGCTCGTCCCCTGCGCCCGATGCCGTTTGTCATCGCAGCCTCAAAGGACTATGTGAAGCGTTGTGGAGTTCCGAAATCTCCCGGGGATCTCGCCCAGCACGACTGCATCATGATTGGCAGCGGGCAGTCCTGGCTCCTTACAGGCCCGAACGGGGACATCGAAGCCCCGGCACGGGTTGTCCTTCGCTTCGGATCGATGACGGTCGCGGTTGCGCACGCCGTCTGCACCGGCATCGGTCTCGCCCCGCTCCCGCGCATACTCTTTGAAGACTCGATGTTCAGAGACTCGCTGTGCCCCGTCCTCACGCAGCATCCGCTCAGGCACCCCGATATATACGCGATCTACGTCAGTCGTAAGCACCTACCGCTCAAGATACGCACCTTTGTGGATCACGTGTTCGAATATGATCGGATTCCGCTTCCGTGGGACGACGCCGAGACTGCCTGAGACCGCGGTCGGCCTGGAATGCAGAGTTAGTCTAAACGCGCAAGTCTTCACGGCAAGCTTCGCTAAACGCCCGAAGCACATCGACGTCCTGCTCCTGCCTCTCTCAGTCATACCTACGCAAATTTAGCATGTCATCAATCTGGAACAACTTGCGTTCCATTGATCCAGTATTTCTTATCGAGAAACGCCGGGGGGTGTCTGTGGATCGACGTCTATGTACTCCTGGCCAGCTCCGCATCGATGGCTGAGACCAGACGGGGATCGTCGGCGTCGACATCCGGGGCAAAACGGGCTACGACCTCACCGTTGCGGCTGAGCAGGAATTTCTCGAAATTCCACAGCACGTCGGCAGGATTCTCCGAATTGACGCCGTATCCCTTGAGGCGTTCACGGAACGGACCGTCGCCGATCGCCCGAGGTTGCGCGGCCGTCAATAGCGCGTACAAAGGATGTTGGTCTTCGCCAAGGACCGAAATCTTCGAAAACAGAGGGAAGTGAACATCGTAGTTGGTCGAACAAAAGTCAGCGATCTCGCTGTCGCTGCCCGGTTCCTGGCCTTTGAAATTGTTCGCGGGGAAGCCGAGCACTCGCAGGCCGTTGGCGCGCTTGTCCTGATACAGACTCTCCAGTCCCGTGTACTGCGGAGTCAGGCCGCACTTGGACGCCACATTCACAATCAGCAGCACCTTGCCGCGATAGTCCGACAAGCGGCTGCTGGAGCCGTCGATCAGTCGCAGCGGAATGTCGTGTAGCGAGACGGTCATGGTGCATCCTCTCTTATGTGGCTGTTGCAAGACTAGTACGGAAGCGTTCAACTTGGCAGCCAATATCTTTCGATACGATGTATCGCTGGAATAGATGTGTGCTCGCCGCGAACGCCAAGCGCGAGCGGTCGCCCAGCCGTTCGCCCGTGTCTAAAGGGGGCGGCGGAGTCGTTGACGGTATTCATCGCGAGGCAAAATACCTGATGAACGCGTCGTCGGCAGGGCACGGCACCTTCTGCGTCTCCGCCATGCCACGTACCGTGCCGCCATCGTCATGGGTACGCACGAACTTCGTCCAGAGCCGTCCCGTTTGTGCGCATTCGTCGGCATAGCGGAAGAGCGGCCGCAACGTGGCGGCGCGGAAATCGAAGGGATCGAGTGGCGGGTAGGCGCCCGGAACGGCCGAATATTGCAGCGTCGCTCCCTGCAGCTGAGCGGTCGCCGCCGTCAGTTCCAGCGTTGTCAGCAGCAGGTGGTCCAGCCCAGCATGAATGCTTCGCGACAGTATTGCGCGCGCCGTCAACCGCGTCGTTCGTGACCCTTCGCTCAGGGGACCATCGATGATGACGTACACCGCAGGAGGGTGTGTGCCGTCGATTCGCTTGGGCGGCACCTCTAGGAACGCCGGAGGCACGAAGAACGGCATCGTCGCGGCTCCGTCAACGTGTGCCTCATCATGAGGGACGCCATCCCCGCGGACGCGAATGACGACCGGCGGGAACATGCCTGGCACGCTGGCGGAGGCCACCAAGACGTCGCGAAACAGGGCTCTTGCGTTGGGGCCGCCGTTCTTGGCGATCGAACCTAGATCCCACACGACCGGCTCTCCCGTAGCCACATCGGTTGTGGCCACGAGCAGCAAGCGGCCTCTATCCGCCTCGCGCGCAACGGCTTGAATCATCTCATCGCTGAGGTACGAGTCTACGAGATGTCTCAACGGCGTGCCGCGATACAAACTGGAGCCGAA
>WNFO01001914.1_pt1 | contig 16879 bp, 12 predicted proteins | sample 5400251 | NCBI WGS metagenome assembly WNFO01 (sample SAMN13153354, study PRJNA577476) | soil metagenome | isolation source: 100 cm saprolite under Madrone tree | place: USA:California | collected 2016-06-14 | reverse complement strand
ATATGTCGATGTGGTCTTTTCGAATGCGGATCACGGATTCTTCTGCGATGCACGCAAGAGTTACGAACCCGGCTCGGCCCGGCTCGCCTGGGATTTGACTCGATCGTTCCTTGATGCGCACGTCTGAGTGGCGATGTAGCTGTAGCGGCGGTCTATGACCGCCGGCGATCTCGCAAGTTGTCGTATTGTCGGCGGTCATAGACCGCCGCTACAGCCAGGGAATACCCATTTTTCTATATAATCCACGCATGCAAGTCCTTCGAGTGGCCGGCACTCTTGTCATAATGTTGCTATTGGTAGCCTGTAGCAGGAGCCAGGAGTCCACCGCCATGGCTGATGCACAACCCGGAATACCGCTCACGCTGGCCACTGAACGGGCTCGAACGATTCAGGGCCTGCACTACGACCTGTCATTCGCGATTCCCGCCGCTGCAACCGAACCCATCCCGGGCCGTGCCGCCGTTCACTTCGATCTGAAAGAAATCTCTACGCCGCTCGTGCTCGACTTCACGCCGGGTGCAGACTCGATCACATCGGTCTCCATCAACCGGCAACCGTCGAAGTATCGACTCGTCCGGGATCACATCATCATCCCGAAGGAAGAACTCACGCTTGGCGAGAACACCGTCGAAATCGCTTTCCGGGCAGGCGATGCATCTCTGAATCGCAATCCCGATTTCATGTATACGCTTTTCGTCCCGGCGCGCGCGCACCTCGCTTTTCCTTGCTTTGATCAACCGGATCTGAAGGCCCGTTTCGCTCTCGAGTTGACGATTCCCTCCGGCTGGCAGGCCGTCGCCAACGGCGCTCAAACCTTTCACGAAGCGTCCGGCGATCGTGTCCGCGTTCGCTATGCCGAAACCCAACCGATCTCGACCTACATCTTTGCTTTCGCCGCAGGAAAGTTCGAAGTGGAAACCGCCCAGCGCAACGGCCGCACGTTTCGCATGTTCCATCGCGAGACCGACGCGAAGAAGGTCGCGCGCAATCGCGACGCGGTTTTCGATCTTCACGCGTCATCGCTGGAGTGGCTGGAGAAGTACACGGCAATTCCCTACCGCTTCGACAAGTTCGACTTCGTCGCGATTCCCTCATTCCAGTTCGGCGGCATGGAGCATCCCGGCGCCATTTTCTACAACGCGTCGTCTTTACTGCTCGATGAATCCGCCACCGAGAACCAGATGCTGAACCGCGCCAGCACGATCGCGCACGAAACCTCGCACATGTGGTTCGGCGACCTTGTCACTATGCGATGGTTCAACGACGTCTGGATGAAGGAAGTCTTCGCCAACTTCATGGCGGCGAAGATCGTGAATCCCGCGTTTCCGAAGGTGAATCACGAGCTTCGCTTTCTTGTGGCCCATTACCCTTCGGCGTATTCGGTGGATCGCACGGCCGGCACGCATCCCATTCGACAGGAACTGGCGAACCTTGACGAAGCCGGCAGTCTTTACGGAGCCATCATTTATGAGAAGGCGCCCATCGTGATGCGCCAGCTCGAACGCATCCTGGGACCGGAACGTCTGCAGGAAGGTCTTCGCGTTTATCTCCGGCAATTCGCTTTCGGAAATGCCACCTGGCTTGATCTTATCCACGTGCTCGATGACCTCACACCACTCGATCTCGCCGCATGGAGCCGCGCTTGGGTCGAGGAACCGGGACGTCCTTCCATTCGAACGGAAGTTGAAGGCCGGCGCATTGCATTCGTTCAAGCAGATCCGCGCTGGACCCAGCACATGGAGATTCTGGTCGGGAATTCAGGCAGCGCGCGATCCCTGCCGCTCGACCTTCAGGGCGCACGGGCCGAGCTGCAGGTCCCGGCACGACCGGAATTCGTGCTTCCCAATGGCGGCGGGCTGGCCTACGGAAACATCACGCTTGATGATCCGAGCCGCGCCTATCTGCTGCAGCATCTGCCGGATTTGAAGGATCCGGTTTCGCGGGGTGCGGCATGGGTCACTCTTTGGGATGAAGTACTCGAACGCCGCGTGCAGGCTGCCGATTTCGTCAAGCTTGCCCTGGGCGCCCTGCCGCGCGAGGACACGGAGCAGAACGTACAGCTCGTGCTCGGCTATATGAGTAGCGCGTTCTGGACGTTTCTGCCGGAATCGGCGCGGCCGCCATTGGCGCCAGGACTGGAAGAGACGCTGCTTGCGGGCCTCACGCGTGCGACATCGTCGAGCCTGAAGTCGACTTATTTTTCGGCGTTTCGCTCCGTCGTCACAACGCCCGATGGGATCGCATTTCTGGAACGAGTCTGGCGCCGGCAGGAGAAGATTCCCGGCCTCACTCTCGCCGAACCCGACGAAGCGGCGATGGCTCTCGACCTGGCCGTCCGCTCGGTTCCGGCCGCTGCGGCAATCCTCGAGGAACAACGTGGCCGCTTCATGAATCCCGACCGGAAGGCGCGTTTCGAATTCGTCATGCCCGCGTTATCGGGGAGTCCGGAAACACGAGACACGTGGTTCACAAATCTGGCCGATGTGAAGAACCGCCGCCGGGAACCCTGGGTGATTGAAGGCCTGCGCTATTTGAATCACCCGCTGCGCGGCACACAATCGGCGAAGTACGTCCGCCCAGCGCTCGACTTGCTCCGAGAGATTCAGCGCACCGGCGACATCTTTTTCCCGAAGAACTGGATGGACGCCACTCTTGGGGGCCACAACACCCGCGCATCCGCGGATGCCGTTCGCGCGTTTCTGGATGAACAAAAGGACTACCCGGTTCGCCTCCGGCGCATTATCCTGCAGTCTGCGGACGACCTCTTTCGCGCCGCCGATATTCTTAACGTACCGAAGAGCTGACAGGCTGGTCCACTGTAGCGGCGGTCTATGACCGCCGGTATTTCGTTGATTCCAGGAAAAACCGGCGCTCATAGAGCGCCGCTACAGAGTGCTAAGAGCCTCAGGACTTCGCAGGGATTATTCGGAACGATTTGCCCTTTCGCGTCCTGTAGGTCAAAAAACCACGGCGGTCCAGTGTTGCGATGTCATTGCTGCCGAGTTCATCACTGAGCAGCACGAGGGTGGCATCCGCGAAATCCATCGGGACGTTTGAATATTTCTCCATCAGCGAGACGGCAGAGAAGAGTTGTTGTGCTTGCGCAGATTCGAAGACGTGTATGCTCGCCGCCTGCACAAATTCCGCAAGACGCCTTGGACCACTTTGATTGCTCTTGAGCAGGTACATTGCTTCGGTAATAACGGCACTTGTGCTGCAAAGCATCCCGGCGAAATCATCAAGTGAACCAGCGACGGCGTGGTGGGCGGCGTCCGTCGGATCAAGGTAGGCGACGAGAGGGCCGGTATCAATAAGCAGAGTCCTCATCGCCAGTTCTGTTCTTTCAAATGTTTGCCCCAGGCACTCTTGGGTTTCTGCAAAGGCACTGTACCTTTGAGATGGCCTGCCCTTTCGGAGACCGTCTGATCAGAAAGTGCTTTGGCTAGAATCTCGCGGACCAGGGCGGACCGGCTCTTCCCGACCGTCCTTGCCCGCCGGGTGAGAGCCTCATCCTGTTCTGCATCCAACCGGATTGTGATTGTCTTCTCCATAGATTCACATTGTAACACAATGTGTAAGACATCACTCTGGATGCGCATCAAAGACAAGGTTAGACGTTTGCTTCCTCTCCGCATATTATTAAGCGGCTAATAACCTGAAGGGACGGAACCAATGGTCAACATGAATCGTCGCGTGTTTTTTGCAGCAAGTGGAGGAATCAGTGTGGCGCCTTTCATTCCGCAAAGTTCGACGCAAGCGCCGCCCGCCGAAGTGACTCGCATGCTCGCGCGTCACGTCATATCCACGAAGTTCGCGGATCTTTCGGCCGGAGTGCGCAAGGAAGCGGCGCGGACCTTGCTCAACTGGGTCGGCTGTGCTGTGGGCGGCTCGCGCCATGAAACGGTGGACGCGGCGATTTCGGCTCTGGCGCCGTTTTCGGGACCTGGGCAGGCCGGCATACTGGGAAGGAAAGAAAGGCTCGACATTCTCCGCGCCGCACTGATTAATGGCATCAGCTCGCATGTTCTCGATTTCGACGATACGCATTCGAGAAATATCATTCACCCCGCCGGACCAGTCATTTCCGCCATTCTGGCTCTTAGCGAGCACCGGCCGGTTTCGGGCAGCGACTTCGTGACTGCATTGGTACTCGGCGTGGACGTCGAATGCCGGATCGGCAACGCCGTCTATCCTCCGCATTACGATACCGGCTGGCACATTACGGGCACCGCGGGAGTATTTGGGTCGGCCGCGGCTTCCGGCAAACTGCTCGGCCTGTCGGAGCGGCAAATGTTGTGGGCGTTCGGCCTGGCGGCGACACAACCCGTCGGCCTGCAGGAAATGTTCGGCACCATGACCAAGAGCTTCCATCCCGGGCGCGCCGCCGAGAACGGTCTGACCGCGGCCCTGCTCGCTTCACGGAATTTCACAAGCTCCGAACAGAGCCTCGAAGCAAAATACGGGTGGGTCAACGTCGTCAGCACGGCCCACGACTACAACTACATCACGAGGAGACTCGGCGAGACCTACGAGATTTCGCAAAACACGTACAAACCCTTCGCCTGCGGTGTCGTCATGCATGCAACCATCGATGGATGCATCCAACTTCACAACGAACATAAGCTCACGGCCAACCAGGTCGATCGCGTCGAGCTGAAGGTTCATCCGCTGGTGATGCAGCTTACGAGCAAGAAAACACCACAGACCGGCCTCGAGGGAAAGTTCAGCATCTATCACGCGGCGGCGATCGCCCTCGTCGAAGGGGGCGGTGGAATAGCGCAGTTCAGCGATCGCGCGGTCCGCGACGCAACGGTCACTTCCCTTCGTGACCGTGTCTCCACGGTCGTGGATTCCACGCTCCACGAAGACCAGGTTCGAATTGCTGTGACCACCAGGGACGGCCGCCGCCTCGAGAAGTTCGTCGAGCATGCTGTGGGCAGTGCGGACCACCCCATGAGCGACCGCGACCTGGAAATGAAATTCTCCGGCCTCGCAGAAGGGATCTTGTCGCCGGACCGCCAGCATCAATTAATGGATCTCTGCTGGAAAATCGAAGGGCTGCCGCAAGCAGGAAACATAGCCCAGGCCGCCGCCGCTTGAGAGTTCCACAATACACGCGCCCGTGAATTGCCGCGGAGCGGCGACAGAGTGTAGCCCCGGGCGCGAGAACGTGTGAATGAATTGGCAGGAGAGCGTTTGAACTCCCCTCCTAAGTTAGGAGGGGAATCGTCGGGTCCTTCATTCATTCACGACTTCCGAGCCCGGGGTTTTCTTTCGACACGATCTCAGCCCCGGGCTTGCGCCCGGGGCTACACTCTGTCGCCGCTCCGCGGCTGAATACGCGAACGGTTAATTCTGCTACACTAACCTCATCCGCATGGTTTTTCATCCACTCATTCAAGAATGGTTTAACCGCTCCTTTGCTTCAGCCACCGAGCCCCAGCTTGCTGCCTGGAAGGAGATCAGCGCCGGGAATGACGTCCTGATTTCGGCGCCGACCGGATCCGGCAAGACATTGGCCGCGTTTCTGTTCTGCCTGGACCGGCTGGTTAGAGCAGCGCTCGACGGTTCGCTTCAGGACCAGACGGAAGTGGTGTACGTGTCTCCGTTGAAGGCGCTGAGTAACGACATCCAGAAGAACCTGGAGCGGCCGCTGGGGGAGATCGCCGAACTGGCCGGTGAGAAAGGACTGCTGATGCCGCCAATTCGAGTGGCGCTGAGAACCGGCGATACTCCGATGCACGAGCGGCAGCAGATGTTGAAAAGGCCGCCACACATCCTTGTGACAACGCCCGAGTCCCTGTTCATCCTGCTGACTGCCGAAAAGAGCCGGGAGCTGTTGAAGACTACCAGGACGCTGATCGTGGACGAAATCCATGCGGTCGTGGATGACAAGAGAGGCGCACATCTGGCCCTGTCGATTGCGAGGCTGGACGATCTGGTGATGAAAGCCGGAGGGCAGGCGCCGCAGCGGATCGGGTTGTCGGCCACGGTGAGACCGATCGAGGAAGTCGCGAGGTTTGTCGCGCCGCAGAAAGAACTCCGCATCATCGATAGCGGTCATCGACGACAGTTGGATCTCGCAGTCGAAGTTCCGAAGGACGAACTCGGACCCGTGGCAAGCAACGAGATGTGGGCGGAGATCTATGACCGGCTCGCGGAGCTGATCCTGGCCCATCGAACCACACTCGTTTTCGTGAATACCAGGCGGCTGGCCGAGCGGGTGGCTCATCATCTGGCGGAACGGCTCGGCGAGAGTGCGGTCCTGGCGCACCACGGCAGCCTGTCGCGAAGGCTGCGCCTGGAAGCGGAGCAAAAACTGAAAGAAGGTCAGCTCCGGGCTGTAGTTGCGACTGCGTCCCTGGAGCTGGGCATCGACATTGGTTCCGTGGAGCTGGCCTGCCAGATCGGCTCGCCGCGATCGATCGCAGTGGCGCTGCAGCGGATCGGGCGTTCAGGGCATCGGGTGGACCCTGCAAGCATTCCGAAGGGCCGTCTGTTCGCGACCACCCGCGACGAGCTCCTCGAATGCGCCGCGCTGGTTCATGCCATCAGAGCCGGCTTGCTGGATGCGCTCGAGATCCCATTGTGGCCGCGTGACGTGCTTGCCCAGCAGATTGTCGCGATGGCGGCCGCAGAGTCCTGGGCCGAAGAGGACCTGTTTCAACTTGTGCGGCAGGCGTATCCGTATCGCGATCTTCCGAGGAAAGACTTCGATTCGACCATCGAGATGCTTTCGGAAGGAATCGCCACACAACGCGGACGCAGCGGCGCATTCCTGCATCGCGACCAGGTGAACGGCGTCGTTCGCGGCAGGCGGGGCGCACGGCTCGCCGCTATCACCTCAGGTGGTGCAATCCCGGAAAATGCGAACTACTACGTTGTTGCCGAACCCGAAGAGACGATCGTTGGAACACTGGATGAAGACTTCGCGGTCGAGAGTCTTGCCGGGGATGTGTTCCTGCTGGGAACAACATCGTGGCGAATTCGACGGGTGGAGAACGGGCGCGTCCGCGTCGAGGACGCGCATGGCGCCGCGCCGTCAATTCCCTTCTGGCGCGGCGAGGCGCCCGCACGCACTGTCGAGCTGTCCGAAGAAGTCGCAAACGTGCGCGCTGCGATCGCGAACGAGAAAGAACCCGTTGAATGGCTTATGCGTGAGTGTGCGCTCGATCGCCGGGGCGCAGAACAGGCGGCGCTCTACGTCCGCGCCGGCGTCGCCGCTCTGGGTGGCGCACTCCCGGGCCAGCGAAAAGTAGTGGCCGAGCGGTTCTTCGATGAGGCCGGCGGGATGCAGCTCGTGATTCACGCTCCTTTCGGCGCGCGGATCAATCGAGCGTGGGGACTCTCGCTGAGGAAACGGTTTTGCACGACTTTCAACTTTGAATTACAGGCGGCGGCGACGGACAACGGGATCGTCATCTCCCTGGGAGAGCAGCACAGCTTTCCGCTCGAACTCGTTTTTCAGTTTTTGAATTTGAACACTGTCGAAGACGTGCTCACGCAGGCCATGCTCGCTTCGCCCATGTTCACGGCCCGCTGGCGCTGGAATGCATCGCGCGCGCTGGCCGTTTTGAGGTTTTCTCGTGGAAAGAAAGTGCCGCCTCCGATTCAAAGAATGAGATCGGATGATCTGCTCGCGGCTGTCTTCCCGGATCAGGTGGCATGCGGAGACAACATGACCGGTGAGATCCGGATTCCGGATCACCCGCTGGTGAACGAGACTATCCGCGATTGCCTGCATGAAGCGATGGATCTCGACAGGCTAAGAACGATTCTCGATTCGATTGGAGCCGGAGAGATCGAAACGGTTGCAATTGACACCGCGGAGCCATCGCCGTTTTCACACGAGATTTTGAACGCAAATCCGTATGCGTACCTCGACGACGCGCCGCTGGAAGAAAGACGGGCGCGGGCCGTTCAAATGCGGAGAACACTTGGCGCTGACGCAGGAGACATCGGGGCCCTGGATCCCGCGGCCATTGAAGAAGTCGCCAGCGAATCGTGGCCGGTCGTGCGGGACGCGGACGAACTGCATGATGCGCTGCTGACGTTGATGGTCCTGCCGCCTGTGGGCCAATGGTCTGCCCTCTTCGAAGAACTTTCGAAAATGAGGCGCGTCACCGTATTCGAGCATAGCGGTCACACGCTTTGGGTCGCGGCCGAGCGATTGAAGACGGTCCAACTGGCCTGCACGGAAGGCAATGCGGAAGCCGTGACCAGCGTGGTTCGCGGTTGGATGGAATCGACCGGACCGATGAAGGTGACGGCCCTGGCCGCTCGGCTGGGACTGGCACGGGACCTCGTCGATGCGGCAATGGCGCGCCTGGAGTCCGAAGGCCAGGTCTTACGAGGACGATTCACGTCGGCCGCGAAGAGCCCCGATGCAGAAATCGAATGGTGCAACCGAAGACTGCTGGCGAGGATTCACCGGCTCACGTTAGGAAGACTGCGAAAAGAAATCGAGCCGGCCACGGCGGCGGACTTCATGAGGTTCCTGTTTTCGTGGCAGCACGTGGCGCCCGGGACGCAACTGCATGGAGTGGACGGCACGTTCCAGATCATCAAGCAGCTCCAGGGCTATGAAATATCCGCCGCGGCGTGGGAATCCGAAATCCTGCCAAAGCGGGTTGCACGCTACACTCCGGACCTGCTGGATCGGCTCTGCCTGTCCGGTGAGGTGATGTGGGGACGCCTGTCGCCGGCGACAGGCAATGTCCGGCCGACCCGGGTTGCACCTGTTTCGATTTTCCTTCGCGAAGATGCGTCATCCCTTCTTCAACCGGCAGCTCGCGGCGAGGGTTTGTCGCACGCTGCACGTGCGGTGGCGGAGGCACTCGATCATCGCGGAGCGTCGTTTCTTCCGGAATTGGTGAAGGCGACGGGACTGCTGACCAGCGCGGTGGAGGAAGCTCTCTGGGAGCTCGCGGCCGGCGGCCTGGTCACAGCGGATGGTTTCGAAAACCTGCGCGCGCTCGTGGACCCCAAGCGGCGCCGGGGCGAAGGGCGTTCCCGATTCAAAATGCCTCGGCATGCCGCCGGCCGATGGGCGTTGCTGAAGATTCCGTCCTCGGGTCTTTCACAGGACCAGCGTATGGAGACCTTAGCGCGTCAGTATCTCGATCGCTGGGGTGTCGTCTTCCGCGACTTGCTCGCACGCGAAACTCTTGCGCCGGCCTGGCGCGACTTGCTGATGGTGCTTCGACGAATGGAAGCGCGGGGAGATATCCGAGGCGGCCGGTTTGTGAGCGGCTTCCTTGGAGAACAATTCGCGAAACCCGAAGCCGTCGATCTGCTGCGCGCGATTCGCCGGAAATCTTCGGAAACTTCGCTCCGCATCGCTGCTGCCGATCCTCTGAATCTTGCTGGAATCATTACTCCTGGACAACGCATCAGTCCCCTTGCAGGGCAAGTGGTTGAAATCCTTCGGGAATCTCCGGCCCCCGCCGAAATGGCACTGTGATACAAAAGAATAGACGATGAAAATACGTCTGTTCTTACTCGGTTTCATCTTATCCATTCCGGTTCTCCTGCGCGCCTCTTCGGTCGTCCAGGTGACCTTCGATGAACTGGTCTCCTCCTCTCAGTTAATCTTCGAGGGCCACGTCACGGAGAGGCGCGCGGAGTTCGACAGCAACGGCAAGATCTATACTTACGTCACGTTCGAAGTCGAAGACGTTCTCAAGGGTACGTTTGGAGGACGAACGCTCGTCCTCCGGTATCTCGGAGGTACCGTCGGAGATACAACACTTCGCATTTCCGACCTCACACTTCCTGAAACGGGCGAGAAGGGCATTTATTTTGTCGAGTCGCTCACGCGCCCGCAGGTGCATCCCCTTTACGGCTGGGACCAGGGACATTTCCTCGTCGCAACCAGCCCGACCGACCAGACCGAACGTGTCTTCAGCCAGAACCGGAAACCCATTACCGGCGTTACCACTCTTCCCGGCAAGGCCAGCGGGTTGAGCACAGGGACTGCCATGGGTGTTGCGGTGGCTGATGCGAGCCGATCGAACGAAGCCATGACGGTGCGAGACTTCAAACAGAAAGTCGTTGAGCTGAAGTCCCGGTAATGAGAAAGCTTGTTCTTTTCGTTTTGATTCTGGCCTCCGCCGCTTCCGTCCTGCAGCCCGCCCTCGCTTACGTTCTTACCGGAGCCAAGTGGTCCTCGCCGGCGACATCGATGTACGTCTCGCTCGGCGCGCCATGGGACGACGCGTTCATCACCGCGATGAACCGCTGGAACCAGAGCACTCCGTTTCAATTTACGTACGCGCCTCAATCCTGGGATCCCTGCTCCAATCCCAATAATCCGCCGCGCCACAATGGTGTGAAGTTCTCCGATACGCTCTGCGGCGACTCGTTCGGCAACTCCACACTGGCCGTCACGGAAACATGGACGATGGGCGGATCAACGATTGTTCAGGCCGGAATTCTCTTCAACACGAAATACACGTGGGACGTTTATGATGGACCCTGGAGTACCAGCACGTACGCCGGAAAGAGCGATTTCCGCCGCGTCGCCGTGCATGAACTGGGCCACGTAATGGGACTGGACCATGAAGACTCCGTGCCCGCAATCATGGCCACTGCCGTTAGTACCGGCGGGGTAATCGTAGCTCCAACGTCCGATGACATTGCGGGCATCAACGCGATGTACGGCAGCGGAACCCCGGTGCCTGGCTCGCCGACAGCGAATACGTACCACGTTTTTCCGCAGTTCGCCGACGGCCGGGCCGGCGACGGCAGCTATTACCGGACAACGCTGATGGTCTCCAATCCGAGCAGTAGTGCTGCTTCAAATTGCACTTTCCAACTGTACGGATTGACGGTCAACGGCCAGGGTACCTATACCTTTACTTTCGCAGGAAGCGGATGGACGATCCTGCCGATCAATAGCGACCAGACCTTGCAATCCGGATATGCCACGCTGCAGTGTTCCGCGCCTGTAGAGGCCCAGCTGCTCTACTCGTTCTATTCCGCGGCAGGCACGAAAGTATCCGAAGCGACCGTGTTCTCCTCGCCGCCCGCCGGGATGCTGCAGGTTCTGGGAGACAATCGCGGCGGCTCACAGATCGCCATTGCCATCGCGAATGACTCGAATGCAGCCACGCCATATACGATCACCGCGTTCGACAACGCCGGAAACCAGGTTGGATCGGTGACCCGAACCCTTTCCCCACGAACCAATCTTGCGGCGTTCGTGAGTGAGCTTATTTCGTTGCCGGCTAACTATTATGGACAGGTGGTGGTGACCAGCGGCGGCGGGACGGCCAGCCTGATTGGGATCCGCTTTACCGGAGCCGCATTTACAACGATCCCCGCGGTGAACCGCAGTGCGCTCGCGCCGACAGCATCCACGTACCACGTGTTTCCACAGTTCGCGGATGGCCGGGCTGGCGACGGCAGCTACTATCGAACCACCGTGATGATCGTGAATTCGAGCAGCAGCAGCGGATCCTGCACACTGCGCTTGTATGGATTGACTGTCAACGGCAGCAATGTTTTCAATTACGGCACCTTCTCGCCGGGCACCTGGACCATTATTACGTCGATCAGCAGCATGCAAAACCTCACGTCCGGTTATGCCACCTTGCGATGCGGAATGCCGGTCGAGGCCCAGCTCCTCTATTCGTTCTACCTGGCATCGGGAACGAAGATATCCGAGGCAACGGTGTTCTCTTCACCGCCGAGCGGAACTGCTCAGGTACTGGCGGACAACCGCGACGGCTCCAGTCTTGCGATTGCGGTTGCGAATGACTCGGACCAGAGCGCGACATATACGATTACCGCTTACGGCAGCAGTGGAGATCGGGTTGGAGCTGTCAGCCGAACACTCAGCGCCCGCACGAATCTTGCGGCTTTCCTGAGTGACCTTATTTCTCTGCCGCCAAACCACTACGGTCCCGTGGTGGTCACGGGCAACGGAGCTCCCAGCCTGATCGGTATCCGCTTCACGGGCGGCGCATTCACGACAATTCCGGAAACCATGCGCTAGCCCGGATTATTTAGAGACAAAGGCAGAGCTGTCCAAAATGCGCTGCCATGAACAGCCGCGGAGCGGCGACAGAGTGTAGCCCCGGGCGAAGCCCGGGGTTTTCTTTCGAGACGATCTCAGCCCCGTAGAGGCGAAAGACTCTTTCGCCCCTACGGGGCTGGTGTGCCAAAACGACACCTACCCCGGGCTTGCGCCCGGGGCTACACTCTGTCGCCGCTCCGCGGCTGAACATGTAGCTGACTTCTGAGAGACGACACCAGCATTCGACTCAAAATCCTCTTGAACTTTGAAAATTCAAAGCGTATTAGGTCGAAATGCCTCGACGCCTGACCAACTCGCTCATTATTTCCGCTTTCATGCTGTACGCTTGTGCAAGCGCTCCCCGGCCCGACGCCACCTCCAGCCGAACATTCAAATTAGGACTGATTCCGGGCGCTCAGGAATTCGTGGACTTCGTCATGGAAGGACACGGAATTCTCGAACAATTTGGCTTGAAGGCCGATAAGGTGAAATCGCTGAGCCCTGCGAACCTGCACCTGATGCTCGCGGAAAGAAAAGTGGATATCGGTTTCGGCGGTTTCACCACGATGGCGACGGCAAGATCCGAGGGTAAAGACATTATCGTGATCGGAGGCGTGTTCTCTCCCGTCAATATGGTCTTTGTCGCGAAAAACTCATCCATCCAGTCCCTTCGTGATTTGAAAGGCAAAAAGCTGGGCGCATTCGGCGGGCCCGGATCGACGACGTTCGCTTTCCTCGCGGTGATCGCCCGCAATTGGTACGGCATCGACCTCTTCAAAGAAGTAAACATCGTGTCGGCGCCCGGGCCGGCGCTGGTCGAGCTGCTGGGAAGAGGAGATATTGATGCGGCTTTGCTCGGAACCACCGAATCCATCCAGATGTTCGCCCAACAGCGGTACCGGGTTCTCCTTGACTTGAGCGCCGAGTACAAGGCGCACCAGGGAGGCCGGGCTCCCGCTCATGTGACGGTGGCTACGAACGAAGAGTTCGCGAAGACGCATGGGGATATCGTTCGAGACTATATGAAGGCATACAAGGCTACGCTGGAGTACATTCGGGCACACCCCGAAGTCTGGGACGAATACGCCCAGAGCATCAAGATGGATAACCCCGAGGAGCGCGCCCTGCTGAGAGAGAAAATGGGCCCGAACCTCGTTGAAAAATGGGATGCCGATCAGATCTCCCTGCAAAACGATTACTTGAAGCTGGTGCACGATATTATAGGAGAGAGCGTCCTTAAGGTGGTCCCTCAAGATCTGATCCGTAATGAATACAATCCTTAGGATTTTGTCGATTGTCTCCTTAGTGCTCGCGTGGCTGATCCTGTCCTTCGTTTTTTCTCCAACCATTGTTCCAGGTCCCTTTGCTGTGCTTCAGGCGATGTGGGAAAACGTGCGATCCGGCCAGGCCTTCTATCATCTATATAAGACGCTTTTTCGCGTGGGCTTCGGATTGGTCCTGACGATGGCCCTCGGCATTGCCTTTGGTACTGCAATGGGGCTGTCGCGGCGGGCGGAAGTTTTTCTGGAATCCTGGGTCATGGTCGGGCTGACTCTGCCGGCAATCGTCTACAGCATCATCTGCCTGCTCTGGTTCGGGCTGAATGATTTCGCTGCGATCGTGGCGATCGGCGCGTCGGCATTTCCGGCGGTCGGCATCAGCATCTGGCAAGGAATCAAAGGAATGGATACGCAGCTTGTCAGCATGGGCAATGCTTTTAAGCTGAGCAGAGGTGCAATCATTCGGAAGATCATTTTCCCCCAGCTCCTGCCTCATATTCTCGCCGCGATGCGGTACGCACTGGGCATCTGCTGGAAGATCTGCACGACAGTAGAACTCATCGGCATGTCCAGCGGCGTCGGGTTCATGCTGAACTACTGGTTCGGCCTGTTTTCCATGTCGCAGGTCTTCGCGTGGACCCTTTTGTTTCTTCTGGTGATGTTTGCCATCGAGTATTTGCTGTTCAAGCCTGTCGAGAAGCGGCTGACAAAGTGGCGCAATGACGCTCCTATACCTCTGAGCGCATGATCGCCCTGAAGGAAGTCCGCAAGGAGTATCTGCAGCCGAACGGCGAACGTCTGCGCGTCCTGGAGAACATTACGTTCGAGATTGCGAAGGGGATGTTCAGCTCCCTGCTCGGGCCGTCGGGTTGCGGAAAATCCACGATCCTCAATCTCATTGCCAAACTGGATCGCCATACTTCAGGAGACATATCGGTCAACGGAGACAAAATAGGGTTTGTCTTTCAGCAGCCTCGGCTCCTGAACTGGCGAACCGTCACGGATAACGTGGCCCTGCCCCTGGAACGGGACAATTCTGACAAACGAGGGCGGCGGGAGATTGCTGTGAAGTACCTCGGTCTTGTGGGTCTCAGCGGATTCGAGAACTATTATCCGCTTCAATTGTCCGGAGGAATGCAACAACGAGTGGCGATCGCTCGGGCCCTCGTTATCGATCCTGATATTCTTCTAATGGATGAGCCTTTCAGCGGGCTCGACGAATTCACGGCGCGCAAACTGAGGCAGGAACTGATCCGTATCTGGCGGGAAACCGGAAAGACCATCGTGTTTGTGACACACAGCATCAGCGAGGCGGTCTTCCTTTCCGAGCAAATCCTGATCGTCAGCCAGAAGCCCGCCACCATTTTCAAGCGCGTCACCGTGGACGTTCCGTATCCCCGGGAATACGGTGACCTGCGTCTCTTCGAGATTGAGACCAGCCTTACCCGCGATTTTCTGGAGATGAATTCGGAGCGGTAGAAAAGGGTTTAGCCGCGGATTACGCGAATTACGCGGCCTAAAATCCTTTCAAATACGGTCGACGTCGTTTCGGAAAGGAAATGACACAAGGGCGACTGTGAAACCGTACAGAGCGTGCGATCCGGCTGCGACCCACCAGGGAGTCTCATTGAGAATGTAGGCACTGCCGTTTACGAGGGGCTGGATCCAGCTCAGGAGCAAATAGAACGTAACAATCCAGATGGCGAGTCCGTAAGCCACACCTGCCAGGAGAAAGGCCGTCAACTCTGGAAACGAGCTTCGCTTCGACATGATTATCATGAAGACGGCTCCGAATATGGAACCCACCACCAGGTGCATAAAGAATGTATCCAACAGAGATATTCCGTTATTGGGAACCAGAGCGGCAGATCCCTCCTTGATGGTGGCGTAAACACGCAACAGCTTCAGAGGATCGAGAGCCATGATGGATGCTCCGATCATGTTCGAGATGAGCTTGACCAGACTCCCGAGAAAACCGGCGGCCAGTCCGACAGTCGCGAAATATAAGACCGCCCATTGTTTTTCAACGGCACCGGTATGAGTCCTGATCGTCATTGTTGAACTTCCTTCCTCTCGAACTCTATAACATATCGTACCACGATATTCTATGAATTCAATGGTCCAGGTCTTCAGACAGTCAGGTTGATACTGGTTCCAACTGATCCGGTCGACGCACCCGATGAGGAGGCAGCAGGCTGAGCGGCATCCACGTGGTGGTGGTGATGCCCGCGATGTCCTTTATGCGCATGCATTGCAGCGAACGCGGATTGGGCATCCGACAGATCACCGGACTTCAGTGCCTGGCCGAGTTTGGCGAGCGGACTGTTGGGATCGTTTGCAATGCCCGCGGGAAGGCTGGAGGAGAGCGACGAGAAGGCCTGCTGGGCGGCGCTCAGATCGCCCGACTGCAGGGCGTCGGACAGAGCCTCGATATTCTGACGACGCTGTTGCCAGGTATTGCCTGGGATGGTCTGCAAGGAGTTGCTTGAAGCGGTACCAGAGATGGACATATTCATAAACCCTTCTTTATAAATTCATTTGCGCACGGCAAACATGCACATTGCGTAGGCAGTTGTTTTGCCGTTGCCCAGAAACCAATTGTAAAAAGTTGTACGGATTGAAACTGCAGGGCTATTCCGCCTTGAACCGCAGTCGCACGGCCGCCATCATGAAGAAGATCCGCTCGTTTGCGGCGCAGACGGGTGGTCGCTTACATAATTTTTATCCCCTTTGTGTCAAAGTGGGAAATTTCTGCCGGGCGTCGTCCATATCGTTTTTGGAAAGGAGATCGTGCATGAAGCGATGGATTTATCTTTCGATTTCCGCATTGTTTGTCGGGACCGTTTTCATATCGATCGGTTTTGCGCAGAGCGGTGGGACATCGGAACCGCGGTTCGTGACCATCGGAGATGTGAGCAAGATCGACCCAAAAGGCAAGTCGATCACGATCAAAGATGCAACTTCGTTCGATATCCCGCAAACGACCACAGGTGAGGGCGGCACTGCGCGAGGCGGCGGCCGGCATGGCGGCGGTGGTGTACGCGTAGGGGGTGGAGGCGGCGGCCGGCGCGGAGGAGGCGGCGGGAACAGCGGCGGGGGCTCAGCCGTCGGCGGCGCACGCGGACCCTCGGCCCCGGTGCCGACCGAGTACAAAGTTGTCGTCTCCTCCAGGACGCTCTTCAAGGAAGGCGACAATCCGATCCTGTTCGGCGATCTGAAAATCGGCGACCGAATTCAGGTCTTCAGCGCGAAAGGCGGTTCCAAACTCGAAGCTTCCGAAATCATTCGGACACCCCGGAATTAAGGAAGCCAGCAGGCCACTGGGACTCTGAGCGAGAACGTCACCAAATCAATGCACGTGCTAAAAAGAATATTTCAACGAGAACTGAAGTTGCCACGGGGAAACACGCATTCCGCAATGTAACTCTTAGCACTTCCATGACCGCCGGCAGTGCACCAATTTGCGGGATCGCCGGCGGTCATAGACCGCCGCCTGGAGATTGGCCATTTTTTCAGAGGTTGTGAGCAATGGTGTCCGCATTGGCGTCTCCAATTTTTGCACTTCGTTGCGCGAGTGGTC
>WNFO01007950.1_pt1 | contig 16882 bp, 21 predicted proteins | sample 5400251 | NCBI WGS metagenome assembly WNFO01 (sample SAMN13153354, study PRJNA577476) | soil metagenome | isolation source: 100 cm saprolite under Madrone tree | place: USA:California | collected 2016-06-14 | reverse complement strand
AGGACTTGCCCCAGGGACTGCGGTACGGATCAGGCAGGTTCGAGGGGCGGGTGAGCGGGACGGGGTTTCGGTCCCTTCTCCACCGACGCGTCGGACCGAACAGCCGGCCCTCGGCCTGCCTGGTCACACAGAACGCACGGGAGGATGGATCCGATGACGCCCGAGAAGGACACGTTCCGCATCGAACTACGCAATGCCAAGCTCTGCATGGAGCTCGACTGCAACACGGTCTTCGACGCGGTGATGCATCGTCACTGCCCGACCTGCAGCAGCGCCGAATTCTACCCGCTCGAGTCGTGGCTCAATCGCGACCGCGGCCAGCGACGAGAGCCCACGTTCCGCGAGACGCGCGTCACGGTGCGCGCGGCGATCTCCTCGCTCCCGCGCCCGCTCTGGCTCGATCGGTTGTACGTCCCCCGCGAGAGCGAGGGCGAGCTGGCCGGAGCCTCCGTACGGTCGCGGCGCGCCGCGCTGCGCCGGCGGGCGGGTTGACGCCGGTGCGAACGATACTCGTCGTCGACGACGATGCGTGGGTGCGCGGCCTCGCGCGCGACGTGCTGGCCCGCGAGGGTTACCGGGTGCTGGAGGCCTCGGACGGGCAGGACGCGATCCGGGTCTCCGCCGAGCATCCCGGCCCCATCCACCTGCTCCTCACCGACGTGGTGATGCCGGGGATGAACGGCTGTGATCTCGCGGCCGGGCTCAGCGCGCTCCTGCCCGGCCTCAAGGTCATGTTCATGTCCGCCTACGATCGCGACTTCCTGGTGGCCCGCGGCCTCAACCCGGGCGGTCCGGTCATCACCAAGCCGTTCACGATCGAGTACCTGACCCGCCGGGTCCAGATGGTGCTGGGCGATCGGCGCGCGCCCGCCTCGGTCGTCACCGCCGCGCCCGCCCGCTAGCCCGCCACGCGCATTGACGTCATGGCCCGGCTCGTTGTAAGAGCCGGGCCATGACGTCACCGCCGATCCGCTCGCATCTCGTTGCCCTCGCGCTCACCGGGCTCGCCCTGGGCCCGGTCGCCTCGGCGTCCGCCGCCTGCGGACCGTCCCCGCTTCCCGCCGACGCCCCGATCGCCCTCGTGCTGTCGGGCGGTGGGGCCAAGGGGGCCTACGAGGCGGGTGTGGCCGCCGGTCTCGTGGAGCGCGGCGTGCCGATCCGCCTGGTGGCCGGCTCGTCGGCCGGCGCGCTGAACGCGGCCATGATCGCCGACGGCCGGCTCGACCGGTTGGAGGCACTGTGGCGCGGGCTCACCCGCGACCGGGTCTACGCGCTGCGGGCGCGCGTCTTCTTCGCGGGCCTCCTGCCGGGATGGCTCACCCTGCTGACCCTCGACCACGCGGGCTCGCTCTTCGATCCCGAGCCGCTACGCGAGCTGATCGGCGCCTCGCTCGACCTCGAGCGTATCCGCGCCTCACCGGTGCAGCTCCTGGTCGTCACCACCGATCTCCAGCGGCGCGAGCCGCGGGTCTTCGACAACCGGACCGTGACCCGGGAGGTGCTGATGGCCGCGTCCGCGGTGCCGGGCGCCTTCCCCGCGGTAGACGTCGGCGGCACCCTGCTGGTGGACGGCGGGCTCACCGGACGGGCGCCGGTGCTGGAGGCGCTCGCGGTGGGGACCGCGGTGGAGCGGGCGGTGGTGGTGATGAGCTACGCGCCGCAGGAGCAGGGAACCCCGCCCACCACGATGCGGCGCGCGCTGGAGGAAGCGTTCGAGATGGGGATGATCCACCAGATCCGGCGGGACGTGGAGCTGGCGCGTTTCAAGTTCCCGGGGGTGGAGGTGCAGCTGCTGACGCCGTCGGCGCCGCTCGCGCTGCGCCCGCTCGAGTTCGATCCCGCCGGCATCGCGCGCGCCCTCGAGCGTGGGCGCGCGGACGCGGTGACCTGTCTCAGCGGCTGGGGGAAGCGGTGACCTGCACCGAGCCGGTGTCGCGGACCAGGAAGTGCACGCGGCGGTTCTTGCCCTGGCAGGCCGCGCTGCGGTCCGCGCACCGCGTGGCGCTCTCGCCGCGGGACACCACCGTGATGCGGCTCGCCGCGATGCCCTTGCCGACGAGGTAGTCCATCACCCACTTCGCCTGCCGTTGCGCGAGGGCGAGGTTGGCGAGGCGGGGCCCGGCCACGTCGGTGTAGCCCTCGAGAATGATGAGCTGCTCGGGGTGCGCCTTGAGCCAGGCCGCCGCCGCGTCGAGCGTCTTCCGCGCGCTCGCATCCGCCTGGACCTGGCCGGTGGCGAAGTGGACGTCCGGCAGCTCCTCACGGGCGGAGAACCCGGCGGTGGGGCCGGACTCGGGGGTGGGACCGGCCGCATCCGGGATGGGCGCATCGGGGGCGGGTGCGGCGTCCGGCCATACCGGAGGGGTGGGTGATGTGGCGGGCCGGCTCGCCGTGACCGCGGTCGGATGCGGCGCGTCCACGTGCCGGGCGCAGCCGACGATCAGCGGCGCCAGCACGCCCAGCGCGAGGGTGACGCGTCCGATCGTCGTCATCGAGGCGCGCCTCGAATCAGGCCAGCTCGTGGCGCTCGGTCAGCCGGTCGTGCAGCATCCCGAGGCCGAACTCGAGCTCGGTGGCCAGGGACTGGAGCTGCTCCAGACGATTGCCATCGGGGCGCAGGCAGCCGTCTTCCAGCAGGCGGCCGTGTCCGAGCACCGCGAGACTCATGAGACTCGCCTTCGCGAACAGCCGCTCCACGTACTCGGCCAGCACGTCCTCGGTCTGGGTCATGGGGTCGCTCCCTTTCTGGGCGCTCGGCCGTTTCGACCGGCCGGCGATTGGCTACATTGCGCATAGGCCGTGCCACGGAACCCCATGCGTAAATATCTTGAATAATTGGCAATTCTTGCCATGACGCCGACCGGTGCTCGTCAGCGCCGCGACAGCGTTCCGCCGGACCCGTCAGAGACCGGACATGACGACGCGCCCGCCGTGCCACCATGAGAGGAGCCCGCTCCCGGGCGCGGGCTCACAAGGGGGACCAGGCATGACGGCAGAAGCACGGATCGCGTGGGTCGAGCGGAGCGCAGGCGCCCTCGCCATCGGGGTGGGGCTCGCGCTCCGGCTGGCGGCGCCGAAGACGAGCATCGTGACCACGCGACCGATGCTCCTCGTCGCGGCCGGCGTGGTGCTGCTCGCGGTGGGCCTGGCGCGCGACCTTGCCCGTATCGCGCTCGAGGGGCGCCCGGTCGCCACCGCACCGGATCGGCACCCCGGTGAGCTGCGCCTCTGCCTCGAGTCCACCCTCGGCCTGGGCGCGGTCGGGGCGGGTCTCGCGTGGCGGCTCGGCGCGGCGAGCGCCGCGGGGCCGGTGTCGGTCGGCGGCCTCGTGCTCGTGATGGCCGCGGTGGCGGCGCTCGGTCACCTCACGCGGAATCTGGTCGTGGTCGTCCGCCGGGAACCGGCGCACCGCAACGTCGTCTTCTGGTCCTGAGCGACGGCCACTCCCGCCGTCACGCCCGGCGCGGCGTCACGTCAGACCGCGCCGAGGAGCGTGGCGGCCCGGGTGTAGTCGCGCCCGGCCACCCACAGGATGGCCCCGTAGCGGCCCGCGCCCGCGCACACCGCGTCGACCGCGGTGACGTTGATGCGCGCCGCCGCGAGCTTGCCGAGCATCTCGCCGATCACCCCCACGCGGTCCTCGCCGCCCAGCAGGAAGGCGCGCTTGGGCCCGGTGATCTTCCACTTCGAGCGCCGGGCGAAGCCGCGGAACGCGGCGGCGTCGGCGGGCACGAAGTCGAGCTGGGAGCCGCGCCCCTCCGGGAAGCCGGAGAACGCGACCAGGTTGATGCCGGCCTCGTGGAGCGCGGCGAGGTAGCGCACGCCCTCGCCCGGCTTGTTCGGCGCCTGCACGTAGAAGTAGTCGACGCGCTGCACGGTGTCAGGCATCCCGGGTCTCCTCGCGCTCGAGCTCGGTGCCGAGCGCCTCGTTGAAGCGATTGGTGAAGTTCGCCGCGGCCACGGTGAGGGTGAGCTGGACCAGCGCCTCCGGCCCGAGGCGCTGACGGAGCGTCTCCACGAGGGCGCCGTCCACCTGGACCGCGGTGGTCATGGCCTCCGCGTAGGCGATCACGAGCCGCTCGAGCTCCGAGAAGAGCGGGCTCGTGCGGTGGTCGGCCAGCGCCTCGAGCTGCTCCTTCGGAATGCCCGCCTTGCGGCCGGCCGCCCCGTTGTGAGTCACGCAGTAGCGGCAGCGATTGAGCTGCGAGGCCCGCACGTAGGCGAGGTAGCGGAGCCGCAGATCGAGCGGCCCCTCGCGCAGGCGCGGGTACCAGGCGTGGAACGGAGGCAGGGACCGCGCGTGGTGGGCCATGAGCCGGAAGATGTTGAGCACGCGCCCGCTGCCCGCCTGGAGCGTGTCGTAGAGCGACTGGATCTCGGACGGCACCTGCGCCCGGTCCAGGTAGGGAAGTCTCGCCGCCATCGGGGCCGTCTCCTCCGCGCCGGGGAAAGCGGCGGGCTCGGCCCCGCGCGCGGCTCGGCGCGTGGCCGCATCATTACGCGGGCCCTCCCGGCGGTCAAGGCGCCGCTCACAGGATCGCCACGTGCACCGCCTGCCCTTCGAAGAGGAGCGCGGCGCCGCGATGCTTGTCGAGGGCGAACTCGAAGAGCCGTCCGACCCCCACGCTCGCGCGCAGCGTGCCCTCGACGCGCGCGGCTCCGCGCAGCAGGCCGTCCACGCGGCTTCGCGCCGCCGCTTCGTCCCAGCCGGTCGGGGCGGTCCGGTAGGCGTCGAGCGCGTAGGCGCGCAGCAGCTTGGGCCACTCGCGGGTGAAGAGCCCGCCGGCGTGGAACGCGTCCACGCCGGCCAGGCTCGCGCCCACGAAGACCGCGGCGCCGACCACCCCGGGCACCGGGATCGCCTCGAGGCGGTGAGTCGCCCGCTCGAGATGGGCCTTCACCTCCGGCGCGTCGTAGACCGCCTGGTAGCTCCCGGTCGGGGAGGCCGCCCGGAGGTTCCGCGAGGCGGCGGCGACGCCCGACCAGATGCGTCCCTGCTCCGCCTTGCGCAGCACCTCCGAGCGCACGCTCGGCTGCACCACGCTCGATCGGCTCTCGAAATCCTTCCGACCCTCGTTCCAGCGTCCCTGTTCCACGCAGTACACCGAGACGTTCCGGGGTCCGCTGAGTGGCGGGAGCAGCAGATCCTCGCGCAGCACCCGGTTCTGCTTGCCACCGATCAGGATCTCGCCGGCCAGCAGCAGGACGTGAGCCTTGCCGCGGTTCTCCGCGATCAGGTCGGGCACGCTGGCCTGCGCGCGCTCGACCACCGTGAGGGCGCCGCGAGCACGGGCCTCGTCGAGCGTCAGGACCTCGAAGGCCGCCGGGCCTTTCGAGGCCCCCCCGACCAGCCAGAGCACGGACAGACCCGACTGGGTGCCCGCTGGGCCGACCGTGAGCTGCCCGAGGGTCCGCTGCAGGTCGGGGCTGACCTGGCCGGGCAGCCCGGGATCGGCGGGGCCGGCGGCGTCCGGCAGGATGCGGATGCGGTCGGCAATGCATTCATATCGTCCTCCGTGCCCGCGAAGCGGGGATTTGCCCGCTTAGACCAGAGCCCGGGCCGAAAGTTCCGCGCATCGCGTATACTGACGGCGACGCACCGACAGGTCTCGAGGAGGGACGCTATGAAGCGGACCTTGGCAGCGATCATCCTGGTGGCACTGGCGCTCTCTCCGGTCCTCTATGTCACCGAGGCCTGGGCCCGGGCGGGCGGGGGCAGCTCGAGCGGTAGCCGCGGCTCGCGGAGCTACTCGTCACCGTCGCCGTCCTCGAGCCCGGCGGCCCCGAGCCAGCCGGCATCTCCGGGCCTTCAGCAGCCCGCGCCCGCGCGCCCGGGTTGGGGCGGCATGATGGGCGGGATGCTCGGAGGCCTCCTGCTGGGCGGCCTGCTCGGTGGGCTGTTCTTCGGTCACGGCGGTGGCGGCATCGGGATGCTCGAGATCCTGATCATCGGCGGGCTCGCCTGGTTCGCGATCTCCTACATGCGACGCCAGCAGGCGGCCGGCCCCTCCGGTTATGCGACTTCCGGCGGCTACGGGTCCGCCCCGGCCTCGCGCTATGACCCGTCGCCCGCGGGCGGCACCGCCGTCCCGGCCGGCGGCACCGCCACGCCGGCCGGCGGCATCGCCACGATGGAGGCGCCGGCCGGTCCGTCCGATCTCGAGCGTGGCCTGGCCCACATCCGCCAGATGGATCCGGGCTTCGATCCCCGCGCGTTCTCCGAGACCGCCTCGGATGTATTCTTCAAGGTGCAGGGCGCCTGGACGGCGCGCAGCATGGCGGGGGTGTCGTCGCTGCTCATGCCCGAGATGTCGGGGACGCTGCAGCGTGACTGCGATCGGCTGAAGGCCGAGCACAAGGTGAATCGGCTCGAGAACATCGCGGTCCGCGGAGCCGAAGTCACCGAGGCCTGGCAGGAGAGCGGTCAGGACTTCGTCACCGTCCACTTCCTGGCGAGCCTGCTCGACTACACCACCGACGAGAGCGGTGCGCAGGTGCTCGAGGGCAGCCCGAGCGAGCCGGTGAAGTTCGAGGAGTACTGGACCTTCACGCGGCCGGTCGGATCCGCCGCGTTCCGCCTGAGCGCGATCCAGCAGGCCTGACCGCGGCGGCGGCCGCGGCTCGCGGGTCAGCGCCCGACGAGCTGGGCCGTCTCGCGGAGCGCGCCGCGCTCGAGCCCCAGGAGCGCGGCCAGGTAGGTGAGCGCGCCCACCGGCACCAGGACCAGGAGACGCGCGCCGGCGCCGGCCTGCTCGGGCAGCAGGTATCGCGTCCCGATCACCACGCCGGCCATCGCCAGGCTCGCCAGGGCCGGCGCCCACATCGCCCGCCCGAAGTCCGGCACCCCGAGACCCAGCACCCCGCCCGAGCGCTGGAGCGTGATCCAGAACACCAGCGGGAAGGCGCCGAGCCAGGCCATCGCCATGCCCGCTGGGCCCCACTGCGCGCCGATCAGGCAGGCCGACGGGATGGCGAGCGCGGCGATCAGCATATTACCCGCGCTGATGCCAGGCCGGCCGATGCTCCAGAGCGCCGGGGGCAGCAGGGTCGCCACCATGCGCAGCGGCATGATCAGGGCGAGGATCTGCAGGAGCGGAGCGGCGGCCGGCCACTTCGCCCCCAGCAGGACGGCGACCGCCTCGGGCGCGGTGACCGCGAGCCCGATGAAGATCGGGAAGGAGAGAACGCTGGTGATGCGGGTGGCCTTGAGCAGGTAGAACCGCAGATCGTCCAGGCGGTCCTGCACCTGGGAAAAGGCGGGCAGGCCGATCGAGGAGATCAGGCTACCGGTCCGGTGCATCGGCATCGACACGAGGTCCTGGGCCACCGAGTAGAGGCCGAGGGTGGCGTCGGACCAGAGGCGGCCCCCGATCACCTTGTCGGCGTCGGTGAAGAGCTGCCAGCCGCCGCGCTCGAGCGTCACGATGCCGCCGAACGAGAGCGCGCGCCGGACCATCGCCAGCGACAAGCTCGGCAGGCAGAGCGACGGGGCGACCACGTTGAGGGCAACGGTGGTGGTGGCGGTCGACACAAGGCGGCCCCACACCAGCGCCCACACGCCCCAGCCCGTCGAGGCGAGCGCGAGCGTGGTGAGGCCGCCGAGCCAGTTCGCGCCGAGGCTGATCAGGGACTGGCTGCGGAAATCGAGTCCCTGCTCGAGGCGGGCGCGCGGCAACGTCTCGAACACGAGCAGCAGGAACTGCAGCGAGAGCACGCGCAGGATCGGAATCAGGGTCGGCTCGCTGAAAAACGCGGCCACGAGCGGAGCGGCGGTGACCAGGATCAGGGCGCACAGCAGGTTGACCGCGATCACCACGCCGAACACCTGACGACGGAACTCTTCGCCCGGGGCCAGCCGCCGCACGAGGACCACGTCCAGGCCCAGGTCGTTCAGGAGGTACAGGGCGGAGGGGAGGATCACCGCCATCGCCAGGACGCCGTAGTCCGACGGCGAAAGCAGGCGGATGACGAAGACCGTCATCGTCCAGGACACCACCTGGCCGACCAGTCGGGTGGCGGCCGACCAGCGCAGCGCGGACAGGACCTTTGCTCCGACCGGGATGGCGGCGGGGGGACCCACCCATCCAGACTAACCGGCCGGAAATTTTTCGAACAAGCGAACCTTCGGGCCCCCGGCCGGCCGAGCCCGGTCCTCGGAGCGCTAGAACGCGGCCGACATGCCCCCGTCGAAATTGACCGCGGTGCCGGTGATATACGCCGCGCGGGCCGAGCAGAGGAAGGCCACCAGGTCCGCGAACTCCTCGGCCTCGCCGACCCGGCCGACCGGCACCCGCTTGGCCGCCTCGCGGTAGTAGGCCTCCATGTCGCCGCCCTTGGCCCGGCGCTCCCACTGGGCGCTCTTCACCAGCCCCAGGCAGACCGTGTTCACCAGGATGTGATCGGGCGCGTACTCGTTGGCGAGCGACTTGGTCAGGTTGATGCCGGCCGCGCGGGTCACGCTGGTGGGCAACGAGCGGGCGACCGGGACCTTGCCGCCCACCGTGGTCACGTTGACGATCCGGCCGCCTCCGCGCTTCTTCATCTGGGGGATGACGAGGCGGCAGAAGCGCACCGCGGCCATCAGCTTGACCTCGATGTCGGCCGCCCACGTGGCGTCGTCCACCTTCTCGAACGGCCCCGCGGACGAGGTGCCCGCGTTGTTGACGAGGATGTCCACGCCTCCGTGCGCGGCCAGCGTCGCATTCACCACCGCCTCCACGTCGGCGGGCCGGGTGACGTCGGCGGTCTGGGCCAGCACCTGCACGCCGGTCTGCTTCCGGATGGCCTCCGCCGCGCGCTCCAGCACGTCCTTGCGGCGCGCGCAGATCACCACGTGACAGCCCTCCTGGGCGAATCGCATGGCGGTGGCGCGCCCGAGCCCCTCGCTGCCTCCGGTGACGATGGCGACCTTACCGGTGAGACCGAGATCGAGCATGATGGGTCCTCCCGGTCGCGGATACTAGCCGCGCCCTCGACCGCGGTCAAGGCGCGGCGCGCCCGTGGTATGCCCCCGTGGTATGCCCCCGTGATATGGTCAGCGCCATGCGCCGGGTCCTGGTCACCGGAATGAGCGGGCTCATCGGGACCGCGGTGCGCCGCCGGCTGGAGGGGCGCTTCACCCTCCGCGCGCTGAACCGTCGGCCGGTCGCGGGCGTGGAGTGCCACCAGGCCGACATCGGCGATCTCGCGGCGATCGCGCCCGCGTTCGACGGCGTGGACGCGGTGGTGCACCTGGCCGCGAACGTCGTCGCGAACCCGCCCGTCGACGCGATCGTGCGGGACAACGTGGTGGGCACCTGCGGGGGTGCGCCGCGTGATCTACGCCAGCAGCGGGGCCACCGTGAGCGACTGGGAGCGGGACGAGCCCTACGCGGCGCTGGTCGCGGGCCGCTACGACCAGGTGGCGGAGTGGCCGATCCTCACCCACGAGTCGCCCACGCGGCCCCACGGGCTCTACGGCTGCAGCAAGATCTGGGGCGAGGCCCTGGCCCGCCACTTCGCGGACACCACGCCGCTCTCGATGATCTGCCTGCGCATCGGGCGGGTGACCGCGGTGGACCGGCCGGTCGGGCCGCGCGAGCTCTCGGTGTGGTGCAGCCAGCGCGACATCGCCCAGATGGTCGAGCGCTGCCTGGTCGCGCCGGACAGCCTGCGCTTCGACGTGTTCTTCGTGTGCTCGGAGAACAAGTGGACCTACCGCGACATCGAGCACGCGCGGGCGATGGTGGGCTTCGTGCCCGAGGACCGCGCCGAGGACCACCGCGGCCGCTCGTGAAGCTCGTCTCCTGGAACGTCAACGGGCTCCGCTCGGCGTGGAAGAAGGGCTTTCCCGATTTCCTGACCGCCCAGGCCGCCGACCTCGTCTGCGTGCAGGAGACCAAGCTCCAGGCCGAGCAGGTCACCGACGGGATGCGGAGCCCCGGGGGCTACGCGAGCCACTGGGCTTTCGCGGAGCGTCCCGGCTATAGCGGCGTGGTCACCTATTCCCGCGAGGCCCCGCTCGCGGCGAGCGCCGTGTGCGACCATCCGGTCCTCGACTGCGAGGGGCGCCTCGTGCACGTCGAGCTGCCCGACTTCCACCTGCTCAACGTCTATTTCCCGAACGGGGGAATGGGCCCGGAGCGTGTCCGGCACAAGCTCGCCTTCTACGAGGCGTTCCTCTCCTTCGCGGAGTCGCTCCGCCAGCGGGGCAAGGGGGTCGTGGTCTGCGGCGACGTGAACACCGCGCACACCGAGCTCGATCTCGCCCGCCCGCGGGAGAACGAGGGGACCTCGGGGTTCCTGCCCGCCGAGCGCGAGTGGGTCGCCCGCTTCATCGCGGCGGGCTACCACGACACCTTCCGCCTCTTCGTGGCGGACCCCGGGCACTACACCTGGTGGGATCTGAAGACGGGAGCGCGGGCGCGGAACGTGGGCTGGCGCATCGACTACTTCTTCGTCTCCGACGAGCTGCGCGGCCGGATCGCGGGCGCGAGCATCCTGCCCGGGATCCTGGGGTCGGATCACTGCCCGATCGTGCTCGAGCTGGCCTAGGACCCCTCCCCCGGCCCTCTCCCCAGAGGGGAGAGGGTGGTGGTATTCTCTCGGCCGTGATCCAGAGCGCCGATCTCGCGGTCGTCGGAGGCGGCATCGTCGGGCTCGCCACCGCGATGGCCCTGACCGAGGCCCATCCGCGCCTCCGGCTGCTCCTGCTGGAGAAGGAGCCGCAGATCGCGGCCCACCAGACCGGCCACAACAGCGGCGTCATCCACTCCGGCATCTACTACAAGCCGGGCTCCCTCAAGGCGCGGACCTGCGTGGAGGGCGCGCGCCGGATGAAGCAGTTCTGCGACACCCACGGCATCAAGTGGGAGGGCTGCGGCAAGGTCATCGTGGCCACCGACGCGACCGAGCTGCCGCGGCTGCAGAACATCTACGAGCGCGGCCAGGCCAACGGGCTCTCCGGTCTCAAGATGCTCTCGGCCGAGGAGGTGCGGGAGCTCGAGCCGAACTGTCGCGCGGTGCGCGCGATTCACGTGCCCGAGACCGGCATCGTGGACTACGTCCAGGTGGCCGGCAAGATGGCGGAGCTGATCCAGCAGCGCGGCGGTCGCATCCTGACCGGCGCCGGGGTGAGCGCGATCCGCCGGCAGGGGACCGGCCTCGTGCTCGAGACCGCGCAGGGCGCGGTCGAGGTGCGCCATCTGGTCAACTGCGGCGGGTTGCACTCCGACCGGGTGGCCGGGCTCACCGGGGTGACGCCCGAGGTGCGCATCATCCCGTTCCGCGGCGAGTACTACATGATCCGAGCGGAGCGGCGGTCGATCGTGCGCGGGCTGATCTATCCGGTGCCGGACCCCGAGTTCCCGTTCCTCGGCGTGCACTTCACCCGCACCATCCACGGCGACGTGGAGGCGGGACCGAACGCGGTGCTCGCCTTCGCGCGTGAGGGGTACTCCCTCGGCACGGTGCGGCCCGGCGAATTCCTCGGCACTCTGGGCTACGCCGGCTTCTGGCACATGGCGCGCAAGTACTGGCGCGTGGGCGCCTACGAGATGTATCGCTCGGCGAGCAAGGCCGCGTTCGTGCGCTCGCTGCAGAAGCTGGTGCCGGACATCCGGAGCGGCGACCTCGAGCGGGGCGGGGCAGGGGTGCGCGCGCAAGCGGTGGCGCCCGATGGGAGCCTGGTGGACGACTTCAAGATCAGCGTGACCCCCGGAGCGGTGCACGTGGTCAACGCTCCGTCCCCTGCCGCGACCGCCTCGCTTGCCATCGGCCGGCACGTCGCCGGGGTGGCCGCCGAGACGTTCGGACTCGGGGGCGGCCCGGGCGCGGCCTGAGCTACTTCTTCAGCCGCTCCTCGACCTCGCTGAGCCGGTCCTCCGCGGCCAGCAGCATCGTGGCCAGCTCGCGGATCAGCGCCAGGGCGAGCGCGGGATTCGCGCGCACGAGGTGATCGAGCCGGTTCGCGGGGATGACCATGAGGGTGACCGCGTCCCCGGCGATCGCGGTGGCGGAGCGGGGAGCGTTGCGGAAAAGGGCGATGTGGCCGAGCAGCTCACCCTTGGTCAGGGTCCGGAGGAGACGCTCCTCACCGCCGATCTTCTTTCGGATCTCCACCCGGCCCAGGTGGAGCATGAAGGCCTCGCCCTTGGCGTCGTCTCCCTCGCGGAAGATGACCGCGCCCGGCTCGAACGTCCTCGTCGGTACCTCCCCGATCTGGCGGCTCATGAACTCCGGTCTTCGGTGTAGAATGGCCCGCGGTGGGCCTATGATACTGCGTCTGGTGCGGTTCGTGGCGGCGGTGATCATGACCACCGCCGGGTTGCCCGCCCTGGCGCTCGCCCAGAAGGCCCTCACGGTCCAGGAAGCCCTCCTCCGCGCCAAGCCGGCCGTCGTGCTGGTCGTGGCCGAGGTCTCTTCCGAGGTCACCCTCGACTGTGGGGCCGGGCCCGTGAAGATCACCCCACCCGTCTTCCGGGAAACCGGGACCGGCTGGTTCCTCGACGCCGACGGCTGGCTGATGACCAACGGCCACGTGGTCCAGCCCGCCTACGAGCCGCCCCGCTGGCTGGCCAACCAGCAGGCACAGCGCGCGGTCACGACGGCGTGCCTGCCGCCGGTGCTCAAGAAGATGGGGATCCAGCCGGGCGACCAACCGGCGGCCGAGGAGGCGGCCAAGCGTCGTCTGCTCGATACCGTGCTGCCCTCCGCCAAGGTCAACCTCAAGCCGGACGTCTTCGTTGTGACCGCCAAGGGCCGGTTCAAGGCCGAGGTGAAGAAGTACAGCCCGCCGGTGAACGAGATGTCGGGCCGCGATCTCGCCCTGCTCAAGGTCCCGGGCGAGAACTACCCGGTGCTCTCGCTGGCCGACTCCAAGGGAGCGCAGATCGGCGACCCGGTCCACATCATCGGCTTCCCGGGCGTGGTGCTCTCGCACGAGCTCTTGAACCAGTCCTCGATGGTCGAAGCGTCGATCACGAACGGCGCGGTGTCCGGCTTCAAGCAGGACAAGAACAACAACACCGTGATCCAGACCGATGCGCCGGCGGCGTGGGGCAACTCGGGCGGTCCGGTGGTGGATGACCGGGGCAACGTGATCGGCCTCCTCACGTTCGTGTCGCTGGCGCCGGGGCCCGAGGGCGGCATCGTTCAGGGCTTCAACTTCGTCATCCCGTCCGCTGCGGTCACCGACTTCGTGAAGGGTACCGCGGTGAAGGTCAACGCGGGCAGCAAGTTCAACGACGCCTGGTTCGCCGGCCTGAGCGCCCTGTTCAGCGAGGACGGCCCGACCGCGCTGCGGCGCTTCGAAGAAGCCGACCGGCTGCACCCGAACCTTCCGGACGCCCGCCGCGAGATCGCCGAGGCGCGCGACCTGGTGAAGAACCCGAAGCCCAAGCCCTTCCCGTGGTTCTGGGTGGCCATCGGGGTCACGTTCGTGAGCGCGGGCGGCTTCGGAGGGCAGTGGCTCCACCGCTGGAACAAGAATCGGTACCGCGTGCACCCCTCGGAGGTCGTGCGGCTGATCGAGGGCGGCAAGGCGCCCACCATCATCGACGCCCGGCGGTCGGATCTCTACGAGCAGCTGCCGCTCACCATCCGGGGCTCGGTGCGGGTGGCCCCCGAGAACCTCGCGGCCAGCATGGCTGGCCTGGACCTCGACCAGACGCGGCCGGTGGTCGCCTACTGTAGCTGACCCGACGAGGAGACCAGCGCCCGGGTGGCGCGCGAGCTGCGGAAGATGGGGTTCAAGGACGTGAAGATCCTGAAGGGCGGTCTCGGGGCCTGGACCAATGCGGGTCTGCCGATCGAGACCCGCTCCGATCTCTCGCAGGTGGGAGTCGAGCTGTACAAGGCCCTCGCCGGCGGCAACGTCTAGAACCCGAGCGCCCCGCCGTCCGCCCGCGGGTCCGACCCGCCGACCAGCCCGCCCTCCGGCGCGACCCAGATGCAGTGGGCGTGACCGAAGAGATCGTCCCACTCCTCCCCGATCGCGACCTCGTGCCCGCGGCTCTCGAGCTCGCGCGCCAGCTCGACCGGGTAGCGGCCCTCGAGGCTGAGGGCGCGCGTGGCGGTGCCCCAGGTGCGCCCGTAGAGCCAGCGCGGGGCCTCGACGGCGGCCTGAGGGCCGAGCCGGCGGAAGAGCCGCCGGGTGAGGATCGCGGCCTGAGTCTGCGGCTGGCCCTCGCCGCCCATCGTGCCGTAGACGAAGCGCGGTCGGCCGCCCTCGAGATACATCGACGGGATCAGGGTGTGCATCGTGCGTTTGCCGGGCGCGAGCGCGTTGACGTGGCTCGGGTCCAGCGAGAAGAACGAGCCGCGATTCTGGAGCACGACCCCGGTATCGCCCGCCATCACGCCCGAGCCGAACGTGAAGTAGAGCGACTGGATCAGGGAGACCGCGTTGCCCTCGCGGTCCGCGGTGACCAGCGCGATGGTGTCGCCGCCCCCGGGCGCGGCGGGCTGGGAAGGCCGCACGTGCGCGGGTGAGATCAGCCGGGCGCGCGCCTGGAGGCGCTCGGCGCCGAGCAGCTCGGCGGCGGCCACGCGCATGTGGGCCGGGTCGGTCAGGTAGCGGTCGCGATCCTCGAACGCGAGCTTGGTGGCCTCTACGGCCAGGTGGACGTAGTCGGCTTCCGGCAGCGAGGCGACGTCGAACCGCTCCATCATGCCGAGCACCGCGAGCGCGGAGAGCCCCTGGGTGGGCGGGGGAACGCTCACCGCGTGTCCCTCGGCAAAGGGGATGCGCAGCGGCTCCATCCACTCGGATCGGTGCTCGGCCAGGTCCTCGAGCGCCAGCGGGCTGCCCGCCGCCGTGGCGGCGGCCACGAGGCGGCGCGCCACGTCCCCGCGGTAGAACGCCTCCGCACCGCCATCGCGCACCGCCTCGAGGGTGCGGGCGAGGTCGCGCTGCACCAGCGGGCCGCGGCGCAGGGCGTCCGGATGGTAGAGGGGCCAGAGCCATCGCCGGATCATCTCCGGCGCGCGGTCGGTGAACAGATCCGGCTCGCGCGGCGGCGGGATGCGCTGGCCGTCCGAGGCGGTGAAGCCCTCGCGCGCGTAGGCCACCGCGTCGGCGAGCAGGGCCTTCCAGTCGAGCGGGGAGCCCATCGCCTCACGGCTGTGGCGGTGGGCCTGCCACCAGCCCTCCACCACCGCGGGCACCGTGAGTGCCGCGGGTCCCCCGCGCGCGGGCAGGGCCTGAGTGACCCCGCGCGCGGCGTACCAGTCGATGGTGGCGGCCCGCGCGGCCCGGCCCACCCCACAGAGGGCGCGCAGGCTCTGGCTCCGCGCGTCGTGGATCAGCCACACGTTGTCGCCGCCCAGGCCGTTCATGTGCGGGTACACCACCGCGATGGTGGCGGCGGCCGCGATGGCCGCGTCCAGCGCATTGCCCCCCGCGCGCAGCGCGGCCACGCCGGACTGGGTCGCGAGCAGGTGCGGGGTCGCCACCATGCCGCGGGGGGCGCGGGCCTCGGGGAACCGGGTCGGGGTCATGGGAGCGCAGAGATCATACCCTCTCCGTGCGATGCGGGCCGAGCTGCCTCTGCGGGCGACTAGAGTCCGACCCGAGGAGGATCCGATCCGGAGCCGGTGGCCGGCGCTGCCGGGCTCACGACGCGACCGAGCTCCTCCACCGTCGACGCCTCTCGCGGCCGGTCGGCCGCCCGCAAGATCTGTCGATGATGCGTCTCGGTCTCCTCGACCGCCTTGCGGCGCGGGCGGGTCACGAGTCCGCGGCCCCCGCTGACAAGAAGACGGTGCTCGCGTGACAGGAGGCGTCAGGCGGCTTCGGCAGGAGGTGGAGGAGTCGCGCATGCCGATGTCCGGAAATTTCAGGCGGCATCGGTAAAGATGACCGGGCAACCCTGGGCCGATGTCGTCGGCCGCCGCCAGAATCGGGGCTGATAGGCCCGCGACGCCCGGAAACGTGCAGGGCACACGCCTTGCTGCGAGCTCCCTCTAGGAGGGATCGATGCCGGAGAAGGCGACGCAGCAACGAGTCGAAAAGGACAGGCGAGAACGGAAGGCGCCGAGCACGCAGGCCGGCGAGTTCGTGCGCGAGGAGATCGAGCACGTCCGTGAAGGTAAGCACGGGGCCCGCTCGTCCCGGCAGGCCATCGCGATCGGGCTGTCGAAGGCTCGCCGCGCCGGGGTCAAGCTGCCGCCGCCGAGAGAAGGAACGGTCTCACGCCGCACCCGCCGGCAGGCGGTCCGCGACGCGCGGGCCGGTGCCCGCGCCGTCTCGAGCCGGCGGTCGCGCGCGGCGCTTCGCGCGCTGACCCGGGAGGGTCGCGCGGCCGCCTCGCGGAACGCGCTCTCCCGTCAGGGCCGCGCGGCCGCCTCGCGGAACGCGCTCTCCCGTCAGGGCCGCACGGCCGCGGCGCGACGCACGAAGCAGTCACGGAGCGCCGCCGCGCGACGCGCGGCCGCCACGCGAAAGCGTAGGAGGTGAGCATCGTGACGAACGTCATCGACGCGATCTGGCCTGCTGGGCTCGGAGGCCGAGCCCCAGACCCGTCGTGAGATGGTGCGACACCTGGCTACCGTGCACCTCGTGCTCTACGCGGGAGTCGTGATGCTGTTCCTCGCCACCGCGTGGGCGGTACGGCACTCGGGCGGTCGCCGCGCGCTCGCGATCGCCTTCGCGGGCGCGGCCATCCAGCTGGCGGGAGAGGTGTGGCACGCGTACTCGCACCTGCAGTTCCGGCCGAGCCCGTTTCCGGAGCTGGCCGGCTTCGTCGGGCTGGCGGTGGCGATCGTCGCGACCGTCGTCGCCGGCCGGACCGCGCGGGGGGCGATGACCGAGCGCCGGCTGGAGCGGAGCCCGCAGGGCCGCTGAGCCGGATTCGCATGGCCACCCGCTGGCGGTCGGTCGGGATCGTGGTGACGCCGGGATCCG
>WNFO01002552.1_pt1 | contig 16885 bp, 10 predicted proteins | sample 5400251 | NCBI WGS metagenome assembly WNFO01 (sample SAMN13153354, study PRJNA577476) | soil metagenome | isolation source: 100 cm saprolite under Madrone tree | place: USA:California | collected 2016-06-14 | reverse complement strand
GCGATCACCGTCGGCACCTGGCACTCCGTCAGGTCCGCAAGCAGCTTGATGTCTGTCACCAGCCAGTTCGCGATCACCACCAATCCTTCCACGCGCCGGTCCAGCAGCATTTCCAGGTACCGTTCAAATCGGTGCGGTTCGTTGTGCGCGTCCGCCAGCAGCGACAAATAACTTGCCTGATAAAGCGCGTTCTCCAGTCCGCGCAAGATCGGCGTGCAAAACGGGTCGGTGATGTCGATCACCATCACTCCGACGATGTTCGACCGTTGGCTCCGCAGCGACCGCGCCAGCGGATTCGGCCGGTACCCCATCCGCTTCGCCGCAGTTGTAATTCTTCCTTTCGTGTCCGCGGGGATGTACCGCGATAGCGGAGCGCCATTCAACACAATCGAAACGGTGGAAGCCGAATAGCCACACTCCCGCGCCACGTCGCGAATCGTGACGACCCCCGTTCTTCCCATCAGTTGCTCCTCACTTCGGCGCGGTATACGTGTAACGCAAATTCCCCGGCAGGCGATCGGATCGCGAGCGCGTGTTGTACTCCATCTGATATCTCAAATGTTCGTCGTCCAGCGGATACTCTTTCCCGGCTTCGTACGGATAAGAGACCAGTCCGTGTTTGGGAAGTGGTTCCACCGTAAACGCATAGGCGGCATAAAAATCGAAATCCTTCTCGAATCCATTCGCGTAGAAAAAGTAATCGCGCGTCCATCCGGCGGGAAGTGCAGGCAAGCCCGCTGGATCAAACTCCAGCTCCACTCCCTCACCCGATCCAAACACCGCAAATTGATCGTCTGCCGAGCCGAGCAGATTCTTCACGTCTCCATACCGCGTGTAATTTCCCGCAGCCCGCGCATACGGTCCCGTCGGGCTTCGATGCGAATACGAGTACACCGTGTCGCTCGCCGGTTGCAGCCGTATCTCTTTCGGGTAGCCAAGGTAAGCGAGCGATGCAGTGGCCAACGGGACTTCCTCGACTTTTATTCCTTCCACTGGTCCCCGCTGGAATTTTCCCCGTAAGGTCCGCGACCATCGTTCGCGCCAGCCCCGCCGGAAAACCCATGTCCTCGACGACGCGTTTCCAATTTCCCTGCGCGTCCTGCGCCTCCACATAGGGCGCGATCACCTTGATCCCAGCCTGGTCCGCTGCGTACATTGAAGTCGCCGTGAAATAATCCGTATATCCGTCCAGCAACAGTCGCAGCGGTTTCTCCGCGTTCCAGGCGCCCAAATCCAGCTCAATCCAGTGCAATTTCGCGAATCCCGCAAACGGCAGTCCTTCAAACTCCGTCACGTACTTCCGGTCACGCTTCGCCAGCAGCGGCAAAACATCTTTCCCGCGGTCGTCCCACGCGCCAACTGGCACGCGAGGATTCTCCGTGGCGATCACGCGAAACTCCGGAAAAGGCGGCGCGCTTACAAATCGTTCGTTCGGATTCACTTCCACATTCGTCGGATGATCCACCGCCACCAGCCGCACCTGGTCCAGGTAAACCGTCTCTTCCATCGGCTCCATGAACCGGAAACTCAACCGCCCATTTTTTTCACGGACACTTTTCGCCGCAACTTTCAAATACTCATCCGGGTCCGGAACATCCCGCTCTCCCGGCGCCACCCAGTGCCCCACCACTCCCGGCCCAATCATGTCCGCAATAAACTCGTATTCCCGCCCATTCCATGAAAACAAAATCGGGCACGAACTTCCCCTCCGGTCAAGTTCTCCAATCGCCTGTGTTTTCCCGGCTGCCAGGTTCACTTCGTCCTGCGGCACGCCAGTCGGCCACAGCAGCCGCACCACATCCGTCGCCTTTTCCTTGCCAAGCCCCGCCAGCAATCCCTGCCCGTTCTGCCCCAAATAGCCTGAAGCCCCGGCGATCTCCCATTTCTGATAAAGCCCGCCGGCAAAAATTTCCACCTTCGTCCCAATGCTGCTCTTGTTGTCGTTCAACGCCTTCAGGTCAATCTGCATCCAGTGATTCCGATTCGCTCCCACATTTTCCAGCACCAGCGTCTCGCCGGCTGCCTGCGTTACCACAAAATCCGGACTCCCGTCATTCTTCAAATCGGCCACCGCCAGCGTGCGCGGTTCCTTCAGCTTCACTCCGTCGAGATGCACCTTCTTCGTCACATCCGACCAACCTGCATCGCCAAGATTCCGCAACACGCGAATTTCTCCGCCGCTCGCGCCCTCTCCCACCGCCGCAAGGTCCAGCCATCCGTCGTTGTCGTAGTCCACCCAGACAATTCCCCAGCCCTGCTTCCACCCAAAATCCGGCAGGGCAACTCGTTCGAGCCGTTTGCCCTCCACATTTCTCCACAGCGAAATTCCCGGCGCGCCCACATGCGTAAATGCAAGATCCATCCAGCCATCTTTGTTGAAATCGAGTGCCACCACTCCCACCGCCGGCGGCAATTTCTCTTTCGCAAAATCAATGGCCGGCAACTCCGCAAACTTTCCTTCGCGCGGATTCAAATACACGTCCGCGCCGCGTTCACCACCGGCAAACACCAGATCAATCGCCCGATCATTGTTGAAATCCGTGCTGACCGCCCCGCCGCCCGTCGCTTCCACTCCCAATCCCGTCTCTTCCGAAACATCCGTAAACGTCGAATTCCCGTTGTTCCGCCACAAAGCATTCCGCGATTTCTTTCCTTCCGTGTCTTGTGGAGCAAACGTCAAATACAAATCCAGATCTCCGTCATGGTCGTAATCCACAAACGTCGGCGAAACACAGCCGGCTTGGCGGCGAATTCCCGTTTTTTCCGTGACATCAATAAACTTTCCCCCGCCTTCGTTGTGAAACAGCCGCACTCCACCGGTCTCGCACACCGCCAGGTCCGTCCTCCCGTCGTTGTCAAAATCTCCCGCAGCGCACCCAAATCCAGCGCCAACTCCGCGCAGCCCCGCTTTCTCCGTAACATCCTCAAATCGTCCGCCCCCCAAATTGCGCAACAATTCGCTCTTTCCGTTCCCTGCCCCCACCAGAAACAGATCGGCTTTTCCATCTCCGTCAAAATCCAGAAAGCAGGCCCCGTTCTTGCCACCAGCATCTCCCGGACTTTTCCCCGCAACGCCCGTCAGCTTTTGCGGTGGCGCAACTTCGTAACGCACTGCGATCTCTGCCGGGACACTGGTCTCCCCTCCCGGCAAAAACTCCGCCAGCGAAAATTTCCCCTGATCCCCATATCCCGCACCAAACGGAATCCCCAGATGCTCTGCCGTAAGTTTCTGAAACCTCTTCATTCCCTCACGCGCGGCCTCAGTATCGCCCTTCCTCTGATAAGCGCGCGCCAACCCGAACTGCGCCGAAGCGTGATACGGGGCAAGCTTCAGCGCTTTTTGAAACGCTGGAATCGCCTGGACATATTGTTGGAGTTGCGAATTCAGGTAGCCTTCGAAATAAAATGCGTCGGGCTCTTCAGGTGCAATCTTCTCCACATGCTGGAACGCCGCAATCGCCTTCGCCGGCTCGCCCGCATCCTTGTACACAAGCCCCAGGTTGTACCAGGCGTATGGATCATCCGGTAGCTTCGAAGCCCCCTCCTCCAATGCCACTCGCGCCTGCTCCATTTTTTGCTGCGCCAGCAACGCAATTCCCAGATTCATCTTAGCAACCGCAAAATCCGGATCCGCCGCCAGCGATTGTTCAAAATATTTCTGCGCCTCCGCCGACTTCTGTTGATTCAGGTACGCCACGCCCAAAGTATTCAGTCGCAGCGCATCCCTTGCCGGAGCTTTTTTCTGCCTGGCCCCTGTCGCAGATGTGCTCTGGTAATTCTCCTCGCCGGGCCGGTGTGACGCGAACAAAACCAATCCCGGCAACAGCAACACCGCCGCCACAAAAATCCAGTACAAACGCCGCGAACCCCAGTGCCTGGCTTTCATTCGGGAATATTCCTTCTGGATACGCCACTCGCGAAGCATCCGCATCTGCTTTGCCTTACGTTCCGTTCGATTGTCTTGGCTGCCAACCCTATCGTCAACCGATTTTATAGCGGCTTTCCGGCCACTTCTCCAACTCGCCTTGACCAATCGCAATGGGGCCGTTACCTTTCTTTCGTCCGCCATGGCCCAACCCATTTATTCCACAATCGCTGAAACTCTCGCAAAATTCCGTCGCAAGGAAATTTCTCCCGTCGAACTCATCGCCGCCCACCTCGATCGCATCCAGCAAATCCAGCCCCAGCTCAATCCCTTCGTGCACATTGACGCCGAATCCGCCCGTGCCCGTGCGCGCAACTCCGAATCCCGAATCGCGCGCGGAGACAAGCCACGCCCGCTTGAAGGAATTCCCCTTACCGTAAAATCCTGCCTCGACGTAGCCGGTTGGCCCTGCCCCGCGGGCTCTCTCCTCCGCAAGGATTACATTCCCGTTACCAACGCGACTCTTGTCTATCGTCTCGAAGATGCCGGCGCAATCCTGCTCGGCAACACCAATACGCCCGAATTCCTGATGAGCTACGAAACAGACAACCGCGTGAGCGGCAAAACTTCCAACCCATGGAACCCTGCGTATTCTGCAGGTGGCTCCAGCGGAGGCGAAGCCGCCGCAATCGCCTCCGGTTGCTCGATGGGCGGAGTCGGCAGCGACGGCGGCGGTTCCATCCGCACCCCTGCTCACTTTTGCGGCATCTGCGGACTCAAGCCCACGCCCGGTCGCATTCCCTCCACTGGGCACTACCCTCCCGGCGGTGGCGCGTTCGCCTGGATCGGCGTAGTCGGACCCATGTCGCGCACCGTCGCCGACCTGCGCGCTCTCTTCGCCGTAACGTCGGGCCCCGATCCTGGCGACGCCCTCTCCGCGCCAGTTCCCATCCGTGAAATTGCCGCCTCAGATCTCCGCGGCCTTCGCATCGGCATTCTCGAAAACCACGAACTGGGCCGGCCCACGCCGGAAACTCTCTCCACGCTGCGCCGCGCCACACAACTCCTCTGCGATCTGAATCACCGCGTCGAACCATTCAAATTGGAAAAATTGGACCAGGCCCTCGATCTCTGGTGGTTTTTCTTCGGCCCGGTAATCGCCGATCTCTTCCGCCAATCCACTAGTGGAAAAGAATCACAGCTCAGTCCGATGTTCTTAAGTTATCTCGAAGCGACGCAGGCTGAGCCCAAAGTCACTCTCGAATCCTTCCAGAAAGCGTGCGTCGACCGCGACCTCGTACGCGCCTCACTTCTCAGGCAACTCCGGGAAGTCCCGATACTGCTCTCCGCAGTTTCTACGGCACCAGCTTTCAAACACGGCGCCGGCAACTACCGGTCCGGCGATCCGCACAATTATCGCGACACCATGCGTTTCTCCCAGTGGCTCAATCTAGCCGGCTTTCCCGGCCTCTCTCTTCCCATGGGACGATCCCCGGAAGGCCTACCCATCAACATCCAATTGATCGCCCGCCCCCACGAAGAAGATCTCCTCCTCGCCGTTGCCGAGCAACTCGAACACGCTCGCGGCCCCTGGCAATCCCCATCGCTGTAACCCGGGTGCTGGTTTTTTCTTCTTTCTTCTCCTTCCCGCTTCTCAGCGCCCTCTGCGTCTCAGCGAACTCTGCGTTAAATTCTCTTTTCCGGTTAATTCTTCTCCTGTGTTAACTCCGGACTCGAAATCGTCTTATCGCTCCACTTCTCCCGGTCCTTATCCAAATCCGCATCCATCAATTTCTTCGCGCTGGCAAACTCCCGCTGCGCCTCTTCCTTCCTTCCCAATTTCAGCAGCAATTGCCCGCGCAAATAATGTGCCTTATCGCTTTCCGGCACCACTTTCAGCGTCTCCCCGACCGCCTGTAACCCCTCTTCATACTTCCCTTGTTTCTGATAAATCTTCGCCAGCCCAAACCACGCCCCCGGCCGCCGCGCGTCCCGTTTCAACGCTTCCCGGTAAGCCTGCGCCGCGTCCGCGTCTCGCTGCTTCTGCGCGTAAATCTTCGCCAACTGATAATAATCGTCCGCCAACTCCGGATCGACCCGGCTGTCCTTCAAAAATTCCTGTTCAGCTTTCGCGCCGTCTCCTGTCTCCACATAAGCGATCCCCAAATTAAAATGCACAAACGGCAAATCCGGTTTTGCCTCCTCTGCCTTACGCAATTCCGCAAATGCCGTGTCATATTCCTGGTGCTGCAGATAAGCCTTCCCCATAATCAGGTGAAACTCCGGCGTACCCTCCCCAACTTCCAGCATCCGCTTCATCGCTCGTTCATCCAGCTCTTTTTTCCCCGCCTTGTTCGCCGCGATCCCCAGCACGTACAGATACATCACATCCCCAGATCGCTGCTGCCACAGAGGCTCCAGCGTCTCCGCGGCTTCTCCAAACTGGTCCGTAAACACCAGGCACATTCCCAGCAAATACCGCGCCTGCGCCGAACGCGGCTCATCGCGCAACACCGACTGCAACGGCGCAATGGCCTCCGCATAATTTCCCCGCCGGAACTCCACCAACCCCGTGTTCAACCGCACGCCCGCCATCCTGGGCGCCAACTTCTCCGCCTTCTTCAAGTTCTGGAGCGCCTCGTCCCAATCCTTCCGCCGCATGGCGATTACGCCGAGGTTTGCGTACGCGGCCCCTGCAGTCGGATCCGCCGCCAACACTTTTCGAAACGCTTGCTCCGCCAAGTCTAGATCGCCGCTCTGCAGGGCCGCTTGTCCCTTCGCGAACCACGCCTTCGCATCGTTCGCGTCCGTCCTCGTCTGCGCGGCTGCCTCCGCGAACAAAAATTCCCGCTGCGAGCCGTACGAGTAACCCGCGCAAGCTCCCGCCATGAGTAGCGCAGCGATCGCCACAATCGTTACAAAATGCCGCATCGCATCACAGTCTCTGCTATTTTCCCGCCCACGTTCAACCATTGGAATGCATCCCGGAATGAAACCCGCCTTTCAGCCACCCTTATTTTACCCTTGACACGCGCACTTACTTCCTTTATTAATCCGATTTAATAGCTTGTTTGCGGGTGCTTTGTGGTCGGTCGAGGACCGGGGGATTCCTTGAAGAGTGGTCGTTTTCTACGCCGCGCGCCGTCGTCCCGCGTTGGCAAACGTGCGCGCATCCTCTCCCTCTTTCCCGAGTTCTTGAACGTTCAATCTTGTGGAGGTCTCATCGTGAAGAGCCACCGTCTGAGTTCAAAATTGTCTCGTCGCCCATCTCTTATGGCCGGGCTCGCCCTCTTGGCCCTCCTGCTTCTCCCCACCCTGGCCAGCGCCCAGACCAACGGTCTCATCAGCGGCACCGTCACCGACAAGTCCGGCGCGGCCGTAGTCGGCGCAAAAGTTGTCATTGCCAACGTGGGAGGCAATCTCACGCGTACCACGGAGACCAACGCGGACGGAGTCTACGTCGCCTCCGCTCTGCCTTCGGGAACTTACAACGTCACCGTCACGGCGAAAGGCTTTCAGAAATTCGAAGCCAAAGGTGTCGTCCTCGAAGTTGCTCAAAAAGCCCGCCTCGATGTCGCCCTCACCGTCGGCGCCGTCACCGAAGAAGTCATCGTCTCCGGGGAAAACGTCGCCCAGGTTGATACCCAATCCTCCGAAATCGGCAGCACCATCACCGGCAAGCAGGTTCAAGAACTCGAACTCAACGGCCGCAACTTCACGCAGCTCGTCACCCTCGTCCCCGGAGTCATCAGTCAGAGCGGCCAGGACGAAGGCACCGTCGGCATCGCCGGCAACACCATGTACAGCATCAACGGCGGCCGTGGCCAGTACAACAACTGGGAAATCGACGGCGGCGACAACATGGACAACGGTTCCAACAACAGCATCAACGTATACCCGAATCTCGAAGCCATCGCCGAATTCAAAGTCCTCACCTCCAACTACGGCGCGCAATATGGCAAGAACGGCTCCGGCACCGTCGAAGTTGAGACCAAATCCGGAACCCAGCAGTTTCACGGTAGCGCGTTCTATTACGGCCGCAACGATTTCTTCAACGCCAATTCGTGGCAAGATAACGGGACCGGTGTGGCTCGCCCTGCCTACAAGAAACACGATTGGGGCTACACCATCGGCGGCCCCGTCTACATCCCACACCTCTACAACAACGAAAAAAAGAAAACCTTCTTCTTCTGGTCCCAGGAGTGGCGCCGGGAAATCGTGCCCGGACAAAATATCGCTCAGGCAGTTCCCTCGTCCGCTGAGGTAAAAAACGGCGATTTCAATGACGTTTGCCCGGTGTATACCGGCTCGTCATTTGATCCCAACGCTTTCCCAGCTTGCCCCTACCAGTCCGGCCAACCAGGGGTGCCCTTCACCAACAACACTTTTCCGACGCCATTTTCGTCCACGGCAAACGCGCTCCTCTCGCTGATCCCCGCCGCCAACAATTTCACCGGCATCGCTGGTAATTATCCAAGCGGCCAGGCCGCGGGAACTCCGATTCCGGTTTATGTCGCCAACCCGAGCCTGCCCACTACCTGGCGCGAAGAACTAATCCGCGTGGATCATAACCTCACCGACAATCAGCGCCTTACCTTCCGCTACATTCACGACTCCTGGAAGACCGTAAATCAGGGGCCGCTGTGGGGTCAGTATGACAACACGTTCGACAATACCAACACAAACTTCACCGGCCCGACCACCAGCTTCGTCGCTCGCCTTACTTCCAATTTCTCACCCTCCCTGCTCAACGAGTTCGTTGCCAGCTACACCGACGATCACATTTTCCTCTCGAACGTCAGCGGCAACATCAACCTGCCCCCGGGCGGTATCGATCTCAATCCACTCTTCGCCAACGGGCTAGGCAATAAAATCCCCGCTTTTTCCGTTGGTAACACCCCGTCTTGTCCTCCCCCTCCCAATATCAACCCCAATTGCGACATCACGGGTGGGGCGGTTTACGGCTCTGGAGGATTTAATGTGGACACGGGTTACTTCCCATGGAAAAACGCCAATCCCACCTACACTTACCGTGATAACGTAACCAAGATCATCGCGAATCACACTCTTTCCTTTGGCGCCTATTTTGCCGCCGCCCAAAAGAACCAATCCTCTTCGGTCGACGTGCAGGGTCAGCTTGCCTTCTCGTTCAAGAATCCGCTCTCTTCCAATAACCCCTTTGCAGACCTGCTCCTCGGCAACATTCAGCAGTACACCCAGAACCAGGCGGAACTTTTTTTCTACGACCGCTACAAAATCCTCGAGCCTTATTTCCAGGATGATTGGCGCGTCACCAGGAAGCTCACCCTTAACCTGGGCCTTCGCTGGAGCCTCTATGGACGGTGGCAGGAAAAAAATGACAAAGAGTTCGGCTTTTCCGTCGCCGCTTACAATCCCAACGCCGCTCCCCCCTTATTTCCGTTCAACGACCCCAATTCCCAACTCCTCAACATCGGGTCCGGACAATCCCAGTTCAACGGGATCATTCAATGCGGCCAATCAAAACCCACCATCGCGGGTATATCCCCAGGCACGACGGGCTGTCTTCAAAACAAGTGGGTCAATCCAGGGCCGCGCCTCGGCTTCGCCTACGATCCCGTCGGTAACGGCAAATGGGCCATCCGCGGGGGATATGGCATCTTCTTCGAGCACATGAACGGTAACGAAGCCAACGCCGAACTTCTCCAGCAAAGCGCATCTCCCCTCGCGGCGAACGGAACCGTCAGCAACGTTCCAGGTGGGTACGCAGGTGTTGCTGGAAGCCAAGGACCCGCCGGGCCGCCCAGCCCTCTCACTCCCATCTCCATCCCGGACAGAATCCAGTGGCCCTACATGCAGCAGTGGAATCTGGGCATAGAGCATGAACTGCCCGGCAATGTCCTTCTCTCTGTTGCCTACGTCGGCAGCAAAGGCACGCACCTAACCCGCCAGTTTGATTTGAACCAACTCACACCGGTCCCGGCCAGCGAAAATCCATACGTCCTCGATAAGCTTGGAGCCCTCGCGGACGTTGGTGTGAATCCGGTGAATCCCAAGGGCGATTGTGGAAATTTCAATTTTGACTCGACTGGCCTCCCGACCAGTGCGCAAATTTCAGGCACTCTTGGAACCAGTCTCGTCAGCGTTACTGACCCGCATGTGATCCAGAATCTCTTCGTGGCCTGCAACAACGCCGGCGTGAACAACTACTACCGCAAGTATCAGGGCTATGGCAGCATCACCCGCGTCGAACCCTCCGCCAATTCCATTTACAACTCGCTCCAGATTGGTGTTCGCCGCAGCGTAGGAGATCTCACTCTTAGCGCAAGTTACACGTACAGTCACTCCATCGACGATTCTTCCGACCGCGGGGATGCGCTGTTCGTGGATCCGAATAACCCCGGCCTCAGCCGCGGCAGTTCCAACTTCGACATTCGTCATGCCTTCACTCTCAGCTATGTTTACGCTTTGCCTTTCTTCAAGGCGCCTGGCATCACGCATACCCTGCTCGGTGGCTGGCAAGTTTCCGGTATCACCACGGCGCTCTCCGGTCCTCCATTCACGCTTTCCACGGGCAGTTCCGCCTTCCCAGACAACGCCGGGCTGGCGAATGGTATCGGTGGCTCCGTCGCGGCATTTCCGGACCTGGTCGCGAATCCAAATACTGTGACCGCAGCCCAGCGTGCCGCATACGCAGGCACATTCGGGGTACTCGACTATAATCCCGATGCCTTTGCCCAGCCGGTCGGACTGACAGTTGGTAACTTCGGACGCAATCGGCTGAGCCTCCCGGGTCGCCTGAACTTCGACTTTGGCCTCTTCAAGAGATTTCCGATTAAGGAGAAGTACGCCTTCGAATTCCGCTGGGAAAACTTCAACGTCTTCAACCACACCCAGCTCGATGCCATCGGTGGCAGCACGTCCGCCTCTGGCACCGGCGCGATCGCGGCGCTCGATTGCTACAGCTGTAATAGCCAGGTGCTTTTGCTAAACCAAGCCCACAACCCGCGCATCATGCAGTTCGGCCTGCGCTTCCAGTTCTAGCCGTTCCTCGCATCATTCTTCAAAAAAGCCCCGCCTCCCGGCGGGGCTTTTCTATTGCACCCTCGCAACTTTGACCTTCTTCCTTCCCCCTCCCTCGCCTATAATCCCCAGTCAACTACGGAAGCCATTCGATTGCCCGAACCAGCCCCCAGCCCGGAACGCTATGCCCTCGCCGTCATTACCGACGACGATCAGCTTTTCCCCGAAGTCCGCAAGCACCTCGGCGCTCAATTCCGCACCACTCTCGCCTCCACCGAAGGCGAAATCAAATCCGCCCTGGAACTCCCCGAGCTCCACGCCATCCTCTTCAATCTTGATTGCATCGGCGATGGCGCAGCCGACGGCCTCGACGTCCTCTCCGAAATGCGCAAGATTCGCGACGACGTCGTCATCGTCGCCTTCACCCAGACCAACAGCCGCACCATCCCCCTGAAAGCCAGCCAGGCCGGCGCCGATGAATTCTTCCTCTTTCCCTTGAACTTTGCCGAGCTGCAAATCGTCCTCTCCCGCGCCATCGAAAAGCGCGCCCTCGAACTCGAAGGCCGCCGCCTCCTCCAGCAGGTCGAAAGCAAAGCCGCCTTCCATGGCCTCGTCGGCGGCAGCTCTGCTATGCAAAAGGTCTATCAAGCCGTTGAAGCTGTCGCCGGCACCGGCGCCTCCGTCGTCCTTCGCGGCGAAAGCGGCGTAGGCAAGGAACTCGTCGCGCAAGCCATCGTCCAATGCGGCGACCGCGCCGATCATCCCTTCGTCTGCCTCAACTGCTCCGCCCTCCCCGAAACCCTGATGGAGTCTGAACTCTTCGGCTACGAAAAGGGCGCCTTCACCGGCGCCGATTCGGCTAAACCCGGCATGGTCGAATCGGCTCACAACGGCACGCTCTTTCTCGATGAAATCACCACCCTTAATCCCAACCTCCAAAGCAAACTCTTGCGCGTCCTGCAAGAACGCTCTGTGCAGCGCCTCGGCAGCCGCGTCACGCGCAAAATCGATTTCCGCCTGATTACCGCGACCAACGAAGATCTCGAAGACTCCGTCCGCAAAGGCCGGTTCCGCGAAGACCTCTATTTCCGCATCAATGTCGTGCCCATCTTCATTCCACCGCTGCGCGAACGTGACGGCGACATCCCCCTTCTGGTCGACCATTTCCTGCGCGTCTATTGCGCCGCCGCAAAAAAACCCATCAAAACTCTCCAACCCGAAGTCCTTGAAATTCTCGAGGACTACACCTGGCCCGGCAACGTTCGCGAACTAGAAAACGTCGTCCAGCGCCTCGTAGTGATGGTCCCCGGCCACGTAATCACTCCGGAACACTTGCCCCAGCACCTGCTCCATCACAGCGCCAGCGGCCAGGAAGCCATCCTCATCCCGGAACAAGGCGTGGACTTCGATGCCGAAATGGAAAAGATTGAAATCGCTTATCTGAACGCGGCCCTGCGGCGCACCGGCGGCAAAAAGACCGCCGCCGCGCAACTCCTCCAGGTGGATCCCCAGCGCATGAAGTACCTATGCCGCAAGCACCACCTCGACTAAAACCAAAAAAGGTTAAATTTTAACCAGTGAACGGTTAATTTTTAACCTCAGGTGAATTCCTGACCTCTCCACAACCGCTTTCCCGCGGTACTTTCGTGCTAAGTCCTTTCTTTTCTGTACAACTTTGCCCACGTCCGCCAGCCCGCAGCTTTGGCCAGACACCTGCACTAATGGCCAGTGTCTGCGGGACAAAATAAAAAATTAAGGAGCTACCCAGCCATGTCTATCGAAAAGAAGAGCCTGATCAGCACCCTCAAGACCACCAAGAAAGCCAATGCAGTCACCACCAGCACGTCGCCGGAAGCCTCGCAAAAGATCAGCAAAATGCATAAGATGCAAAAGGTTCAAAAAGTGGCAAAGGTTGCCAAGGTCAGCAAGCTGGCGAAGCGCGCGCGCGCCTAACACCTTTCTGCAATTTCGCTGGACCAGAGGGCTGCCGACCGGTAGCCCTCTTTTTTTTCTCCCATTCGCGGTGTTACCAGAGCTTCCGGCCCCAAAAGTTCTTAATCACTTCCAGCCCAATCCCCCCAATGCTCCTCCGGCTTCCATACACCCGCGCGATGCCGGTCATTCCGGGTTTCAGCTCATTCCCCGGATTCTCTACGAGGATGTCCACAAAGTAGTATTGATTCAGCCCTTCAGACCTGGACTCCTTCCCAGCCTCCTCCTCCGCCCATGGGGGCGGCTCGGTGGGTCGCGCGGAAACCAAGGAGACTTCCCCATCCCTTCGCCGCAACATTCCATCCAGCTGCAATTTCGCGGTCTCGCCCACTCGAATCTTGTACAAATCATATTCCAAGGTATAAATTCTTGCCCTCATCCGGGTCAAGTCCGCGATTTCCAGCAACTGTGTTCCCGCTTTAAGAAAGGCGCCCAGTTGGTCCTGAACCTTTGGCGTGATGACCGTTCCTCCAATGGGAGCCTTCAATTCCAAAGCCGCATTCATTTCTGAAAGCTGTTCGTATTGCCGTGCGGACTGCTCTTTTTCCACCAGTGCGTTCCCGTAACCTTGGTACCGCATCCCCGCCCCTCGGGCTTCGGCCGAAGCCCGTAGCATTCTTGTCTCGGCATCGTCGAGATTGGCTCGCAGGGGTATGCTGCTTAAGGTGGCCAACGCAACGCCTTTCGCCACCGATTCACCTTCCTGTACATAAACTTGCGAAACCCTTCCCGGCACATGCGCCCGCACCACGGCCTGCTCCATCGGCTCCAGCACAAATTTGCTGGCGACGGACTCTTTCCAAACGGGGATAGCCAGTAGAAGCCCCAGGATGGCCGCGGCCATCGCCGTATGTTGAGGCGTGGACCAGGCTCGAATGCGGTCTTTCTTGTCCAAATATAGAAATTTCATAAAGTTCACCAGGAGACGAATTCTCGAACGAAAGATAAGTGCGGCGACGCCCAATTCCGGGATGAACCCCCACTCCGGACTCAAGCTCCGGACAATGTTCCCGGTAAAGCGCGCCATGATGTAAAGAATCATGTAGCTATACGCACCAGACACCAGCGCGTATACCGCAAAACCAAATCGCCGCCGCCTGGGAATATAGGGCACCTCCACCGGCAACCGCCAGATGTACTTCTTCACCCAAGCGGACGTGTATGCGGTCGAATCCTCCTTCAGATTGTCGATGCCCACGAATTCGCACAACATGTAGTAGCCATCAAGCTTGATCAAAGGATTCCAGTTCACGATCACGTTCATAAACCCGCACAGGATCATCACGAAATATGCGGCGTTGTGCAGCAGCGTTCCCGGCGTCGACCCCCACCAGATCGGCGTCACGATCGCATACAGCAGCATTTCAGACCACACGCCCGCGAAGGAGATGGTCAGTCTCTGATAAAACGTGCCATGGACGAATCCTTCGGTCGTATCGGTGTAAAACGCCGGCAGCAGGTAGATCAACGCAAAGCCCATCGCCGGGACCCGGCCTCCATAATGTTTGCAGGTATGGGCGTGGGCGAGTTCATGTACGGCCACGATTAACATTCCCAGAGTGTACAAATAGAAGATATCCGTCCACGTTCTCTTCCACAGGTAAAAATCCAGCGAATCCTGCCAAATCTGCGACCAGTGCCCTACCGTAATCCCCCAGCTGATCAGCACGGCGATTCCGCTCACCACCGTGAACCATGGCGTGTAGATGAACCTTGTCTTGTCATGGAGCCAGGTGACGAACCGGTCCGGGTTGAAAGCCGGAAAATCCACATCCGAAAGATCGCTCCAGATACTCTTTGCCTTCAGCCTCTTCTTTCTCTCCTCGCGGTTGAGCTGCATCAATTGAATGTTTTTTTCTTGCGCGCTCTTGTACCAAAAATCGCCGGCTTCTAGACTGGCCGCGAACTCCCGCACGGTTTCTCCATCGTATTGAACACCGTTCTGCTGGGAGTAAGTCTTCGCGATCTCCTCATAGCTTCGCTTTCCGTCAAACAGCTTTGCCAGCTCCCACTGGCTCTTGTCCAGGCCGTACATTCCGGCGACGCTTGGAACGTAAATCCGCACTACCGGCCTTCCGCCTTCACTATGCTCACGGAACGTCGTTCCCGGGTCTAGCCGCGGATAGCTCTCCGCAAGCTTGCGCGCCGGAATGTCCGGCAATGCCACTTCCAATGCGCGCGTCAGGTTCATGATTTCTTCTTAGTGGGTGTTTTCCAGATGCGCCAGGGCCGTCATCCCTGGCCGCAGAGAACCGCGATCGCCCACCAGTTCCACCAGCACTTCAAACGTCCCGCTTGATGGATCCACCACCGGGCTCACCTGTTTTACCTTCGCCAGATGCTTTTCCGTCGGCGCGTCCGCACCGGTCACCTGCACCGGCTGGCCGGTGTGTATTTTTCCAAAAAACTTCTCCGGCAACGTGAACCGCATCAGCAGCGGCGCTTCCGCAGTCACCCAAAACAGCCGCTCGCCCTTCGTCACATTCTGCCCCTCGCGCACATACCTCCGAGCGATCAACCCGTTAAACGGCGCGGTCAACTTGGTTTTCTCTAATTCCAGCTCGAGCGAGTGTTCCTCTTCCTTCGCCGTGTTCAGCGTTTCCTTCACCCGCAAAATATCCCACTGGTCAGACTCTGCTTTGTATTTAGCGTGCTCCAGTTGCTCCTGCGAAGTCAGTCCCAGTGCGAAAAGATTTTTCTGCCGCCCGTAGTCGGCCTTCAATACCTCCGCTTCCGCTTCCCAGTTCTTCAGGTCGGCCTCAACGCTCCGCGTTTTCGCTCGCGCGGCCGCCAGATTCGATTGGATTTGCCGTCCGTCCAGTTCCGCCAGCAACGCCCCGGCTTTCACCCGCGCCGGTGCGTCCACGTAAATCTTCTGAACCAGGCCGTCCCGCTGTGCCGTCAAGTCCACTTGATGCTCCACGATGATGGGCCCGGAAACGGATAGCGCTGTAATCCCCGGCTCGCTCGCCGTCGAACCCGCCGCCGGCGCCTTCGGCTCCACCGGCATCGACCCGATTACCAGGAACGCTGCTCCCAGCCCAATCCACATCCACTTTTTTCGCATGACTTCTCCGTGCTCCTACCAGCCCAGCCAATACCAGATTTTCGAGTAAATCCACAAAAACGGCTTTCGGAAAATCACGTATCCCGAGGGAGACCAGCCTACGAGCACCTTCCCGCGGCCTTCCATTCCTGCTCGAATCGTGGCTTGCTCATTGGGCACCGTCACGCGTGCGTAAAACACCGCTCCTTCGTGCAGCATCGTCCCTTTTGGACTCACCACGGATACTTCACCGTGAAACGTCCGCGTCGGATAACTGTTCAGTTTGATTACTGCCCGCTGCCCAGTCCTCAGCAATCCAGCGTCCGCGTCCTCAACGGCCACGTCCACTATCGCTTGCGACGCATCCACCACTTCCGCAAACGAATCTCCGGGCTCCAGTTTCCGCCCGGCAAAGTCTTCCACGTGCGGTGTAGCCACCACTCCATCAATCGGCGACCGCAATTTGGTTCGTTCGACCAGTTGCTTCGCCCGCTCCACTTCCGCCTTCCAATAATTCGCCTGCACGCGGCGTACCCCTGCTTCCGTTCCATCATTCGATGCCAGTGCCTTGTTCATCTCCAGCATTGCCGTTTGAAATTTCGACTCCGCCGCCGCCAGCGCCGAGCGAAAATTCCACGCCTCCATCTCCGCCATCACCTGCCCGTTCTGAATGTGTTCACCTTCCCGGACGAGCACTTTTCCGATTACTCCTTCCACCTCCGGCTGCACCAGCGCCCGCCTTCCCGGCGCCACCACCGCGTCCCCATCCACTCGCATTGGCAACGGGCAAGCCACCAGAAACAACAATCCAATCCCTGCCAGCGTCAGGATCGCCGTCCGCTTCCTTTTCTGCATGGCCATGAACTTCCGCTTCCTGACCAGCACGGGTTCCAGCACCGAAATGAACGGCACTTCCTTGTACATCTGCGCGTTCCGCAGTGCCACCGTCGCCTGCCCGGCGAGAACTTCCACGATCTCCA
>WNFO01001911.1_pt1 | contig 16890 bp, 9 predicted proteins | sample 5400251 | NCBI WGS metagenome assembly WNFO01 (sample SAMN13153354, study PRJNA577476) | soil metagenome | isolation source: 100 cm saprolite under Madrone tree | place: USA:California | collected 2016-06-14 | reverse complement strand
AGATACTAGCCGGGCCGTCGTTCGAGGAGGCGCCGGAAGGGGTGCTTGCGGATGAGGCGCGGGTGGTGGCCAACGCGAAGAAAATGTTTTTGCAGGCAGCGGGCGGAGCGATGCAGAAATTCAGAGAAAAGCTGGCGGACGAGCAGGAATTGATTGGCGCGCTCTCGAACATGGTGATGGAGATTTACGCGATGGAGTCTTGCCTGCTGCGCGCGCAAAAAGCAGCGGCAGCAAAGGGCGAAGCAGCCACGCGGACGATGATCGATGCGACGCGCGTGTTTATCGCCGAAGCGGCGGAGCGCGTGGAGCATGAAGCCAAGCGGGCGGTGACGGCGGTGAACGAAGGCGACATGTTGACCACGCAGATGGCGGTGCTGAAGCGGTTTGGCAAGCGCGCGCCAGTGGACACGATTGCGCTGCGGCGCGGCGTGGCGGCGGCCATACAGTCGCAGGATCGGTATCCCTTCGAAGGACGCTAGCGGCCTCGATTCAAGAAATGCCTTTCAGTCGGCCTTTGCCTCGCGGCTGGCGCGCAGCTGCATGAGCAGATAGATCGAAGTAATGAGCAGAAAAGGCGAAGAGTAGAAGCCCGGAGCGGGGCGGGGGAACTGGACCGAAGCTACGGTGCGTCCCAGCACCGTGAAAACCGTGTGACCCATTCCATTGAGCAGCATGACGCCGGCATAGAAATAGGCCAACGGGCGAAGACCGCGCGCATTGCGGTAGGCGAAGGGCGTGAGCGCGAGCAAGATCAAGTTGGCAACGATGAGTCCCACTAACCACTCGCGGAACTCGAAGGTGGGCGTGGGGAACCAGCCCAGCCGCTCACGCATAGCGATGACGGTAGGATTGTAAACGTCGAGGAAGCCGGTGAGCGCCTCGTCGGCTACGTGAGCGCAGAAAGCAAGACACAGCAAGATCCACGCAAGCCCGAAATTGGCGGGCGAAGCCGAAGGCCTAGCGGCCGGGTCCATGGCCGGGATTGTAGCGCGAGGAAGTTCACGCGGGATAGATGTTTGCTCCTTGGCAACGGAGGGGTACGCGGAGCTTTGGCGAGTTAAACGCTTACCTTACACTTTTATCGTAAGCAATATCGCAGCAGCGGGTGAAGGAGCAGCTTGGGATGTTCCGGAAGCTGTTAGTGTTGGCGCTCGTCATTGTTGCGTTGCACGTCGCAGCGGTGCTGACGCTTGGAACGTCATCCGCGGGATCCCTGATCGGAAATTTGCTGCAAATTACCGCTTGCGGCCTGGCGGTGGCGGCGGCGTTCTTCGCCTCGCGGCGCGCCAGGCGTCTGAGCCGGCGATTCTGGCTGCTGGTGGGATGCGGGCTGGCCGTGTGGGGAGTGGCGGACCTCGGCTGGATGTACTACGAAATCGTGCCGCGCACGGAGCCTCCCACGGGCTCGGCGGTGCGCTTCCTGTTCGGCACGCAATCGATTTTCTTCGCGCTCGCGGTGTTTCTGAACCAGGACAAGGATTCTTCGACGCTGGATCTGGAGTCCGTGCTGGACTTCGTGCAAATTGCCATCGTCTTCTTTTTCATATTTATTGGATTTTACTACATACCTTCACACCACCTGGATGCGCGCACCACATACATCCGCGAGGTGTGGATGGAATCGGGTGAGGACATGGCGCTGGTGTTGCTGGCCGCGGTGCAAGCGATGCGCGCGCGATCGAGCCAGATTCGAAAACTGTATCAGGGTTTTGCGGCGTATCTGCTGGCCTACACGGTCTGCGCGGGCGTCGCCGATTACGTTCAGACGATCAAGATCCTGCCGACAGGAACATGGTACGACCTTGGGTGGACCATGCCGCTGCTGGGCGCTGCACTTTGGGCGGCGAATTGGCAGCCATCGGCTGTGACGCCAGCTCCACGAAGAGTGCGGCAAAGAAGATTTGGCGAGCTGCTGCTCGACAACGCGACGCTGGCGCTGGCGCCGCTGATCGTCCTGCTGCAAGTGGCGCAGCTCGGAACGGAATGGCGCGCGGTACGGTTCACGCTGCTGGGCGTTTCGATTGTGTGCTACGCCGTGCGGCTGGGGGTCACGCAATACCGGCAGAATAAGACCGAGGATACCTTGCAACGCCACAATCGGGCCATGGATTCCGCGGTGAACGGAATCGCGATTGTGGATTCAAAAGGCCTGCACACCTACGCGAACGCGGCATTCGCGCAAATGATGGGACACGACAATCCGGAATCGATCATAGGCCGCCCGTGGAGGGATGTTTACGCGCCGCAAGATGTCAGAAGAGCGGAAAAGGAAATCCGCGAATCCCTGCGAAAGAGCGGACGGTGGTATGGACCCATGAACATTCACCGGCGGGACGGAAGCGAGTTGCCGGTGGAGATGGCATTCACGGCGTTGCCGGATGGCGGCGTGGTGTGCGTCAGCCGGGACATGAGGGCAAACCGGGACGCCGAAAACGCGCGCGCGCAGGCAGAGGCGAAGTACCAGATGCTGGTCGAGCAAGTGGCGGCCATCAGCTACATCGCGGAGCTGGGGATTCACGGAGAGTGGCTATACGTCAGCCCGCAGGTGGAAACGATGTTTGGATTTTCGGCGGCAGAGTGGCTGATGGATTCACGGGCGTGGACGCAGCACGTGCATCCGGAAGACCACAAGGTGGTGGAGGCCGCGGAAGAGGCGAGCAAACGCGGGGAGCGTTTTCAGGCGGAATATCGCGTCGTCCGCAAAGATGGCCGGGTAATTTGGGTGAGCGACACCGCGGTGGTCGTGGCGGGGAGCGATGCGCATCCGTTGATGGAAGGAATCATCGTGGACATCACCGAGCGCAAGCAACTGGAAACGCAATTGCAGCAAGCGCGGCGCATGGAAGCGATCGGCAGGCTGGCGGGCGGAATCGCGCATGACTTCAACAATCTGTTGACGATCATCAAGGGTTATACGGAGCTGGCGCTGAAGCGGCCGAGGATTTCGCTGGAGCTGCAGGCGGATGTGGAGCGGATCGAGGACGCGTCGGAGCGCGCCGGCACGCTGGTGCGCCAATTGCTGGCGTTCAGCCGGCGGCAGGTGTTGCAGCCGAAGCTGGTCGATTTGAACGGCATTGTGTTGGGATTGGATAAGCTGCTGCGGCGACTCATGGATGAAGACATTCAGATGCTGACAATTCCGGGAAAGAAAATCGGGACGATCAAGGCGGATCCCGCGCAGATGGAACAAGTGATTATGAATTTGGTGGTGAATGCGCGCGATGCCATGCCGAAAGGCGGGCGGCTCACGGTGGAAACGGCGAATGTAGATTTGGACGCGGCGTACGCGAGCGACCATGCCACGGTGAAGCCGGGGAGTTACGTGATGCTGGCGGTGTCCGACACCGGGACCGGAATGAGTCCGGAAACAGTGGCGCATATTTTCGAGCCGTTTTATACGACAAAGGAAAGCGGGCGGGGAACGGGGCTGGGGCTTTCGACGGTGTACGGAATTGTGAAGCAAAGCGGCGGATACATTTGGGTGTACAGCGAACGGGGGCGCGGGTCGTCATTCAAGGTGTATTTGCCGCGCGTGGAACAGGCGCCTGAGGCGCTGCCCTTGGTCAAAACGGCGAGCGGACAAGAAAAAGGAACCGAGACGATTCTGCTGGTGGAGGATCAGCCGCAGGTGCGCGAGCTTGCGCGGATGGCGTTGTCAGAAAAAGGATATACAGTTCTGGTGACATCGAGTCCCGAGGATGCGGAGAGCGCGTGCGCGAGGCACGGCGCGGAGATTCATTTGCTGCTGACCGATCTGATCATGCCGGGAATCACCGGGCGGGAACTGGCGAAACGCTTGACCGCACGGCATCCGAAAATGCGCGTGCTATACATGTCGGGCTACACGTTCGGCATCACCACACAGACGGGGATGCCGAGCGGGTTGCTGGAAGACGGTGTGGCGTTCCTGCAAAAGCCGTTCACGCCCAGCGCGCTTGGCGAAAAGGTGCGCGAGGTGCTGGACCGCAGCTTGGCGACCAGCACGCGCTGAGATTGCGCCGCGCGATTCGCTAGTTTGTCAACGGGGGCTTGGGGGCGGTGCCTTCGGCGGGTGCGGGCGGATTGGACGCCTCCTTGGGCTTGCCAATCGAGGCAAGACTCTCGACGTTGAATTTTTTGTAGTCGGAATAGCGGGTCACTTCATTAACCTTGAAGGCTTTCACTAGAAGGACGCGCACGCCGACGTGAGCCTCTTCGTAGGTGGGCAGCCAGACTTCGTTGTTGATGTAGGCTTGCTCGAAAACGAAACTGGTGCCCTTCTGCAGGTTGGCGATGACACCGCCGCCGAAGCGGAAATCTCCTACAAAATACGCTTCCAAGCGCGCGACGTCACGGGCCTTCTCATCGATCCAGACAACGCCGGCGAGCTCGTGCACTACTTTTTCCGCCAGTTTGTGGGGCTTGAATTCGGGATTGGGCTCGAAATCGAAGACCAGGACGTCCTGCCCACGGAAGCGTTCGCGCCGGGGATTCACGAATTGGCAGGCGCGAAGGAAAGTCTCGATGCCGACATCGTCATCGTCTTTCTTCTCTTTGCCTTCGTCCTTGGCTTTTTCCTCCTTGGCTTCTTTCTTGGCGTCGCTCTTCTCGATATCCTGAATTTCCTTCCGTACTTTTTCGTTTTCTTTCTTTTGCTCCTCTTCGCTGAGCGGCTTGCCGTCTTTTTTGACCAAGGTGGAGACCTCATGACCGCTCAGGTAGAAGAAGGTGTATTCGTGCAGCTCACGCTTGCTGATTTTTCCGGTTTTGTCGTATTCGGTTTCTTCCTCGCTGCGCGTGCCGGCATAGTTTTCCTTGAGTTTGTCGAGGGCCTTTTGATTTTCGTCGATCTCTTTGAAGAGCGCTTTCAAGTCGGGGAGTTGGACTTGCGATTTTTTGGGGAAGTCGAAGACGCGCTCGCCAACCGCGCCGTTCACCTCCGCGCGCGTCACGGCGATATCGTAGGTATCAGTTCCGCGGTGCAGCTCGATTTTGTAGGGGATTTTCAGGCCGTTCACGGGGCGGTAGTCGTCGTAGAGAATTTGCTCGTCGATACCGGCGACGGTGGCCGCCTCTCTTACAATAAGGTGCGTCTGAGGATCGAAGAAGACGTGGCGCTTGACGCCGGTCATGGTGGTGATTTCGATTTCCAGGGCGTCGCGGCCGTGCACCTTGGAGAAAGCGGCAAAACCAAGGCCAAGCTTGTTCTTCTTGGCGCCAACGAGGTGTGAATTGTAGTACTGCCCGGCGGCTTCAAGTTGGCTGCCCTCCGCGCCGACCAAAGTGGCGAATTCGCCATTCGCGGTGCGGCGCCAGGCGGACTTGCCGTTGTAGGCTTCGATCAAGTTGATGTCACCAGCAACCAGTTCGGAATAGAACCGGTTGGGCAACCTGGTGTTGAGAGTGTAGGTGCCGGTCTTGCCGTCGGCGGTGTGGAAGGTGCCTTCGATGGCAGTTGTTTTGGCTTGAGAAAGCGCTTTGGAGCCGCCTGCCGCCTTGATGTACTGGTCGACAATTTTCTGCGCGTCTTGGGCGTGGACGTTGGCGGCGAGAACGGTCAGGGAAAAGGCGGCGGTCAGAGCGAACTTGCGGGTAGGCATGGCGTTCAGAGAGAAGAACGCAATTGTATGGGAAAAGTTTCGCCGGATTTGCAGAATAACGCGAGCCTATTCGTAGCGGTGAAGAGGGCCCAGGAAAAGAGAGCTCAGAAAGGCCGCGGGGATCGTGCTGAACTGGGGCGCTGCGTCCTGCGCTCCTACGGTTACTGGGCTTTCGGGCGATTCAGGTATTTTTCGTAGAGCGCTTTTTGCTTGTTGTCGAGCGAGGTGGGCTGGCCCTTGATGAAGAGGTAGCGCACCTCGCTGGTGAGCTCGAGGGGATCGCCGTTGGTGACGATGAGGTTGGCGATTTTGCCGCTTTCGAGGGTGCCGACTTGATCGGCGAGGCCGAAGATTTGCGCGGGGTACAGGGTTACGGCCTTTAAAGCTTCGTCGTAGGGTAGACCGTAGGCGACGGCGTTGGCGGCTTGCTGGCCAAGACGCCGGGCGAACGAATTGTCGAAACTGCCGAAGGCAAATTTTATGCCGGCGGCGGCCAGCTCCGCGGGCTGCGTGAGCAAGCGGTCATACGGATCATCTTCTTCGCGGGGCAGCGTCAATGTGGGGCCAAGAATCACGGGGATGCTTTTTGAACGCAGCAGATCCTTTACTTTGTAGGCTTCCGCGCCGCCGGCAAGAATCATTTTCAGCTTTTGCTTTTCGCAGAACTCGACGGCATTGCGAATGTCGCGGGCCTTGTCCGCAAAAACCAGGACGGGCAGCTCGCCGCGGATGACCGGCACGAGCGCTTCGAGCTTGAGGTCCCGCTGGTAGTCGGTGGCGCCACCGTGGCCGAGAGCCACCGCGTAATGGCGGGCGCGGTCGAGCCAGTCGGTGAGCTCGTTCACCTGCTTTTCATATTCTTGCTTGGCGTCGGCGAATGCCTTTTCCTTTCTGGAGAACGTGGAGAAATCAAACGTGTGCGTTTCCATTTCCGGCCAGTTGAGCACCATAGCGACGCTCTTCTTCAGGAGCATGTCGTTGATGGTCCAGCCGGCCAGATGGATGGCCGAGGCCTGACCGGCGAGGATGCCCGTCGGGCCCTCGGAGTCCATACCGCCGCTGGCTGGCACCGCGAGTACTTCGGTTATGCCCGCGGCGCGTGTAACCGGAATATGTTCGCTGGAAGGGAGGACGGCTTCAGACGCTACGACGTCGGGATTGAACGGTCCAGTTTCCGCGGAATCGACCGTGGCGCTGACCGCGCCGATTTCGCGCAAACCCATCTGCGTGATGGGATCGAATAGGCCAGGATAGACTTGCAGACCCTTGCCGTCAATTACCTTCGCGCCTGCGGGGACGTCCACGGCTGCTCCGACGTTGGCGATTTTGCCGTTCTGAATCACGATCGTGCCATCGTCGATCGGGGGACCAGAGAGGGTAAAAATTTTCGCGTGGGTGATGGCGTACGTGGGTGACTTGTCTTGCGCGTTCGCAGCTTCCGAGAAGAAAAGGAGGTTCAGGAGGCAAAGAAGGCAAAGAAGGCAAAGAAGGCAACGAAAGTAAAGGAAGTTGCGCGACGAAATCGGCAGGGTTTTCACTCCGCACCTCTGGAAACGGCGTCAGCTTGCGGCGGCTTGGGTTTTTCTTCCAGCTTTTTCTCTTCGGGTTTCTTCTCTTCCATCTTTTTTTCGCCAGGCTTCTTGGCGGCTTCCGGCTTTTTCTCTGCGCTCTTCTTTTCTTTTTCGAGCAGCGCTTTCTTTTCTTTTTCGCGGGCGGGGCGGTCAGCGATATCGCGCTGGCGGTCGAAGTAAACGCGGCCATCGATCAGGGTTTTTTGGACCACGGCGTAAGCGTTAAGCGGATCGCGATTGTAGATGACCAGATCGGCGTCCTTGCCGGCATCGATGGAACCGACACGCTTGTCGATGCCGAGCTGCATGGCGGGATTGAGAGTGACGAGCTTGAGCGCTTCATCATGCGAAAGGCCCCCAAACTTCATGCTCTTCGCAGCTTCCTGATTGAGGTGCGTGGCTTCCTCGGCGTCATCGGAATTTACGGAGACGAGAACGCCGCGGCGGGTCATCAATGCGGCGTTGTACGGAATGGCGTCATAGGCTTCGACTTTGTAGGCCCACCAGTCAGAGAATGTGGAAGCGCCCGCGCCGGCGGCGGCGATTTCGTCGGCCACTTTGTAGCCTTCCAGGACGTGCTGGAAAGTCCGCACCTTGAAGCCAAATTCCTTGGCCACGCGCAGCAGCATCAAGATTTCGTCTTCGCGATAGCAGTGCGAATGGACATAGCGCTTGCCTTCGAGCACTTCGACCAAGGGGTCGAGCCGCAAATCGCGGCGCGGCGGAATCAAATTCTTCTCGCCTGCCGCGGTGCGCTTGTTGTACAGGTCCCAGGCAGCTTTGTAGTCGCGTGCCTCGGCAAAGGCGCCACGAATCGTTTCCTCCACGCCCATGCGCGTGATGGGATAGCGCACCGCTCTGCCGCGGCTGTTGGAACGCTTGGGATTTTCGCCGAGCGCAAACTTGATGCCGGGCAGAGCGCCTTCGAACGGGAGCTTTGAGGCGGGCTGGCCCCAGCGCAGCTTGATCACGATGGTCTGGCCGCCGATGGCGTTGGCGCTGCCGTGCAGCACGTTGGCGACGGTGACGCCGCCCGCGAGGTCGCGAAAAATGTCGACGTCATCGGGATTTAGCACGTCGGCGATATTGACGATAGAGGAGACGGAGACGCTGCCTTCGTTCACGCTGCCATCGACGGCGATGTGCGAGTGGCAGTCGATAATGCCGGGCATGACGAACTGGCCGCCCGCGTCAATGACTTGCGCATCTTTCGGAGCCTTTACGGAGGCGCCGACGTCGGCGATTTTTCCATCTTTGATCAAGATGGAGCCGTGCTCGATGGTGCCGTGGCTGGCCGTCAAGATGGTGGCGTTTTGAATCAAAATGGCGGGAGAGGATTCGGCGGCAGCGGCTGTAGCTTCGGAGGCGCGGCCCAAAACGGACGCAGGCAGGCCGAGCAACGCGGAGCAAATAAGCAGCCTTGTACAGTTCAGCGTTGCCGTTTTCATTGGGCACCTCCCGAGGAAATCTGGTGAACGCCGGGCTTTGTGCCGGTGAATTCGATCTCCAATCCTTGCACGCTGATGGATCCTTTGATGGAAGTGCCGTCGAAAGTGCCGGTGAAGAGCACATCGGTAGGCGAACCCTCGATGGGAATGTTGATCGTGAAGCTGAACTTGTCGGCGCTGAGATAGCCGCTGATGATGTTGGCGTTGCCACGCGTGCTGGAGAGCGTGCCGGAAAGCGAGCCGTCGCCGGCCATGGCGATATCGGCGGTGGATTCTTCGGGCCCTTCCGGCGTGGTATAGGAAAGCTTCCATTTGCCGGTGAGGTCACCCTTGGGAGCATCCTTGGGCTTTTCCGGTTCGCGGATGGTGAATTTGCGGCCGTCGACAAATACGAATTTAATTTTAGTTTTCTCGTCGAAGATGTCGCCATCGGTGACAACCAGGTTGGCGATTTTGCCGGTTTCGATGGAGCCGAGCCGGTCAGCGACCCCGAAAATCTCGGCGGGCGTCAGGGTGAAGGCGCGAATCGCGGCGTCTGGGGAAAGTCCGGCGTCGATGGATTTCTTCGCGGCCTTCAGCATGTCTTTCGGCGAAGTAATCGCACCGGAATAGAACGCGAACTTTACGCCGGCTTTGGCGAGCGCGGCGGGTGAGGAAGGCGCGCGGTCGCGAAGGCGCAGGGTTTTGAGGGAAGGGACTTCATCGGGGTCGGCGTCCTTATCAGCCTCAGGCCATTTCAGGTCGATGAGAACGGGAATTTTCCTGACGGCGATTTCGTTGGCAACTTCGTAGCCCATCTGACCGCCGTACAGCACGCCGTTGACGTGCCAGCGATCGGCAAGCTCCAAGGCGCGGCGAATCTGCCTGGCATTATTCGCAGGGATGAGCACTAGCGCGTGATTTTCCAGCGCATCGGCGAGAGCCTCCTCGGTGCGGTCATAGCGCGGCCGCGCTACGCCGCGCGGATTTTTCTCGTAGATAGCCTGGGCCTTGGTGCTCCAGTCGGTGTCCAGCCAGACCTGGCGTACGTACGCGATTGAGCCCATCAGCGAGCCGGGAAAGCTGCCGAAGCCGCCCGCGGGCTGCAGAGACACCGGAACGGCGACGGGCGTTTTTACCACCATGTCGCCATTGCGCTCTCCGGCGAGGTCCAACAAGGCGGCCCGTCCGGGGAACATGCCACCCTTCGGAGCGGAAATCACGGTGGTGAATCCAGCGGAGCGCCAGGTTTCGACGCGCTTGTCGCTCAAGCTGGCTTCATCGGCCGCGCTGCGCCAGGGTGTCGATCCGGGCCGATCTTCCGGGCCGCGCGACGCGGGTGGCTGCGAACGCGCACCGGCTTCGCCGCCGGAGGGAGCGGGAGTGAGTGCAATACCGACATCGGTGAAGGAATCGATGAAGCCGGGGTAGACGATGAGGCCTTTGCCTTCAATAACCCAAGCTTCATCGGGAATGGCGGCGTCTTTGGCGACAGCCTTGATGACGCCGCGCGAGATAATGACCGTGGTGTTTTCCACGCGCGGGCCGGAGACGGGAACGACGGTGACTCCGCGGATGGCGAAGTATTGCGGCTCACCACCCTGCGCGGCGGCGCGAGCGGGACCAAGCAAGGCTGCGCCGACCGCCGCGGCAACCACCAGCGCAAACCTCAACCTCTGAAACGAAAAACGCATTCGCACTCCTTAGTTTTGGACAGCGCGGAAGACGCGATCCAGCCACCAACGTTTGTGTAGACGCACGAGGCTAGTGGGAAGTTGCAGAAGAGTCAAGGAGATAGGAGCGCGGAGAGCGGCGCTGGCGAGAGTACTTCGCGGGGGAAAAAAGCGGAAAAGGTAGGAAACAAAACGGGGGCGAGTTTCGTCTCTTCTATTGCCATCCCATAGGGCTAGTGGCGTGTGATATGGTTATCCTATAGGAGGGCGAGACGAATGGTTATCCTGACTCTAGGCCCGGAAAAGTCATGAGGGCGCTTCGCGCGTGGCTGTTGCGGCTCGGGGCCATGTTCCGCAGAGGGCATAGCGACACAGAACTGAGCGAAGAACTCGAAAGCCACCTGCAAATGCACGTTTCGGACAACGTCCGCGCGGGAATGACGGAGGCCGAGGCTCGCAGGGAAGCGCTGATTAAGCTGGGAGGCGTGGAAGCAACGAAGGAGATGTATCGCGAACGCCGCGGCTTGCCACTGCTGGATACGCTGGTGCAAGACGTGCGCTACGGCGTCCGCGTATTGGGCAAAAGCCGAGCTTTCACGGTCGTGGCCGTGGCGACTTTGGCGCTCGGGATTGGGGTGAACACGGCGATTTTCACTGCCTTCGACGCGCTCGTTCTTCGCCCGCGCCCGGTGAAAGATCCGGAACGCCTGGTGTCTGTTTTTCGCACTGCGCCTGGCGAGGCGCGCAGCGGCGTGTCGTATCCCGATTACATTTATTTTCGAGACCACAGCAAATCGTTTTCGGACCTGTCGCTGCTCGCCTACGGTATCGCGGTGACTTCGAGCGATTTGCCGGCGACCGGCCCTGAAGGTTCATCGCGCGTTGCCGGAGCTGTTGGCTTCCAGTTGCCGCAACTCCTCGAGGGCAGCGCCCAGCCCATCGGGTGCGATTTTGTCTCTGGGAATTACTTGCCGATGTACGGAGCGACGCCGCTGTTGGGCCGTACTCTTTCGCCTGGGGACGATCAACCGAACGCCGCACCTGTTGTACTGATGAGTGGAAACTTCTGGCAGCGCCGGTTTCACTCGGATCCGAAAGTCGTCGGCTCGGTGCTGCACCTTAACGGCGTAGCCTTCACCGTTGTTGGAGTGACCCCATTCAATTATCTGGCAGGGCTTCCGGCGGTGCCTGACCTGTGGGCGCCGGTTGCTGCCAAAATGAGCCTCGGATTTTCCGCGAAAGACCTTGCGAACCGGCTCATGTCTGCTGGATTTGCAGACGGACACTTGCGACCGGGAGTGCACTTGTCCGATGCGCAAGCGGAGCTGAATGTTCTTGCCGAGCAGTTGCAGGCAGCTTATCCGGAAGCAGAACGCAACAGGGGCGTGAAGGTTCTGTCCGCGAGCAACTTTCTGGCGGCCATGGAACCGGAGATGTGGGGTGTAGTGGCCGCCGCGATGTCCGCCGTGGCGCTGCTTCTGCTGATTGCTTGCGCGAATGTCGCGAGCCTCTTACTGGGCAGAGCCGTTGCGCGACGCAAAGAAATTGCGGTGCGACTCGCGCTGGGCGCGGGTCGATGGCGGCTGTTGCGGCAATTGCTCACCGAGAGCATGTTGCTCGCGCTTCTTGCAGGAGCGATCGGCCTGCCGCTGGGCGGCTGGATGCTTCACCTTTTGATCCTGCAGATCACTTCCGCTCTTCCTTCTTTTTGGGGAACGATTATTCTCGAGCTTACTCCTGACGTGCGCATTTTTGCTTACACTTTTCTGGTTTCTTGCGGTGCAGGAATCGCATTTGGCCTAAGCCCTGCGCTGCAGGCGTCGAGGGCGGACGTGAATTCCGCGTTGAAGGAAGAGGGCAGCGCATTTGGGCAGCGCGTAAGCAGCTCGCGGTTGCGCGGGGTACTGATCGCCGGACAGATGACGGCTTGTCTTGTTCTACTCATTAGCTCCGCGCTGCTGCTGCGCGGCTCCCAACGCGCGCTGAAGATTGACCCGGGCTACGAGACGCGCCACGTCGTTTCGTTGGAAAGCTACGATCCAACGAATCTTCATTACTCCCAGGCGCGATTGTTGCAACTGAATCGCGACATCATCCAGGGAATCGCCAGCCTTCCAGGCGTGCAGTCCGTGGCGCAAGCTTCTCGCGGTCCTGTCGGCGGTATCCGATGGGTGTCAGTTGCTCCCGAGGGCGCGGCGGACCCTGCCCCTGATTCGAACGGAAGCGAACCGCCAGCAGCCGGCTACAGTTATGTGACGCCAAATTACTTCGAGACGTTGAGCATTCCCATCGTTCGCGGGCGGCTGTTCACCGTGCGGGAGGCTGAGGGACAGGCGTCGGTAGTGGTGATCAGCGAAGCCACGGCTCGGCGTTTCTGGCGAAACGAAGATGCGATCGGCAAGCGCATCAGAATCGGATCCGACAAGGGCACGATGTCCTATCCCGGTGAAAGCGATCCCTTCATTGCCAGCAGCGAGGTGATCGGCATTGTCCGAGACGTGCGCAGCCTGGATCTGCGCAAGATCGACGAATCGTATCTGTACTTGCCGCTCTCGCAAAGCCGTCAATGGACCAGCACCCTGCTGGTGCGCACCGGGAGCGCTCCCAGGCCCCTGCTTCCGGCGATTGGCCATGAGGTCCGCCGCCTGGACGCCAATCTTCCGGTCATCGCCGCTCCGCTGAATACGATGGTCTCCATGGATCCGTATTTCGTGGTGTCGCGGATCGGCGGAGTTCTCGCCAGCATCGTGGGGTCACTGGGACTGCTGCTAGCGTGCATGGGTGTGTACGGCATGGTCAGCTACAGCGTGGCGCAGCGCACGCGCGAAATCGGCATTCGTATGGCGCTTGGGGCGCAGGACCTCCAGGTAGTGCGGCTGGTCGTACACGAGGGTTTTCGACCGATTGCCGCCGGGATTTTGGGTGGCATTGCAGGGGCGGCGGCGGTATCGCGCCTGCTCACCGCGACGCTCTTCGGTCTGAGCTCGCTGGATGCGGTTTCGTTCATGGGTGTCTCGATATTGCTAGCGTCCATCGCGCTGCTGGCCACCTGGCTGCCCGCGCGGCGGGCGACGAGAGTCGATCCGATGGTGGCGCTGCGGTATGAATAGGAGCGGAGGTTCGAGGCTAGAAGCTCGACGTAAGGAAAAATAAAAGGCTAGGGTTTGTCCGCGATAACAATTCCAGCGATTATTTTTTGATGTCTTTGGCTTGAATAGATAGGAGCTCGACTTCGAAGATAAGGGTGGCGTTGGGGCCGATTTGACCGCCGAAGCCGCGTTCGCCATAGGCTAATTCCGGGGGAATGAAGAGCTGCCACTTTGATCCTACGGACATGAGCTGCAGCGCCTCGGTCCAGCCCTTGATCACTCCCGCGACTGGGAAAGTAGCGGGTTGGCCACGCTTGTAGGAGCTGTCAAACTCCGTGCTGTCCAAAAGCGTGCCGCGGTAATTGCAAATGACGGTGTCCGTGGGCGCCGGCTTTGGTCCGGTGCCCTCCTGGAGAACCTTGTATTGCAACCCGCTGGGCAGCGTCACGATGCCGTCCTTGGTCTTGTTGGCCTCGAGAAACGCCATCCCTTGTTTCTTATTGGCATCGCCGAGTTGCTGAGCCAGTTCCTGCTGCCTCTTGCGCACTTCGCTTTGCAGTTGGGTAAGCACGGCGCGCGATTCGTCTTCGGTTAAGAGCGTTTTCCCGTTGGAAAAGGAGTCTCGCAAGCCCCGCGCGAGGATCGCGGGGTCGACGTCGATCGACTGCTTGCGCAGCCCGTTGCCAAAGTTCATGCCCAAGGCATAGCTAGCTTTCTCTTTTTGCGTCTTCAGCGTGAGAGGGGCTGCTTTGGCTGGAGCGCGCTTGGTAGCGGGGCCTGGCTGGGATTTTGGCGGAGTGGCCGGTTGCGTTTGTGCCGGCGGCGCCTGCTGCGCAACGCTGTTCGGAAGGACGCTTGCCGCAGTCAGAAGAAGTAAGGTGATGCGCAATGAATTTTGCATGCAAACATTGTGGCATGGCCACAATGTTTGGCAAAACTGGGAAAACCGGCAGGCTCAGGGCTTTTTCTTCTTGAACAGGCCGCCGATGGCGTCGATTGGGTTGTTAGGATTTTGCTGCTGTTGCTGCGGTGAAGCCTTGGCCTGTGAACCCCCGCCGAAACAGCTCAGTTGCGACTTCAGCATGCCTGCGGCGACGCCACCCACGTCGGGAATAAACTTGGGATCGGACGTGGTTCCCTTGATTTGGAACGGGAGCGTGGGGCCACTGCCTCCGCTCGCATTCTTGCAATTGCCCAGGAGGCCTCCGGCCGCGCCACCCGCACCGCCCGAGACTTTTCCGAGCAGGCCCCCAAGAGCATCAGAAGCAGCCCCCGTCGCGGCGTTCCCCGCAGCGCCCGCAGCCCCGCCAATGGCATTTTTCAGCGTGGCCGCCATTTTGAAGTCCAAATTGTTTTTCGCGTCGATCGTTCCGTTGCCTACCAGCGTGCCCAGCGACGGGACCAAAGCTTGAAAGTTCTGCGCTTCTATCCCGGTCGGGGCCATATGAAGATTGGTGGTCATTTTTTCAATGTCTAGATCCTTGCCGGTATTCAACCCAACGAGCTTAGAAACACCGGCAAGTTTTGAGCCAAGGTCGAAGCCTACGAGTTTTGCGTTGAACATACCGACGGTGCCGGAGGTGACAAGTTTATTCGTGGGGCCGCTAAGCTCGAGGTTGGTATTGAGAGTGCCAGCCTGCAGCGACGCGCCGCTGGGCATGTGAATTCCCAGTGCGGGAAGGAATGTTTCCAAGTCCTTCGCGGGCATGTTTTGCCCTTCGACCTTGACGTGCAGGATGACGCCTTCAGAATCCGCGGGAACTTCATATGTGCCGCTGAGGTGGCAGACGGCATTTCCGATTTTTAGCGTGGAAGGCTCGAGGACGCCGCGGCTCTTGCGCAGATCGTATTTCGTGTTGAAGTCCACAACGACAGGAATGGCGGCGGGTGAACCACCGGCGATGAGCAAAGCTTTGGAAAGTTTTGCGCTGCCGCTTACGTTCGCTGCACCATTTTGCGAGGCGATGGTGGAGTTCAGGTCGAGCAGGCCGCCAAGCCCCGCGGAGGGATCGAGGATGCCGGTGGTGGCAAGATTCAGGTTGTTGACGGTCAGCTTGGCATTCACCGGCGTGAGCGCGGTGTTCTCCTGGTCCAGAGGCCCGGCGGTGCCGTCGACCTTGAGGTCGCCGCCGCCCGGGAGACTGGCGGTGAGCGTTACAGGAAATTTGCTGGTGAGCGAAACGTTGGTGGCGGTCAGATCCACTTTGTCGTATGTGCTGCGTTTCTGGGAGTTGGTCGAACCGATGATGATGCGGCCGTTGCGCAGCTCCAGTTTCGCAACCGAAAATTCACCGAGGGGTTGTTGCTTCCCCTGCGACTTCGCAGCCGCGGCGCCGAAGGAGGAGTAGTTCCATTCGCCGGCGGCACTGCGGAGCAACGTGACCCCAGGACTGTCGATAACGATGGCCGTAATGTTGAGTTCTTTGCGCAGGACCAGAGGCAGCAGCTCAACGCCCACCTTGATAGACTTCGCCGTAAGGAATGGAGACTTGCTGAACTTGGGATCGTCGGCAACGGACAAATTGTCCGCGGCCAGGGAGCCGGAGAAGAGCGAAAGGCTGAGGTTGCCGACATCCACTTTGCGTCCCAGCGCGGCGGAAGCCTTTTCTTCAATGGTGGGCCGGAACTGGTTGACCGGAATAAGGAAAGGCGCGGCCAGGACGAGAACGATCAGCACGGCAACGATGACGAGTACGATGCGAAGTGTACGGCTCATGAGCAACCTTCGGCTCGGCAGGCACGGCAACGTGAACGCGAACGCGTTGTGGTGAGGGGAATATTAGCACAGGCATCGCAAATCCCTTCTACCGGAGAGACCCGCTGCAAAGGGAGGCGTAGGAGCACTATGAGGCAGATCCGCACACGCCCCAGACGGGAATACATGGACTACGGTACAGAAATAATTTGAAGCGCGGAGGACAAGCGAGTAAGGTAGGCGCACCGCATTGCGCCCCATTTGGGTCGGAACGTTAGCTGGCAACGAAAGAAGGACGGGCCACGTGGAACTAATCATCCGAGCACTTCACCCGCGACTCTCTCTTGTGGTCATTGGGCTGTTCGCTTTGCTGGTGACCGGCAGCGCCTCGGTGGCTCAGCAGCGCATCGTCGCCAATCTTCCGGACGCTCCTACACCGAAACAGCAACCGAGTGCACCACAGGAGAAGGGGAAAAGTGGGTTCTCCAAGACGACGGTCGCGATTTTGGGCCGCAGGTCGTTCTTTTTCCCGGATCTGGCTTACACCCGCAAGCCGCTGAACAGCGGACAAAAGTTTTTGCTGGCCGCCGATGAGACCATCGCGCCCTCCGCCCGAATCGTGACAGCCGTGAGCGCGGCGATCTCGCAGGCGAATGACTCCTGGCCGGGTTACGGCCAAGGCTGGGAGGCTTACGGCAAACGCTACGGCGCGGCAATGGCGCTGAACGCGTCGACGAATATGTTTGGAGTGTTTTTGTTGCCTTCCGTGCTCCACCATGATCCCCGGTATTTCCCGCTCGCGCATGCCAGCTTCGGGCAGCACGTCAGCCACGCGCTGAAGCGCATGGTGGTCACG
>WNFO01002949.1_pt1 | contig 16894 bp, 20 predicted proteins | sample 5400251 | NCBI WGS metagenome assembly WNFO01 (sample SAMN13153354, study PRJNA577476) | soil metagenome | isolation source: 100 cm saprolite under Madrone tree | place: USA:California | collected 2016-06-14 | reverse complement strand
CCCGGCGCCACCGGATTGGCCCGTGGCGCCGGCGCTTTCGCGGCGTCACGGCGGAAGGTCCGATCGACGGCGAGCGCGTCATCCTGTTGCTGCCGGGCACTTACATGAACGAGTCCGGGTTGGCAGTCGGAGAGGCGGCGCATTTCTACAAGATCGACCTCGGCGACATCGTGGTCTTCCACGACGAGATCGACCTGCCGCCTGCCAAGGTGCGCGTCAAAACCGGCGGCGGCATCGCCGGCCATAACGGCCTGCGCTCGATCTCGTCCCATGTGGGCAACGACTACCGGCGGGTCCGCATTGGCGTTGGCCATCCCGGCGCCAAGGAGCTGGTGTACCCTTATGTGCTCGGCGACTTTGCTAAGGCCGAGCGGCCATGGGTCGAGACCGTGTGCGACATCATCGCGGACAATGTCGTCATGATCGTCAAGGGTGAGGATTCCAGTTTCCAGAACAAGGTGCACCTTGCCATGCAGGCGAAGGGCTTTGGTGACGTGCCGGGGCCGGGCGAGCCGAAGTCGGAATGAGTGGGCGCGGTTTGATACGGAAACGCAGGGACACGATATACGTGCTTAATTAGGGTCGAGCGGATGAAGAACGTCACGATAACCCTGGACGACGCCATAGCGACCCGCGCCCGCGTCGAGGCGGCAAGTCGCGGCAAGAGCCTGTCGAAATTCGTGCGGGAATTGATCGAGCGCGAAATCGGACGAGACGGGAAGAGCGATCTGGACGTCATCAGGGAGTTCACAAGAGGCCCCGGATACCCTGGGATCAGCCGAAATTGGCGCGGGCGAGATGAGCTTTATGCCGAGCGCGAAGACGAACTGCTTCGTCGATACGAGCTTGCTCGTTTAAATGGTCCCACCAGCCGTTCTGAGTAAATCAACATGGGTTTCAAATGCGGTATCGTCGGATTGCCGAACGTCGGCAAATCGACGCTCTTCAACGCCTTGACCGCGACGGTGGCGGCGCAGGCGGCGAAATATCCGTTCAGCACCATCGAGGCCAATATCGGCGAGGTGGCGGTGCCCGATCCGCGGCTCGACGCGCTGGCGAAGCTCGCCAAGTCGGCGAAGATCGTGCCGACGAGGCTCGCCTTCGTGGACATCGCCGGGCTTGTCAGCGGCGCCTCCAGGGGCGAGGGGCTTGGCAACCAGTTCCTCGCCGTGATCCGCGAGGTCGACGCCATTGCGCATGTGGTGCGCTGTTTCGAGAACCCCGACGTCTCCCACGTGAGTGACCGGATCGACCCGATCGCCGATATCGACACCATCGAGACTGAGCTGATGCTCGCCGACCTCGACAGCCTGGAGCGGCGCATCGACGGCCTTGAGAAGAAGGTGAAGGGGGGCGACGCGGAGGCAAAGCTTGCCCTCGACCTCACCAATCGTGCGCTCGCCCTGCTGCGCGATGGCAAACCGGCGCGGTTCGTCGCTGTCAAGCCCGAGGAGGACAAGGCGTTCCGCGGCCTCGGCCTCTTGACATCGAAGCCCGTGCTCTACGTCTGCAATGTGGACGAAGCCTCTGCCGCAACCGGCAACGATTTTTCGCGCCGGGTCGAGGAGCGCGCCAAAGAGGAAGGCGCCGGCGTGGTGGTGATCGCGGCCCAGATCGAAGCTGAGATCGCGGTGCTGCCGGCCGCCGAGCGCACCGAGTATCTGGCTGCCATCGGACTCAAAGAGGCCGGGCTCGATCGTCTGATCCGCGCCGGATACCGTCTTCTGCGCCTGCTCACGTATTTCACGGCAGGACCCAAGGAGGCGAAAGCCTGGACCATCACCCGCGGCACCAAGGCGCCCCAGGCGGCGGGCGTCATCCATACGGATTTCGAGCGCGGCTTCATCCGCGCCGAGACCATTGCGTATGACGACTATGTGGCGCTCGGCGGCGAGGCAGGCGCCCGCGAGGCCGGCCGATTGCGCCTCGAAGGCAAGGAATATGTCGTCGCCGATGGGGACGTCATGCATTTCCGGTTTGCGACCTGACGTGACGAGTCCGGAGATGCGTGCTTTCGAGGATTTCAAGGTCGGCGACATCGTGGAATTCGCGCCGCTTGCCGTCACCACCGCCGATATCAAGTCCTTCGCGGCGCGATTCGATCCCCAGCCCATGCATCTCGACGAGGCGGCCTCCCAGAACACCATCGTGGACGGGCTCACTGCATCGGGCCTGCATATCGTATGCATGCATATGCGCCTGTTCGCCGACGGCATCCTGCGCGACAGCACGTCCATGGGCAGCCCCGGGGTCGAGGAGATCCGTTACCTCGCGCCGGTGCGCCCTGGCGACAGCCTGACGTTGCGGGTCGAGATCGCGGGGGCGCGGCCATCCAAGAGCCGTCCCGAAATGGGGCTCGTCAACTTTCGCAGCCATATGGTCAATGCCGATAACAAGCCGGTGCTGGAGATGGCCGCGACCCTGATGTTTGGGCGGCGCGCTGCCGGGGGCGGGAAGGGGGGCGCGGGATGACGTATTTCGAGGATCTCCGCGTCGGCACGCGCTCGGAAGTCGGCAGCCACACGTTCACGGCGGACGAAATCAAGGCATTCGCCCGCGAATTCGACCCGCAGCCGTTTCACCTCGACGAGGAGGCCGCAGCGCGCTCCCATTTCGGCGCGCTGTGCGCGTCGGGCTGGCACACGGCGGCCGACGTCGTGTTGGCGCGCCAACGCCAGCAAGCGGAGCTGCGCCGGTGCGGCGAGCCCGTGGCGAGAACCGGTCCGTCGCCGGGCCTGCGCGATCTCAAATGGCCGAGGCCCGTCTATGTGGGCGACACCATCGCGTTCGCTCAGGAGATCGTCGAACTGCGCCCGGTCGCCAGCCGGTCCGAGGTCGGCCTGCGCGTCGCCCGCCACACCGGCACCAACCAGCGGGGCGAGCTGGTTTATTCGGTGCTGAGCAGCACCTTCATCGAACGGCGCGCCGGTAATGCGGACGGAGCGCAAGCTTAAATCCGGCGGCCGCGCCGAAAGATGGACGCCGAACCCAGGCATGGGACCCGCTGAAGTGGTGCCGTAGTCCGGCCTTCGCCGAGTCAGGGACCGGCGCCGGATGTCGTAAAATGAGTGCCGCTCTCGGAAAAATTCTGTTGCTCTTCCGCCTTGCGAAGGCGAAAATCCGCCCCTAATTACGCGATGAACGAAGTGTCCCAGGGAGGAACCCCATGGAACTCCTCAAGCTGGTTGCCCTCGATCGGGACGACCTAGAGGTGGTTTCCACCCATCTGCAGGATGCGACGGTGAGCGTCGCCGATGTCCATTGGCGGCCTGCCGAAAAGCGGCTCGTGATGAGTCTGGCCCGGTTCGATTGGGCGGGGTCACTCGGTGAATCGGCCCAATTCCAGCGCCGCCGCACCGCGCTGCGTTTCGACCGCGTCAACGCCATCAAGTGCCGCAACGTCGATTGCAAGAACCGGCGGGCGATGTTTAACCTGCTCGCGGTCGAGTTCGACGAGAGCGACCCGCCCGGCGGTGTGGTCACCCTGATTTTTTCTGGCGGCGCGGCGCTGCGGCTCGAGGTCGAGTGCGTGGAATGCGAACTTGTCGACCTCGGCCCGGTGTGGACGGAGACGTGCCGGCCGACCCATGACGAGGATGTGGACGACGTTAGGACCGCGTGACGAGGCGGGTTCCTTGTGTTGAATTTCGCCGGGAAGTGCGAACGTCGTCGGAAGCGCAGCAGGCCCGCTCCAAATCCCCCCGGGTGATTTCACGCGATCGAATCAACTTTTCCCCAGAGAAATTAGCTCTCCCCGAGAAGGGATGCGGCCTCACCGAGGTCCTCAGTTCAAGGATTACGGTTTGGGTCTTCCCGGCGACGGCGTGTTGAGCTCAGTCTCCACCTAGCCCAACTTGCGCTGGCGGACGAATGTGGTGACCGTCGTATTGGACGATGGATCACGCGGAAGGATGTTCCAGCGGTGACTGTTTGCCGCGGACCGCCCGGCGCGGTTCCGGAAACATCGAAGTAACGGCTGCGTTTTGACCGCAGTCCAAAAGGAGACAATCATGCACAAGGCAGTTCTAACGGCGGCCGCTTTGGCCGCGCTATCGATGTCGGCTGCGGCCCAGCAGGGCGGCATGAGCGGGCAGACCGGGCAGCAGATGCACCCGCAATCGCAAATCCTCCCCGATTCACCGCAGGCTCTGACGGATTATCAGATTTCGCCGCAGCACCTGAGCGCAAGCCAAGTGCGTGAGATCCAGCAGGCACTGGAGGACCGGGGAGACAGTTCCGTACGCGTCAACGGCGAATGGGGCCCCGACACCGAGGCGGCCCTCAAAAACTTCCAGAAATCGGAGAACATGATTTCGCAAACCGGTCAGCTGGATTTCCCCACCCTTTTGGCACTCGGCCTCGACCCCTTGAGCTTTGGTCTTACCGGCGCGAGCGAAACCACAGGTCAGGCGCCGCGCGGAGACGCCCTGCAGCAGCAGCGAATGCCTGGCATACCGGAGCAGACCCTGCCGCAAAGCAGCGGTGGGCACGTCAGGTGAGATAGAGCGGAACGAGTTGGTTAATAGAGCCCGCGGGCTTGTCCCGCGGGCTTTTGCTATGACGTGGCCGGAAAAACAGCCCAAGTGGCTGGCGCAGCTGAAAGATTCCCCGTTATTTCCGCTCATGTCAGGGCCTTCACGGATCAATCGGGCGTCTGCGGCCGTTCGCGAGACGGCGGATGAGCAATGGTAGATAGCAGCGCCATTTGCTATTCCGTCCCCCGGTTCTCCTGCACAAGCCGGGGAACGTGGAAGCGTGAGCCATGCCGATCCATCTCGACAGTAACGCCGAGGATTTTGCCTCGGGCTTTGCGTCGTTTCTCGCCACCAAGCGCGAGGGTGCCGCGGACGTGGAGGAGGCCGCTCGCACCATCATTGCCGAGGTAGCGGCGCGCGGCGACGAGGCCTTGGTGGCCTTCACGCGCAAGTTCGATCGGATCCATGTAGGCGCGTCCGGCCTGCGTGTCGCGCCGGCTGAAATCGATGATGCGTTCGCCTCCTGCGATCGAGCGGCGCGCGACGCCCTCATGTTGGCCCGCGACCGCATCGAGGCCTATCATCGGCGGCAAGTGCCGAGCGACGAACACTTCACCGACGCGCTCGGGGTCGAGCTTGGCTGGCGTTGGACCGCGATTGCTGCCGTCGGCCTCTATGTGCCGGGCGGCACCGCGGCTTATCCGTCCTCGGTGCTGATGAATGCAGTTCCAGCCAAGGTCGCGGGCGTGCCGCGGCTCGTCATGGTGGTGCCGGCGCCTGACGGCCTGCTCAACCCGTTGGTGCTGGCCGCCGCGAAGCTCGCAGGGATCGACGAGATTTACCGTGTGGGCGGCGCCCAGGCGGTGGCGGCGCTCGCCTATGGCACCACGACGATTGCACCGGTCGACAAGATCGTCGGGCCCGGCAATGCCTATGTGGCCGCAGCCAAAAGGCTCGTCTTCGGTAAGGTCGGCATCGACATGATCGCGGGCCCCTCGGAGGTGCTGATTCTCGCCGGCCGCGGCGCCAATCCGGATTGGATCGCCGCCGACCTGTTGGCCCAAGCGGAGCACGATGCCGCGGCCCAGCCGATCCTGATCACCGACGATGCCGCACTTGCCGGCGACGTGGAACGCGCGGTCGAAGCCCAGCTTGCGACGCTGCCCCGTGCAGACGTGGCGCGGGCGTCGTGGCGCAATTTCGGCGCCATTATCCTGGTGCGTTGCCTTGATGACGCGGTGCCGCTGATCGACGCGGTGGCTCCCGAGCATCTCGAAGTCATTGGCGATGACGCTGAACGCCTCGCCGGCAAGATTCGAAACGCCGGGGCGATTTTTCTCGGCGCCCACACGCCGGAGGCGATCGGCGACTATGTGGCGGGCTCGAACCACGTGCTGCCGACCGCTCGCTCGGCGCGGTTTTCTTCGGGGTTGGGCGTGCTTGATTTCATGAAACGCACCTCGATCCTCAAATGCGGCCCGGAGCAGCTTGCCAGGCTTGCCCCGGCCGTCATCGCGCTCGGAGAGGCTGAGGGGCTCGCGGCCCATGCCCGTTCGGTCGCGATCCGGATCAACCACCGCCGATGACTGCGGCGGAAGGCAACAAGCGCCTCGTCAAGGTCTTCCTCGACGAGGACAGTATCGGCCCCGGCAACCGCGACATCGAACATGAGCGCGCCATCGCCATCTACGATCTGGTGGAGGAAAACTCGTTCGCGCCCGTGGGCCACGAGAGCGGACCCTATTGCCTCAAGCTTGCGCTCGTGGGCAACCGGCTCATCTTCGATATCCGCACCGAGGACGACCAGCCGGTCGTTGCCCATCATTTGTCGCTCACGCCGTTTCGTCGCCTCGTGAAGGACTATTTCCTGGTTTGCGAGAGCTATTACCAGGCAATCCGCACGGCGACGCCAAGCCAGATCGAGGCGATCGACATGGGACGACGGGGACTGCACGACGAGGGCTCCGAGCTGCTGATAGAGCGCCTGAAGCATAAGGTCGCCGTCGACTTCGATACGGCGCGGCGGCTGTTCACACTAATCACTGTGCTTCATTGGAAGGGATGAGGCATGCCGGGTCGAAGGCGCCCCCAGGCGGTGCTTTTCGCCTGCGGGTTCAATTCGGTGCGCTCGCCCATGGCTGCCGCGTTGTTCCGGCACATGTTCGGGCGCTCCTCCTATGCGGGTTCGGCGGGCGTGCGCCGCGGCGAACTCGATCCGTTCGCGGTCGCCGCCATGGAGGAGATCGGCCTTGATATTGCAAAGCACCGTCCAATGACGTTCGAAGAGCTTGAGGACTGGGAGGGACTGAACTTCGATCTCATTGTGACGCTGACCCCGGAAGCCCATCATAAAGCCCTCGAGCTGACCCGCCGGGTGGCGGCCGAGGTCGAATACTGGCCGACTCCTGATCCCACCATCCAGGAGGGCAACCGCGAGCAGCGGCTCGATGCCTATCGGGCCGTTCGCGACCAGCTTCTGCGCCGCATCAAAGACCGCTTCTCCGCTGCGCCATCCGGCAATGAATAGGCGCAACCCGCGTCACGGCACAATCAGGCTTTGTCGCGGTTGAGTGTGAGGGTCGTTTCGGCTAGCTTGCGCCGCCCATCGCGGCGCGCCGAATCGCTTATGTTTTCAATGGCGGACGCGGCCCGTCCGTTCGCCGCTGCGGACGCAACGGAGCTTCCCTTAATGCTCGGTCGGCCTAAACTCGTCCTCGCCTCCGGTTCGCCGCGCCGGGTCGGCTTGATCAACCAGGCCGGCATCGAGCCCGACGCGTTACGACCAGCCGATGTCGACGAGACACCACTCCAAGGTGAGCTGCCGCGTGTATGCGCTAACCGGTTGGCTTACGCCAAGGCTACGACGGCGCTGGCCGGGATAGGGGTTGACGACGACGTCTACGGCGCCTTCATCCTGGCCGCCGACACTGTGGTGGCGGTAGGCCGCCGCATCCTGCCCAAACCCGAGCTGGTCGATGAGGCGGCGCAGTGCCTGAGGCTACTTTCGGGCCGCAATCATCGCGTCTATACGGCGCTATGCCTCATCACGCCCAAGCGGAGATATCGGCAACGGGTGGTAGAGACCCGCGTGCGGTTCAAGCGGCTGTCGTCCGAGGAGATCGACTCCTATCTTGGCTCCGGCGAGTGGCGCGGCAAGGCCGGCGGCTATGCGGCCCAAGGTCTAGCCGGCACATTCATCGTCAAGCTCGTCGGCTCCTACACCAACGTGGTCGGCCTGCCGCTCTACGAAACCGTGGCGTTGCTGGCCGGTGAAGGGTTTCCGACCCACGGCGGCTGGATCGACTCCGCGTAAGGGAGTTGGCTGGAGGGAGAGTCGTCATGCCGGAGGTCCGCGGCCCCCACCCTACCCTCCGCCGAAGCGGGGAAGGGTAGGGTGGCGGGCCGCCCTCGGCGATCGTGCGACTTTAGGCGTCTACTTCGCGGAAAACGTCGACCTCGACGCTGCCAGGAAACATCTGCCGCCAAGCCTGCAGGAAGGCCTGCAGCCGGGGATCACCGGCGATCTGTTGGCGGCTTGTCTCCAATGACTCGTGAATCTCGTAATCGATGATCTGGATGAACTGCGCCGGATTGTCGACATTCTGGAGAAGGCGAACCTGCTTGCCGCCGAACAATTCGTAATATGGCGCAGTTGCCTTGATGAGCGCTGCGAACTGGGTGGGGTCTGCGGTCCGCAGCGTAAACTTGAGCTGCAGGACCCGAGAAACCTTCTGTTCGCTGTCTTGGGCCATTTTCTGTTCATACCCGTCCGCGGGCGCCGCGGGGCCACGATCGTCCAACCCTCGCCCGCTCAGAAACAATGTACACGAAAACAACACGGCGTTCCGGATCGTCGCCTCTCGCGACACGCCCAGGCGAACCTTAGATTAACCCCATGAGTTCCCTCGGCCGCACAAAACCTTGCGCCGTCTGCGGCAAACCGCAGGTCGAGCCTTTTCATCCGTTCTGTTCGCGCCGCTGCGCCGACATCGACCTGCACCGCTGGCTGTCGGGCGCCTACGCGGTACCCTCCGTCGAAGATGACGAGGGTGAGGTGCGCCCGTCTAGCCCGGAGGAACGGTCAGGATAAAAATGAGGCCAGCGCGGCCCCCTCCCTACCATCCGCCGCGCGCAGGAGGGAGGGGGCCAACGCGGGCATCAGAACGGCAGCCGCGCGTGCCAATTATTCAGCGGCTGCCCGATTCTGCGGCCCCCCGCGAGCGGCCACTCCGCAGCATGCTTTGCAACCGTTCTGGACAGCACCTGACCGAGCCTCTATAAGGCCCAGCGCTTCTCTCGCAGCGCTGCGACCGCGAGCCGGCGCCCAGGTAGCTCAGTTGGTAGAGCACGTGACTGAAAATCACGGTGTCGGTGGTTCAATTCCGCCCCTGGGCACCAAATAAATCAAATGCTTAGCATTAAAACACCTAAAGCGACGTCGGCGAGACGACGAGGCGCCGCGTAACGCGACAGTAACAAACGAAAGGGCGAGACGCCGCCGTGTCGACCGCCGAAAAAAGCCAGATGGCCCTCTGCGTTCGAAGAGGCCGGGCGCGGACGAGAGCCGTTGCGGACCTGAAGCTCATCCAAGACGAGCCTCAGCACAAATTCGCTGGCTGCGCGAGCGGGCGAGGGAGCGCACGCTGACGTTTTGGGCTACCGTCGCCACAGTGATCGATCGTCGGGCTGACAGGCGGAGCAGTGACACTGCGTGGACCGTGTCAGCCTTCAATCGGCGCAAACCCAAGAGCCGCTACGCCGCCGTCGTTTCAACCTTCTGGAACGTTTTTCGTCCGTGGCGTCGATTTCGATGGGGCCGCCCGTGTCGGTTTCAGCGGAACAAGCTCGACCTCAACCGGATTCGGATAGTGGTCTAATCCGGCGCCTGTCGACGCATCGGCGGCCATGCCGACCAATCCCCCGACCACGACATTTCCGGCGAATGCCGCACCGCCTCCAGCGTTGACTTTCGTGGTGACGGGAACTTCGGCCGGCCGGTATCCGGGCTTTGAGACAGTGACGGTGAATTCGTCCTTGCGGCCGGCCTGGAGCGTGCAAGGTGTGACGCAGACAAACCCCATAGACGTGCGTGCCTCGGCCCCAGGCGGGTCAGAGACGATTTGAATTTGTTCGCTGGTTCCACGCGTGATTGTCGCGCAGCTTGCGCAAAGCGATGCGATCGCCGCCGCGGCGATCGCCTGGATCAACTTGGCCATATCCCCCTCCCCGATTATCCCAGGAGACTATGAGATAACTTCGTTTTTCAGTTGTCGAGGGGAAAAAGCGGTCCCGCTCCCGCATCGTGGATGGCGTGGCATCGCGTCCTTGGCCATGCATTGCGCCGATCCAGGCGGTCGCCGCCGACCGCACGAGGCAAGCCCGGGCCATGACCTGCATAGTGTCAATCCAATCGAAAAATGTTCTAATTCTTCTCAATCGTGAGAATCGGCTTGGAGACAGAGGGAGGCAGTCATGCGTGCATTGCGCGGCCTTGGTCTATTTGTTGCCGGCGCCGTGGCCGGGCTTGGAGCCACGACTTTCGCTCAGAACCAGACGCCAAATCGGGGGATCGTCGGGTTGAATCACGTGGGGCTCAGTGTGCCCGACCTCGATAAGGCCGTCGAATACTATACGAAGACGATGGGATTCCCGGAGGCGTTCCGGTTCGTCAATGCATCCGGGCAAGTGCAGCTCGTCTACGTCCAGGTGAGCCAGAACACGTTTGTAGAGCTGCAACCCGCGAACGCGCAGCGGCCGCCCGGCATCACCCATTTCGGTTTGCACGTCGACAACATGGCGGCCGCAACCGCGATGTTCAAAGCAAGGGGGGCCGCGGTCGGCGAGACGACCGTCAGCGGCACCAAGGCCATCCTTTCCAATATCGTCGACCCGAACGGCATTCGCGCGGAACTCGCCGAACTGCCGCCGGAGTCCCTTCACCGGCAGGCAATGGAACGCTGGCGGTAAGGCTAAGGGCCGGCTCCGGACTTCAAGGCCGGCCGGCCCTTACGCATTTGCCGCGCGCTCACCGGCAATTGCGCCACCCGCCGACCAATTCCTCGCGCGTCATCGACTGCGCTTCACCGCCGAAGAGCGAGACGTAGTCGACCCGGACCTCGGCGGCAAACACGGCAAGGAGCTCGCTCCACCGGCGCGCGTCCACATGCACAGCCAGCGCGCCGATGACCGCTGCAATATCGCCTCGCTCGCCCATCTTGATCTCCTCCCAAACCGATTTTCTGTGATCGACCCCAAATTCGTCGACCCGGCTACGGCAGCGATCGACACGTCATTGAAACACACAGCATAGACGCCAAGAGAGAGCTGAACGTGGGAAGGAAAACCGGCTGGTCATGCTCCCCCGCCATCCACGCCAGCGGCTCCGGTCCCGCAAATTTGCCGTGGTCAACCTTAACCGAGTAGGGCGACGGAGCGGGCAGCGTCGTCCTTCCGGTCATATCGGTGCGCCACGCATTGGTGTAGTGTGGCGACGATAACAAGCCCAGAGGGAGGTCGGACATGGGCAACGCGCTTTTGCCCTCTCTTCTTCCCACGGCGATGGCCGGTGTTCCATGAAATTTCCACGCCGTCGCTTTCTGCAGTTGTCGGCATGTGCCGTCGCCTTCCCGGCCGTCTCGCGGATAGCCCGCGCACACGTGTATCCGGTGCGGCCGGTCCGTATGGTGCTTGGGCTTTCCCCGGGCGGCTCGGTCGACATCGTGACGCGTCTGATCGGTCAATGGCTGTCGGAGCGTCTCGGTCAGCCGTTCCTTATCGAGAACCGTCCTGGCGCCTCGGGCGACCTTGCGACCGAAGCGGTGGTGCGAGCGCCTGCGGACGGCTACACGCTCCTCGTCGTGCTCGCGGCCAATGCCATCAATGCGACTCTGCACGATAAGCTCAAATTCAGTCCGATCCGTGATCTCGCAATGGTGGCCGGCATGGTTCGTGTCCCCAATGTCATGGAGGTCCATCCGGCGGTTCCGACCAAGACGGTTCCGGAGTTCATCGCCTACGCAAAGGCCAATCCCGGCAGGCTCAGTTTTGCGTCAGGCGGCAATGGAAGCTCGCTCCACATCATCGTTGAGCTGTTTAAGATGATGGCCGGCATCGACATGCTTCACGTGCCCTATCGCGGCGGGGCGCCCGCGCTGATTGACCTGCTTGCCGGGCAGGTCCAGGTCATGTTCGATACCATCCCCCAGGGGATCGAGTGTATCTGGGATGGCAAGCTGCGCGCCCTCGCGGTGACCACGGCGACGCGGTCACCGGCGCTGCCGGGCGTCCCTTCTATGAGCGATTTCGTGCCGGGTTTCGAGGCGGGCAGCTGGTGGGGCGTCGCCGCGCCGAAGCGCACGCCCGCGGAGATCATCGAGGGGCTCAACAAGGCGTTCAACGCCGCTCTCGCTGATCCGAAAGTGAGGACGCGATTGACCGAGCTCGGCACCACGCCGCTGGAATTCAGCCCGGGTGAATTCGGGACATTTGTGGAGGCGGAAACTGATAAAATGGGCGAAGGTGATCAAGTTCTCTGGCGCCAAGGAGGAGTAATCCCCGGCATTTCCTTTGATTGCCGCCTCGCCAAAGACGCGGCGACCTCGCGCGCGCAATCGACGAAGAGCTCGGCCACCGGGCCGACGGTCCGGTTTTTTAGAGTAATGACGGCGACTGAGAATGGCTCTATCGGAAGTTCGATCGGCAATCTCTTGAGTGCGAAGCGGTTGGTGTAGAACTGCAGGAGCCGATCGCCGAAATGTCCGACGAACCGGCCGCTCTCCAGCAATTGAAAAAGCAGATGCGCTGTCGTGGTGGTTACGGCGATGCGCGGCATCCGCAGACCGCTGGCGCGAAACGCGTCCGCGACAAGGGATCCGACCGCGGAAGGCGCCACGCACCAAGGCTCGTCGATCAGGTCGGCAAGCGTGAGCTTCCGCCGGTTGGCCCACCGGCTTTTCATGCCGACCAGCACGCGGAGGTGATCCTGAAAGAGAATCGTGGCCTCCAGCTCCTCGTTCACCGAGGCTTGCACGAGCGGAACAATAGCGACTTCGATGCGACGCTCGGGCAGCTCGCGCGTCAGCAGCGTCGAACTATTCGCCTCCACGACGCGAAAATTGATGCGCGGGTGCGGCTGCCACACGCGCTCCATTACGGCGGCACCTAGTCCGGCAAGCAGAGGTTCGGTGCTGCCGATCCGCAACTCCCCGGAGGTAGGGTCGGCCAGGAACTTGAGCTCGTCCACGCTCGTTCGCAGATCGTCGAAAATCCCGATGCTGCGCTTGATCAGGGCGCGGCCGTAAGGGGTCGGCTCAACGCCTCGGGGACTGCGGTCAAACAGGCGAACGCCAAGCGCGTCTTCGAGTTCGGCGATTGCTTTTGACACAACCGGCTGCGAAATCGCGAGCTGCCTGGCAGCCTTCTGCATGCTGCCCCATTCCGCCACCGCCATCACGATCTTCAAGTGCTGCAACTTGAGCCGGTGACCAATCAGGTCGGTCTGCATCGTCTGCCCATATTCTTGGAAGCTATAGCCATATAGGTAAATAGCATTACCCGGCTATCACAAGATGCGCGCAACATGGCACGGCAAAAAGCGCGTGTTCGCCATGCGGGAGACCAACGACGGTCGCGCGTACCGCGCAAGGCCGCAAAGGCAGACGCAGGGAGGTAACTGATGCAGGTTGGATGGTCGATACTTCTTATCATTCACGGGATACTCGCGGTCTTTCTGCTCGGTGCGATCACGCACCAGGCCGTGGGCGTGTCGTGGCCGGTCACGAAGCGGTCAGCCGGCTTCGTCAGCGCGGTCCGTGGCGTGAACGGAATGAGCTACACCAACGCCGTCATCGTTCTGTTCATTGTGACCTTCGTGCTCGGCACGATCATCTATCCAACGTATCGGGTCAACGTGCGGACGGTCCTGCAGGAATACCGGCTTTTCAAGCCCGAGGGGGCGTTCGAAATGAAGGAGCATCTGCTGGCGCTGTCCTTGGCGCTGCTGCCGATCTATTGGTACCTTTGGCGCTCGGCATCTGAAGCCAATCGCGTGGCGCGGGCGGCGCTGACCTGCATCATTGCATTTGCGGTGTGGTGGGGCTTCCTGACCGGTCACGTCATCAACAACATCCGAGGATTCGGATCATGACAAAAGTGGAGCGTCTTGCGGCCGTTTTCGGCGTCGCTTTTGCTGTCATCTATGCACCCACCATGGACTACAACTGGACGCTAGCGACCTATCATCCGATCCAGGGGATTTGGCAGTTGGGTCGAGCTCCGCCCCTCGGCGGAGGTTCGCCGGCGATGTACTGGTACGGCTTCATCTTTACGTCGGCGCTGGCGGCAGCTGCCGTGACTGCGCTTGCGGCGCTCGTTCCCGACAAGCTGATGGATCGCGTGCCGTGGCGGAGTCTCACTTGGCTGGTGCCGCTTTGTGCGATCGTCTACATCGGGTACGTACTTCTCCCGTATGCCACGAAGACTTAAGTTCCGCCGGCCGGGACTGGAGGATTGTGGCGAGTTGGTTGCCCTTCGCGGCGCGGTGTCGCTGCGGAGGGCGCGACGTTTCGCGTTTTAAAGTTCGATGCGCAACCGCCAACGTTGGCGGCGCCCTTTATTGGAGCGAAGACGATGGTGGGGCGTATTGCTTTGCGTAATGTCGCGGTTGCAGTGATTGCGGCATTCGTGATCTACGGCGAGTATCTGGTATGGATCAAATCGCCGATGTCGCAGATCGTAGCGATTTGCGACGATTTTCGGGCGCTGAAAGATGCCATCGTCGCGCAACGCAGTCGCGAGTCGTTCAGCGTGATTAATGAGGCATCGGCCGCAAGCCTCGAACCGGTTCGTCTCATCGACAAGGCGGTGCGCGCCTGCGATGGGTTGCCGGAGGCCGTCGATGTCGAGGAATCAAATCCTCGTTGAGGCACGGCCCGGGCGATAAACCTCCGGTCCGCGATCGCCACAAGACCGGCCATTGCGAACGCGGCCGGTCCACATCGCTCGACGGATCGGCTGAGGGCGACGCATTTCGTATCAGGGGTCTGATTTGACTGGTGGAGCCGAGGGGATTTGAACCCCTGACCTCCGCAGTGCGATTGCGGCGCTCTCCCAACTGAGCTACGGCCCCTGCCGACCCGGCAGACGCATTCGCGGGCTGCCCAGCCATTGGCCGCCATTTACTGGTGCGGTTCGGACAGTGTCAAGGATGCCGTCTCGGAACCGGCAGTCCGACATTGTGCGTTGTAGGGCAACCCTTAGGGCCGCCCTTATGTTAGCGCAATCCGCTGTATCGCTTTTCACGATGCTTCGATCGGTTCAGATCGGCTGAACCGAGCGCTTGGCCGAATTACGCAATTTGCGAACCACAACCGGTTGGGGCATGGTACGGGCCGATTAGCCAACGACTCACATGACAGTGCTCAGCCGCCGCCGGTTTCTTGCCGTGTCCGCCGCCTCGGCGGCGTCCGCCGGAACTTCCGCGATCGCTGCCACGGGCGATTTTGATGTCGTGGTCATCGGGGCAGGCGCGGCCGGCATCGCGGCGGCGCGCCGGCTCGCGGGCACCAAGGCCAGAATCGCGTTGATCGAAGCCTCCGGCCGGCTCGGGGGACGCTGTTTCACCGATAGCTCGACGTTCGGTGTGCCGTTTGACCGTGGCGCCCATTGGATTCATGTGCCGGACCTCAATCCGGTCACGCCGCTCGCCATAAAGTCCGGTTTCGATGTTTATCCGGCCCCGTCGAGCGGGCGGGTGCGCATCGGCCGCAGATACGCACGCACGGGCGAAATGGAGGATTATCTTACCGCCACCGTGCGGGCCAATCGCGCCATCGGGGAGGCCGGTCGCGGCAGACAGGATGTCTCCTGTGCACAGGCGCTGCCCAAGGATCTTGGCGATTGGCAGCCGACAATCGAGTTCGCGCTCGGCCCCTTCGGTTGCGCCAAGGATCTCGCCGAAGTGTCAGCCTTGGATTTCTCCCGGTCCGTTGAGCGCAACAACGATATGTTCTGCCGGGAGGGCTTAGGCGCGCTGATCGCCAAACTCGCCGACGGCCTGCCGGTGCAACTGTCGCGTCCGGCCTCGCTTATCGATTGGAGTGAACGTAATCGTATTGAAATCAGGACCGCGAAAGGCCTCTTGGTTACCCGCACCGTCATCGTCACAGTGTCGACCGGCGTACTGATGAGCGATAAGCTGAAGTTTGAGCCCGAGCTGCCCCGGCGTTATCTCGACGCCATCGAGAAGCTCCGGCTCGGCAGCTACGATCACATCGCGCTCGAATTGCCCGGCAATCCGCTTATCCTGCAGCGTGACGAGCTTGTCTTCGAGAAAGCCGGATCGGCCCGCACCGCCGCTATTCTGGCGAACATTTCCGGCACGACGTTGTGCACGATCGAAGTGGCCGGAAAATTCGGTGCCGACCTTGCGGCGTCGGGCGAGCCGGCGATGGTCTCGTTCGCGCTGGATTGGCTCACCGGCCTCTACGGCGCCGACATGCGCAAAGCCGTCAAGAGGACAAGTGCGACGCGATGGAACCACGAACCGTGGACGCTGGGTGCGTTCTCGGCTGCGGCGCCGGGCGGCCAGTGGGCGCGAGCCGCGCTTGCTGAACCGGTGCGCGACCGCATTTTCTTCGCCGGCGAGGCCACCCACGAAACCCTGTGGGGAACGGTCGGCGGAGCTTGGGCATCGGGCGAACGCGCGGCCGATGCGGTACTGAGAAAGCTCGGCATCGCCGCGGCACCGCCCGAACCGACTCGCCCGGCCGCGTCGCGACCGTCGCGGCGGTGATGAGACAGTAGCGGCAGCTTGCGTGCAGCGCATCGTCAGCCCGAAGATTAAACGTCTTACTCCTGTCCGGCGCCTGCGCTACGGTCCGGCAATAAGCTTCAGCGGTATCTTCCCGATGTCCACGCCATCGAAAATCGGATGCAGCGCGCTCGCTGCCGGGGCCGTGCTTGCCGGCGGCATAGCGCCGGCGAATGCCGCCGCGCTCAGCGAGCTCGCGCTGCCATGGCCGTGGGCGCTCCCGTTCATCGGCCTGTTGCTCTCGATCGCCGTCGGCCCGCTCGTGGCGCCGAAGTTTTGGCACGCCCATTACGGCAAGATCGCATTCGTGTGGAGCGCGCTCGCCGTGACGCCGCTGGCGGCGCTCTACGGCATCCCCACGGCGTCGGCAGCGTTGGCCCATGCGATACTGGGCGAGTATTTAAGCTTCATCATCCTGCTTGCGGCACTCTATGTGGTGGCAGGCGGCATACTGGTCACCGGCAGCCTGCGCGGCACGCCGCTCGTCAACACCGCCATCATGGCGTTCGGGACCATGATCGCCAGCATCGTCGGCACCACCGGAGCGGCCATGATTCTGATCAGGCCGTTGCTGCGCGCCAATTCGGCGCGGCTTCACAATGTGCATGTG
>WNFO01007833.1_pt1 | contig 16903 bp, 10 predicted proteins | sample 5400251 | NCBI WGS metagenome assembly WNFO01 (sample SAMN13153354, study PRJNA577476) | soil metagenome | isolation source: 100 cm saprolite under Madrone tree | place: USA:California | collected 2016-06-14 | reverse complement strand
CCCGCGAATCGAGCCGGTATCAACTTGCGAAGAGGCGAGCAAGCTTAGAAAAAGAAAAACAACGGGGGCAGCACAGGCCCGAACGAGTCGTACGCGCAGAAGCTTTCTTCGCATGAAATCTCCTTGGATTCTTAAGCCACGGTTAATGAACGTGGCTAACGCAAACGAACTACGTGGCGTTCGCGGTGCATGCCGCGTGCCGTGCGCGTGCACGGCGACCTTAAAGAGTACCGTGCACGTGCACGGTACCGAAGCGCAAGGTACAACACCCATTAAAGTTTGTCAAGAACAAAATAATACAAAGCAATTAGCGCGGGATTGGCGGGAGATTTTCGCTGTCCGGAAAATTGCGGACGGGAAAATCTCTTTTCTTTCGTACAGCAGCGACAGAGACGAAATTTGCCTTGGCGAGGGCTGGCGGATTGTAGAATACGTTTGCGCGCATGCGGCGATCCTACGTAAACGGTCCGCTTAGTAAGCGGGTCGGCAAGCCGCGAAAGGTGCACTTTGGCTCAACAGCAATCAAAAGCGCCCGCCAAACCCGCCTCCGTCAGTTCCAGTCGCGTGGGCGTTCAGGACGTCGCCGACGCCTTGGGGATCTCACGTGGCACTGTGGATCGTGCACTGAACGGGAGGCATGGTGTCAACCCGGAAACCAAGTTGCGAGTCCTCCGCGCTGCTCAGAAGCTTGGCTACCGGCCGAATCTCGCTGCCCGCTATTTATCTTCGAGCAAGCCCATCACAATAGGTTTGGCGATCCCGCGCGAAGTGGCTTACTTCTACGACGAGGTGAGAGATGGCATCTTCGAAGCGGCGAGCATCTTTGAACCTCTCGGTGTCAAGATATTGCACCGTCCTTACAAGTGTTTCGGCCAACACGAGTTCGAAGCCGTTCGGGATGTGTTGCAGGAAGAAATCAGCGGGCTGGTGATCTCTCCGGCATACCCCAATCGGCTTTTGCCCTGCATAGAGGAGGCGGCGCGCCGCAATGTACCGGTGGTGTGTGTCGCCACCGACGCCCCGGGAACCAAGCGTCTGACCTCCATCTCAGTGAACCCTCTGGTCAGCGGGGCTCTGGCAGGTGAGCTACTGGGATATTTTCTCCCGGACAATGCCGAGGTCATCGTCTTTATCGGCATGCACGCGACCGCGGATCACGAGCAGAAACTACAAAGTTTTCGCACAAGTTTCCGTTCCTTTTGCCCCAAGGGGAGGATTGGGGCGGTTGTCGAGGCGCATGACGATGCGACCGAAGCCTATCGAAAGTCCCGAAGCGTTCTCGAACAACATCCGGGCGTAAAAGGCATCTATGTTGCGACTGCCAATTCCATGCCCGTGATAAGAGCAATGGAAGAGTTAGGGCGGACTCACAAGATCAAGGTCATTACGACGGATCTGTTTCCTGCCATGTTTCCACATCTTAGGTCGAGCGCCATTGCCGCCACGATTTACCAGCGGGCGCGGGAACAGGGAGCGATGGCATTTCAGGCGATTGTTCGGTTTCTCACTGAGAAATTGCAGCCGCCGCCGCAAATTTCCATCAACCCCGCGATCGTGATGCGCAGCAACCTAGACCTGTTTATTCCAAACGAACCCTCGGCCAGCGAAGTCAGCGTTCGACGCCAGAAGGGCTAAGGTCGCTTTGATTCGTATTCGATTCTCAGCTGCCATGAGGGTACAGAAATTGAGAGACCGTAGCGCCTGCGGACGATGAGTCACAGCGTCGTCCACCTAGCGGTCCCGTTCTGCGAGCTGCAAGGCTATCTGATAGAACTCCTGCCGGGCGTGGGGGGGGAGTTCCGCAACCTGTGCTGCCGAGGTTCTCGTTACCGAGGCAGCATCCAGGGTGGCCCCGATCCCGGCTACGTCAACCGAGCCCTTCGGAAACATCTCGCTACAGCGACGCAGCACCTCGCGCGCCTCGTTGATGCGGCCGGCCTCATAGTAAAAGACGCCCAGCGTCATGAATGCACTCTCGCGGGGTGCCAGCTCCACCGCTTTTTTCAGATAGGTTTCGCCGCGCCTGGCGTCTCCCTGCACTACGGAAGTCACTCCCGCGCCCCAGTGGAGGATTCCAGAGTCCGGAACACGGGCCAACCCTCTTTGCAACGTCGTGTAGGCATCGCCGGTATCGCCGGCGTGCAACTGCGCTAGTGCCAGAGAAAGATAATACTCGTCGTTATCTGGGCTGGTGAGTATGGCCTTGCGCAGAACCTGGGCAGCGTCCCCGGTACGCCCGAGGCGCATGTAGACGTCCCCCAGGAGAGCAAGGTAGGCGCCATCGTTTTTGGCGTCCACCGAAACCTGTTGCAGCGTTTGTAACGCCTTGCTGTCATCGTGGTTCTGAAAATATGCATTGGCGAGATCGTATGCTGCCTCGTCCGAAGATGGATTGGCCGCCAAGGCTGCCTGGAAATGCTCGATGGCTGCGGGATACAGCTGAAAGCCCGCCAGTAGAACGCCTTCACCGAGAAGTGTGCGAAAATCTCTCTCGCTGATCTTGTCGAGCCGATCGAGAATCTGCATAGCCTCGCTGACGTGGTTGAGTTTGAGATCGGCCTCTGCCAGAAGGTACAGGCTGCGTGGGCGATCGGGATGTTGCTGAACTTCAATCTCCAGTTCATGGAGGTTGGCCTCGGTCCTTTGCTGTGCCGAAAGGCCTCCGCGGCGTTCAATATAATCAAAAACATTTTGCCGTGGATAGGGTCCGGGTTCCGGGTTTTTGGACAATGTGAGGAAGATCTTCATGTCCCGCTCTGCCGCTTCCATCTGATGAAGATTCCGTTCTGCCGCCGCCAGCTTGTAATAGACTTGACCTGGCGTCGCGCTGACCTCGGCGCAACGGCGTAACATCGGAATCGCCTCCGCGTATTTTTTCTCTTCGAGCTTCAGACTGCCCATTTCAAAAAGAGCATCGGAATAACTGGGGTCCAATCGCAGGGCTCGGCTGAGATACTGTTCTCCCTCCGCTCGATTCCCCTGGCGCCTGGCGATATAACCGAGGTTGAACAGGGAGGGGATGTTTTCAGGGTCTGCCTTAAGGGCCCGCTGAAAATATTGTTTGGCCTCTTCGAACTTACCGAGATGGCGGTAGCAAAGCCCCATGAAAGCGTACGACTGCGACGAGGAATCGAGTTGCAGCAGCGACTTAAATTCTTCCAACGCCGCCTCTGTCTTGCCGATGGTGAAGTAACTCTCTCCCAAGGCAGCGTGCAACTCGGGTCGCCGGGGAGCAAGTTTTATGGCATCATTGAGCACCGGAATGGCATCCTCATAGAACCCTTGCTTCATGCTGAGCCGGGCCATCAGAAGCAGGATGTCGGTGTTCTGGGGAGCAAGCTTCCTGGCACGGACCAGGAGTTCAAGCGCTTCTACATCTTTCCGCTGGTCGGTCTCCGCCTGGGCGAGAAGATAGAGCACCTCGGCGGATTCCGGATCAACCGTCAAAGCCTGTTCCAGAGCTGACTGTGCCTTGCCGGGTTGGTTGTTGCGCAGGTATCCTTGGCCGAGATTGTGCAGTATTTCGAAAGTGCCTGGGTTGAGAGCGTCGGCAATTTCAAACTCTCGTATGGCGGGAACCAATTGCTTCTTTGAAGCCAGCAACACTCCCAGCGAGAAATGAAGCTTCACGTCTTTGCTTGCCTGGCGGGAGAGGAGTTGCGCGGTTCTTAGCGCCTCGGAATTCATCCCGGCTATCAAGAAAGCCTGCGTAAGGTTCAACAAGGTGCTTCCATCCGGTGGTTTGACCCGCTGCAGGGCTAAGATTGCCTCTTTAGGTTTATGCTGGGCGAGTAAGATGAGTCCCAGGTTGTAGTTGGCCATTCGATTTCGCGGCTGCAATAGCAGAATTTTCCGCAGTGTTTGTTCCGCGAGGTACAGTTTCTGCTGCGCGCTATAGGCAATTGCGAGATTGTTCAGTGTCTGCAGGGAGCCGGGTTCAATCCGCAAAGCCTTCTGCAGCACCGTGACAGATTCCGTATAACGTTGCTGCTGGTGGTAAATCATTCCTAAGAGGTTCAGGCCATCGACATTGGAAGGGGAACGAGCGAGCCCCCGCTGGACAGCAGCCAGCGCGTCATCCAAAGATCCCAGGCGAAAAGATTCCTTCGCCTGCTCGAAATCAGGGATCGCTGCCTGCGTTGATACAGCCACTTTGCTTCTCTGCGGTGCCTGCGCGTGAGCGGGCATGGAAAAGATGCTGGAAAGAATGCCGGCGTTGACCAGAATTACTGGAAGGAATTTCACAAGAGTCAGCGGCAACCAGGCGTGCACAGCCATGCTATTCTGACAACCGTGACGCGATCTCTGGGGAGGCTGCATTCGGTGGAGAAACATGGCTCATGGTACACCAGGCGAAATCAGTTTCGTGCGCTCGCTGCGCGAAAGAGTGCGATCTGCGCCGAAAAAATGTGTCGCTAAAGTTTTGCCGCCTATTGGCATGACAGTTATGCCGCTCCTTGTTAGCTTGCTGTTCTTGTTTGTGACGTTGAACCCTTCGGCTTTCGCCGCGCAGCAAGCTGAAACGGCCGGGAAGTCCGCGGCAATCGCCATTCCTCCAAAATTTACCGATGCTACCTCTGCAAGCGGAGTGCGCTTCAAGCACTTCGATTCGCACACTACGAAGAAGTACTTGATTGAGACAATGGGGCCCGGGGTTGCCTTGTTCGACTACGATAACGATGGGCGCCTGGATTTGTTCGTGGTCAATGACGCGCCGCTCAGCGATCCGACGCCCAAAGGGACGATTCCGAAAAAGACAGAACCGGCACACTGGAACCGTCTCTTCCATCAAAAGCAAGATGGCACCTTTGAGGATGTCACGGAAAAAGCCGGCCTTCAGGGTACAGGCTACGGTATGGGTGTGGCGGTGGGCGACTACGACAACGACGGCTGGGAAGATTTGTACGTCACCGCATACGGTGGCAACAAGCTTTACCACAACAACGGCGATGGCACGTTTACCGACGTCACCGCCCAAGCGGGGGTTGCCGGCGGTGGATGGTCTACCAGCGCGGCTTGGGTAGACCTCGACGGTGATGGCCTGCTGGACCTGGTAGTGGCGCGCTACTTGCAGTGGGACTTTGACGACATCTGGTGCGGTGAGCACAAAGAAGGTTTCCGCTCTTATTGCCATCCCGACCAATTCCAGGCTATTGCTCCCCTCGTCTATCACAACGACGGACACGGCCACTTCACGGAAGTTGCCCAGCAAAGCGGTTTTGCCAAGCCGGGCAAAGGGTTGGGGGTGGCGATTGCCGACTTCAACCGCGACGGATGCACAGATGTTTTCATCGCCAACGATGCAGTGCCGCAGTTTCTCTATCAAAGTAATGGCAACGGAACTTTTGAGGAAGTTGGCCTCGCCTCCCAGTCGGCAGTGGATGGAGATGGCCATCCGTTCTCCGGCATGGGCGTGGATTTTGCTGACTACAACAATGATGGCTTGCCTGACCTGGTGGTCACCGATCTCGCCTACCAGATGTACGCGCTCTTCCAGAACAACGGCGATGGAACCTTCGATTATGCCACGCACCGCTCCGGCCTGGGACAGATGACGCTCCTGCATTCCGGTTGGGGAGTGCGGTTTATGGATTACGACAACGACGGCTGGAAAGATCTGCTCATCGTGCAGGCGCATGTTCTCGATACGGTCGAGATGACTTTCCCGCAATTGCACTACCGCGAACCGATGTTTCTTGCGCGGAACACAGGCACCAAATTTGTGGATGTCTCGGCGAATGCGGGAATCGTGTTTCGCGAAGCCTGGGCCAGCCGGGGACTGGCGGTTGGCGACCTAGATAATGATGGCAGACTGGATGCAGTGGTCACTACTAATGGCGGGCCGCTCTACATTCTGCGCAATGAAACGCCCACGCCGAACCACTGGTTGCTATTGAACCTCGTCGGCCACACGAGCAATCGCGATGCGATTGGCGCGGAGGTAAAAATCTCGACTGCGGCGGGCATGCAGTTCGCAACCGTGAGCACCGCGGGTAGCTACCTCTCCGCCAGCGACAAGCGCGTCCACTTTGGCCTGGGCGGAGACACGGCAGTGCAAACAATTGAGATACGATGGCCTAGCGGCATCGTGCAGGTACTCAAGCATGTGCACGGCGATCAGATCCTGCGCGTAGATGAGCCTGCGAGAGACACTCAATTGCCGAGGACGGGCTGTAAACATCTGCCCAGAAATTAAAAGCAAAACTGACGTCGTCGCCCGAGATTCTCGTTATGGAGATGATCCGTCCTGATTCCCAAACCGCTAGCTTTTGCCGAAGAGCAAACGATTATTAGGGCTGGATGCGTTCTAGGAAAAACGAGGTTGAGTCATAATCTCCCTCCAGGGAGAGGCCGACTCCCTCGTGCATGAGGTAAGCACCGCTGACTACCTCACTCTTGTCCGCCACCTTGGCGTCAATCCGATGAATGCGATACAGTCCGCGTTCTTCCAATCCTAGCAGCCGCAGAAGCGGAAGGGATCGTCCAAAATGCTGGGAGTGCAGAAAACTGTACACAACTGCCTGCGATCCATCCTCGGCGACGTATTCGGTCGCCGACCAGTCTGCCTGGCGCGGTGAGGCGAGGCGATACAAAAGGCCGTTCTGCACGGCATTGCGGACCTGCTTGTAATAGGCAATCATCTCTTTCGCCAGCGTCAGGTCCTGGTCCTGCCATTTATTCAGGTCAGCACCGATTCCCAGAGAACCCTGCATGGCAACCAAGAATCGGAACTTGAGGGGAACGCTGCGGCCATTGAAATTGGGCACGTCGGTGACCCAATCCATCATCACGTGTGGCGTGTAGGCGTAGGAAAAGCCGTCCTGAATGGTCAGCCTGTCGAGGGCTTCGGTGTTATCGGAAGTCCATGCCTGGTCGACGCGACGCAAAATGCTGAGATCGACGCGACCCCCGCCACTCGCGCAGGTTTCAATTTCCAACTTGGGATATCGGGCCCTGAGACGGTCGAGAATCTCATAGACGTTCTGCGTGTATTTGACCCACAACATGCGCTGGTTCTCGGCCGGCACTTCGGGCCAGCCGGGCTCAGTGAAGTACCGGTTGTTATCCCACTTGAGGAAAGCAATATCATTGTTCTTCACCAGTTGGTCGAGCCAGTGGTACGTGTATTCCTTGACGTCGTCGCGTGCCATGTTGAGGACTAACTGGTTGCGAGACTCGGTGCGGGGACGGCCCTCGTAGTGCATCGCCCAATCTGGATGCTGGCGGTAGAGGTCGCTGTCGGGATTCACCATCTCTGGCTCAACCCAGAGCCCAAAGTCCATCCCCAGACGATGGACGTGATCGATCAACGGCTTCAGGCCATGGGGAAACTTTGCCGGGTTCACATACCAATCTCCCAGGCCAGTGTGGTCGTTATTCCGCTTGCCGAACCAGCCATCATCCATTACAAATCGTTCCGCCCCAATACTGGCAGCCTTATCGGCAAGCGCCTCCTGCCCCGCTTCCTCGACGTTGAACTGGGTCGCCTCCCAGGAGTTGTAGAGCACCGGCCTCACTTTGTCGGCGCCGGGTTTGGGGAGAATTTCCGTTCGTTCGAAACGATGCAGGATGCGGGATGCCTCGCCCATCCCGCCCTCGGTGTAGCCGGCATAAAAAGGCGGCGTGGTGAGAGATTGCTTTGCCGGCAGGCGATAGGCGAAGTCGAAGGTATTGTATCCACCTGTAACCCGCACTTGCAGGTCGGGGGTCTGCTCGACGCTGATCTTCCAGTTTCCACTCCAGCCCAGCGCTCCGAACCAAACGTCGCCTTTCTCCTGGTCGCGATTGTCGTCGCGATCGAGTGCGAACCACGGGTTCATCTGGTGGCTGGTAATTCCACGCCGGCTTTCGAGCACCTGCGTTCCGGTTTGCACCGGTTCTTCGTGGAGCTGCCACTCCCCGGCCCAGCGCCCCGAAAGATAGCGCAAACGATAGCCTGGCCCGCGGGGAAGAGACCAGGCAGCCGATTGGGCGCTCTCGATCACCACTGGGGTATCGGTGCGGTTCTCAATGGTGACGTCGCGGCGCAGAATCCCAGTCTCCGGAAATATCTTGTAATGCAGATGCGCATACAGCGGAGACAGAATGTCCTTCAGAGTAATGGTGAGGGTGTCTCCGGCGATCGCGTGGCTGACGTAGTGGAGGACGACGGCGCGGTTCCCGTCTGGAAATGAGACTTTGAGGCTGGGTTCGGAAAATAAACTCTCGCCCCAGCCCGGATATTCCTGGCGATCAAGCCCCGGCGCATCACTTACCAGGGTGGCAGGGAGGTCCTCATCCCGCCACAGCCGCCCGCCCCAATAGTGATGTTGGAGCTCATTGTGCTGGTTAATGCCAAACACATACGAGACCTTTCCGATGTCGAGAACAAAGAGTTTTTTCGCTTCGAGATAGCGAATCCGCTGTTGTCCCCACGCGACCGTCGCTGTCGTGACGAATAACGTCAACGAGTAGAGCCATTTTTTCACCGGGTACGTCGCCATGTCACCCTCACGCTTGGCTGTTCAACGAAAACCATTGTTCGGCCGGTCCCTTCTCGGCATCCCCTTCTCACCGCGTCCACGAAGCCTCAATGTCTTCCAAGGTCTTCCCCCGGGTTTCGGGGAGTCGCCGCTTGATGAAGACGAAGCCGAAGGCGCAGACCAAGGCGTAAATCCAGAAGGTTCCAGCGGCGCCCAGGTTATGGTTGAGGCGAGGAAAAGTGTAAGTCAGGACGAAGGAGCCAATCCAAAGCGCGGAAACCGCAATGGATACCGCCAGCCCACGCACTCGGTTGGGAAAGATCTCCGAGATGACCACCCAAGTCACCGGCGCGAGTGACATCGCGTAGCAGGCGATCGCTGCTACCACTAGGGTAAGCGTATAAGTCCCCCGGAAGTGCGCGTGGTAGGCCAAGCCCAGCAGGGTATAGATGAGCGTCAGTCCGCCCGCGCCAGTCAGCATTAAGGCGCGGCGGCCAACCTTATCCACCAGACCCATGGCGACGAATGTAAAAACCAGGTTCACCGCGCCGGTGACGACAATATTGAAAAGAATATCCGAAACTTTGAAGCCGGCGGCGGAAAAGACCTCTTCGGCGTAGTTGAAGATGACATTGATGCCACACCATTGCTGGAAAATCGCGAGGACAGTCCCGACTAGGAGCGGCTTTCGAATGCTGGGTTCGAGCAGCTTTCTGAACTCCGATTCTTTCGTCTCATTCATCACGGTCGCCCTGATCTCAGCCAGTGCCTGATCGCTATAAGCGCTGCCGCCGCAGCACTGGCGGCAGGAGGAACGGGCCTCGCGATCAACCAGTTCACCAGTTGCGCCAACAGAATCCCGATGACCACGGTGAGCTGGTTGATGGAGACGAGCTTGCCGCGAAATAGTGCCGGTGAAACTTCGGCGATGTACATCGGAGAAAGGCTCGATGCCAGGCCTATCGCTAGCCCGCCGGCAATCCTCCAAGTTACAAAAACGACAAAGGTATTTGAAAGGGCAGTGCCGATTGAGGAGAGCGTGAATAACATGGCCGACAAGAGGAGCATGGGCTTTCGGCCGAACTTGTCGGTGAGAACACCGGACAGCATGGCACCAAGCAGGCAGCCGACCAGGGCACAGCCCATCGCCCATCCCTGCTGCGCGGGATCGTACAAACCAAAAAACTTTTCGTAAAAGGGTTTGGCGCCCCCAATTACCACCCAGTCATATCCGAACAGCAAGCCCCCGAGCGCGGCAACAAGGGAAATCGTCCAGATATAGGTAGTGTCATAGGTAGGATGCGCGGTTGTCGTTTCGGTCTGAATGGGAGGCGCCATGCTGGTTAATCCGTCTGAATTGTCTTCTGTCTGCTCAACTGGCGACGCAAAGGGCGCGGAGCGTTTGCCGGGGCAATTCTCATGCCCTCAGACCTAATCGGTTCCTTGCCTGAGAGAAAAGCTATGGCTACATGCCACAAGTGCGTGTACTCCGAGAATGCGGTCGGACGCAATACATCAAACATAAACTTCAGCCGTTCTTTTTCGGTGAACTGAATGTTGATCGGGCCTGCCCTCCCCCGGCGTGAGCATTCTGAAAGAGCAGGCGAGCGACGATTTTTCAAGTCGGAATCGTGCACGTGCACGTCACGGTATTAGGCCACAGCGAAGGCACACTGTCAAACAGGATTTTCAAGACAGGTCTTTAGGTAACTGGATTTTGTGGCTACATTCACTACATCACTCTGCCAGAACTGCCGCAGCCAGGCAGAGCACTTCTGCAGTCAAAAATCGTTGGAGAAGTCATTTTGTGTTGTCGACCTCCAATCAATTACCTTATGCAGGTATGACAGCGAATACTGCAGGGCCTGGTCGAAGCTCGACAAGCGCAAAAGGTAAACCGACCTCGCCCTCCACATTGGATATCGTTGAGCGCAGCGAAGGTTCGATGCGCTCCATCCTGATCGAGAATCGCTACATCCGCGCTGTTGTGCTGCCGGACAATGGAGCAAAGATTATTTCACTCGTCCGGCGGAATACCGGGCGCGAGTTTCTTCTGCAGCGGAATCCGCGGCTGCGGAGTCAATTCCCGCATCGGGGATTTGAGCGGCACGCTTACGGGTTCGACGAATGCTTCCCTACCATTGCCCCGTGTGAATATCCCGAGGGCGCTTTTCGGGGTGTGCCCCTTCCGGATCATGGCGAACTCTGGTCAGGCCCCTGGAAATACGAGATCGGCAAAGGTCATCTGCAGGTGTGGTCGGAGCCGCGCTGCCTACCTTGTATCTTTCGAAAGCGAATTCGCTTGGACGCTGATTCCGTTCTGATCGAATACGAAATCGAGAGCGTCTCCGATCAGCCCTTCCGCTATCTGTGGTCCGCCCACCCTCTATTGCAGATCGAGCCAGGGTGCCAGATCGTCTTGACCCCCGACGTGTGCAGCTTGCTGATTGGCTATTCAACCGGAAACCACCTTGGCATACCCGGCATGGATTGCGGGTGGCCGACTGCTCAGGTTTCTCAAGGTGGTGAAATCAACCTGAGTATTATCGGAAACGAAACCGCAAGAACAGCTGCCAAGCTTTTCACCCCGCAACTGTCGGAGGGGTTTTGCTCGGTGTACTATCCGAAGACCGACGAGTCGATTTCGTACCATTTCGACGTCAAGCAGGTTCCCTATGTCGGAATCTGGGTTTGCCAGGGAGGCTGGCCGTCATCCGGGCGCGGGCACTTCACCGCGGCCCTTGAACCATGCACGGGACGTCACGATTCCCTAGCCCAAGCCGTCGAGCAAAACGAATGTTCGCTACTCGCGCCGCGCGAAAAGAAACGGTGGGAACTGCAGGTCCACATCCAGTAAAACCTCCCGCAAAATGCTTTGGGGAAAAACAGGATGACACTGTAAGCAACAACCTGACGAACTTGAAAGGCCAATCATCCGCGATCCGCCGGAGGAAACTGTGACGAAACATCAAAATAAGATCTCATGCCCGTGGCAACTTGTGACCGGCATTACTATGAATTCTTGGATCACATCCGCATGGCCCATCCGCAGCTCATCGTTGAAAACTGTGCCAGCGGCGGCTTGCGGATGGATCTCGGCATCGTACGCCACACTCACACCACCTGGCTCTCGGATGAAGCCAATCCCGCCGCTTCGTTGCAACTAGCCTACGGCTGCACTCTCGAGTTCACGGCCGGGATTTGCAATCACTGGATGGTCGGGGACGAGGACAACGGAAGCGTGAACCCTAACGCCCCGCCGGGATGGTGGGACTTCATGCTTCGGGTCCCATGAACGGCCAGTTTGGAATCTCCAGCCGCATCTTCGACTGGCAGCCGGAACTCACACAGCGCGTGATCGAAAACGTCAAACTCTATAAACGCATCCGTGCGACGATTGCCGATGCCAGCGTCTACCACCTGACTCCGCCACCCGATCACAATCACCCCACCGGCTGGATGGCCCTTCAGTACATCAGCGAGGACCGGAAGCGCTCTATCTTGATGGCCTATCGAGCTGCGAAAAGCGAGCCAGCCGAGACCTTCCACTTGGTCAACCTCGACCCCGGAGCGACATACCGCCTTATCGAAGACGGTGTCGCACGGGGCGCCCTGAGCGGTTCAGATCTGCTTTCCAAAGGCCTGACCCTCAAACTAGATGATGAGTGGAGAGCCGTGGTGATCGAAATGGCGGGTGACCCCGGGGCCAGCTACTCAGGCCTTGAACAGTCACACCCCAGCGGAGAGAAGCGGACTACAGAGTCGCTTCACTAGCAGCGGTGATTCCACATCTGGGAAAAACAGGGTGGAAACTTCGTTATCTGGCGCTGGCGCTGGGATTACGCATGGTATAGACAAACTGCTGAATACTGGCGTCCTGCTTCTGGTCATCGCTGACCTGTTGTTTGCGGAGGCGCTCGAATTCAGAGAATTCCTTCTGCGCGCCGGTATTGTCGCCTGCGCGAGCCAGCGCTTGCCCGAGGCGGTAGTGGGCGGCCGCGTTGCCTGGATCGATCTTCAGGGCCCGCTGGTATTGATCGATTGCCTCACCGTGCCGGCGTTGCGTCGTATAAACGATGCCGAGTTGCAGATAAGCATCCGCATACACAGGGTCCAGTGCGATTGCGCTCTTGAGAAGAGATTCAATTTCCGCGTGCGTCGCTGTTCCGGGTTGCTCCTGGAGGAGTTTCCACAAGCCCATGGCATAGAAGTAGCGGATCGCGGCACTGGGCAAGCCACTCGAGACGGATCGCTGCATCCGCGACCTAATCTCCTCCAGCGCCGGAGTTGAGAAGTTGTCATAATTTTTTCCCAGGAAGACGAGAGGCAGCGGGTCGGATGGATCCAGATCGGAGGCTCGGCAGAGGGCGCTTGCGGATTCGTCAAACCGGCCCAAGCCATACAGCGCAATTCCCAGACCGGTCTCCAGACGCGGGGAGCGTGGATAACGTTCTATGCCTGCCTTAAAAACCGCCAGCGCTGGTTCAAAAGCCTGGTGTAGGAGTAACTCTACGCCCCAATCAAAAATGTTGCTTTCACTTGGATCCTTGCGTGCGGCCTGCTCGTACTGGGCGACCGAGAGAAGATAGTTTCTCGACTTCTCGGCCACCTCGCCAAGCAGGTCGTGGAGCTCTGCCGTGTCGTGAATCTTGATTAGCTGCTCCAGTTGCACGCGAGCTTGGTCGAGGTTGCCTGTCTGCTCGTAGGCGAGGGCGAGGTCGTAGCCGTTGTTGTAGTCACCGGGATTGATCCCTTGTGCGCGCTGCAGATATGGAATAGCCTGGGCTAACCTGCCGGTCTGCACGTAAAACTCTCCCAGGTTATGGTTCGCTCCGTAACTGCCGGGGTCCAGCTCGACGCCCTTCCGGAAGTGGACCTCGGCCTCGGAGTCTCGATGAAGTCGCGCCAGGTTAGCTGCGAGAGTCGTCACAGCCGCTGCTGATTTTGGCTGGAGACGAACTGCCCGCTGTAGGTAGGCAGTCGCTCTCTCGTCCTCCCCCAGCGCTACATACACAAGCCCGGCAAGTTCGTTGATCTCGAAGCTATTGGGGCTGGCCGCAATCAAAGGCCGCAGCCGACGTTGGGCGTCAGCGTACCGCTGGGCGTGGTAGGCAGACAGGGCCGCCTGGAAATCGCTTTTCTGGCTATTCACTCCGGGGTGTGATTTTGATGCATGCTCTTTTTGCGAAGCAGCATTTGCTACCACTTCTGCCAAAACTACCCGGAGGGAAAAACTCGGAAGAAACAAAAGCGACGCGGCGAAATAACAGAGGTGCTTGTATTCAACTCTAGGTTTAGTTAGACAGTGAAAGTTCGTACTCGCTGTCTTGATTCCGACAATTTTCTGAGAACGCAGCATTTCCTTTCGGAGCGCCTATCACTCGAGAAAGTGTATACCACAGCCGACTCTGATGGCGTGTTCGAAAGCCCGGACCAGGTGAACCCTCTACCTGCCGTCGAAGACTTGCCGGGTAGCGCCATGCGCAGGTTCTGGCATTGTATGTGTGGTTAGCGGCCAGACGATATGACGAGTATCGGCGTAACACTGTTTGCCTCTGCATCGCCGAGAACCTGTCGGAGGCGTATGTTGTCGCCCCTCCGGAGTTCGCGCTGTGGCAGGAGGCCGAAACAGTCACGCTGAACCGACTCTGCGATGCCCTGACTCAGTGGCTGGCTGACGACCACTCCGCTGGACATTAAAAACGTCTCTGTTTTCCGGAGCGGAGCACTCCGGTGCACGAAGCGGAGCGGACGCGAGCCGAAGCAGTCCCTCGCTCTTTAGAGTTGCGAATTCGAGCCCGGCTACTTTGTTTGGGGTTTGACGGTCGCGACGATGCCGCTACCTTCTCGGATGGTGAGGATTTGATTCGCCTTTACCTGAGTGAACTTTTCGATCTTCTGCGTGGTCGGCCATTTCACTTCAATGAGATCCACGGTCTGGGCTTTTCCGAGTCCGAAGTGGAGGCGCAGGTCGCTCTGCGACATGACACTCGCGCCGCTGTGGACCTCATCCATTTGCACGTGATTGCCGGTAATCACCCGCACGCGAGCTCCAATTGCCGTGCGATTGCACTTGGTACCGACCAGCTTGATCTTGATCCAATTCTCCGAGTTTCCGCCGTCGTTACGAAGAAGCGAAGGCACGTCATTGAGATTTAGAACCAGCGCGTCGACGTCGCCGTCGTTGTCGTAGTCGCCAAACGCGGCACCACGGCTCGAGAAGCGCTCGCTGATACCGGGCCCCATGTCGACAGAGACATCCTTGAATCGGCCGTTGCCAAGGTTCTTGTACACCAGCCGGGGATTTTTGAAAGTCTGGCCGAAACCGTGCCCGTCGATTTCCGGATACACGTGACCGTTTATCTGCAGGATGTCAGGCCATCCATCGTTGTCGAAGTCAACAAACCCGCAGCCCCAGGCCACGTAGTTGTTGTTGACGCCTATGCCTGAGGCGGAGGTGAGGTCGGCAAAAGTGCCGTCCCCATTGTTGTGATAGAGGTTGCAGGTATCGTCGGCAAAGTTCGTCTTGAAGATGTCGAGCCATCCGTCGCAGTCATAATCGCCGACCGCAATCCCCATCCCTGCTTGCTCACGGCCATTCTCGCTGTAGGCACAACCCGCCACCATGCCTATGTCAGTAAACGTGCCGTCGTGGTTGTTGTGGAATAGAATACTCGGCTCCGAATCGACAGCCACGTAAATATCCGGCCATCCGTCATTGTCGAAATCGTACGAGACGGCGGTGATGGAATAGCGAGGGCCGGGCTTCCGGATCCCTGCCTTCTCGGAGACGTCGGTAAAAGTCCCATCGCCGTTATTGTGATAAAGAACGTTGGTGTCACCGGAAAGGCCGCGGGGGCCGCACATAACCGGGAGTCCTTTCCACTTGCAAAGTGCATCGTCGGCACTCTTCGGCGGGTCAAGCTTGATGTAATTGCACACGAAAAGGTCGAGATACGCATCGCGATCGTAGTCGAGAAACGTGCAGCCAGCTCCCCAGCGAACTTGATCCTCGTAAAGGCCGGCCTTGCGTGTGACATCGGTAAAGGTGCCGTCGCCGTTATTGTGGAACAGGACGTTGTGTCCCCAGAAGCAGCAGAACAAGTCGTCCGAGCCATCGTTATCGTAATCGCCTACGCACACGCCAGTTTGCCATCCGGTGCGTGCCAGGCCGGATTTTTCAGTGACATCGGTAAAGGTGCCATCACGGTTGTTCTTGTACAGGTGTGAGGTAGGAGCCTGCCCAGGTGGCCAGTTCGCGTCGAGGCGCGTTCCATTCGTCAAATAAATGTCCAGCCAGCCGTCATTGTCGTAATCGAAGAAAGCGATGCCGCTGCCCTTGGCTTCAATGATGGACCGCTTGTGTTCGGTGCCGCCCCAAACATTAGGGATTGTCAGACCGGCCTTGCTGGCTACGTCGACAAACATAACCGGAGAGGCCGCGGGGGAACCCGGGCCAGTAGACGCTGTCAGCAGGGACCGCCGCCAACGCCAGAGCGGAGTTGTTAGCGCATCGAGCACCGTGCTGCCGAGAACCACAAGCGTAGATCCGAGAAAACGCCGTCGCGGAACGTTCATATCTTAGCGGCTTGGCGCCTTCGGAAGCTGGCGCGAGGCAATCCAATCCCTTCTTTTTTTATCGCGATGAGATGATATGGTCAATGGGACCGTCGGTCAAACGACTGGTTCACCCGGAAAAAAGCGGGCTGCGCCCTGTATCAGACAGTGCACGGCCTCCGCCATCAATCACCTGCTCGAGAGGTAACGATGGCCACCCCGAAAATAAACCCCACCTTCGTCGGAACTGCTTGACGCAGAGGTTCGTAGTCCGAAGAGCAAGGCCTCACAAGCTCCGGTTCCGATGCATCTTCTGCTGGCAGAATTCATGCGGGCGTGGCAAATCCACACGCCATACCCACAACCTGAAGACTGAATATTCCCCAGCTTCAGACTAGACGGTAGAAAGCGCGGGCAGCAAACATGCTGGTGGAAGACCATCTCCGGCCAGCAGCGGTCAAAGCGGGAGTGATCGCCGCAGGCGATCCATGCCGGTTCGGTTTCCATAATCTCCGGCATTCGCTGGCATCGTTTTTGGTCCGCTCGAAGACCGATCCAAAGACGGTGCAGGCGCTCTTGCGGCATTCGGACGTGAAGACGACGCTGCAGCTCTATGCACACAGCGTCAGCGCGGATCGGATGACGGCCCAAGGGGAAGTTCTGCAGGCCATTCTTGGCAGTAAACCCGCTGAGAACGGACTGAAAGGATTTTGCTGATTCGATCTAAGTGCTTAGTGGTGGCCAGGGACGGAGTTGAACCGCCGACGCCAGCCTTTTCAGTTTGGCGTTAATAAGTATTTACAACAACATAACAGGTCTTAGGTGGCTGCGTAAGTGCTTTAAAAGTGGTGGAAGCTGTGTTTATCTTGGGCTGGGATCTTGGG
>WNFO01001906.1_pt1 | contig 16906 bp, 13 predicted proteins | sample 5400251 | NCBI WGS metagenome assembly WNFO01 (sample SAMN13153354, study PRJNA577476) | soil metagenome | isolation source: 100 cm saprolite under Madrone tree | place: USA:California | collected 2016-06-14 | reverse complement strand
AGGGAGAGGAAGGGAGGGTGTAATTATAGAGTAGGAACACGGTAACAGGAATGGAACGAATGAGCAGTAAGAGAAAGGGCGGCGACGTCTCGCTCCTAACTGGCCATGTAGCCGAGGACTGGTCCAAGCCCTGGAGAGCGTCCACATCGCAGAGGCGGTCGTCAATGACTCTGAGTTGGAACACAGCTGTCAGTGCCCTTTAATCCCGGTCTCAATCCCCATTTGAGTCCACCATCAGGCCTGTGTCAGGCATTACACCGCAAATGTCCAACACACCTGAATTAGAGTTTTCGAAAGTTTGAAGTGCCTCTGCCGAGGCGGACTTGGTCAGATGCGATACCTGATGCATTGAAACAGATGTCCACAGCATTGACGCATTTATACAGTATATAAAAACGTCAACTGCTTGACGTTTTTCTGAGCGCCTTTGTTCACCTTGCTTGTTTCAACGTTACTGGATACTGGATAGTGCGTGTGCCTTTCTTCACTTTTGTTTTGACAGCTGAAAGCCCACGCACTGCCCACGTATCATGTTGACCAGTCCACGTGACACATCCACATCCCACAAATTCACAAAAATGCGTCGGTACAACATAGTCTCTCGGGTCCTTCTTATACTTTCCGTCACCAACATCGCTCTCGCGGCTCCTGTACTAGTACAAGAAAACCATCCAGCGTGCGTCGATGTGGTGCACGTACCTATGAACGTGATAACCGTGTTGGGGAAGCGGATGGACGAATATGTGAGGCTGATAGAAGACTTCGAGAGGTCAGGGTTGTTACACTATGAGAGGCCGGAAGATCCGCCATCGGAGTCCAGCTCGGAGCTCGGCTCACAGCCCAACTCGGAGCTCGGTTCACAGCCTAACTCGGAGCACAGTTCGCAGCCCAGCTCGGAGTCCAGCTCAGAGCACGGATCTATGGAGTCGCATACGTCGATATTAAGCATTCCGCTGTCGTGGAACCCCGACCGCGAGAGTATGTACGTGGATACTGATGCGCCGGCGCCGAGCCAAAAGTCGTCGACGGAGTCCGAATATTCGCATACTCCATCGTCGAGCCCGGAGTGGTCGACAGAGTCCGAACATTGGCACACGCCGCCGTCCGAACATTGGCATACGCCGCCGTCGAGCCTAGCGTCGTCGACAGAGTCGGACTCGGACTCGGACCGTTGGTCAACGATGTCGAATGCGCCGAGCACGGAGTCACAATTCGAGAATTTTCAAACCGCCAACTATGACTTGAAAGGCAAAGGCAAGATCGAGCGTCGCATTTCCGGCAGTTCCGGCACCGCCAGAGCGCTGTAAACGTTGCCTAGAGGGAGAGTACGGTTAACCCTGTGGGGTAAGAATCTGCCTCCTCCCTGCATCCCTTGCCAGCAGGCCCCACCTCTTTATAATCTTCCTTAGTTTAACCGTTTGGACGGGCACGACGTACTAGTAACTTGAAAAATTGCCTTGAGTTTCCGCCGTCTGGTCACGGTATTGTCAACGAACGTTGAGAGCTGTTGTATCAGATATTATTGGGGTGATCTGGGAAACTCCAATGACCTTTGGAGCAACCTATTTTCGAGAGAAGCGGAAAAAGAGATGAAGGCCCCCTCGAACTCAGCTCGAAGTAGGCGAGGCGTCCGATTACAACTGTTTCCGGCGCATTAGCGCTCCGCCCGGGCCGAGGCCATCCCGAACTTGGACTCGGAGACACTCCGCCAAGTCCTCTCTCCGCACCGATGTTCTACTTACCGAGCCGAGACGATGACATCTCTCCGCCACGTTTGGTCATGACGCATGACGTATTATTCCAAGCGATGCTCGACTTTGGTTGGTTTACCCGAGTTCACTTGCGAATTTTGTGAATGGCAGCCTACTCGATCTTCGCATGCTCTTTCAAGTTCGCTATTGGCATTTGGCATGTGTTTGCGCATTCCTCGCTTCAACAAACGCCAATGTGCACTCCTCTACGCCATACAATAACCGCAATGGATTTAGCCACTGACCTAGTACTGATTCCTGACTCAACATATTGAAGTTTTCGATCCAATCGCACAAACAAAGGGCAAAGACCTTTGTATGGCTAGTTACACCGCAGTCGGCATTCCAATGCTGATTGTTTACATACGATAGCCAAGTCACAACAATAATGTACTGTAGTAAATACTTACATCCTTCAATTTACTATAAGATGTCCATAATGTCCTATTTCCCATGTGCACCATACTGTGATAGAAGTCGCATAATCTCACGATCTCCTCTCCGTGATGCCATCTGAAACGGTGTTTGTCCTAGGTCATTTCGCACATCAACATTTGCTCCCTGCTCGAGGAGCGCCTTGACAATGTCGAGAGAGCCATCAAGTAACGCGAGATGCAATGCAGTCCAATGGTTCTGCTTCTTTGCATTCACATCAGCGCCGTGGTCGAGTAGCAAGTGGATGACACCGGTGTGTCCATTTCGTGACGCTGTGTGCAATGGTGTCCAGCCAGTCCTGTCTGGAGAGTTCACATCCGCGTCATACTCGATTAGCAACGTGGTTACTTCAAACCTTCCTCCCTCTGCTGCGTAAACCAACGGAGTCGCGCGATGTTGATCCCGTTCGTTGACGTCCGCACCGGCTTCAAGTAGTGACCGCACAATCTCGAGATATCCATCCTTCGATGCAACATGCAATGAAATTCTCTCGTTGAGAGTATTTGGGTTACTCCCGTATCCAGGTGATGACCTTTCCACACTGGGGAGTGAATCCTGTGATTTCGTGTCCAAGGACGCCAGGTTGATGCGACCCAGAGAATCCGCGCTGCCCACCCACTCCGCTAAAGACCTCCCTATGTCGAGTCTGCCATTGTCGAGTGCCAGGTCTAAGGGCGTTTTGTTATTGCTATTATGTATGTTGACATTGGCACCCGACCTAAGTGGCAGTATTATAATATCGCGATGGCCACTCTGTGTTGCTTGGTGTAAAGGGGTGGAATCTTCACCGTCCTGCGAATTGATATTCGACCTGGATGTGAGAAGTAGATGCACGATCGCGAGTTCCCCATGAGCTGACGCCAGGTCTAAGGAGCTTTCATGGTTCTGGTTCCGTGCGTTAACGTCGGCACCGTATTGGATAAGGACTTCGGCAACGATGAGGTGGCCGTTAGCAGATGCCAGATGAAGAGGAGTCCAAAAGTCTTGATCCTCTGGACTTGAGTCTATGCGGTGATGGTGAAACTGCGCCCGAGGGTTGGGATGGGATTGAGACTCACCACTTGATGCTAACACTAATTGAGTCCGGCCGTAGTTGTTACGAGAGTCCACATGTGCACCGTTCTGGAGTAACAAACGTACGACATCCAGGTGTCCTTGTTCCGATGCGCACATCAAAGGGGCCCAGCCACCGATGTTACGAGAGTCCACACTTGCACCATTCTCGAGTAACAAACGGACAATATCTGGTTGTCCATATCGCGACGCTGACATTAATGGGGTCCAGCCCCCATTGTCATGGAGGTCCACGGCCGCCTCGGTCTGGAGTAGCAAATGAACGATATCCAGGTGTCCAGACTTGGATGCGCCCATCAATGCGGTCGTGCCATAGTTGTTGCGTGAGTCCAAACTTGCACCATTCTGGAGTAACAGACGAACGGTATCCAGGTGTCCGCATCGTGATGCTAACAATAACGGGGTCCAGCCATGACTGTTATGGAGGTCCACATCCGCCCCACTCTGGAGTAACAAACGCACGACATCTCGGTGTCCATACCGGGATGCGCTCATCAATGCGGTCCAGTCATCGTTGTCCCGTGAGTCCACACTTGCACCATTCTGGAGTAACAAACGAACGATATCCAGTTGTCCTTGTTCCGATGCGCACATCAAAGGAGTCCCGCCACCAATGTTACGGGGGTTCACACTCGCGCCATTCTGTAGCAACAAACGGACGACTTCTGGTTGTCCGTATCGTGATGCTGACATTAATGCAGTCCAGCCTTCCTTGTCGTGGAGGTCCACAGCCGCGCCGCTCTGTAGTAGCAAACGAACAATATCCAGGTGTCCATGTCGAGATGCTGACATCAAAGGGGTCCAACCGAAGTTGTTCCCGATGTCCGTAGTTGCGCCATGCCGTAGCAATATTCGTACGATCTCCAGCTCTCCCTCGTACGATGCATTGAACAATGGAGTCCACCCTTGGATGTCCTGAGAGTTGACGTCCGCATGGTGGTCGAGTAACAGTGAAACCATGTCAAGGTGCCCTCTTTCTGATGCTTCGCGCAGTGGGGTAAACTCATCCCGATTCGAGGCGGTGACATCCGCCCCATATTTAAGGAGCAATCTCATAACATCGACATTTCCTTTCACGATCGCGGTGTGCAGCGGAGTAGCATGGACTCCACCTCTAGCGTTGATATCCTCTGGATGTGTGATGAGGAGGTGTTCGATAAGGTGAGGAAATCCACAAAGTGTCGCATAGTACAATGGAACGGCCTCGGGTGGAGTAGGACGCGACTCGAACATGATTTCTCGGAATGTGTGGTCGATATCGTATATCCACACCCACGTCGAGAAGTGTGGCTTGGCCGGGTCAAAAAGCTGCTTCAAAGCGACTTCAATGCTCGAAGACACGTCGTCAAATTGCGCGTGATCGACCCAGCATTGAGCAGCATAAATGGCAAGGGGAAAGTTCTTCATCCTCTCCTTGTCAACTTGGTCACCTAGTGCGAGGAGGACGCTCAGGGAGGCTTGCGCGAGAATCGTATGTGCAGAATGAGGAACAATGTGATACTGGGAAAGATGATTCCCGGCATTGGCGAGGCGTTCTGATGTCAAATATTCCTTGACCGAAAAGTGCGAGAACTGTACCACTCGCGATGAGCCCACGTTGACGATAGTGATTAAACTCGAGCATGCAGACAGTATCGCTTCTTCTGCATTCTCCGGGCGCCAATTCATGTTGTAGCTCGGAAGTTCTCCCGGATTAAATCGAATGGCAAATATCTCCGCAAGCTCCTCGGCACGAAGTGGTCGAATGGACTCGGCAAGGCATTTGAAGAGACGTTGCGCATGCCCCTGTCTCTCTCGAGGAATCCCTAGTATTATACGATCATATGTCCCATCCAAAGTCGTAGGCATCTCGTCCAAAGCATGGTGGATAGCTGATGGAAAACAGCGACGTAGGGCTGCTAGTTGGCAGACGACCCAACGGAACCTGTATTATCACGTGAGAACCATCATGACTTGGCTGAGTAGTGACGACTTGCATCCCATCAGCATTCTGAGAGAGCGTCCTGATAACCGTTTCCTTGTCCTCTCTCTTCCATCTCCGCATCTTCCTATCTGAATAGACGATGCGTTTGATATAGTCGGTAATATCTTTACTTTGCCCTTTTTCGTCGTGAAGAGAGACAACTCGAGGTGCCAAAGACGTCAGCGCAGCTTGTATATCCACCTCAGGACGACTAGTGACGCAGATACGAACATCAGAGGACTGTAAGGCCACCAGTCTCACAACCTGCTCGAGGACTTGTTCTCTTGGAGATACCACACCGACGTCGTTGGGGCATTCATCAAGACCATCTATGATGATATAAATCGGTGGTTGCGCCTCGAGATTGAGCATGTCCTCTAGGCAATCCATCAGCTCGCCATCGCTTGGCCGCCATGACCCTGCATCGCATTTCGAATATAGGGCGGAGAGAATGTTACAGCAAGGATCGGACTTAGCAGAGAGCTGAGCAAGAAGGGAAGCCAGCAAGCCGCTGACTTGTTGCTTTTTAGGGTCGCGGAAATCGCAATAGAAATAGGACATATGCGCCAATCCCGTATCACGAAGGCCTTTTATTTCATGAATAATACTGGAGCTGGTTGGTGGTTTGAATGAACTGAAAGAAAGTTTTTTGAATGTTACCTACCATAGAATGCTCTTTCCCGATCCTGCTAGAATCCGTGTGGCAAGTCGAAATCAGGACATCAGTTGGAGGTTAGGCAAAAGAAATGCACACGTTTGCCATGAATCCATAGCAGTGAGCCTTTCTCTTTCCATTCTTTAAACCATCCGCTCTGGGTGAACCATGAGGTTGTTCCATCGAGGTGGTCTCTGCGCGCGGTGTTTTGATTTGTTGATGGATCCGGCGGCGAGAGCCAACTTCGGACAACCTTTTGAAACCGTTTCCCTGTGAAGCACGTTCAGCCTTCAAGTTGACAGTATGTACGGGAAATCGTCAGGACTAACGATCCAACTTGTTGATTCTATCCGCCGTTTCTTGTACCATGACTGATACAGTGTCAGACTTGAGAGATTGGATATTCCATGCAGGTTAAACATACATAGAGCCTTTCGTATTCCACTAGTTGTTACATTTCCATCTACTCGAACAAGTCTCATCAGTTACTTGATGCGCACCTGAGCAAGATTGACACACCGTCCATAACTACTCTCAAATTATCGAAGAGCCCTTGGACAACTTCCAGCGTGTGCGTTACGGTCACCCGAGCTTCCTCCTGGGTGAGTCGGTCCAGTCTCTGTAAGACCGCCTCGATGTCGCTGTCTCCGAGTATTTTTTTTGCGAATTTCTCTGTAGCACGCTCAACCAGGGAAAATTTGGATATCCGCATGCCAATGCCACTTACTGAACCGTCCCTGGTTGATTTGCTTTGTCGCAAGTGCAAGCACAGAGAGTACCGCAACCATTATCTTGACCACAATGTCTGCCATCATAGGTGACAACGAAATCTTCTCGGTGTAAATTTGAAAGCGTCTAAGGAAATTCGAGACGCATTCAAAGAGGTCTGCAAGCGAGCCATAGCTTGCACTAACGCCCGCAGCAGCCTGATGTAAATGGGTAGTATCACATGAGGATCGATGGAAAAAAGAATGTAGACACGTACTGAGAGAAGAACATCGACGCCAACGAATATCGCTTTCGCTGGTTTGAACATCTGTTGGGCGTAGATATGCGACCAGATAAGGCAAATACAGTGCCCGAGCTTACAGGGCGAGATGCTCCGCTAAGAACAGCAGAAAATGCATGGATAACTTGGACAACGGGGCGAACACGGTCAATTAGGTTGCGATATTGGTCCCGATGGTCTTTGAATGCTAATTCTCTTTCTGAGAGTATTTGGAGGACATCGGAGGAGGAACGGCAGTTCTGGAGCTTGTCCGCAAAAGGATGTTTTGTGAGGTCTATTCCAGTCTGCTTTGCATAGCTATCGAATGCGGCATCAAGAATGGATTGAAAGTTAGGAGAGGATGTGGTTATTGAAGACATTATAGCGGGGGGAGATGGGGTAGTGGTGGATGTCCTAGGGCTGTCCTGGGCTGACTTGTAAAGGGCACACCCTGACTGCGATTCTTCACACGATGAGCGCTCAGCTGGTTTCAAACGACGAATCTGGTAACTTGAAAGACATACCACGCATATCCGTCGAGAATTGCAGAATCAAAGCTACCATTTCCAAGGCCATTCTTGAGTAGTTTCACGAATATATCTAGCTAAGCAGGGAAGAGTTTCTCTCCTCCCAAGTCTCCCAAGTCTCCCACAAGCGTCCGACAGGTACAGATTCAAATTGATGGCCATGTCCTTCCGGCGTGTCTTCACAGGACATCGATAGTTATTAACACAATTGCACGTTCTTAAGGCAAAATCAATGGAGAAATTTTGATAGTGCGTAGTGGGATTCAAAGAGTTGGGGGTCAGCCTCAGTCAGGGACGGAAACACAACGGAGAGGACCAAGGTCACGTGACCATCTAGCGTCGTGCTTGGTAACCGCATCGATCTCTCATCTTTTGCGCTCCACTCGTACGCATCAAGCCCGATATCAAACCCGACAAACATGATTTTGATGGTGCCAAGGTATTATTTACCATTTACTGAACAGAGAAGTCAAACCCTCTGATAAGGCTCTGGACTGCGAGAATTCCCTGTACTGTATATGCAATAGGACCTCGAGAGTTGGCTATTAATCGTCGAAAATGACCGCGAGTAGAAATCACGTCTTTTGAAGAACGTCTCGACTTTTCAAGATGCTACCCATGAAAAGGTAGTCGCAGTTGATGAGAGCTGTAACATCAGGTATAAATGATGTTGATCATGTACTACTCATGACGTATTACACCTCGTCAGGGATCATCACATCCATCAGCCAGCTGGCTTTAATATCATCTTTGACCCATCACTGGGAAGGTGAGAGTCTGCCAACGTCGCCTGCGTTGAAGTAGGACTTGGTAGTGGCAGTCTGCATGAGGTGGCCTCCGAGACCCCTCATCTTCATCATCCACTGCACGCGATTGTGGTACATGATCCAGTTGGAACAGCTTTCCGCTAACTTTGGTAGGTTCGGCTTCTCTTCGCTCATGCTTGCAAGCGGGATTGGTGATGCTTGGTGTGGATAAAATGGGTAAAGCATAAAGTCGGTTGGTCAAATGGTGGACTGATTTCTTTTATGCACGGACAGGGCCCTTAACCTAGAGAACTAGATACGGGTTGGGCAGGGTATTATGCAAGGAAAAGGGCAACAGAGCGACTGTCGTGCAGCGAACAAAGTGGTCAAGCAAAGGCAATAGAGAAAGTAGGCACATGCGGGGAGGTTTCAAGAACACACAACAAGCATTTCACTCAGTGTACATCACACTATTTGTCTACTCACAGGCTATTGTACTACTAACTCCAGGCAATGTAGCTACTGCATGTCTGTAAGTAGTAAAGTGAGACATATTATCTATGGAAGACTCGGAGAAAACACACGAGGACGAGAGCCGAGGTCGGACTGGTGTATCATCACCTCGGACACGAAGGAACCTGAAAGGAGTTCTTGGGGCCCCGCTTCGATAATGTATTAACCTTCGCAATCGTTATTGTAATGAAGATGCGAACCTGTGAAAAAGTCGCATAGAGAAAGACGGCGTCTTCGGATAGTGCGATAGCGAAAAGTGTTCAAACTGCGCACCTTCCAAACATCACCCGTCATTCACTTTTCCTCCGCCCTTTCCCACTCATCAGGGCGTCAACGACATGGCTGTGACTGGCCACAGTTGAAGTCCGAGAACTGATTATCTAAGTCCCAGTTGATAGATAGTAGACTTGAATGAGAGTTGAAGGACGCGCTTTATCTCCGAATCGAACCAGCGTAAACCTTCTCTTCCCACCCCACAATTGAGGCCTATATTGAGGACCCATTCTCCCCTTGCACGTGGTGTACAGTATCGGATATAAATTAATGTCATCGTCTCACGAGACCCTTCCATCGCAACCGGGAGATGGGACTTTATCTCCGAGTCCAGAGTTGATCAAGAACCAACGGGGTTTTGCATGGAGATAGAAGAGGGCCCGTGGGGCTTGCAGACGCACTTGAAGCGCCCAGCTGCATTTATCATACCAACTGTGAGAAAGCCCAGCATTTCATCTGCGGGCTCCAGTCGCATGAGATAAAAGGTCCGTATTCGCCGAGGTCTCGCATGCACCGACCATCGGTTGAAGAAATATCCGATAAGCCACCAGTCCGATGCGTAGCAGCTTTCTCATACATTGGAAACGCGGCGGTGCAGAGAGACACACTCATCCAGTTCGCTGGTTCTTTGGCCGAACTCAGACACGATGAAGAGTCCATCAGATCAGATAGGATTTATCGACGCTCATCTAGTGACAAATGTGGAGCATTTCTCAAGGCTTCCGTCTAATCGCCCATGTGAGACAGCTACGCCTTGCGCCAATCCGTCAATGACGCAGGGTAACAAGTGTGAGCCAAGGAAGTCAATTAATTAGTCATCGAATGATCTTTCCGGAGCCCAGAAGTGTCAACACGTGGAGTGTTATCATCAGATGCATCAAGGTGCGGGGGCGATGAACGAGGAGAACTCGCACCAGTGTGGTCTAGGTCCATGTGGCAATGGTGCGGTATATGTCACGCCGTATGTGATGTGAAGGAGAATGTCAATCTTTTCGGTGTCACGAACCCCATTGCTTCGAAGCAGCAGACTCGGAGAAGAGCAGCCAGTGCAAGGGAAAAGGCAGACATTAACTATACAGTATCCACGCCAATGGCGAGACGAAAGCGATCCATTCCGTAAAGTTAATGACGCTGCCCCGGTCGCTCTTGAGATGAGGCCGAGGTACTGATTAGACGAGGTGCCAGCTCAAGTCCGGACTTAGCGACGTGGGTCGAGGCTAGAGCCGCCAGACGTAATGTGGTACGGCAGAACGACAACTTGAAAGAAAGGCCGCCAATACTGTCAGAGTCAGCCAGACACACGCAGCCAGTTATGAGTACCGCAGAGGAGACCGTTGCACACCATCACTGGCAGCTATGAGAGTCCTTTTGCGTACAGAGACATCGTAAGCCGATCGAAGCCGGTGACTCACAAGGCTGTCTTACGAATCGCCAGCCTCTCGGACCTCTCCACGTTGTTCCGGTCAATGAGCTGCCCACGTCCTCAAAACGTGCACTTCGAACTTGAGAAGTGCATTGCGGGGTGTGAGGGGAGAGGGGAATGTGTACTATGCCCTCGAGCCTCAAGGACTTGGTACGACGGAGGTTTTTTGAGGTACACTCAGACTCTCGGGTTGTTGAAAAGACATCCGAGGCACACAGATGGCCCCTGGAAAATTGACTGGCTGACTGAGCGATCATAGACGTGACAGTGAAACCTATTTCACACCACCGCCGAAGCAGAACCGCCGCAGGAGAAATTCGGCAGCTATTCCATTTATGTTGGCCCATGACATCATCTACTGGCAGTTGTGTGAGTTCGTTATCATACGTCTCGTACCTCGGACAAACCGGTCCTTTATTGCTCCCACTTTCTCGGTGCATAACCTAATACAATACAAATAGAGATAAATGCGACGACCACTGGTCACCGCACCAGTATATAGGAACGGTATGCGTACCAAAATCAACAAAAAAGACCATTAAACGAAGCACTAGTATGGGCGTAAGTCCACCATCCGATCATACTCCTATAGCCCCTATCATACCCACCAGTGCGACCTTGCTCTAAGGGTGTCACGAACAGTTCGAGACCGTGCTTGTTTCGGATGGGACAGGATATTACATTTGCGTCAGACAGTTGTACGATATCCGCGGGGCAAAAAAAGACGAAGTGCCCAGCAAGTCTTGGCGTACTACAGATACGGGTATACTTGCCGCTTGACATAAATGACATGTGTGCCGGGGAGTCCCGCAATCAGCTGAGCGGCGCGTATGGCACCACCCACGGACAGGTCGGTGACTTACCCTGCCTGTGATTTGTCCAAGTTTAGGCAGGAGTTTGAGGTGGGGTTATCGAGGCGCTAGGTGCAACTGGTGTGACTTCTGTTGAAGAGAGGAAAGTAGAATATTGACTCGAAAGTGTGAATGGGGAAAGATGGTGTTAATTTGACCCTATTTCCATGTGGACAGACATACTGTCCCATCATTTGCGCTCGCGCCGTCCTGTCCTTTTGTGTCAGATGCTTGCGCCATTTCATTCAAAAGGGAAATCTTCAGCGCCAAGATAGCACAGAATCACAGATAATCAAACCCGGTCATAGTCAAAACACGCACAGTATGAGACGCGCATCCAGCAAGGAATAGAGTCTGCATAGCTGTTACAGACTGTTACAGAAGTAAAGAGAGATGACGATGGTGTGGGGTGAGGACATCGAAAGCGGAACTGCGAAAGGTTATTAAGCCGATGCCGTAGAAATACATGTGATCGATCACACGGACCTGGTAGGCGTGTGATAGAACGCATGTCGCATCCAGGAAGATTCATGACATGTGGCTGGGGCGCTAACGAATGACCGGATGACCGGACGGTTATGGAAGGGCTATGGAATATGGCCAAGTGAGATGACTAAGCAGGACGGGATGACTTATCGCTTTCCTATCGATCGCAAGAAACATCTAGTGGCATATGTACAGCAATCGGTGCGACCTCCCAGGGACAAGACCGTAGGGAAGTGTGGCAGTGTGTGGAGGGGATGAAGCAGTCTCTGGGTCGGGTTGCCTAGGCTGAGACAATGCCAAGCCAGGTTCACAAGCTGTTGATCGCAATAACGTCGTCTTTCTTTTTATGATACAGTACTGAACTGCTGTCATTTCTTGGGATGTCACCCGTCACTTGGCAAAGCACTTTTACGCCAGCTCTGACAGCTATTTTCCGTGACTATCAAGCGGCTGGCACACCTCGCGCTGCATGGCGTAAGGTAATAAAGGCTTTGTCTTTTGCAATCACTGAGGCCAAGGCCCTCCTACTAGAAACAACCCAGTCATCATCTTTACGACCATGTGAGTGGGTTTGTTCATGGAACCTGGTGGTTGGTCGATGGAGCCAAGTTCACTTGGCGCCCGTGTAAGCATTTCCGATGATGACTAGCGCCCACAGGCACCCAATCGGCCCTCCTGTGCCTGCTCGGCTATCTCAGTCACCGAAATAACTAAAAGGAGCCTCAATATTCGGCAAGCCGGATCAGCTTTCCCGTTCATTTCTCTCACGAAGTGTCGGACGTGTACAAACATGTCCGGCGTGGTGTCCAAGGTTGGGAAGCACCATACCAGCAATTCACAGTTGACACTATTATAATTGGTCTGCAAGGACACAAACTCCAAGGGCCAGGGAGAACTCGGTCGTCCATGCCAAGCAATTTTTTGCAACGTTTTCCCAACGTTTTCGCAAATTTTTCTTTTCCTCTCCGGGCTGACAGACATGGCTTGCTCGCTCGTGGATGATTCTGCTAGCAAAGATATTATTGAACTCGTGGACAATATTTACTGCCCAGTAAGGCGAACCAGTCCTTCAAAAAATGCCCATGAGTCAATTTCATCAAGCAACCTTGACACCTGAGACTCAGATCCCACTACCTCTATGTGGGGCCCCCCACTCGCGGGAAGTGTTCCGGCAGTGCTTGCACATCTCTCCGTGCGGCCAGAAGCAGGCCTGGCATCACGCAACGTAGGACGAATGTAAAGTAGGTCAGGACAACATTGTCGGAGATGGCGACGGTGACTGCGTGGTCGCAGGTCATAGGCATCGACGGAAGCAGGCGGCCCTTGGGACACGGATCTGCTGGGAACTCAAGGCGGCGAGGTCACCAGTTTATTTGACATGGCCTTCGAGGTCTCGAGGCTGACCACGGTCCACCTATATGTCAGCATTGGCACCTACTCTGGCCAGGCGTCTTACTACCGGGGTACACCTGCGCAATAATCTTCCATCAGTCGCTGAGACATGAGCCTTTCGAGAGCAAGCTGCTGCACATCATCCCTGGCGTTAGCACCGGTCGGTAATAATTCTCTAGTAGGGCCAAGCGAGCGGGGGAAACGGGGAGGCTGGGGAGCCCCAGCTTAGCTCCTCTCCGCCAATAATCGATGCATCCGAGACCCAAACGTAGTTATCAGTGAGGGTAGCCGAGAACAGGCCTTGGAGGAGAACGGGACTCGATGAAAGGCAGATTGGGTAAATCAGAACTTGAATGAGGGGGGGGGCAACTGAGGCTGGAGCTCCCCATCGGATCATTTTACGCTGCGGAATCCTCCGTGGAACGGGTTGGAACGGGCTGAGAGTGACAGACATATGACAGCAGGGTTATCTCAATGATCTTATTTTTTTCCATTCCCACCCATGTAATGTACAAACCCACGGGTTTGAGCATTATACTGTACATATGCGGTCAACGTTGTTCCGCCATTTTGCATAATTGAGAACAAAGTAAGGTCACTCCCATGGACAAACTACCACAAAAAACATTCGGTTCGAACTGCCGTTTACTGTAGTCATTTGATGAGACATGGGACATCGTCCATTTCCGCGGTCCTGCAATCTTGGGTCCGATGACGCAAACCTTTTGCGGAGTTCGCTGCGGACTTTTTTTACTTTCGCTAAAATGTTTAGTGCAACTCGGATCTTGGTGCCTTGCGAATCAATTCAGTACAGTAGTGCCTTTCAGGTTACAGAGTCGGGTCGCGGGCTATCTGGAATCTTTAGTTTAGGCAACAGGCAACAGGCACCCACGCTTCTTCAGGACCAGGCACCATCAATTTATTCTTCACGTCCATTGAGACGCAATTCGCGCGAGAATGCGATACGTGTATGTGAAACTTGGTGATGCACTGCCGTATCAGGCTCTTGTACTGCGGCTTGTTTCTGACACATATGTGGATTTAGGGATTGCGCCCTTCACACAATCGGCCCCCGCGGTCTTTGCATCCACTGATTTCCTCAGATTTTCGTTGTCAGACTAAATCAAGGGCCCAGGCGTCACAGTATTGACAACCGTGACGGCCATGAAGTTACGAACATGTCAGAGTCAATTCGACAAGTTCGGCAGTACCTGTATTCTATGGGGTGGGATTCTCGGTGGAAAATCTCGGCTTAGTACCCTTGCCATATGTGTGAGTTAATCGGAAATTTCGGGCATAAAAACTACAGTTGACAGCAGACGTTGGATTGGGGGTCCTTTTTCGGTGATATTCACATACCTAACGTGGTGAGTGAAGTAAGTTACTCACGCTTGTTCACAAGAATTAACGAAATGCGACCAGCCAGTTGGCCCAACCAACCAAAGCACCCGTCTCTTCACCCAATTAGGATAAACCACTGATCAAATTCAAGTTGCCCACAGTAATACTACAAGGCAATTGTGTGAAGGACATCGTCACTTCATTGATGTCGCGAGGCAGCGCCTGTCAAAGTCATCGGCAGGCATCCTGGCTGAAACATTTCAACATGATTACTGTAACAAGTGGAGTGAATTGCGTGTTGATACCGTATTCATCGAATCTGACGTGTTGACGGCTTCCAGGCAGACGTTCAGCAAAAATGCAAACCCTGAAACGTTGCTGAGGATGTTCCCAGTCTGCACACGAGCGCCTCTTTAGTCACCGCAATAGCCACGGGGAGTCCCCCCGTCATGAGGCATGAGGCCGGTGAGATTGTCATACGCCGCGAAGATCTTAATGTTAACTATTCACACACAGCCCATGTGTCGTTGGCGTTTTCTTTTTTTTCATTCACCTTACTCCACGAATGCAGAGCCTCATTCGAGACCCCGCAAACTACAGGCCCACTGCTCGAGGACAGTACTGTCCCAATGAGAAGATCAGGGCCACCAGATTCGAATGTCGGACAACCTATCATGAGCCTTAATAAGGGGACTTTGCACAACCGCCGAACTAAGAGGACACACGGTTCAAGTTTGTACTTTCGCGGAGTCTTTGATACGCCCTTGTCCCCCTCCAAGGCGCTGTCAAAACATCAAAGGCTACTAAACCTTACAACGCCACTTAACGCACACGGACTTTCCTAAGGTTTGTTGATACCGGCAATGGCAACTGAGTATTCCACAGCGAAGATACGCGACATAAATCGAGACCCGGAAATCCAAGAAATGGTCTATCTACGCCCCAATGCAATGAAGAGTACAAAACATGATTAAGTGTCCCATGATTACAGATCGACGGTCAACAACGCTCATTGCGCTAAGGCGTTTCCAGTCAGCTTGGTGCCCGCCAACCGCTAAGTCTGTCCTCATACCTCGAGTGACGTATAGAGTGTGAAGTGAGTTATTCCCCTCGCTTGTATCCTGGGTCCGAGATCCAGGTGGTGTCCCGCTTGTATCCTGGGTCCGAGATCCAGGTAGTGTCCCGCTTGTAACCTGGGTCCGAGATCCAGGTGGTGTCCCGCTCGACAGCATGGTCGGGGGCCTACAAGGAATTAAGTCAGCAAATTGTGCAAAACCGACGGTAGGCGGAGAGAGATTTCCTTACAGGTAATGCAACCACAAGGGAGGCGAGCACAAGTGCACAGAGCGGAACAGAGATGAAGCGCATATTCGAACGCGGTGAGTGTGATCTGCTGACAGTGTGGGGCAGTTGAGATACTTCTCTAAGTTCTCTCAGGTCTCTATTACTTATAGACAGGATATTAGCGCTCAGGGGGACCTGGATCAGGATACATGACATGAATGATGACACGACCGAACCTCGCAACAACAATATCCGAATGACCTATTATCTAATCTGCACCCTTCATTTTCATTCCGGTTAGCACGTAGGTACGAACGACGTCCGCTCCACAACACACACAGATCCCACATGTGTTGTCCTTTTTAACGGCTCAACGATTAAACAAAAAGAGACGAAGCTTATATCGCTCGCCGAGCTCCAGAGCCATAGGTCCTGCCATCAAAACAACCGTTGGACTCGTCTCTGCGCCATATTACTAATATTAGTAGGATTTATTCGTGCAATTCTCTCACGGCGTGATTCAATGAAGGGGAAAATGCTATCAGGTCTGACCGGGCCCAATTGTGTACCGTTGATTATGAGCTCCGCGTCTAAGGCACAACGGCAGAGGGATGGATTAGGCACCAAATATATTGCTCATACTGTATTACGAGGGCCGTCGTATTGGTCTCCAAGTTGACACTACGCCGCAAGTTGCCATCGAAAACTTTCCAAATCAGAGGGAACTCTAATTTCGAAAAAGGGATTATTCATGATGCCACTTGTCACCTCATGTCCTCGATGTGGACGGCCCTACCACGATAAGAACTGGGAGCTTCGGATAGGTCATCCCCAACCTTTGGAGGGAGGTTCAATTGGATCCATGATCATTCAGTTTGAACTCGAAACGCTGGCGGAATCCGGTTACTCCGCCAGAGACTGCGTTCTTGGCGTTGGTTCCTAGAAAGAAATCTTTAAAAAGGTCCTTGGTGTCAGAGTGACAGGACAGGTAGTGTACCGGCTACGTAGCCCCGAGACCGTGCCCGCTTTAACGAATTAACAAATACAGCGACCACCTTCTGGCCAGGCTCCCAAGATTTCAGAGATACTGTGTACAGTACCATGACGAAGCTGACCTGGGAAAAGATTCCTCGGCTAGATGGTAGGGGTGCAGAATAGCTGCCGAAGTTGTCGATCGTGAGTACGCCCTGGTCTCGACTTGAAC